>Ga0208898_1000018_pt1 | contig 388908 bp, 358 predicted proteins | sample VirMetDEL_Mar_4_FD_184513 | JGI IMG/M metagenome (GOLD analysis project Ga0208898, IMG submission 184513) | Aqueous microbial communities from the Delaware River and Bay under freshwater to marine salinity gradient to study organic matter... | ecosystem: Environmental > Aquatic > Marine >...
GCTTTGTTGTGCCCCATATTTTGGAGCATTTTTAAGACGATTATGGCTGAAAATAATTGCTCCAATGGAAAGACCTAAAAATAGCATGGCGCTTCTTGCCTGAAACGCCATTATTCAGGGACGACTATGTAACTTATGCCATCTTTGCAAAACCTCTAATGTAGACCACCCCGCGGCTTTTTCTGCATTAATATGCAACACCACATGCAAATGGTTACTCATTACCGCATACGCACAAACATCGATAGCAAAAATACTGGCTAAAAATAACAAACGCTTTTCAACCCAGCCACGGCGGTGCTCAAAGCTTTCACCAGAGACAGGATCTTCGCCACACAAAAACGCCCTACGAACACAGCGTGAAACACAGTGATAGTAAGGCGTATCTTGTAAACTAATTTGCTGACTTCTGGCTCTTGGCATGACATACCTCTCTTCCATAAGAAATAAATAATACTGGTTAAACATACAGCATCATTTTTAGCTGTCAAGTTTGTGTGGGTGTCTCATTAGTCTGTTGCAATAGCTATATATATAAAATCCCTTTCTTTTCATACAAGGCTTTATACTCAGGAATATGTTTTATAATAGCTTCAAGGTCATGCTTGCGCTTTACATGCTCAGGATATATTTCATCATTGTAGTATTTTTGTATAAAGTCGAAGTCACCGAGTAACATCTGCGCAATACAGTAACGAGTTGCTAAGTCCTCGCTGTTAAGAAGTTTAGGGAGTGTTCGTAAAAGCGCTTCTTCACTACTAAAATCCCAGTTTTCTTCTAACATGCGCATTCCTATATCCAATACCTCACGAATATATCCCTCTGCATTGTCTTTCTCTAAGTCCGTAATACGATAACGATGAGGGTGAACATTACTTCCAGGACGCATAATGCGGAGAAATTGGGTCCGTTCAGTTTTTCCTTTATTCAAAATTTTCCATACCGCCTCTATTTTTTTATTTAACATACCAACTATAGGTTGACTAGATATAGATATAGAGCTTCCAGTCCAGCGAAATATAATTACTTTATCTGTATGTTTTAGCCTTTTATCTTTAAATGCTTTTGCAGAGTATTCCCACCCGTCATAATCCTTCGCGATTTCTTTGCAAAGTAACTCAATTTGTTTTCCTCTTGTTAATGCCATACATATTACTCTTTTGGTTGTATCGTATAAATTTGAGTAGGTGCAACTTGATCCTTATAACCTGCATCATCAGCATTACCACCACAGCCAACCCCTTGACCTCGCTGGCAAGCGTCGTAAACTGGCGTTTGATTAGCACTCTCTTTTGCTTTACCTGTTTTGACTTCCAATATAGCTCGTTTATCCTCACCTAAGGTTATTTTTTCCACTTGCTGACCCGTTGAACGATCCGTTGCAATATACCCCTCTGGAACATTAATCTGTTGCAAAGGCTCGCCTTCTAATGATAAATCAACACGAGCCTTAGCTTCTACTCCCTCAGCTTTGAGAGTGACCTCAGGTGTAACTGCAACTCCTGAATTATCAAGCTTAGCGGCTATATCATCTTTCGCTGTTTCATGGCGTTCACGGTTTGCTTGAACCACTGAACTGTCCTTAGGATAGGGCGATTCAATAGTTGTTTGCTTACCGTTACTATCTATTACGTAATAACCTCCGCTCTCTCGCTGATAGATCTGGCTTTTGCTATTAATGTCAGAAACATTTAGCGGAGTTGCATTACCACCACTTGGACCAGTAATAGTACCATCCGTATTGTGAGTGTAGTTCTCAGGCAGAGGACCACCATTTTGAGAAATAAAGACATCATCTTGATGTTTGGGAGCTATTTCCTTCGTTCCAGTTGGTTTTTTCCCTACACCAATCCCAGCTCCTGAAATAGCAGCAACTAAGCGTACTCCATCTTTAACATCAACAGATGAGTTCCCCAGTTCACCTAACTCTTCTGTCGGGTTGGCGTGTTCATCGGCCACATTTAAGGCGAAGTTTTCCGCATTATCTTTTTCGATAATGCCGCCCACCCAATTGAGGGCATCGTCCGCGTATCCCGCTACCGTCTCCATAGCATTAGCAACATTATCAGAAGCACTGCTTGCAAGCTCGATGCCTTGATTAATCGCTTCGCCAATCGCGGTTTTTAATGGTCCACCTGTCGCTAAACCTATAACAGTTTCAACAACTTTTGCTTTTTCTGGATTCGTTTCACGTAGCTCATCCAGTTCTTGCTGTATCTTGCCTAGGCCTGCTGAGCCAACTTGCAGCGCTGTGACCTCTGTTGAGCCAATAACCGTCATGGCACCTAAATTAACTTCGCCAGATTCGTCACCCATGGCAGTATCCGTTGAAGCCGTCGATGATGTGGATACGACATCTGTACCTTGCGAATCCGTTTGTCCAGTCTGTCCAGACAATGCTTGATTCGCACTTTCTACGCCCGCAAGGCCTTGCCTGATCTTCTCTTTCGCTAATAATTCTTCGATTTCTTCCTTGCTTAAATCTTGGCGAATTAATCCATCAACAAAGTCTTCTCCTGTTTGACCTAACGTGCCTCTTAACTCTTCCGGTAGGTTGTCTCCCATGACCGCAATTTCATCTGCCACATAGTCAACACCATTAACAACGGCGGTATTCGTCTCTTCAACGTCGTTAGCAATGTCTTCCCATCCAGCTTCGCTCAACATGCGGTTGTCGACGGTCAGAGACATGTCCAAGCCACCACGTTCCATGTCTTTGGTGGTTTCTTGGCTGTTGTTTGTGTCTCGGTTTAAGTCGGCGAACTCAGGTTGTTCGTTGATGCTTTCCTCAATAGAAAGACCGCCGACAGTGACGTTGCCTTGGCCAATGGTGGCTTTGTTGGTTTGCTGTTTGTCATGTCCATTAAAGCTGGCGCTGTAAGTAGACTGGCTTGGATCCATCGGATCTTTTGCATCTGGATCCGTGTTTTTAGATGTCTCTCCAGTTGGTAAACCACTTACTGAGTAGCCAATGCCGATATTCTGACTGGTATCGGTGTCTTTGATATCCGCAACGGTTAAGGTGCCTGTGGTTAAGGTCAGTTGGCCATTGTCTTCACCTTGAAAGTTTTGTGCGGCGATGACGGCACCCGTTAAGGTGGTGTCTTTGGCGGTGATGTTAACCGTGCCGCCGGTGATGCCGCTTTGTTGTGCCACCCAGGCTTTTTCTGAGTTGCCTTTACTGGCGTTAACACCAACCCCGGTAACACCCGAAGCGGCAGGCGATTTAGTGGGATCCTCATTCTTGCCTTCCCAACCTTTGTCACTGCCACCAAGGGAAGCGCTTACGCTGAATCCAGCACTGGTGCTGCTACCACTTGAGGTATTTTGCAGGCTTTCAACCGTCAGGCCGCCAGTAGTGATATCAATCTTATCGGCACTGACATTTCCACCTTTGATGGTCAGGTTGTCGCTGTTACTGACTAGACTACCCGCTCCGATTTGGCTATTAACGTAATCGGTACTTTGATAATCGCTGCGACTTTGGCTGGCATTAACGCTACCACTGTAAGAGGTGGTAGTGGGCCGCTTTACGAGACACCCACGTTAAAACCCTTGATTTTACTGGCTTCTTAACATGCGTGTCCTGTTAAATTCTACATTTATTTTCGAGCTAAAATTTCTGAAAATAATTGCTGGTAATGAATAAAAAACCGCCGTTTTCAGGAGAGTTTTTCTGAAAACGGCTGGATTTTAGGCAGGAAATGTCTATGGACAGTGTGGACAGGACAACATTTATGTATCCAAACTTAAATCATCCCAATTTTCACTACTTAGCATCCACTCTAAAGCCCTCCGCCGCTCAATTATAACGTGAGGCGATATACTATTAGGCAAGCTCTCACCGTCAAGCAGAGCTTGTGTAACAGCCCAATGCAAACAATACGAGAGGTCGTAGGCTGAGACAATCTCTTCAACTGAACGCAACTTAGCTTTACCCCTATAATCCGCCGCATTATCCCCATTTTTAATATCAGGAAATAACGTAATTAGGTTATTTTGACACTTAATATCAAACGCCAAGGCCCCTACGATATTTAAAGACCAAGCAAATGCATTAAGTGCTTCAACCTGAGATTGAATAAAAAGGTTATCCCCATTACCACCATTCAAAAATTTCTTTTCCGAAAACGCCAGAGAACTCGCAACACCTACTGTAATCGCCCACTCAGTAGCTTTTTCCTTATCAAACCCATATGCAGCTGCCACAGTTGAAAATAATGCCAGACTGCGATCAACAATTTCTTCTTTAGTTCGAAGAGTAAAACCTCCCTCCAAGAGAGGTAGGTAAGGGTTAATTTCGTAGCCCAGCGAGCCCGCCTTAACTTCTGAACTTTGTCTTACTTCTTTGAAATTCATAATCTGCTCTATTTAAAGTAATCAGAAAACCCGCCTGTTCCATCTTCGTGAAGATAGTTCTGTAAAGTTTTATCTTGATGAACGTCTTTGCGCAAGAGCTGCATTATTTCAGGGTTATCTTTAGGGTGGTGCCATTGTGTACCCGGTGGATTTTTCAGTGCACCTTTCCCTGTTTGCATGTGAGAAAGAACGTCCGCACCCAGAAGATCATCCATTCCTCGGGAAAAACTCGTGTCAGTACTCAGCTCTTGCGCGAATGCTTTATTCGCAGATGTACGATGGGCAGATCTTGAAGTGCCACGGATAGGGGCTTCAGCGAGAATTTCAAAATAACCATCATTGATGGTTTTATTAGTTACGAAATTAGTGCTTGACCCACTGCTTGGAACACCACTCCCAGCCTGCGCTGTAACTGTATTTACCTTGGATGTCGCAGTCGCAGCTTCCTCTACGATATTTTTGGCTTTACTCAAGCCAGAAAAAGCCGCATTTAAACTAAACGCACCCGCCATAATATCAACATTATCAAGAGCAGGCGCGACATACTCAGTATCTATATTACTTGATACATTAAACATTAAATTACGAGTATGGTCTTGTTCAGCAGCAAGTTCTTTATTTGCTATAAAACCGCCATCTTCTTTAGCTTGCTTATCATAGCTACGATAAGCCAAGCCTGCTTTGCCCATTTCATTATTGCAATCATTGTTTGCAGAACCAGAGCAAGCGGTTGCGTATTCTATCTCTCGTTTCTTATCTAGAGCCTCCAATTGGCTAAGTTGGGCTTGAATCTGATTAACTTGTGTTGGTGCGCAGCCACCACTATCAACACAAGATTGTAATTTAGCTTTTAAGCCAATTTGCAGGGATTTTTCATTATAATCAAGATAGTAATCCCCCTTCGACTGATCCAGAGAATTAAACTCTTTATTCCTTCCAGCTACAGCCTCTGAACCATTCCCCACATGGTTATTCGTAGACGCCATGCCACCATCGTAACCATTGAAGCCTAGAGCAAAGTCGGTGTATTTACCTAGGTTATTACCAAAGTTATTAGCATAAGTCTCTTTGTCATCATGGCTGTAGGTTATACCTGTTTGCTGACTGTCTTGATCATCCATAGCATGGGAGGATTCATGCCCCGCTACAAAAACAAGTCCAGCCGTATCAGAGATATTGGCATCATTGATGTAAGAGTCACCCGTTTGCTCTGAATAAAAACCTGCCACGGCGCCAAGATTTCCATTTTCATCTTGAGCAACAGCCGTTTCGTCAGCAAAAACTTTGTTTTCATAGCCTTCTGTTTCGTACCCTAGCTTGCTCATGACAGCATGGGTAATTTGATCAAGCATCACTTCTTTATCAGCGGCACTTAAATTGGGGTCTTGAAGTTGTGCCGCAAGAGTAGAATCGTTTGCTATAGCTTCTTTGACGGTTTCATACACTTTGTGGGTTTTGCCAAGTTCTTCATTAAAATCTGACAAGCCCACTCGATCTGTGGTGGCTGCAAGGACAGCGGTGTCAACCAACATACCCGATTTTAAAATATCTTCTGCTATCTGATCTCGCCCTTTCTCCGTCAACATGCGGTTGTCGACGGTTAAAGACATATCCAAACCACCACGTTCCATGTCTTTGGTGGTTTCTTGGCTGTTGTTTGTGTCTCGGTTTAAGTCGGCGAACTCAGGTTGTTCGTCGATGTTGGTGCCGGCGACGGTGACGTTACCAAGGCCGATGGTGGCGTTGGTGGTTTGCTGTTTGTCATGTCCATTAAAGCTGGCGCTGTAAGTAGACTGGCTTGGATCCATCGGATCTTTTGCATCTGGATCCGTGTTTTTAGATGTCTCTCCAGTTGGTAAACCACTTACTGAGTAGCCAATGCCGATATTCTGACTGGTATCGGTGTCTTTGATATCCGCAACGGTTAAGGTGCCTGTGGTTAAGGTCAGTTGGCCATTGTCTTCACCTTGAGAGTTTTGTGCGGCAATAACCGCACCCGTTAAGGTGGTGTCTTTGGCGGTGATGTTAACCGTGCCGCCTGTGATGCCGCTTTGTTGTGCTACCCAGGCTTTCTCTGAGTTACCTTTGCTGGCATTGCCACCAAACCCTGTGACACCCGAAGCGGCAGGCGATTTAGTGGGATCCTCATTCTTGCCTTCCCAACCTTTGTCACTGCCACCAAGGGAAGCGCTTACGCTGAATCCAGCACTGGTGCTGCTGCCACTTGAGGTATTTTGCAGGCTTTCAACCGTCAGGCCGCCAGTAGTGATATCAATCTTATCGGCACTGACATTTCCACCTTTGATGGTCAGGTTGTCGCTGTTGCTAACAAGACTACCCGCTCCGATTTGGCTATTAACGTAATCGGTACTTTGATAATCACTGCGACTTTGGCTGGCATTGACGCTGCCACTATAAGAGGTGGTGGTAGGCTGCATGCTGACGTTAATGCCGCCGCCTTCACTGTGGCTTTTGCTGCTTTCTGTATAGGTGTTTTTGCCTGCGGTGATGTTGATATTTTGGGCATCAAGAGCAAGCTGCCCGGCGGTGTTGATGCTTGAACCTTCAATATTTAGGTTGTTGTTACTGATTAGGTTGGCATTGTTACCGACGTTAATATTGGAACCATTCCAAATGCCTTGGGTACTGGTGGTGCTAGTTGTATCAATTTGAGTGGTGACCCCAGCCGAAGCATAAAAGCCTGTTCCTGCGCTCGTACTTGCAGCGGCAGTAGCAGCCACACCAGCGGAATATACCGCCGTAGTGGCGCTGGCGAGGTTGGCGGTGGCGGCCGCTAAGTTGACTTTGTAGAAGTCCAGATCGCTAGCAGGTAACTTACCGTCGGCAACTTTTTGTTTGGCGTCGTCATACGCGTTTTTCGCATCACTAACAGCGTCTTTGGCGTCTTTTAGGGCCTCTGCCGCGAGAGCGACGTCCACATAGGCGTTTTTCACACCAACAGTAAGTGTTTTGGTTTTGGTGATGCTGTCGTGGGTGGTTTCTGTCGTGGCTTCACGTCCACCGACGAGGATGTTTTGTGCTTTGATGTCGGCGTTGTTATCAACGCTGATGTCACTGGCGAGGATGGCGAGGTTGTTGTTGGCGCTGAGGGTTAGGTTACCCGCGCTGATGTTGCTACCTTGCCAGGTGTTGGCGGTGGTCGTGGTACGTTCGGTTTGGTCGGTCTCGGTGATACTCGCGAGGCTAATTTGATCTTTTTGTAAGGTCGCGCCCTTACCGGAAACGGTTTGCTCGGTGTGGGAGGTTGTGACGACAGTTTGTTCATGGGCGGCGTCTATGGTGATGTCATTCGCATCGAGACTAGCAAGAGCCGTTGCACTGATTTTGGCACCAATTAAAGCGATGGTGTCTTTGGCTTTGATCAGCAGATCATTACCCGCCAGTGTGCTGGTTTGTTGGGTCAACGTATCAGTACGAGTAGCATTTGCTTCGCCGACCTTGATTTCACCATGTACCAAGCCACCTGTAGCCACCGCAGCAACAACGGCGATGCCTTTAACAAGGTCTTTGAAAACACCTCGGAAGCCAGAAGACGACTCACTCCAAGAGCTGTTCTGTAAAGCTTGTGTGCCCACTGTCACGTTACCTACCTGTTCACCATTGGCACTGACATAATTGCCATCGGCGTTTTGTGTCACTGCTTGTAGCGTGCCGCTGGCCGCGCCCATGGACAAAGTGTTGTTCGCTGTGAGAGTGGCGCCTTGTAATGCGATGTTGCTGCCAGACGTTAGGCTGATATTAGCGCCTGCAAGCTCACTGGTTACAGCGGTTTGCGTGATCGAGCCTTGGTCTTTACTGCTGACCTTAATCGAGCCTTTTTTCTGCTCTTGGTAACGAGAAGACGTCTGATCCACCGCCGACAACAGCCGTATATCGCCCGCGGCTTGCAGACCAATATCACCAGCAGCAGTGGCTTTAGTGCCTGACAAGAGAATGTCTGATCCCGACACCATTTGGATATCACCGCCAGAGGTTAAGCTAGTGCCTAGGTTGGTAAGGCTTTCAGAGGTGGAGGTTTTGGTAGATTTTTTCGAACCAAAAAAACCAGAACTTTTCGTTTTGACTTCTTTGAAGCTGGAGTTATACGCCTCAGCGGACGCTAGCATGATATCGCCACCTGCAGCCAAGGTTATACCTTCACCACTGTTCAAAGTGGAGCCTTGTGAAAAAATGTCTTGCTGACTCACAAGCGTGAGACTGCCACCTGCACTGAGTGTGGTGCCGGTGAGCGCTTCGTTATGAGTACGGATCTCTGTTGAGTTACCGCCGCCACCGACAAAACTGTACAGATCTGTGGTGTCTTTTGCCGCGAACAAATTCATATTGCTCGCCGATAGTCCCAAATCACCAGAGGCATTCATTTGTGCCCCTTGGCTGGTTAAAGTATTGCCAGCGCTCAGCTGGATGTTGTTGCCAGACAAGCTAGTGACTTGGTTCGGCCCTTCAAGGGGTCAGAGTCGTTGATTTTTATACTCTTTTGACTTTCTATCCCCTCCATACTCTGCTGTTTTACCAGCAATATCCACTCGACGTTCAAACTGTTCCAACGACACTACCCCCTTGAATCAAACCCTCTCGCCACCGCACAGGTCGCTTTGGTGTTTTTGATTTTATTTAAGATAAGCTCTGGCTCTGTTCCAGTATTTATCTGTGCCGCTAACAGCGCGGCGGACTCTGCTACACCATAAACTCCGACGGTGTTAAAAATGTAGTCGGATTTGGTGCTAAGTAGCGCCTCCATTGGCGCGAGTTGTTGGGCGCTGTAGGTGTTGAAGTCCCAGTGGTATTTTGCTGCGAGAGCGATGAGGTTGGTTTCGTCGGCTTTGATGTCGATGCTGTTTAAGGAGTGGATGTCGCTTGGCATTAAGCCTTTTTGATTAAGGGCATCCAGCATCAGGCTTTCAAGGAATTCCAATGGGCAGTTGCGTTCGCAGCCCATTCCTAAAGTATAAATAGGATTCAGGTAAGGCTTCGCTGTGGTCATCACTAACTGCGCGCCAAGGGATTTTGCTACTTGCGCCCCCCATTCGTTCGCACCGCCTTCATGACCCGATAATAGCGGAATGACAAATTTCCCTTCTTCATCCAACACTAAGACAGGCGGATCTTGGTATTTGTCTTGAATCACTGGGGCAAGGGTTCGCATCACGATCCCAGTAGCACAAATGAATACCAGCCAATCACCGTTTTGAAAGGCCGTTTGCACAAACTCGGCAAAGGGTTTTGGTTTGTGGTCGACCACAGCCTCTGGCCAATGATTCAGCAGACCTTGAGACAAAAGTTTATTCGCCAGCCGCTCCCCCGCAGGAGTTAACGCAATAAAACGTATCACCTTGTGCCTCGCTCACTTTTGGTCACCACAAACAAGGAAAAATACGGCCCAGCTTTGTCTTCCAAGGTCGATACATCGCGCACGATGCGCTCGTTTTCACGACCAATGTATTCAAGGTATTTCGCGTCTTGCATACGATTGGTTTTGCGCAACGCCATAAGGATGCGCGGACGAGCTCGCCCAGCCTTCATGATAACCACACTGTCGTGTTGCTCTAATGCGGTATCAATTTGTTCTGCGCTATGACGACCACTCACCACAGCAAAGGATTCTTTCAGCACAGTTAATGGATGGTTTAAAGCCGAAGACGCCGCGTTAATGGACGACACCCCAGGCACCACTTGGCACTGAAAATCGCCTTCTAAACGCTCTAATAAATAAGCAAAAGAGCCAAAAAACAACGGATCGCCTTCGCACAAAAAAATCACGTCTTTGCCTTGCGATAATTCATTGGCAATGGCTTTTGCGCCATTGTCATAGGCTTCATTTGCCAATGAACGATCTGTGGACATCGGCATGACAATGGCTATTTCATTTTGCGCATGGGTCACGCCTGCAAAGGCTTCGCTGGCAATGGTTTTGGCCTGAGATCCGCCTTCGTCGTTGGCAAGGTAACTCACCACGCTGGCGCGCTGAATCAAACGCAAGGCTTTTAAGGTGATCAATTCTGGATCCCCAGGGCCTACGCCCACACCAATGAATCGGCCTGTTTTTTGCGATACTTCCAAGGCACTCATTGTGCGTTTTCCTTATGATTTGTATTGATAGCCGATATTGAGGCCGCATATTTTCTAAAATGGTAAAGCGTCACAGGCAGACTAGGACGAAATAACCGTTGTCCAGCCAATCGCTCACCTTTAGCGATAGACACTTGCAAGCTTTGCTCATCGGCGTCTTGTGCTTGGTCACGCTGTTGGGCAAATTGCATGACCTGATATTTGGTTTCTTCCGTCACGGCACTGACCATCAAACAGCCAGCATCAGGCAATAAATCCCACACTTGCGACATCAACGCCATCAACTCACCATCGCTGCCACCAATAAAGACTTTATTGGGCTTACCATCTTGTTTCTTGTTGTCGACAAGCAAATCCACCAGCACCTCTGGTGCTCGCCCTGAGACAATAGATAAATTCTGCATGACGCCAAAACGCTCTTGGTTGGCAGTTAAACAGGCCAAACGGTCTGGGTGATGTTCAATAGCAATAATCTGGCTACGCGGATGCCAATAGGCCATTTCCACACTCACACCACCGCAACCCGCGCCAATGTCCCAAACCGTATCACCTTGCTGAATGTCCATGTAAGACAAAATCGCCAAACGCACTTCTCGCTTGGTAATCATGCCTTTGCCGTCACCTTTGTCGGTAACAAAAGACACATCAGGAATGCCCACCGAGCTTGGATAAAATGAGGTTTGCTGACTGGTTTTCAACACAACCACATTAAGCGGATCCCATTCTATTTCTGTATCCAATAAAGACTTGGCACTAAAAGTACGGACTTTTTCTTGTTCATAACCCAAGGCTTCACACACGGTTATTTCGCTTTGATCTAGCCCCGCCTGCACACATTCTTGCGCAATGTGTTGGGGTTGACTGTATTGATCCGTCAGCAACACCAGGGTCTTATTCGACTGCAAATAACGGCGCAAAGAAGCCAAGGGGCGACCGTGCAAACTCACCGCTTGTACCTCTTGCAAGGACAAACCAAGGCGATGACAGGCCGCTTGGATACTAGAAACATTCGGATAAAAACGTAAATTCTCAAGCGAAAAAGTACGCATCAACCAAGCGCCAATGCCGTAATACAGCGGATCGCCAGAAGCTAACACCACCACCTGCTTCGCCCCTTCGGATTGCCAATCAACAAACACTTCTTTCAACATGCTGAGTTTGGGAAGATCTTCACGACGAGCCAGATGAGCACAGTGCGCAATCGTTTCATGCTGACGCGGCGCACCCAACACAATATCGTTCGGTGACAAACTCGCCAAAACCGCTTGCGCCGCCTCATCCAGATGCGCCACTTGATTAACGCCCAAACCGATTACATGGATTGGCATTTGTGTGTGTTTCATAAACCTACTTCCATTCAATGCCATTACATTAAGCTAGGTGGATTACCGAAAACAAAAAACGGATAACAAGAACCTTGGTATTTGATTCACACTGACGCGTTGAGCTTGCGAAACAGGCGCAAGTGCATTGAATACCAAGGTTCATGGAATGCATTAATAATACTCGCCAATATTACAGCGCAACAAGGCATTACAGCTGGCCGATGTCACGGCGCTGCCCCCCATTCGCCCTAGCAAGGTGATGCATTCAATACCCAATTTCTCATGGGCTTCCCACAACGCCTCTTTCGATTCCGCCGCGCCAACAAAGCCCACCGGCATACCGATAATCAAGGCTGGTTTTGGCGAGCCTTGTTCTATCATTTCCAATAAACGAAACAAGGCGGTTGGCGCATTACCAATTAATACCACGCTGCCAGCCAGTGCTTCTTGCCATAAACTCAGCGCCGCCATAGAACGGGTTTCGCCTTTGCTTTTGGCCAATTCGGCAGTGCGAGGATCGTTCAAAAAGCACAAGGGTTCCTGAGTGATCATGCGTTTGGTCACCCCTTGCTTGACCATTTCCACATCGCACAAAATAGCGCCGTTGTTGGCTAATGCTGCGCGACCCGCTTGGGTGGCATTGGCACTAAAGCGTACTTGTTCAGCCACATCAGGCAAGCCAAGGCTGTGCACCACGCGCATCACCACTTGCTGCTGATCTTGGCTCAAGCCAGACAAATCCGTTAACTCGCGGATTTGGCGAAAGCTGTCTTGCTCAATAGCTTGAGGGTTGTTTTCATATTGATAGTTGCATTGATAGTCGTCTGAAGAAGTCACTGTTGGCTGCTTTTTTGTTGATTCTGAATATGGGTAGAAGTTTTGCCCCAAGCCGCTAAACAGGCTTTCAGGCACTCATCTGTGTCACTAAACTCACGTTCGGCTTCAAGCAAAGTTGGCCGAGCATGCAATAAAACGGGAATAGAGAATTCTCTGGCAGCAACAAGCTTTGAATAAGTCGCCATACCGCCGCTGTTTTTACTGACGATGACGTCGATGCCATGATCCACTAGCAATTGGCGCTCGTCTTCTAAGGCAAACGGCCCAATGGCTTTTATCCAATGGATGTTATCAGGCAAGGAAAATAAGGGTTCAACCGCCGTTCGCCACACAATACGTTCGATATTCGTCAATTGTAAGATACATTTGAGTAAGTCTTCGCTCATTTGCCCAGCACTTAATAGCGGCACGCGGAAGCCATTAAGCTTAGCCAATAAGTCGGCGTCATCTTGATAATCTTGCCACTGATCCCCCGCTTCTTGTTGCCAAGCAGGACGATGAAAACGCCAGCAAGGAATGCCGACTTCTTTGGCGGCCATGACCGCTTTGCTGCTCATGGTTTGCGCATAAGGGTGAGTGACATCCAAAATCGCGCCGATATTATTGTCTTTTAAATACTGAGCTAATCCACCAAATTGGGTAAAGCCACCAACCACCAGCTGGCAATCGACTTTTGGCACTCGAACCAAGCCAGCCAAGCTATAGATAACGGTCAAACCCGCTTTGTGTAACGCGTCAGACAAGTGCCGAGCATCCGCGGTGCCGCCTAATAATAAAATCTTCATGGCTCGTGCCTCTTTTTCCTAGTGGAATCCAACGCTTTGCCAACAAATTGGCCTTTGCGGTCAATCGCCCAGACTTCCAGTTCTATGTGTACAGGAATGTATTTTCTGGCAAAATCTAAGGCTTGCTGGCAAATAGCATCAGCCAGTGGCAAACCTGCTGACATGGCGAACGACAAGGCTTCCACGCTGGTGTTGGCCTTTGTCATGCGCTCTTGCAAGTCATCATCAGCACCCAAACTGGCAGCAAGTTGTGCCAAGGCAGCAAGGTCGATGCTGGATGCACGACTGTTTAGATCCATGTGATGCTGAGCTAATTTGCTGATTTTACCGAATCCACCGCAGATGCTGAGCTTCTGTAACTGAATTGAACTGTTTAGCTGGATAGAGTTGGTTTGCTCGACTTTCTTAATGTGTTTGAGCACAGCGCCGACGAAATCGCCCATTTCGATCAACGCCATATCATCGAGCTGATAATGACTTTTTATCGCGTCTTCGCTGGCGTTGCCTGTGGTAGCGGCAATGTGTGTCAATTGATTCGCTCGCGCCACATCGATGCCTTGATGAATGGAAGCAATGTAAGCCGCACAGGAAAAAGGCCGTACTATGCCTGTGGTGCCTAAAATCGATAAGCCGCCCAAAATCCCTAAACGTGGATTCATGGTTTTTTGGGCGATTTGTTCCCCATTGACCACACCAACGGACACATCGAAGCCGCCAACATATTGGTAGGTTTGCGCAAAGCCTTCTAAGTGTTCGGTCATCATTTTACGCGGTACGGGGTTAATCGCGGGTTCGCCCACATCAAGCAGCAACCCTGTTCGAGTCACGATTCCCACTCCTGGCGCGGCATGGAAACGCACACCTTTTTCTGGGGACAATCTTAGCTCGACAAATAAAGTCGCACCGTGGGTCGCGTCTGGGTCGTCACCAGCGTCTTTAATGGTCGATGTTTTCATGCCATCGTCAATGGCTTGATACTCGATAATAGGTAAATCAACCACCTTGCCTTTTGGTAAGGTGACACTGACACTGGCGGCTTGCTGGTCAGCAAAAAGTGCTTGTGCTGCCGCTACGCAACAGGCCGTCGCACAGGTTCCGGTGGTTAAACCAGTACGCAGTGGCACGAACGATTCAGCACTTTCGGGCCACATGATTTTAGTTTCCTCTTCCTAAGAAGATTTTTGCAGTGGCCTCAAGATTCGAAGGAAAAAACAAATGCAGATAACTGGCAGTTAACCCTTTTTGCTGATAAATCGCCTCACCCGGTGCAGGGTGTCTTTGTCGACGACCATAGCCCACAGGTTCTGGCGTATTGGCACTGCGTGACCTATGGTGCGCGTGTCCACGAATTTCACCTTGTGGCATCACGGCGATTTGCATGCCTTGGCAACCGCGTTTGCCACGCATCGCCCCTTGGCCTGCTAGAATCCCAAGCATTGGGTATTCGTTATCATCTAAATCCGTTAGCGTCTCCAAGCTATAAAGCATGCCGCCACATTCAGCCAAAATGCCCTTGCCTGACTGATAAAAGTCTTGAATGGCTTGGCACATTGTGGTGTTTGCTGACAAAGCTTTGGCGTGCAATTCAGGATAGCCGCCCGGCAACCAAAGTGCGTCCGCATCTGGCAAGACGGAATCATGCAAAGGCGAGAAAAACACCACTTTCGCGCCTAAATTTTTCAAAGCAATCAAGTTGGCATCGTAGATGAAACTAAACGCCGCATCTTTGGCCACTGCAATGGTTTTGCCCAGTAAACGTTGCTCAAAGGCTTGGTTGATGCTAACTGGACTCATAGGATAAAAAGGCACGGCCTTAGGTAATTCAAGCAAACCTGTGTCTGGTGTGTCTTTTAGCCATTCAATCGCTGCGTCAAAACGCACTTCCAGTTCATCTTTCACTTCGTCGGCCTGCACCAAGCCCAAGTGTCGTTCTGGCAAGGTAATGTCTTCGTCACGTTTTAGCGCAGCCAATAATGGCAAGTTCGCAGGCAGCGCATCGCGAATTAATTCAGCATGACGTTCGCTGCCACAGCGATTGGCAATCAAGCCCGCTACTTGTACATCATTGCGAAAATTGGCCAACCCAGTCGCCACGGCTGCTGCAGTTTGCGCCATGCCTTTCACATCCATCACTATCGCCATGGGAAGACCAAAACGGGCCGCTAAATCAGCACTGGATGGTTCCCCATCAAACATGCCCATAGCACCTTCTACCAAAATCAAATCCGCCACTTGGGCGGCTTGATAAAGCATGTCTTGGCAGTAATCTTCCCCCGCCATCCAAATATCCAGCTGCTCTACAGGCTGTCTAGACGCTTGCGCTAAAATTTGCGGATCAAGATAATCAGGGCCCGTTTTAAAGACGCGAACCACTTTGCCTTGATTGGTAAAATAACGCGCCAAAGCAGCGGTGATGGTGGTTTTCCCTTGATTCGATGCAGGTGCAGTTAAAAATAATGCGGGACAATGAACAACAGCGGTCATAAAACAGTCTCTACAAGTTTTCTAAAAGAGAGCCCAATAATACGTATTGAGCCCCCAAATGCTGGGCAACTTCTTGGCCTCGGCCACGTTTTACCGATGCGTTTTCGATATCAATCAAGATGGTGTTTCCCAGCAAAATCAAATCCGATACGTCGGCTTGGGTTCGGCCATCGGTCAAAATATAGGTTTGACTGTGCAGGCCATTATTTGCCTTATGTTGTTGTGCCAAATATTGGCTGGCATTTTCCATCGCGGTCCGAAACGGCGTACCACCACCGGCCCCCAAATCTTCTAATAAATCAGCGATTTCTTTAGGCGCTCGGACTTTAGGCAAAATCGATGACACGCCATCTTGCCCAAAACCAAGAATCGCAATCTGCTCCCGAGCCAAATAGGCGCGATTCGCAATATCCAAAATCACCCCTTTGGCATCAGCAAACCCCCCTTGGCTCAAGGTAGATGCAGACGTATCGAGCAACACCAAGTGCAAAACGGCCAAGCCTGTTTTACTCGGTTTGTGCATTAGGTCTTTCGGCGGCCAAACTTGGGGCTGATTGACAATGCTGCGAAACCAATCAATCCCATCCGTTGGCGGATATTCAGTGGATTGAACGGCATCGGAACGATAACCACCCAGCTGTTTGCCTTTGCGCTTTCCTGATGCCACCTCATCAAGACGAGTATGAGCGAGACGTCGTTCGTTCGACTCGACCCGCGCACTTACACTGATCGGTGCACTACTGGCCTGCGCTTGGGGAGGCATACTGCCCCATTCGCCCAAACCATCTTGCTCATGGTGTTGATTGTCTTGAGAAAGCTCATCTTGTGGCGGACGGCTATTATTCAGTGAAGGCGATCGTGAATAATCCGGTCTGCGAGAGGGTGGCGGGCTGGATGCCTGAGGCTGAGAGTGAGAGTGAGCTTGTCGACGATGAGCCAAGACCAACTCTTCCACGGCTTGAATATCATCCAACGTAACGACTTTTGCACCACGCCAGGCAGCGTGTGTCATGGCGGCTCGAATCCAAACAATGTCACCACGCACCCCATCAATATTGGCTAAATGACAACGCCTTGCCACGTCCAAACGCAACTCGTCAGAACAACGCACTTGAAGCAAAGCTTGTCTCGCCAAGCGGATGCTATTTTTTAGGTTGCGTTGTTTGTACTTAAAGGCGTCACAAAATGCTTGAGGATCTTGGTCGTATTCATCCCGCAGACGCACAATCTGTACACGCTCTTCAAGTGTGTATTGATTGCTCAATGCGACCATCAAACCGAAGCGATCTTTCAGCTGAGGGCGCAACTCTCCTTCATCAGGGTTCATGGTACCCACCAACAAAAAACGCGCCGCATGCTCATGACTGATGCCATCACGCTCAATGCGATTCACGCCACTGGCGGACACATCTAAAAGTTGATCAACCAAATGATCCGCCAGTAAATTTACTTCGTCCACATACAAGACGCCGCCATGGGCTTTGCTTAACAATCCGGGCTTAAAAACGACCTGCTTGTCTTGCAAAACCTGCTCTAAATCCAGCGCGCCCAGTAAACGATCTTCACTGGTACCCAATGGCAAGGTCGCAAAAGGTGCTAACTGTTCGTCGTCTAGTGATGGCATGACACCAGAGAGGCCTCTGGCTAGGGTAGACTTGGCTGAGCCACGCGGACCACTGATCAAGACCCCACCAATGTGTGGGTTGATCGCACACAGTATCAACGCCAGTTTTAGCGGCTCTTGCCCAGCTACGGCAGTAAAAGGAAAGTCTAAAGAGGCTAAACGGGTCATTGAACTACCTGTTGCGGTTCGTTAAGGTAAAAAGAAATCAGTGCCCTCTATTGTAGGCGTTTTCCCTATGATTTGTCTTGTTTGACCTTACCCATGGGGACGATTGGCGTCAAACCTAAAGGTTTCAATACTCCTTGAATGAAACACATGAACCGTGACAACCATAAGTACAGTCTATTTGTCTGAAGGCGATCTTAATGATTCTGTGTATTGCACGATCAATGTCTCTACTCGCCCTAAATCAAACTGCTCGATCGCTGATCGAATCGCTTTTTGCTGCGCCATAGACATAAGAGCGCCCAGTTCATGAAAAGCGTCTTCTGTTGCTTGCACATCGCCACTTTGCGCAGCCTGAAATAAGGGTCGCCAGTCATCAAACGTTCGCAAAACCAAAGCCTCTGACACGACATCGTCAGCATTGTCTTGTTTGCTTTCATCTACATTATTGGATGTATCCAGACTCTTGATTGTGGCGTTGACATCAAAAATCGGCACAAAGTGCACATCCAAGTGTGTAATGAGCGCTTTGTAGATCTCTTCTATTTGATAAGGCTTGGCTATCACTTGCCAAAAACCTTGGTCTAGCAACGCTTGTTGCTCATGCATTAAAGTAGAGGCCGTTATCGCCACAATGGGAATGGTTCGTTGTGGGTCTTGTTGCTGAACCAAGTTCAATAAATCAATGCCCGTTTTGTTCGGCATCCTGATATCCGTCATTACAAAGTCAGGAGGATTGGCTAAAAAGGCTTTTATTGCCTGCTCTCCATCTTTGGTCTCAATGATTTGACAACCCGCTTTTTCCAATAGCGAAACCAATATGTCCCTTGACCATTCGTCGTCTTCTGCCACTAACACTCGAATGGGTTCATTCAAACGCATATTCAAAAAAGTTTCTTGCTCATAAAGCGAGATATCTTCCTCGTCACTAATTTTTGCTAGGGGCAAATCCACCATGATCTGAGTGCCCACACCTTCACTGCTTTTTACCGAAAGCGAACCGCGCATGAGTTTGACCAGGGTTGTTGACAATGCCAATCCCAGTCCCGTTCCACCAGAGGCTTCGCCAGCTCGCCCTTGAATAAAAGGGGTAAACAAATGCTCCATCAGTTCGTTTTCTATACCAGGACCGGTATCTTCGATAATGACGTGAATGCGCTCTTCTTCTATTCTCGCCAACACCTTAACATAACCTTGAGAGGTAAATTTCACAGCATTTCCCAACAAATTAGTCATAATTTGCTGAAATTTAATGGGATCCATCCAAACAAGCTGCTGGTCATCGACATCACACTGAACAATAAGATCCAGCCCTTTTTCTTGAGCTTGGCCCTGAAATAATCGTCCAATCTGACTAATCTCTCGGCATAAATTGATTTTCTGCTCATGCAATACAAGCCGACCCGATTCAATGCGAGCAATGTCTAAAATGTCATTAATCAGGGCCAATAAACGCTCGCCAGCACTGGCAATCGATAAAAATCGCGTTTTTGATACGCCCGTTAATTGGTTATCTTCACTGATCAGCTGTGCGTAGCCAATAATGGCGTTTAACGGTGTGCGAATTTCATGGCTCATGTTCGCCAAAAAATGACTTTTGGCCTGGTTGGCTTGTTCCGCAGCTTCTTTGGCTTGCTCTAGCTGCAAAGAAACCTGTTTTTGCTCGGTGATGTCACTCATTATGTCACCAAACGAAATCGGCTTGCCATCTTCATCCCGTAACAAGAAATACGTTTCATAGGTGGAAAACACTCGACCATCTAAGCTTTTTGCCTGCAATTCTCCTTGCCAAACCCCATGCTCCTTGACATATGGAATCACCGTTTCCTTAAGAAATTTCTGACTCACTTCGGGGTAAAACTCAAGGTAGTTAAGGGCCTTTAAAAAGCCGTCACCTGCGTCTTCTTTTACCCCTAACAAAGCGCGTATCTTTTCATTAAAGTAGGAAATCTTTCCATCTAACGTCGCCATAGCAAATCCCTGTGCGGAGTTATCAGCAAAGCTTTTGAATAATTTCAGTTGGTTGATAAGAAGGTGACGCTCAGTAATGTCTGTGGCGATCCCTAATGTACCACGAAAGTGAATGGACGGTTCGATAACAGGCACTCGATAGACTTCAAACAAACGAGGCTCACTGCCATCGTTAGGGTCTCCCCATGTTTGCTCATGTAAGGTAAAACCTGTTTTTAGTGCTTCATCGTCTCGACGTTGATAATAATGCCCTTTACCGTCAAAGTTTAACTCCAAATCCGTCTTGCCCTTGATGTCATCGGCGGACAAATTATTAAAATCCAGAAACGCCTGATTGCAATCTAAATACCGTCCATGCTCATCTTTGGACCATACAATATTGGGAATATTGTTTAATAAAGACGATAGAGTTAACTCACGGCGACGGGCTTCTTCCCGCGCCAAAATCAATTCATTTTCGGTTTCAACCAGGTGACCGATTTCTTCAAAAATCCCCGCCACACTGACAGCACGATAGTGGCTGTCTCTGCGCGTCACACTACCACGCATCTTGATCCAGAAGCTTTCATGGCGATGGTTACGAATTTGCAACCGTGTGGACTTAGGGGCAAGGTGAGCTTCTTGCTCTAGTAGTGCGTTTTTCCATGCACTAAAAACAGCTTGATCTTCTGGCGATAAAAAGGCCAACCAGTCGTCAAGATGTTTCGGGGTTTTGCTCTCCTCAAAATCCAGCTGCATAAAAAATTCAGAAGAGGCATACAAACGATCCGTGTCAGGAAACCATTCCCAAACACCAGCATTAGTAGCCAAAATGGCACGAGAATATCGACGCTGAAGCTGTTTAAACCGCATTAAAAAAGCCAGTTGCAAGACAACTAGAATCAGCACAGTGACCACGAACAAAGCCGCTAAGGCTTTCAAAATCATAGGCAACTCGATATCCATCTACAGAATCCCCTAACCGCCCTATTTTGTAAGTTGGTTTTTAACTCTACAGCTTTTCGGGCTTATGGAAGAAATATCCTTGCCCCCATTCAACGCCCAGTAACTGCAGTGCATCGACTATTTTCTGGTTTTCAACAAACTCAGCCACTACGGGTTTGTTGAGCATTTTGGCTAATTTTACGATCGAATCCACCATGCCATGATGGATTTTATTAACGTGCATGTCCTTAATAAACATGCCATCTATCTTGATTAAATCAAAAGGCAGATCCATCAAATAAGCAAAAGACGAAAATCCAGTACCAAAATCGTCTAAGGCGATGCTGCAGCCATGCTCATGCAAAACAGACATAAAGCGCCTTGCATCCGCAAAGTTATTCAGCGCTTCCGTCTCGGTGATTTCAAAGCAAAATTTATGACCGTCTAATTGAAAATGTTTTAATTGTTTAACAATAAATTCAGCAAAGTCTACTTGGCGTACAGACAACGCCGACACATTCAATGCAACTTGATCAATTGATTCCCACAGACTGGGTTGTTCGCATAACAGTTGCATGGTGTGACTAATCACCCAACGATCTATTTTTGACACTATGCCAAATCGCTCAGCGGCCCTGATAAAGTCGTTAGGGTAAATAAGTACACCATTTTCTTCGTCTTTGAGTCGAACCAATATCTCAATTTTCTTTTTGGGTTCCTCTTGTATTAACGAACGGACTTGCTGAAAGTGCACTTCAAACAAGTCTTTTTCCAGACCATCAATAATGCGCAGCCCCCAGTTTAAATTACCGCGGTGTTCTTCATAAGCAAGGTCTTGGGCATTTTTCACAATGCGGGAACGCACACCCGACTTTTTGCTGGAATAACACACTTCATCGGCTAACATCACCACCTGTTCAAACGACACCATATCCAAAGTAATGGGTATCGCTACTTGAGTCGCACTCATTCGAAAGTGACGCTCATCCCAGACAAAGGAGAAGTCCTTGATGCCTTGCTGTAATAAGCGAAAAAAAGACTCAACCGCTTGGTCGCCACCTTTACTCATCACTATCGCGAACTTGTCCCCACTTAAACGCGCACAAAAATCCCGTTGAGGATCTGTCAGCTCGCTTATTAAAGAGGCCAATTGATGCAATAACTCATCACCAGCAATGCAACCGCATGAATCATTAATCAAGCGAAACTCATTGATATCAATAAGAATAAAGTAAGGTATATACTCTGTAGTTTTTGCTTGAATTCCAGAAATAAGATAGGAAACACGTTCGTCTAACGCATCACGATTATAAAGCTGCGTAACAAAGTCATGTTGAGCGAGGTATTTCAGTCGGTCCTGCATGTAACGTCTTTCATTGACTTCTTTACGCAAGTTTCGATTGACTAAATTCAAGTCTGCTGTGCGCTCTCGAACCTTTTCCTCCAATGACGACGTTAACGCTTTAAGTTCATTAACCAACTGAAATTTTTCCAATTGGTGTTGCACTCTTGAACGTACCTCTTCGATACGAATCGGCTTACTAATGTAATCGTTACCGCCCGCCTCAAAGCCTCGACCAATGTCATCCGCTAATGCCGTTACAAAAATAATAGGCACATCTTTATGCAAAGGGTGAACACGAATACGGCGACAGGTCTCGAATCCATCGATTCCCCCCATCATGACGTCCAATAGAATAAGGCATGGTTGTGTTCTTTCTAACAGCTCTAATGCTCGCTCACCTGAGTTGGCGACGACAATCTGACAATCCAAAGCATCCATGACCTCTTTCAGAATACGTAAATTCTCTGGTACATCATCGACAATTAACACTGTTGGGGGGTGCTTCATACCTATCCATGCCTTTTCTTTAATCTGACAATTACCTGATGAGCGGCCTGCCTCAGTCGTCAAACAGAGCAAAGACCTCTTATAAAAGTTATTTGAATGCCATCATTAATCAATTGTAAAATAAACAACGCCCCCAAATATTAACCCTGTTTCTGACAAAATATCCATCTCATTAACGATATAAAAAAACAAGCTCCGCGCTGGATCGATATTCTTAGCAAAATACCCAACAAAAAAGGGTCCCTATGGCGCAAAGGCAAAGCACATTGCACCATAATGAGACCCATTTTTTCTAAACAGCAGACACCTTGTTGGTGGTTTTTCTCTTTAAGACTGACTTTCCACTACCGCTATTTGAGCCCACTTAGGGGGGCGATGGTAACGACCGACAACCGAACTTAGCAATAAGAACGCGAGCAAAGAATACCCTAAATGACTTAAATCAAGGAAGATCACCGCGGCAATCAAGACAAGAATATCCGCCACTAAGGTCGTTCTACTGGCATGAATCTCAAAACGACGCTCTAGGTAGACAGATAAAATATTAAGCCCGCCTAAAGAGGCATTGTGACGAAATAAAATAATCAATCCAAATCCCACCAAAAGACCACCTAGTGCACCAGACAAAATCGGGTGGATAGACAAATAGACATATTGCTGCATCAATTCTGTCAGAATCGACAGCAAACTGACGCTCGCAAAAGTTCGCAAGGTAAACGCTCGACCCAATGTGTACCAAGCCAATAGATAAAATGGGAGATTAAGTAGAAAGAACAGCTGACCAAAAGACAGATCGGTTAGTCTTAACAAAATCATACCCACACCCGCCGTGCCACTTATGAGCAAACCAGCCGAGTTGAGAATGTGTAGTCCTAAGGCAACTAAAAGACAACCTTCTAAAATAGAAAGCCAACGATGGGTAGTTTTCATAAAAAGTCCTTAACAAGTGCGATATTAACTTTTGGTTAATAAAAAAGGGTTGTAAAGTTGCTTCTTGTGGAAGCAAATAACACAGACCAAATACAGACTGAGTTTCTCACTCAAAATCGAAGCACATTTCATACCACAAACGTAAAATAAACAATCTATTGTCTGGATTTTTTTCATCGCTTCTCCTATTTACAACGTACATAGCGAATAGCACTACTCATCAAAATGGAAACAGAGCTACAATTACCCAATGAGAATCACACTTAGACAATTACAAATATTCGAAGCCGTTGTGCACACAGGCTCTGTTACCGCTGCTGCCGAGTTGGTTTCCATTAGCCAGCCCGCGGCAAGCCAGGCTCTCAGGGAACTTGAAGCGTTATTAGGACGACCTCTTTTTCGTCGCCATGGTAAGCGCTTGCAAATTACGCCTCAAGCTAGGCATCTGCTTCCTCAGGCTCGTGCCGTGCTTAGCCAAATCGAGCAAATTGAAAGCATGGGCAACGAGGATGAATTGAGCGGTTCACTGCATCTTGCCGCCAGTGTCAGCGTGGGTAACTATTTACTGCCCAAACAAATGTCTCTTTTTAAACGCCAACATCCGAATATTCGGTTCAATCTAGACATAGGCAATACCCAAAGTGTGATTCAGCAGTTGCTAACTGGCAAAGCTGAGGTGGGGTTTATTGAAGGCTATTGCCAGCACGCCGAATTAATGACGCAAGTGTGGTTAAAAGACGAGCTAGTGGTGTTTGGCTCGACTGACGAAGATCGCTCCGAACAGTTATCTTGGGAAGATTTAAAACAGGCCAGCTGGGTGATGCGTGAGTCAGGCTCTGGCACGCGTAATATTTTGGAACAAGCCACTGCCGCTGAAATACCACAGCTTAATGTGGTATTGTCTCTGGCGCATATGGAAGCCGTTAAACAAGCCGTCATTCATCAAATGGGGTTAGGGTGTTTATCTCGTATGGCGATCTCTCAAGAACTCAACGCTGGGTTGATACGTCTTTATCAAACGCCTCTGGAGCTCAATCGAAATTTATTGATTGTGACGCCTAAAAACACGGCATTAACGCAAAATGCCCAGCGTTTTATAGACCTATGCTGTGCCGCCCCAATGTTGTCGACACTGTAACATTTTGAGGATCCATACAGGCCATTTTCGCGGCTGCACGCTTCCAGCTTACGTTCCGATGCATTTATTAAAAATACCAACCGTACGAGTGGCATAAACAAGCATGAATATTAATAAAATTGACCTTAATCTTCTTATTTATCTCGATGTATTACTAAGAGAATGCAATGTCACACGCTCTGCAAATAAGCTAAACATTACCCAACCTGCGATGAGTAATGGATTAAAACGTTTGCGCGATTTATTGAATGACCCTTTATTGGTTCGAACCAGCGAGGGCATGAAACCGACCGAAAAGGCATTACGCTTACAACCCATAGTGCGTAAAGTCTTGCTTGAATTAGAAGAGGCTTTGCAGCCTGAAGCGGATTTTAACGAGAGCACCAGTACACGGGTGTTCAGAATCATGGCCAGTGATTACGCCGCCTCAACCGTTATACCACGACTGTTGAACCGCTTACGCGAGTATGCGCCTGGTATTACCTTAGACATTATGACACCCAGTGATGTGACCTTTCATGATGTTGAGGCAGGCAAGATTGATATGGCGATCAATCGCTTTGAAGAACTACCCCAATCTTTTCATCAAAAAAGTGTCTGGTTCGATACCTTTGTGTGCATGATGAGCTCAAAAAACCCAGTCAAGGATCACTTTGACATTGACGCTTACTTACAAGCACAACACATATGGGTGAGCAAAACAGGCTTTGGGGTTGGCGTCGGCATGGATCCAACCGATGTACAGAAACTTGGTTGGGTTGATGAAGCGCTGCAAGCGCTTAATCATAAGCGCAGTATTCGCGTATTTACTCGAAGCTACCATACCGCCATGCATTTGGCGCTTGAGCAAGATTTGATTGCCACCCTACCCAGAAAAGTGGCCATGGTAAACCGCAAAAACCCCGACTTGGTCATACTGGAACCGCCGTTTAAAATCCCCAAAATTGAATTAAAAATGATTTGGAGTCCATTACTGCATCATGATGCCAGTCATATTTGGTTCAGAAGACAAGTGATCGATGTTGCGAACGAATTAAAAGAACAAAGTAAACAATAACGTATCGACAAAGGTTAGCATTATGTTTCAGGTGTCTCATATTCATCATATCGCCATCATTTGCTCTAACTATGAGATTTCAAAGCACTTTTATTCGAATATCCTGGGATTTCCCATTATTAGAGAAACTTATCGAGAAGCACGTCACTCTTATAAATTAGACTTGGCGGTATCAGATAACCAACAAATCGAGCTTTTTTCCTTCCCGTCACCACCCGCACGTCCCTCACGACCGGAAGCACAAGGATTAAGACACCTTGCTTTTGCCGTAAAAGACTTAGCAGCCTGCATTTACCATTTAAACAGCCAAGGCGTGTCCACAGAAGACATTCGTTTAGACGAACTCACAGAGAAACGCTTCACTTTTTTTGCCGATCCTGATGGTTTACCTCTCGAACTTTATGAAGAATAAAATCCGCTCATAAAAAAACGCACACTACAAAAAAATAGCGTGCGTTTTTAAAATGCAGACGAGTCAATTACAAAGACTTAGCACTTTCTGCAAGGTAAGCAGCAACACCTTCAGGAGACGTTGTCATGCCTTTGTCGCCTTTGTTCCAGCCAGCTGGACAAACTTGACCGTGCTCTTCGAAGAATTGAAGCGCATCAACAACACGAACCAATTCATCCATATTACGGCCGATTGGCTCATCGTTTACCACTTGTGAACGAACAATACCTTTCTGGTCAATAACGAAAGACGCGCGCATCGCCACACCAGCTGGGTAGTAAGAATCGCCACCTTCAGACTCGATACCGTATGCTTTTGCAATCGCATGATCCATGTCAGCCGCTAGCGTGTATTCAACAGCACCGATACCACCTTGCTCAACGGGAGTATTACGCCAAGCGTTGTGAGTGAAGTGAGAATCGATAGAAACACCGATCACCTCTACACCCATTTCACGGAATTTATCCATACGGTGAGACATGGCAATGATTTCTGAAGGACATACAAATGTAAAATCTAAAGGATAGAAGAATACAATCGCATATTTGCCCTTAATGGTTTCAGCTAAGTTGAAAGAGTCAACGATTTGACCATCTGCCAATACGGCTGGAACTGTAAAATCTGGGGCTTTTTTACCAACTAAAATAGACATCTTTATCCGTCTCCTTGTTATTGCTTAATTTATAAGGCTAGTGTTTAACGCAATACTGTCACTTAGATCTCTAAGCAACCCAAAAACTTACTCTTCAGAAGACCCTACTGCTTCTTTGATTAAAGCTTGTAGTTCACCGTTAGCGGCCATTTCGACAATAATGTCACAACCGCCAATCAATTCACCTTTTACCCAAAGTTGAGGGAATGTCGGCCAATTAGCAAACTTTGGTAGCTCTGCACGAATGTCTGGGTTTTCTAAAATGTTCACAAACGCAAAACGTTCGCCACAAGACATTAACGCCTGTACCGCCTGTGATGAAAAACCACACTGAGGGGCACGAGGATTGCCTTTCATGTATAGCAAAATATCATTTGTGCTAATTTGCTCTTTAATTGTTTCGATTGTATTACTCATGCTAAAAACCTCACTGCGCAGTTGTCAATTGATCAGGAAAAGGCTCTGCTTGTTCCTTTACTTAATCAAAGACGATTAAAATCATTAAACTTGGTTCAGTTTATGGGGTCTAGTGGTATATTTACAACCCCAACAAGACGCTTTCCTTTGTACTTTCTCTTGTTAATTACCCTTTACTCGCCTACCTGAGTGTATTAAATTGGTCGATTCCCTTTTTCAAAGACTATCAAGGAGTCCTAGCGTGTCGCCCAGACATTTTCTTACTCTGAAGGATCTATCTTCCGACGAGTTAAAACAGTTACTATTGCGAGCTTCTGAGCTTAAGAAAATCCATCATGAAGGCACTCTATTTCAACCGCTAAAAAATCGAGTTTTGGCGATGATATTTGAAAAATCCTCGACGCGAACTCGAGTTTCTTTTGAAGCTGGCATGGCTCAATTTGGTGGTCACGCACTGTTCCTTTCTTCTCGTGACACCCAACTTGGTCGTGGTGAACCCGTTGAAGACAGTGCTCGTGTTATTTCTAGCATGGTTGATGCCGTGATGATTCGAACCTTTGACCACAAAACCGTTGAAACTTTTGCTAAATACTCGTCCGTGCCGGTGATTAATGCACTAACAGACGACTACCATCCTTGCCAGCTGCTTGCTGACATGCAAACGTATCAAGAGCATCGCGGTTCGATCGAAGGCAAAAAAGTCGTTTGGGTTGGTGATGGTAACAACATGTGCAACTCCTACATTAATGCCGCTGTTTTACTCGATTTTCATTTGGTGGTTGCTTGCCCAGTAGGTTATGAGCCAAACGCGAATTTGGTGGCACAGCACAGTGACAGAGTCACGGTTCTGCATGACGCTCATGAAGCAGCAAAAGGAGCCGATTTGATTGTAACTGATGTCTTTGCATCAATGGGACAAGAAGATGAACAAGAACAGCGTTTAAAAGATTTCGAAGGTTTTCAGGTCAACTCGGCACTGATGGCCAAAGCCAATAAAGGCGCTCTTTTCATGCACTGTCTTCCCGCTCACCGTGGCGAAGAAGTATCCGCAGACGTGATAGATCACCCTGATAGCGTAGTTTGGGATGAAGCGGAAAACCGCCTCCACGCACAAAAAGCACTACTTGAATTTTTATTGTGTCAATAACAAAATAGGCTCGCTTGCCCCTCCTCGTCAGCGAGCTTTTTTTGAACTCAAGTATTGAAAAAAACTCATCAACAGCGAACCACTATGAGCATTATTGAAGTTAGGCATCTAAAAACACTGACAGCACTCAGAGAAACAGGCAGCTTGGTTGAAGCCGCCGAACGAGTTCATCTAACACAGTCAGCCCTTTCTCATCAACTCAAAGACCTTGAAGAAAAACTTGGCTGCCCACTTTTTATTCGCAAAACCAAACCCGTTCGCTTTACCAGTGCGGGGCTACGTTTACTGCAGCTGGCAGACGATGTATTACTGTCTTTTCGTTCAGCGCAACGAGATATCCAGCGCTTTGCCGAAGGCGAAAGCGGTCGTTTACACATTGCCATTGAATGTCATAGTTGTTACGAATGGCTAATGCCCACCATTGATCACTTCCGTGAACATTGGCCAGATGTTGAACTCGATCTTTCCACGGCTTTTGGTTTTATGCCTCTGCCCGCCCTTGCTCGAGGCGATTTAGATTTGGTGGTAACATCCGACCCACAAGACATTCCTAACATTGAATACATTCCGTTATTCCAATATGAATCTCAGGTAGCCCTATCTCGACACCATCCACTGGCAAAAAAAGACTTTTTAAAACCAGAAGACTTTGAAAAAGAAACCTTGATTACCTATCCGGTCGACACCGAACGATTGGATATTTTCAAACACTTCTTAAACCCAGCAGACGTATCACCAGCCAAAATACGCCACAGTGAATTAACCCTGATGATGATGCAATTAGTCGCCAGTGGTCGAGGCGTATGCTGTTTACCAAACTGGGCCTTAACCGAGTACACCAATAGACAATACGTCATTACCAAGTCATTAGGTGAAGAAGGGATTTGGTGCAAACTTTATTTGGCCATAAGAAGAGATCAGCGTGACAACGCCTACATGGAAGACCTGATCTCCACCGCCTCAAAGACTTGCTTCAAAAATCTAAAAGGCATTTTGGCACCGGAACTCTAACTTAACTATCGTGCTGTCAGCATCAGGACAAGGTTTTCTGATGCTGATTACGCGACCAAATCAAACTGAATTTAGCACCACCTGATTCACTCGCATCAATAAGAACCGCACCACCATGCCAGAAGGCTATTCGCTGAACAATAGCAAGACCTAACCCATAGCCGCCTGACGCTCGTGTACGGCTATTATCCAAGCGCTGGAAAGGAATAAAAACTTTATCTCTGTCTTCAAACGCAATACCTGGACCATCATCTTCAATATCTAACTGCCAACGCTCTTCATCATGAGAGAACGTAATCACAATTTTACTATTAGCGTATTTTGAAGCGTTTAAAATAAGATTTTGCAAAGCGCGGCTCAAATGATGTTCATCTGCCAAAACAAGATCGTTTTTATCAATGTTTACCTGTACATCTAAATGCTGAAGTAACAAATGATTATGCTGCAAAATATTGTCTACAACCTGAGCAATACAAAGCTCACTGAAATTCAGTGCAAGGGAACCACCCTCTAACTTTCCGTAAGTTAAAACTTCATCCACCAATGTATTGAGCTCTTCAACGTCTCCCTCTAAGGCCTCTATGGTTTTAGCGACATCATCGTCCACTTCATCCTTCATTACCTCTAAACCAAAGCGTAAACGCGCAATAGGCGTTCTCAGTTCATGAGAAATGGCATTGATCATTTCTCGTTGCACCTTCAGCAATCGCTGTATATGCGAAGACATAGAATCAAAGGAATAAGCCAGCTCTTTAAGCGTACCACTGCTGTCCGGAATGCCTTTTGGCAAACCACTTCGACCACGAGCAATTTGGCGGGTAATACTTTCAAAGGTTTTGCGTTTGAAATCTAATGAAACCAATTCACGCCAAATTAACAACAGCATGATGGTAATACCAACACCGACAACAAGCACAACAACTAAGGTCAACGAAAAGCTGTCACTTTGAGCAACCGATAAGTAAACAGACTCCTTTGCGTCTTTATCTTTCCACACAAAGCCATACTCACTGTATGCCCCATGAACTAAAACCACTCCCATTATAGGATCGGACACATCCGTGGATATTTTTTTCATGGCAATACAAGGCATACTCTCCATTAAGTCTATTTTTTCTTGATACCCCATCCGATCTGTCTGTAAAAAAAGCTTTACCAAAGATTCCAACTGAAACAACGGGTTACCTTGTGAAGCACGTCCAATCAAAATAGGTGAATCAGAGTCTCCAAAAGTCAGCTGATAACTATTATCTGGAAATTTAAGCCATGTTTTATCGATCATTAAAGAGGGAATATCAGAAACGACAGGTAACTCTTTGGACGTTAACGTCCAATTAAATTGAGAATCGGGAAGGTTTTGACTGACGCCAGAAAGCAGCAGAGCGGAACTAAATTCAGCATCAACACAGAGCAACTGCTCTGTTCTTGATGCACCAAAACGAATTTGGGTAAATTCCATAACAATATAACAGCACGCAACAATAACGACACCCCCAAAGATGAGGTGTCGATATAAGCGCCACATTTCAGCTTGCATGGCGCTTTATACTTCTTTTACGAACAAATAACCTTTACTACGAATGGTCTTAATGCGGCGAGGATGTATCGGGTCATCCCCTATTTTTGAACGTATGCGAGAAATTCTCACGTCCACTGAACGATCCTGACCATCGTATTCAATGCCACGCAACTCGCCAAAAATTTCTTCTCGACTGAGAATACGACCTGCGTTGCTAGACAATAACCACAGTAGATCAAACTCCGCGCTGGTCAACTCAACTTCCTCTTCCAGCAGCCAAGCTTCACGACGAGAATTGTCAATCGTCAAGGGACCAAAAGTAAGATTCTGCTCTGACTTAGTAAAATCAAGTGATAGGTCAACATCTTGAGTACTACGACGTAATAAAGACTGAACACGTGCTAACAAAACACGCGGTTTGGCGGGCTTCGACACATAATCGTCAGCACCAATCTCTAACCCCAAGATCTGATCAACATCATCGCTGCGGGCCGTTAACATAAGAATCGGCCCCTTGTAGTCATTACGCACGCTTCTGCATACCGTAAAACCATCCGCGCCAGGCAACATCAAGTCAAGAATAACCAATGAAGGTTGCTCTGCGATAATGCGAGAAATTGCTTTGCGTCCATCTGGCTCAACGTCAACTGTAAAGCCATTTTTCTGCAGATACTCTTGGGTGAGTAACGCTAATCGCTCGTCATCCTCAACAATCAAAATGTTTTTGTTGTCGTCTACACTCATGGGCAATCCTCGTCCAGTTATTATCACTTTGGGGTTAATGACTTAAAAATCAATTTACTAGAAGATCTGCAATTTGTCTAACTCTCTCTCGATTGACCCCAAAATCAGAATAACCAATTCGAGAGGCCGAACGAAAATGCACAACACTATCACCTTCAGGCAAATAAAATTCGACATCATCAACATAACCCACAAAAAGGCTTTTCACTTCGAAATGAACATAGCCCAAAGAACTAGTGACGATACGAACTCTTCCTTTACCCAGCATATGCGACTCGATCATTAACTGAGTTGCCTTGCGATCACCAGTATAGATAATTGGCTCAACATAATGAACCACATCGTCTGGCGACGCTTGTGTCGACACACAATTTGGTGAAGTAGGGCAAGATTTCAAAAGACCGTCGCTTACACCAAGGTCTTCTGGCATTTTATTTCCAATTTTAACGTAAATAAAAAAACCAACGATCACGATGACAATCAATGCAAATAACCAGCGAACCATGCCTCTACCACTCCCAACTGCTTTTTATATTAACGAAATGATCTTTTACCTGGTTTCTTAGGTTTAAACTCAGGCTTATCGCTACTTTGCCAATCGAAGCCTTTTGCTGCACGACGAGCACCACCTGCCGTCGCCTTGTTTTTATGGCGCTTTACTTCAATCTGTTGCTGTTGCGTTTTAGGCTTTAGCTCAGACAACTTCAGATCGACCATGGCACACAATGAATTGACATCAGGCGCTTCCATTTCTACCCAGCGCCCTACTTTTGCCTTAGATGGCAAAAATACAGGCCCAAAGCGCACACGCTTCAAACGGTTTACTTTCACGCCTTGAGATTCCCAGAGACGACGAACTTCACGGTTACGGCCTTCCATCAAGCAAACATAGAACCAACGGTTAATGCCTTCGCCGCCTCCATCAACGATATCGGTAAACTTCGCAATACCATCGTCTAAGATCACGCCTTTTTTAAGTGTGGCAAGATTCTCTTCTGTGACTTCACCCATCACACGAACCAAATATTCACGATCAATCTCGGTGGAAGGATGCATCAATCTGTTTGCTAATTCACCGTCCGTCGTAAACAGCAACAAACCAGATGTATTAATATCCAAACGACCTACTGCAATCCAGCGCTCGCCACGTAATTTAGGCAATTTATCAAACACCGTTGGTCGACCTTCTGGATCTTTACGAGTACAGACTTCGCCTTCTGGCTTGTTGTAAATAATAACCCGACGATTCTCGCCCGCTTCTGTTGGTACAATCGCATAACCATCTATGGTAATCGTATCTTTGGTACTCACGCGGTCGCCTAGTGTAGCCACCTCGCCATTCACCAATACACGCCCTTCACGAATGCGATTTTCCATTTCACGACGCGAACCTTGACCCGCTCTTGCTAATACTTTTTGTAACTTTTCGTCCATTACGAACCTCTTAGAGGGAATGCTTCTCAGCAACCCAGTTTTGATAATTTAATTAACCATTTCTTGCATTATAATCCACACACCATCAGCCTTGACAGCTGAATATTCAACAATTTATTGAAATGGCGCAGGATTACCGGCACCAACACGAATCACTTCGATATTATCCGCGTCCATTTTAACGACGGTTGTGGGTTCTATCCCACAAAACCCCCCATCTATCACTAAATCTAACGCATGTTCGAGCGTATCGCGAATATCATAAGGGTCCGTCATTGTGTCGCTCTCACCAGGCAAAATAAGAGACACGCTCATAATTGGCTCGCCTAGCTCCTCCAGTAAAGCCGCCACAATATTATTTTTAGGAATTCGAATGCCAATGGTTTTTCTTTTCGGATGCAAAAGCCGTCTAGGCACTTCAGAAGTAGCATTAAAAATAAAAGTGTAAGGCCCTGGGGTATTATTTTTTAATAACCGATATAGGCGGTTATCGAATCTTGCGTAGGTTGAAATTTCTGAAAGGTCACGACATACCAAGGTAAAGTTGTGCTTATCGTCTAATCGACGAATCGCCCGAATCCGGTCCTGAGCCGCTTTATCACCTAAATGACAACCGAGTGAATAACCACAATCCGTTGGATAAGCAATAACGCCACCATTACGAATAACCTCTGCCGCCTGTTTAATTAAACGCGTTTGCGGGTTTTCTGGGTGTATTTGAAAAAATTGACTCAACCTGTTCTCCACTAAATGTTATCTAATCACATCACAAAAAGCATGATGGTATAATGTCATCCTCCCTAAAGAAGGCATCAACACACTATTCTTTGACAGCCACATCATTTGTCAACAAGATGCAAACCGCGACTAACACCTTAAGATACTCACGGACATTGACTAAGACCAAGCCTGCCAGACTAAATCGACCTCACTCTCATGTATCTGTGTAAACTTTCCTACCTGCATCCACGGGCCAAATGGCCCATGATAATCACTTCCAACAGATGCTTTTAAATCAAACTCTCTGGACAATCGCTCAAGCAAACGCACACTGTCAGGCCGCTCATTACCAGAAACAATCTCTATTCCCGTTCCACCCCACTTTTTAAAATCACTTAACAAGCGTTTTAATTTGGTCACGGTCAGTGGATAACGTTTTGGATGCGCGAGAACCAACGCCATATTTTGTCCCGCTAATGCAGTTAACACCTGCTCAAGTTCTGGCCACACATCGCGTAATTGGCCTAATTTTTTATTCCCTAAATAGCGGTCAAAGGCTTTATTTGCATCTTTGACAAAACCCTTTTCGACCAATAACGCGGCAAAATGTGGCCGACCTAATTGGCTGTCTCCAGCCAATGCAACCGCTTCATCAAATAAATCAGGCAAACCTTGTTTCATCAATAAATCCGCAATACGACGGGCGCGATCAAGACGTATTACTTGGTTACCTTTGACAATGGATAACAACGCTGAATTATCGGCAGAAAAATTCAATGCCACCATATGCAAAGGAATACCGTTCCACTGGGTAGACAATTCAACACCATTAATAAAACTCAAGCCATGCTCCGCAGCACGCAGCCTTGCTTCGGGCAGACCATCAAGCGTGTCGTGATCGGTTAAAGCGAACAGCGATACACTCTGCTCAACAGCCAAATCAACCAGTTCACTCGGTGAAAAATGCCCATCTGATCGGGTAGAATGTGTATGTAAATCGACTTTTCGATAACGTGCTGCTTCAGGCATAGATTAACTGTTCTTTAAAAGGAATGATGTTTAATATTAGCCCAGCATACCTACATTGGTTTTTATATGAAAATACTATTCGACTTTCTTCCCATTGTTATCTTCTTTGTTGTTTATAAAATGACAGGAAATATAATTTTTGCAACCGCCATTTTAATTCCCGCCACCCTTATTCAAGTGGGTTTTACGTGGTTCAAAAAACGCACGATAGAAAAAATGCACCTAGTGTCTTTAATCTTAGTCGTTTTACTCGGAGGAGCAACGGTTCTACTAGGCGACGGTGATTTTATTAAATGGAAGCCAACCATTGTGAATGCACTTTTCGCCGTTGCATTTTTAGGCAGCCAATTTGTTGGAAAGAAAAATATTATCCAACGCATGATGGGCGATACACTCGAGCTCCCCTCCAAAGTATGGCGTACGTTAAACCTTGCTTGGGTGGCTTTTTTTGTTGTTTCTGGCACCGCGAACCTATACGTTGCATTTTCTTACAGCGAAGAGATCTGGGTAGACTTTAAACTTTTTGGTTTATTAGGAATGACCCTTGTCTTTATTCTCTTACAAGGCATTTACTTGTCATCACACTTACAAAATAAGGAATAACCATGCTTTACTCTATTATCGGCGAAGATGTTGCCAACAGCCTTAGCGCTCGTAAACAAGCACGTCCAGCACACTTAGCACGCCTCGAATCACTACAACACCAAGGGCGTCTGGTCTTGGCTGGGCCAAATCCTGCCATTGATTCAGACAATCCAGGTGATGCCGGCTTTAGCGGCAGTGTGGTGGTTGCAGAGTTTGCCAGTCTTGAAGAGGCGAAAGCGTGGGCGGACGCCGACCCATATGTATCCGCAGGGGTTTATGAAAAGGTGACGGTGAAGCCTTTCAAACAAGTCTTTCCGAACGCTTAACCCCCCCACTCTAACCCTCCCCTTCAAAGACACCGGGGAGGGAACAAAATCGCACTTAGCTCCTCTCTGCAAGGGTAAAGGTAGGAGGAATTATTTTTTAACATCCGAATGCCCAAGATCTCGCTCTGGATCTATCACATCTCGCATTCTTTGTTTTAATACTTTTGCCTCAGGAAAACCGTCTTCTTTCTTTCGACACCAGATTTCTTCACCATTGACCCTGACTTTAAAAATACCGCCTTGGGTTGGTATCAAGGTGACACTTTTAATATCATCATCAAAGGTTGTTAGCAGTTCTTGAGACAACCAAGCAGCGCGCAACATCCAACGACATAATGTACAATACTCAATTTCAACGGTTGCAGTTCGCATTTGCATTCTCTCCGGTAAATTAACAAGGCGCCTTAAAGCGCCACAATACAACTCATATTATTGCTGACATATTTAATAAGGAAGTAGCACCATGCGTAAATCTCTTATCACCAGTTTGGCTTTACTTGCGTTTTGCTCACCAGTCAACGCGACGGAGGTCGATATCGTGACCAATCAAGGTACCATTCGAGTCGATCTGGAAGAGACTGCGGCGCCCAAAACTGTCGCTAACTTTTTACGATATGTCGACGAAGGCTTTTACAATGGTACCATTTTTCATCGAGTGATTCGTGGCTTTATGGTTCAGGGTGGCGGCTTCACCAGTGACTTAGAACGCAAAACAACCCACAAAGCCGTCGCTTATGAAGGGGACAATCAACTGGCTAACAATCGTGGCACATTAGCTATGGCTCGTACTCAAGATCCAAATAGCGCCACTTCACAATTTTTTATTAATCAGGTCGATAACGCCTTTTTAAATCATGGCACGCGCGGGGCAGCAGGCTATACGGTGTTTGGCAAAGTCATTTCAGGCATGGACATCGTCGATGCCATCTCCGCTGTTCCAACGTCTACTGTGGGGCCTTATCAAAACGTACCGACGACGCCAGTGATTATCGAGAGCGTGACACGTGTTAACTAGTTACCAACTCTCTCCTCCTGACATCCGTTGGGGGGATGATGGCGCGCCGCACTCAAGCCAATTCGATGATGTATATTTCGATAAAGAATCTGGGCTCGAAGAAACCCGCCATGTCTTTATAAAAAACAATCACCTGAGTGCACGCTGGTCGTCCATGCAAAGCAACACCTTTGTTATTGCGGAAACGGGCTTTGGTACGGGACTGAATTTTTTATGTGCTTGGCAAGCGTTTTTGAACAGCACAACCGACGATAAACAGCTGCATTTTATTTCGGTGGAAAAGTTCCCTATGACAAAGAGCATGTTGGCCTCTGCGTTAAAAATGTGGCCTTCAATAAGGCATTTTAGTGAGCCACTCATTGAGGCTTATCCAGACATTTGCCATGGCTTCCATCGCATTGAGCTAGAACAAGGCCGAATCCAACTCACACTGTGGTTCGGAGAGGCAGAAGACGGTTTCGCAGCACTCAATGCGGATGTCGATGCTTGGTTTCTAGATGGCTTTGCACCGAGCAAAAACCCTGAGATGTGGTCAGATAATCTGTTTAAACATATTCATCGTCTTAGCCATCAAGGCACCACATTTTCCACCTTTACTGCCGCAGGCATTGTGCGTCGAGGGCTAAAAAATGTTGGCTTCGATGTCCGTAAAGTAAAAGGCTTTGGACAAAAAAGAGAGATGTCTGTCGGTGAGCTCAATACGGTCACAGCACCATTGACTGAACGTATGGCACAGGGCAAATCATGGTTCAATCTTCGCAGCAACAGCAAATCAGAAGTTAGCAAAGTATTAGTGGTTGGCAGTGGACTGGCTGGCGCGAATACCGCTTATGCACTTGCTAAACAAGGCATAAAAGTAGAAGTGTGGGAACAAGATGACACGATTGCGAATGGTGCTTCAGGCAACCCACAAGGTATGCTCTATCCCAAACTCACCACACAAGATACGTTTCTGAACCGTTTCTATCTTGCCGCTTATTTGTACGCCTCTCGCCTCTACAACAAATTGGATAGCGTCGGCGCTTTTTGGGATCAATGCGGCCTTGTTCAAATTCCCAAAAATGATAAAGAAACCGAACGTTTTCAAAAACTATTGGATCAGCAACTCTATCCGCACAGCATTTTACAAGCCGCGACGGAAAAGAGAGGCAGCCTGTTTTTACCCCTATCTGGCTGGGTAGCGCCCAAAAAACTGTGTGAAGCATTATTATCTCATCCGAACATACAATTGCGACTCAATACAAAGCTGGATCACCTGCAATCCTTCGAGACACAACTGGAAAATGGCACAGCAACACATTGGCAAGCTGAGTCGGACAAGCACTCAGATACCTTCTCTCATGTTGTTTTGTGTACAGCCAACGAGAGTAAAGCATTTAATGACCTATCCCATTTGCCTGTCTATCCGATTCGAGGGCAAGTATCACAAATGGATATCAAAGATGCTGTTGAGGCGTGCCAACGAAAAGGCGAACTCGCTGAAAAAATAAACATCGATAAGGTGTTATGTGAGTTTGGTTATGTGTCGCCACCAATTGATGAACTGATTCATTTTGGTTCGACCTATGATTTAAAAGATCAAGATACCGCAGTGCGAGAAGAAGGACACAATAGAAACCTTGCTATTCTCGAAAACCTACTTGGTTTACAGGAGCACACATTTACGTGCAAAGATTGCGAAGGCAGAGTGTCTTTTCGTTGTGCTGTACCGGATTACACGCCAATTGTTGGCCCAATTCAATCGTCAGAGGCTTATCATCGGGAATATTCTAGGCTGAGCAAAAACGCAAACTGGAAATCAAACAAAATCGCTGAGCCAAACAAACAGCTGTACGTCAATATTGGCCACGGTTCAAGAGGACTGATATCGACCCCGCTAAGCGCCTGCTTCATTGCAAGCTTAATCACCAACACCCCCTCACCCTTGGAACAAAATGTCAGCCACAAGCTGCACCCAAGTCGCTTTATCATTCGTGATTTAAAGCGCAGCCAAAATACATAGTATTACCACTGCATGGCATGCCTTTTATAAAGGAAATGGATGCAGTGGTCTTATGCTTTTCTTACGATTCAAACAGCTCACAAGCACTGGGAATAAGGTCCACAAATCGACTTGAGGTTTGTGGACGGAACACATAGTTATTAAGCTCTGGCAGCAATGCCCGTAACTTATCACTCAACAGCAGTAAACTTGGGTTAATTGGCTCATAAGGATATACATGATCCTGTAGACTCAACTTATGCAATTCATCTAGCTCATCTTGCAATATGCTTTTCATCGCAAAAAAGCGATCTTTTTGATTAATATCATTGGTTTCCCAATACGCATCAGAAAACGCAGCATTTAATTCGTAAAAGATATGCAATGCATCAGCAACATTTTTTTTAGACATATTATCTCCATCTTTTTAAGCAATCTTCACATTGCCCCTTGTATTGTTTAACCCTAACCCTATAACCTACATTCTAAACGTGAATTGATATAGGTGAATACCCCTTGAGTACAACAATCCATCATGCTGTGACTTCTGACAATTTATGGCAATCTTTGCAAGCAGAAGCCAAAAAACTTGCTCTAGACGAACCTATTTTAGCCAGTTACTTTAATACCACTATTTTACGCCATGATTCATTGTGTTCGGCTTTAAGCTTTCTACTGGCAAGCAAGCTTGATAGCATATCAATTCCCGCTATGGTATTACGAGAAGTATTCGAAGAAGCCATGGCAGACACTCACTCTGGCATTGTACGTTGCATCGAGCAAGACATTTTAGCCATAAAAGAACGTGATGCAGCGTGTGATACTTTTACAACACCACTGTTATTTTTTAAAGGTTTTCATGCGCTACAAACCTACCGTGTTGCTAATTGGTTATGGAAAAACAACCGTAAGAGCTTAGCCCTTTATTTACAAGGACAGATGTCTATGGTGTTTAGTGTCGACATACACCCAGCCGCAACCATAGGCTGTGGCGTGATGTTAGACCACGCCACAGGGCTTGTGGTAGGTGAAACCTGTGTGATTGAAGACAATGTCTCTATTTTGCAATCCGTCACGCTAGGCGGCACAGGGAAAGAACACGGTGATCGTCACCCAAAAATACGTTCCGGTGTGCTCATTGGTGCAGGTGCGAAAATTCTTGGCAATATCGAAGTGGGTGAAGGCGCGAAAATTGGGGCGGGTAGCGTGGTGCTAGAACCGGTTGAACACCACACAACGGTTGCTGGCGTGCCAGCCAAAATCGTTGGGCGTAATACAGGAGAAGAGCCATCCCGAGTCATGGACCATAATATCAATCATTGTGTTCGAGATTGCGTGGAGTAATCGAATCAACAATAACTACGATCTTAAAAGAGATCGTAGTTATTCAATTCGCTTTTCGGAATCATCTTGATGGTTTCACTCTCTGTATCAAACAACAATACAGCTTCCCCACTTCGTAATGCTCTTAGCGCCTGATCACGCTTTTGCGCCACAGACAAATCATAATCGCCATAATCTGTGCCGTCACGAGATACGATATCATCCAAAATAGTGTCTAAAGTATCTGGGGCCAACGAATCGTAAGGTATTAGCGTATCCAATTATATCGCTCCATATTGACTGAGCAGGGCAATGACACCCGCTTCATCAATGATTGGTACATTAAGAGATTGGGCCTTAGTCAATTTCGAACCGGCTTTTTCACCGGCGACTAAGCAATCTGTTTTGGCAGAAACGGAACCACTCACTTTAGCACCAAGCGCTTGTAACTTGTCTTTTACTTGATCTCGGCTAAATTGACTCAATGAACCGGTTACCACATAGGTTTTACCCAACAAAGGCAATGCATCCGCAGACACTTGTTGCTTCTTCTCCCAAACAACCCCAGCCGCTAATAAGCCTTTAATGGTCTCTCGATTTGGTTCCTGATCAAAAAACAAACGCACGTGTTGAGCTACAATGGGGCCGACATCTTCCACCTCTACTAAGGTTTCTTGATCGGCCACCATCAAATCATCCAATTCAGTAAAGTAAGTCGTTAAGGCACGAGCCGTCGCCTCACCCACTTCACGAATACCCAATGAATAGATAAAACGATTAAATTGCGTGTTCTTTGCTGTCTCAATTGAAGCAAGCAGCTTCTCAACAGACTTTTGCCCCATACGCTCCATTGCTAATAAGCTGTCTTTTTTCTCACTAAGCGTAAAAATATCCACTGGCGTTTTGACCAATGCTTGATCCACCAGCTGTTCAATCAACTTATCGCCAAGACCATCAATGTCCATGGCCTTACGAGAGACAAAATGTTTCAAAGATTCTTTCAGTTGCGCACCGCAAACCAAGCCCCCGGTACAACGGATAACAGCTTCCCCTTCCACTTGCTCCAAATCGGAACCACATACAGGACAAGCTTCTGGAAACACAACTTCCGTCGCGTCATCAGGACGTTTATCCATCACAACCTGAACGACTTTGGGAATCACGTCGCCAGCGCGGTGAACAATAACGAAATCATTCACCTTGACACCCAAACGCGCTATCTCATCTTTATTGTGCAAGGTGGCATTAGAAACGGTTACACCGCCAACAAACACAGGCTCTAATCGTGCAACTGGGGTTATGGCACCAGTACGGCCTACTTGAAAGTCCACACCAAGTACTTGGGTCATTTCCTCTTGCGCAGGAAACTTCCTAGCAATCGCCCAGCGTGGTGCTCGAGCAATAAAACCCAATTGATTCTGCTGAGCGATTTGATCGACTTTATAGACAATACCGTCGATGTCATAGGACAAATCAGCACGCTTTTCATTAAGCATCTCGTAGTATTCAATACAGCCTTGCGCCCCTTCTGCTGTCGCCATCAGATCATTGGTACGAAAGCCCCACTCGTTCAACTGTAGCAACCCCTCGTAATGGCTTTTAGGCTGATCCCAACCTTCTACATAGCCAATCGAATAGGCGCACATCACTAAGGGACGGGTCGCGGTTATCTTGGGATCAAGCTGGCGCAAACTGCCTGCTGCGGCATTACGAGGGTTCACAAAGGTTTTCTCACCTTGCGCCATGGCCAAAGCATTCAACTTTTCAAAGCCATCTTTTGGCATATAGATTTCGCCGCGCACCTCTAGAACAGCGGGCGGTGTTTGCGTACGTAACTTCAGCGGCACAGAGTAAATGGTCTTAATATTCGAGGTAATGTCTTCTCCCGACAAACCATCGCCACGAGTCACACCTCGCACTAAACGACCCTCTTCATACCGCAAACTGATCGCCAAACCATCCAATTTAGGCTCACAGCAATAGGTCACATGATCCGTATTAAGTAATTTACGAATACGCTGATCAAAATCAGACAAAGACTCGTTATCAAAAGCGTTGTCCAAAGACAACATAGGAACGGTATGAGCGACGTTGACAAAACCACTGTCTGGCTTTTCACCAACACGCTGAGTAGGAGAGTCTGCTTGAATCCAATCTGGGTGTTCCGCCTCTATCGCTTGAAGCTGGCGGTAATCGCAGTCATATACTGCATCTGGGACGATTGGCTCGTCTTTTACATGATAAGCATAGCTGTAATCATTCAGCTGCTGAATCAACTCCAGCATCTGCTGATGCGTCATGTTTGTCTCTTGGCTCATATATCAATAAACTCGATTTCTTCTGACTTGTATTAAATATTAACAGCAAAAAAAACAAGGCCCCTTAGGGCCTTGATTCATCTTACTGCTTACTGCGCATTAACCGACGGCGCTCAAAGTCGCGTATTCGCTGACGACAATGGGCAATGGTTTGGTCGCTCATTGGAGAACGACGTTCATCACGCAGCTCACCGCCTAAGTTGCGCACTAAGGCCTGTGCCGTTTCCAACATAAAATCAAACGCTTTCATGCTATTTTTGGGCCCAGGCAGCCCCATAAAGAAACTCACACCAGGACAGTCACCCTCGCCCATGGTTTCTAGATCAAAGGTGCCTGGTTCAATGGCATTTGCCATACTAAATTGCACGCGCCCACGGTCGAAGCCATCTTCATGGCGATGGAAAATATCCATTTCACCGTAACGCATACCGCAATTTAAGATCAGTTGAAGCAGTTCTATTCCTGAAAAACTCTGTCCTTCTGGAGCAAACACGTTAATCACGATGACTTCTTCAATCTCAACAATACTTTTGTCTTGTTTATCCTCTATACCGTCAACATCATCAACCAAATGACTTGGTGTTATTTGATCGATATCGATTTCTGAATAGCTGCGCTCATAGTCCACATCATCATTATAATCGCTGCGACGATTGGCCTCTGGCGTAAAATCAAGATTAAGATCGTCATGCTCATAGAAACCATCATCTGAATAATTCTGTTCAGAGACCGCAGAATCGCCAAAATCTCGCTCAGGTACTAAAGACGCTAGCTCATCGAGAAGCAGATCCTCGCCTCGATCCAACTCTGGACCCGAGTCCACCTTATGAGGAACATCTGTTAAAGGCGACTTAGCTGTTTTCCTAGCATTTTCAAAGGCATTAGAAATAGGGTCTGCAGAAGGTCTGGCGACTCTAGCCGACATTTTACCATGCCCCATGGTGGCTCTTTGCCGAACCAATGCATCATGTGATTTATGGTTATCGGCAAAACCATCTTCTGCTTGGGCATGCTCTTGCCCTTTTTTATATCGACGAAATCCATCTATGAGGATCACAACAATAATGAGGACCCCAATCAAGATTAGCCATTCACGCAAGCTAAATTCCATTACACATTCCGAATAGCATCAATTAAAGTTGACTGTATTATCAAACGAAGCGCCTTAGGATTCAATTACAAGGCCACCTTGATTACGAAAATCTCACGACTATTTATCAGTAGACTATGCTTTATACCGATAATTCGACCTTTTGTCAGATCATTGTCATTAATATTCGATAATTTCACGACCAAATCGACCGTTTCAACATTGGCCAGCGTGGCCGTTGGCATCATCGCATCCAGATTGGTTAACAAAATAGGCTGCCCCAAATCCTCTGGAAATACCCTTTGTATCGCCAACGGCATTTTTTGCCCAGCCATCACAGCATAAACCAGTAAAACATCGTCTTTCTGCCAACGGTAATTGGTCGCTTCCCAATCAAGCGTTACCGCCAATTGATCGGTAATAATGGGAGCCACCTGCTGGTAATCAATTTGCCCTAACTCTCTGGCCTTATTGATCGCCGACAGCAAAGCTAAACGTTCCCTAGAATGAACACTGTAACGAATTGCCTCTTGCCATGCCAGTATGGCCCCTAGATAGTTTTGTTGAGCAAAATCTGCCACACCTTTCAAATCCAAAGCGGTCACTTGTGTTGGATCTTGTTGCAAAATAGCGTTAACAACCGCCAGCATTTTTGGTGAACTTTGATTCGCATTCGCATAAAAAATCGCCTGTGCGTATTCGACCAATAAAGCCTCTCGCCCCTCGGCATTTTTAGGTAATTTTTCTAATGCCTTTTCAAACGTCTCCACCGCTGCAGGATATTGTTCAGCTTGCATATAATCCGTTGCTAAATAATACCAATCTTCCGCTCTGTCATAACGCGCACTGCGATATTGCAAAAAATCCGTGATTTTTTGGGGGCTCAGCTGCTGCATTTGCAAATCTTGTGTAAAAGCCACTTCTTTTGCATAACCCATCCATTGATAGAGACTGACACTACCAAGTACCGTGACAGCCGCCACACCAAGCATGACCCAACGGGCAAAATTGACATCAAGATGAAAAATACGTTTTTGTCGATCATCGATTGAACTCGTTTCACTATCAACATCGATTAAAAGCTGCACCGATTCACTCGAGGTCAATCGCCCAGCGTCCTCTTCTTCTGCTATCTCTTTGCGACGTATCTCAGAAAACTCAGATGGATTTTGACGCTCTTTTTTATCTGAATGCTTATCTAAACGATGCGTTAGCGAGCCAAAAAGATAGGTAAGACTCAATACGATCAAGCCAACCATTGCCAAATATGCGACTATCATTCGTCTCGCCCTCGTCGTTTACGGCTTGTCTTCACCACAAAAATAAAAGCGACCAACCCAATTCCTGAAAGAATAAATGGACCATACCAGAGTAAAAATGTTGCCGTTGAATGCTGTGGTCGATACAACACAAACTCACCATAACGGGCGACCATATAATCAACGATTTCTTGATCTGTCTTGCCTTGCTCGATCATCTGATGAACCTGTTCACGAAGATCCACCGCGATACCAGAGTTGGAGTCAGCTAAGTTTTGATTCTGACATTTCGGGCAACGTAACTCTTCGACCAAATTTTGATAGCGTGTTTTGTTCAACTCTGAACGAAAGGCCATCTGCTCTTGCGCCACAGCAGACAAGGATAGCCATATTCCACAGACTAGAAAAATCCCCTTGATGAACATCATTTCATATAGCCTTGAATGTCTGGCCAATTTTCAGCATTAATAACACCTTGATGTCGATAAACCACCACACCAGAACTGTCCACAACAAAGCTTTCTGGGGCACCTGTAACCCCCATATCAACACCAAAACGCCCCATTTCATCCATCAAAACCATTTGATAAGGATTTCCCTTTTGCTCTAACCATTGTTCCGCTGAGTCTTTCTGGTCTTTGTAATCGATACCAATAATAGGCACACCAGACTGAGCCAGCGTCATCAAAAAAGGATGCTCAACATGACAGGCAGGACACCAAGTTCCCCAAAAATTAATCAAGTAAGACGTCTTTGGTAAATCCTTGTGGGTATACAACTGATCATCGCTCAAAGACACCAAGGTAAAATTGGGGACTTTTTTTCCTACCAAAGCAGAAGGCATATACTGAACATCTTTGCCAAGCTGTGAATAAAACACCGCACCAAGTATCAAAAAAAACACTAAGGGAATAAAGAATAATAGTTTTCGCACACCTAAACTCCTGCCCTTCTTTGATAACGTTTATCGAGTGCGGCAAGTAATCCACCAGCCATCATCAGCAAACCGCCAAGCCAGATCCAGCGCACAAAAGATTTCACGTAAATTCGCACCCCCCAAGCAGAATCATCAAGCTGTTCACCTAAGGAAACGTATAAATCACGTGTAAACCCAGCATCCAAAGCGGCTTCGGTCATAACTTGTTGGCGAGTCGTAAAAAAACGCTTCTCAGGATGCAATACAGCAACCGTTTTATCCGCCTGATAAGCGGTAAATTGCCCTTTACTCGCCACATAATTGGGTCCTTTTACTTGCTCAATAGAATCAAATTGAAACTCATAGCCTGCCACGGTGGCTCGATCACCCGGCAATAGCCGCAACATGGACTCCTGACTGTTAACACTGACTAAAACGATGCCCACCAAGCTAACCACCATACCAAGATGCGCCAACAACATACCGTAGTAATTTCTTGGTAACTGTCGGGCTCGGGGAATAATGCCTTTCGTTCCGGCAGAAACCTTACTAAACCAATCAGAAAAAGATAACACCACTACCCAAAATGCCACAGCCAAGCTGAGCCAAGCGATAAAGCCAAATTCATAATAATAAACCACCCAACCAGCCGACAGAACCGCAACAGCGGCAGCAACAGAACATACCTTAAAAAGCACATTAATCGGCGTATGATGCCATTTAGAAAGAGGGCCAACCGCCATAAACACCATAAGCAACAACGCAATAGGCGTAAAAACACTATTAAAATACGGCGCACCAACAGAAATTTTCCCCAATCCTAAAGCATCGAAGATCAAAGGATATAGAGTGCCTAATAAAACCGTTAATGTCAGAACCGTTAATACGATGTTATTGAGCAGCAACCAAGCCTCTCGCCCTGTTGCACCAAAAGACACTCTGGAACGCACTTCTGAGGCTCGGATGGCATACAACAACAAACTCCCACCAACAAGCACCAAGAGCAAAACGAGAATAAACATGCCTCGTGTAGGATCTGCTGCAAAAGAATGCACCGACGTTAGCACACCAGAGCGAACCAAAAATGCACCAAGCAAGGAGAGGCTAAAAGTAAAAATCGCCAGCAAGACAGTCCAGCTTTTAAACACTCCACGCTTTTCCGTTACCGCAAGAGAATGCAACAAGGCCGTTCCCGCTAGCCAAGGCATAAAAGACGCATTTTCCACTGGGTCCCAAAACCACCAGCCCCCCCAGCCTAATTCGTAATAGGCCCACCAGCTGCCTAATGTAATACCCAGTGTTAGAAACGCCCACGACGCCGCTGTCCAAGGTCTTGCCCAACGCGCCCAAGACGCATTTAAATTCCCCGTAATCAACGCCGCCACAGCAAACGCAAAGGCCACTGAGAATCCGACATACCCCATGTAGAGAACGGGTGGATGCACGATCAAACCAAAATCTTGCAACAAAGGATTCAGATCACCGCCATCCGCAGGCACATCTGGTAACAAACGAGCAAAAGGTGAAGAAGTAAAAAGCAAGAAGGATAAAAAACCGACGCAGACCATACCCAACACAGACAACACCACAGGCCCGATACCTTCCGGTAAACCTCTTATTTTTAAGGCAACCGCAGAGCACCAACCAGACAAAACCAGTACCCAAAGCAATAAAGATCCTTCATGACCGCCCCATAAGGCACTGAATTTATACCACACAGGCAGCTGACTATTTGAATTCTGGCTGACATACAACACCGAAAAGTCATCCGTCAAAAATGCCAGACTCAAGGTAATAAAACTGACCAATATCAAGACCGACATAATAAACGTCAATGGCCGAGCGCTTTCCAACAAAAGCCGATTGCCCTTCCAGTAACCCACTAAAGGTACCGAGGCCAACGATAGGGCAAAAAACAACGACAATATCAGTGAAAACTGACCAATTTCAGGAAACATAAACAGCCTAAATTAATAAGTAGATTGCGCGGGCTCTTTACTCTCACCCATCGAGTTTTGGGCATTTTTCAATGCCTCTGATATTTCTGGTGGCATGTATTTTTCATCGTGTTTCGCCAACACTTCAGTGGCTTCAAACACACCATTTTCATTGAGCTTTCCTTGAGCCACAATGCCCTGACCTTCGCGAAACAAGTCTGGCAAAATACCACGATATTCAATGGTGACCTTGTGCTGGAAATCCGTCACATCAAACGCGACGGCCAAGGTATCAGGATTGCGCTTTACACTGCCTTGAACCACCACCCCCCCCGCACGAATGTTGGCGTGACGTGGCGCCTCTCCCGAAGCAATCTGGGAAGGAGAAAAGAATAAGTTAATATTTTGCTGCAAGGCGAACATCACCAAGCCAACCACCACACTCAGAATCAATACAATGACAGTTATGACGAGTAGACGTTTTTTTCTCACCGGATGCATTAGCGAGTCTGGCTCCTTACAAAGCGTTTTCGTAAAATGTTACGTGTCTTTTGACGCGTCGATAGCGTATTCCAAACCAGCCAAATTAAAGCCAAAGCACTAAAACCATAGGCCGACCAAACATACACACCATGCTTTCCCATCATCAAAAACGCTGACAAACTGTCAAAAGCCATTTTCCATCACCTCTTGCTTGACCCAACTCGATCTATGTTCACGCATCAATATTTCAGACTGCATTCGCCATAGAACCAACCCTGCCACAAAGCTGTATAACCCAATCACCGCACAGAGCAAGGGTAGCCACATTTCTGGCGGCATCTCTGGCTTTTTGGTGAACGTAAAGGTTGGCCCTTGATGTAGGGTTTCTAACAACACCACGGAGTATTTAATGATGGGTAAGTTAATCAATCCGACAACACTGATCACCGCAGCCGCTTTATTTGCTAACACCGGATCGTCTAAAGCACTCTGCAGAGCAATAATCCCCATATAAAGAAAAAACAGCACCAGTACAGACGTAAGCCTAGCGTCCCAAACCCACCAGGTTCCCCAGGTAGGCTTTCCCCAGATGGCACCAGAGACTAGAGCGATCAGCGCCATTACCGCACCAATCGGCGCCATCGCCTTAATAAAAATAGGCGCCATTTTCATCTGCCAGACAAGGAACACAAAACCTGCAACCCCTAACGCCAAATAACAAGATTGCGCCAACATTGCCACAGGCACGTGAACATAAATAATGCGAAAACTGTTGCCTTGCTGATAATCCTCAGGTGCAAACGCCAACCCCCACACCAAGCCAATAGCAAGACACAAACAGCCAAAACAGAATACGGGTAAAGCCCAAAAGTTAGACCAAGAATAAAACCACTTTGGCGAAGCCAATTTATGAAACCATACCCAGCGCATCAATTTACACTCGCTTTGACTGCAATCGCCGTCATAAAAGGCGATAGAACTAAAGATAACAAGGACATCGCTAACAGCATCGCCAAGAAACCAGAATAAGGCAAACCGGCTTGCGCGGCTTTGACCGCCAAGGTCGAAAAAATGATCACTGGCAAGTAAAACGGCAATATTAACAACATAACCAAGATGGCACCCTGTTTTATCGATACGGTTAACGCCGCCCCAATCACACCAATAAAAAATAAGCTTGGCGAGCCAACCAACAAGGTAACCATTAGCACCCACAAACTGGCACTCGACAAATACAGCATTTCACCCAGCAACGGCATTATAACGAGCAAAGGCAAGATAACGGCAAGCCATTGTGCGATGACCTTTAATAAAATCAACAAAGGCAAAGAAAGCCCACAAACCACAAGCTGCTCCAGAGAACCATCTCGATAATCCTCTTTAAACAGACTGTCTACCGCCATCAAAACAGCCAATACCGTAGCACACCAGACAATACCGGACGCCGCTGGCATCAAGAATTCCAATGAAGAATCAATCCCTATTGGAAACAGCACAACAACAATGACAAAAAACAGCAGCGCATTTAAAACATCTTGTTTACGACGCCATAAAACTAAAAATTCCGCTCTCACAAAAGAGAAATACGTCATGACAGTAACGCCACATCACGGGTAGAAAGGGACGGCAAATCCTGATGGGTCGTTAGTAGCACCAAGCCCCCAACTGAAGCATGCTGTCGAATACACGCCTCCAATAATTCAACGCCTCTGACATCTAAGGAAGCAAAGGGTTCGTCTAACAGCCAAAGTGTTTTTTTGCTCAACCATAAGCGCGCCAACGCAACTCGACGAGCTTGCCCTGCAGAGAGCTTTTTCACTGGTACATCTATATGATCGATAAGCTCCAAACACTCCAACACCTCATGTAAGGCGCTTGGCGATGCGTCTGGACAGTACCAACGCAAATTTTCAATTACTGTCAGCAATGGCTTAATGCCAGCGGAATGACCGAGATAGATGACATCCTGCTGCAAAAAACGCCTATCAACCGTAACATCCTCGCCTGAATACACGATTTGTCCTTGTAGGGGCGAAAGAATTCCCACAATCACTTTTAATAAAGAACTCTTACCCGCGCCATTCTCCCCTAAAATACGCACAACGTCACCGGATTGAACGCTAAAAGACAGCCCTTTACACAGGTCTCTCTCTGCACGTTCAATCCAAAGATCTGATACTGTTAATGAAGCAAAAGAGTGCAAAAGATATTTCCAAGTCGGCCGATATAAAGGTCAAGGTTAACATGGTTTAGCTGGACTGTTTTAACTATACGGCTTAGCTATACTAAAGTATTGAAACATTATATGAGAAGCGTTTCTAAAAGCACAAATCAATCGGTTATCTAAATCAACAGGCAGGCGACATGATCTCTGATATCCAATCTATGCTTAATGCATCATCAAGCAAGCAGAGCAGTGGGACCAACAACAATAGTAATATGGTGGGTAACACAGGCACTATTGCCAAATTAAGCAGTGAAATCAAGCTTATAGAAAACCTCAGCGTAATCAAATTTCAAGGCAGCGAGTCACTCAACTTTCAAGGCAAACCTGCCCAGCTGCTGCATGCAACCAGCGCACAACACCCCTTCACCCTTGTGAACACAGGGACTCCCATTGATATTAGCACCATCCAGAATGCCAAATTAGATAAAACCAGTACCCTACAGGCGTCACTGACCATACCAATAGAGGCTCAATCCAACAAAACGGGCGTCAATCAAAATGCACCTCAAGTTAGGCAAGCTGATAACCTGATGCTGGCCTCTCGCGTTGTAAACTTAACCGTAACCGACGTGGCACCAACGGCCACAGCGAAAACCGAAGTTCCTGCACAAGCCACGCCCTTTCAAACGCCCTATTCTAATGCTCAGACAGCCACACCAATCTCACAGACAAGCTCACCAGCAAACACCGCACTTACCACCTCTACAGTACTTGCAACCGTTTCAGATGGTAAAACAGAATTTCCAATTCTGAGCCAAATGCCCTTAAAAAAAGGCGATGTCGTACGAGTCATGGTCGACGCCAACAACCAAATGCAGGTGTTGCCCGCAAAAAACAGTTCGACAGCATCTACCGTCCAAACAGAAGCGCTCAAGCAAAGCCTACCGAAGCAGCTATCTCTTGGCGATATGTCTCAACTTGTCAAACAACTGAATAACCTCAACGAGTCATCGTCCGCAAATCTGCCGCCGCAGACACAACAAGCACTTAAGCAATTGATGCAACATATGCCAACCTTGGGCACAGTGACTGGCTCACCCGAAGCCATGAAACAAGCCATTCAAAGCAGTGGGCTTTTTTCAGAATCCTTGCTGGCGAATGATAGCAAGATACAGATACCAACTGATTTAAAACTCAATCTTATGCGACTAAAAGACGCCCAAGACAATTCAGCCCCTTTGCGCCTTGCTGGCATACCAACAGAACACATTGCTGGCGCTATTGAACGAATCACCACCAGCCAATTACGTCACTTTTCAGATCAGAATCAAATCAATACTCCCAGCTATCCATTGCACATAGAACTGCCAATAAAAAATGGTCTAACCCCTAACTTTGTACAAATACAAATAGATAAAGATGCCAGTACAGAAGAACAAGCAAAACAGGACAGACGCTGGCTGGTGAAATTAAAGTTCGATTTTGAAGAGACTGGGCGTTTTGATGCAAGGGCCAGCATTCAAGCGAACAAGGTTGGAATACTCTTTGCGGCCGAAGACCCAGAGACAGTACAAATATTGCGTCAAAACATCCCCGTATTAAAGCAACAGCTGACAGACAAAAACATTGAAGTCGAACGATTAGACGCGTTTCAAGCAAAGTTAGACAAAGAAAAAACCAACGTAAGCAACACCCAATCATTGATAGATGTGAGAACGTAATGCAAAAAGCCGTCGCTTTAAAATATGACTTTAGCGCAGCCCCTAAAGTGGTTGCAAAAGGGAATGGCTTGCTTGCAGAAAAAATCATGGCCGTCGCTAAAGAAAACGATGTTATGCTTCACCAAAGTCCTGAGCTTGTAGAATTACTCAGCACTTTGGAATTAGGCGAAGAAATACCCGAGTCTTTATATTTAGCCGTGGCAGAGGTTATCGCCTTTGCTCACAAAATTAGAGACCATCAATGGTAATCCGAATTTCTTCGTGATTCTTGCTTCAATAGGCTGATCAGCTCAGCCTCTGCTCGGATAAGACCACATTTAGAAACCAAATCATCAATGGTTGCCCCCATTTCTAAAAGCTCCATGGCACGATTATAAGAAACACCACCTTCTTTTGACAAAATCTCAGACTGTTTTTCCACCGCTAGATTTAATTTTTTCTCAATAGCCACTAAGCGACGTCCCATGCCTATTGATCCAGAGGCAAGCACTTGAACCTGCTTCTTTTGATTCAGCTCCACTTCGGCACGCTCTTGCTTCATCTTCTCCAAACGTTTTGACAGTCGAAAAGCCCAAACGACAACAGCGATCAATATTACAAACTGTAACGTTAGGAGAAGGTTAAATAACCACTGAGATTCCATCTAGTACAACTACCTTAATACTTACATTGTTCCAACTTCAGACCATTCATCTTCCGATAGAAGTTTATCAAGATCTACTAGAATTAATAAAATATCGTTCTTATGACACACTCCTTGAATAAACTTAGAAGATTCATCATTGCCAACACTTGGAGAAGGCTCAATTTCAGACTGACGTAGATACACAACTTCAGAAACTGCGTCTACCAAAATACCAATCACATGTCCTTCTACCTCAAGGATCATAATACGCGTTGCATCTGTAATCTCACCAGAAGGCAGGCCAAATCGCTGACAGGTGTCGATAACCGTGACGACAGTGCCACGTAGATGGATAATGCCCAGTACAAAGCTTGGTGCACCTGGTACTGGAGCAATCTCAGAATAACGCAGCACCTCTTTTACTTGCATGACATTCACGCCGTAGATCTCATGCTCTAGGCGAAATGTTACCCATTGCAACATAGGGTCATCTGTGTGATTTCCGCTTTTTAACGCTATGCTAGTCGCCATTACTTTTCTCCAAAGATCAAAAGATGATCAACAAAATTATTTGCCTGTTCTTTTAAACCCATTATTCGGGTCATCTAACAGCTCTATAAAACCCTGTACATCAAGTATGGCACACATATGATCAATTACCGTACCTGCCAACCAAGGCCGTTTACTTCGATCACTTCGCCACTTGACCTGTGATGGCTGCAATGTGATTGCTTCTGCGACACGCTCACAAGCTACGCCCCAATTAGAACGATCAAGCTGTATCACAAATTTAAAGTTTTCTTTCATTTCGCCTTGATAATGATTGGGCATTACCCAAAGCGCAGTATCAACCGTTCTCAGGTTAAATTCACCGACATTTGCTACGCCCATGAACCAACTAGGCTGTCCAAAAATAGAGGTTAATTTATCCTTATTACTTTGAAAAATACCACCTAACTCAACAAGGGGTACAGCCATTTTCAGCCCACCGACATAAAAAAGTAAGCATTCAAATCTGCCTGTCGCCCAAGGCAAAGGATCGGTTTTTGAAATTTTCTTCTCTGGCTCTGGCTCTGGCTCTGGCTCTGGCTCTGGCTCTGGCTCTGGCTCTGGCTCTGGCTCTGGCTCTGGCTCTGGCTCTGGCGCTGGCTCTGGCTCTGGCTCTGTCTCTGGCTCTGGCTCTGGCTCTGGCTCTGGCTCTGGCTCTGGCTCTGGCTCTGGCTCTGGCTCTGGCTCTGGCTCTGGCTCTGGCTCTGGCTCTGTCTCTGGCTCTGGCTCTGGCTCTGGCTCTGGCTCTGGCTCTGGCTCTGGCTCTGGCTCTGGCTCTGGCTCTGGCTGAACAATATTCGTTTTTTCTACTGTATTTGACAAACCATTCATTTGTGACGATATGGCGGCTTCAAAATCTTTAAACGAGGCATCTAAAGACGAAAGCTCATCTTCATTCAACCCAAAATCGGAAGCATTCACCACTTCTGACTCTTCTGACTCTTCTGACTCTTCTGACTCTTCTGACTCTTCTGACTCTTCTGACTCTTCTGACTCTTCTGACTCTTCTGACTCTTCTGACTCTTCTGACTCTTCTGACTCTTCTGACTTTTCAGCATCTATCACAACATCACGATCCTCAAGCATTTCTTGATCATCTTCTTGTTCAGTTGTGGCCTCTTGCAATAAATCATCAAGGTAACGCTGTACTGCTATTTGTGGCCCAATCAGAACCTGTTCTTTATTTTTTGTCTCTTTCATAAACCGTTACTATCTCGCTGGCTTCAGCAAGGAATCCATTAGACTTGCATAAGCCTTAATTCCTCGTGCATTTGGATCCAACGCAGAAGGGGCTATGCCCGCTGTACTCGCATCCCTTAACTTAGTGTCAACGGGAATAACAGAATGCCACACCAACTCTTCATAAGTGTCTTTTAAACTGCGAAGGCTTTTATTCGATGCCTGTGTGCGTCGATCAAACAAAGTGGGAACAATCAAAAATGGTACCGGCCTTTTTCGTGCACGGTTTATCATTGTGAGCGTTCTGACCATTCTCTCTAATCCCTTAATGGCCAAAAATTCAGTTTGCACTGGTATAACCAGTTGTTGACAAGCGGCTAACGCATTAATCATTAACACCCCAAGCACTGGTGGGCTATCAATTAACACATAATCATAGTCATCCCACAAAATCGCTAGCGTTTTTGAAATAACTAACCCCATCCCGCCTTGCGCTTGTGCATGGCGCTCTAGTGTTGCTAAAGCGGTCGACGCGGGTAATAAGGATAAATTTGGGTGACCCGTTTCTAAAATTAATGAAGCAGGTAAATCTACTGGTACCTTGTTAGGGGCTTGAAAAAGATTATAGGCACTCTTCTCAATAGAATCTGGATCAAAACGAAAATAGCTTGTCAACGACCCGTGAGGATCTAGATCAATCATCAACACTCGATGACCTGCATCTGCCAACAACCCTGCCAAGGAAACTACTGTGGTCGTTTTTCCGACGCCGCCTTTTTGATTCGCCACTGCCCAAATGTGCACTCTGACTCCCCTGATACCCTATGCGATTATTTTGCTTACTAATTCCTTGCAATCATATACAGTAACACGCTATTGAAACAAGTAATCATGTAGATTATCCGCTTCACGTTTACTAATTCGCAAAATGACTCGACGATTTTGTTGACGAGCAAAATCATTGGTATTTCTTACCTTAGGATGCTCACTTGAAAAACCAATTGGCGCGATCATTTTAGGATCGACACCTCTGTAAACTAACTCCTCCACCACAGAAGAGGAACGTAAACTAGACAAATGCCAATTAGAAACCAAACGTCTTGAATTTACCGGCAAATCATCAGTGTTGCCTTCCACCAATATAACTGATGGGTGTGCTTTCAATATGTTAGCCACCAATATGAGCAAAGCAACAGCTTCATTCGTTAAGTCATATTCTCCTTGACCAAACAACAAACCAGACTTCAACTCTAAACTTACCCAATCCGCGGATTCAGTGACAGATATTTGACCGGATGTATGCAAACCTGAAAATTGATTTTCAACCACTTGACTGAGTAAAGCATAAACAGCCGATGAGGTATTTTCTTCAATCGTTGGCGGTGCGGCTGGGATCGGCTTAGCCTCAATCACTTCCACATCTTTTGGTTCACCGATAATGGGCTCACCAATATTAATAGGCTTTACCGACTTCTGAACAGCATCAAAAACACCTTGAAGCGTTTCTTTTAAACGCTGTTCATCCCCTGAATTTTTCAGCGAAATAGAGTATAGAGCGACAAAAAAGGCAAACAACAAAGTAATAAAATCGGCATATGACAATATCCAACGATCTCGCCCCTGAGCACCAGAATCAGCCGATTTAACCAGCATACGACGACGTTTGGCTGGTCGAGTTGGAGTATCACTCATAGGTATTAAGCTCAAGTTCTAATCGATACGGATGCTTACCCGTTGCAATGCCACAAATACCGTCGATTAACAGTTGGTGATATAACAGCTCTTTCTCGATGTAACCGGTCAATTTTTTCGCGATTGGAAAAACTACCAAGTTTGCGAACCCTTGGCCATAAAGAGTCGACACAAACGCCACCGCAATACCATGCCCTAAAGCCTCTGGACTGTCTAAATTCGCCATGGCTTGAATCAGGCCTAAAACCGACCCCATAATCCCTAAAGTAGGCGCATAACCACCAACTGACTCTATAAAAGAAACACTTTTCATGCGTTTATCGTAAATACGCACCGCATCATCGTGTAGCCGATCGGCTAAAAGTTCGGGATCTGTTCCGTCGATGGCCATCTGCAAAGCTCGTGATGAGAAACGATTTCCCATCGCCTCAATATCCGACTCTAGGGCCAATAATGACAATCTTCTGGCTTTATGGGCAAGATTATTTAACGTGGCTTTGGCTGAATTAAAATCATAAACGGGTGGGAAGAGACTCCATTTAATCAAGACAAGAGCTCTAGTGGCTTCTTGAATACTGCTTTGAATTAATGATGCCCCGATACTACCAACAATCACAATGATAGCAGAAGGTAAGTTAAGGAGGAGAACGACTTCCCCTCCTCCTAACCAATTAGCTAGAAATACAGAACTGAATGCAATGAGAAGACCAGCTAAGGTAACAAAATCCACTAACTGACCTCACGAGCGATACGTTCACCGATGTGATCTAAATCAATAATTTCGTCCGCCAGATTAGCTTTCTCTACGGCCATTGGCATGCCGTAGATAACACATGACTCTTCGCTTTGAATCCACACCCTTGAGCCAGAATTTTTCAGCATACGAGCCCCTTCACGACCATCAACTCCCATCCCTGTCATGACCACAGATAAAACTTTACCTGGGTAACATTTGGAGGCAGAGCCGAAGGTAACATCAACAGAAGGCTTGTAATTAAGCCGCTCATCACCATCTAGGATACGAACACAACCACCATTACGAGGGTCGATCATCATCTGTTTACCACCAGGTGCTAACAAAGCAACCCCAGGCTGCAGACGATCACCATCTTGCGCTTCTCTTACAGTAATTTGACAGATATTATTCAATCGCTCTGCAAATGCCCCTGTAAAAGCAGCCGGCATATGCTGAACCAAAACCAATGGTGCAGCAAAATCCTTAGGAAGCTTAGTCAATACAGCCTGCAGTGCCATAGGGCCACCTGTGGACGTACCAATAGCGACCAGACTCACTCGCTTTCTAACGCGTGGAATGATAACACCACGGTCTGTAACGATTGGTTTAGGCGCTTCTCTTGGTGCCAAAGCCGCAATAGGGCCTCGATTACCAGAAAAACGCGTTCTTGCAACCAGCAATACTCGCTCAACCAAAGCTCGTTTAACCACTGCAGAATCACGTGAAATATCTTCGAAATTCTTTGGCATGAAATCCACCGCGCCAGCCTCAAGAGCGTCCAAAGTTACTTTGGCACCCTCATGAGTCAGCGAAGAAAACATCAACACCGGTGTCGGTTTGAGTTTCATTATATTGACTACGGCTGCGATGCCGTCTAGGACAGGCATCTCATAATCCATTGTAACCACGTCAGGCGATAAAGATTGCACTTTATCTATCGCCTCTCTTCCATTATTTGCAGTACCGACAACGGTTAATCTGGGATCCGCTTCAAATATCTCAACTAAACGACGTCGAAAGAAACCAGAATCATCAACAACCAGCACCTTAACAGGCATATCACATCCCCTAAATGAAAAAGCTACTACCTAGACGCATAACACTTCAGCATACTAGGGACATCCAGAATCAATGCAATACGACCATCACCGGTAATCGTTGCGCCTGCCATACCAGCAGTACCTTGCAACATTTTTCCTAATGGCTTTATAACAACTTCTTCTTGGCCAACTAATTGATCAACAACAAACCCTACTTCGCTCATGCCAACCTGAACAACAACAACGTGAGCTTCGGAAGGTAAATCATCTCGGCTACTTCCTTTAATCAACCAGCTCTTCAGATGGAAAATAGGGAGCGTTTTCCCTCTAATAACAACCACTTGCTGACCATCAACGACGTTGGTTTTTTTCAAGTTAAGGTGAAAAATTTCGTTAACACTAACCAGTGGAAACGCAAACGCCTGATCAGACAAAGTCACCATCAAGGTAGGCATAATCGCCAATGTCAAAGGCACTTTGATAATAAAACGAGACCCTTGCCCAAGTACGGACTTGATGTCTAACGTTCCATTTAACTGGGAGATTTTGGTTTTCACCACATCCATCCCAACACCACGCCCAGACACATCGGTTATTTCTACTTTTGTCGAAAAACCGGGGGCAAAGATCAAATTAAACGCTTCTTCGTCAGACAGCCTGTCTGCAGCATCGGCGTCCATTAAACCTTTTTCAACCGCTTTTCTACGTAGTAGACTCGGATCCATACCCGCACCATCATCTTCGATGGACAACAGAATATGATCACCCTCTTGTTCGGCAGATAAAATAACCGTACCCATCCTAGGTTTTCCACTTGCTTCCCGTACATCAGGCGCTTCCACACCATGATCTACTGAGTTTCGCACCAAGTGAACCAAAGGATCGGCTAAGGCCTCAACTAAGTTTTTATCTAGATCGGTTTCCTCACCACGAAGAACAAGGTTAACTTCTTTCTTCATACTGCGAGCAAGATCTCGAACCACTCGTGGGAATCGACCAAATACTTTTTTGATCGGTTGCATACGGGTTTTCATTACCGCATTTTGCAAATCACCCGTCACTACGTCTAAGTTAGCAACGGCTTTCCCCATAGATTCATCTTCGCTTTGAAGCCCTAATCGAACAAGTCGATTGCGCACCAAGACTAATTCACCCACCATGTTCATTATGTCATCTAGACGCTTCGTATCAACACGAACGGTGGCTTCTTGAGTAACGGGGGAATTAGCCGTTTTCTCTTTTACACCATCCATTTCTGAATCATGTGGATCAGACATTTTAGGTTCAGGTTTAGCTGCTGGCTTAGGCTCAACTTTCGCTTTCGGCTTAGGCGCTGGTTCTGCTTTTGACTCTGCCTTGGGTGCAGATGAGGCAGATTTTGTTGCCTTATCTTTACTTTGTAGACTGTCTAAAAGTGATTCAAACTCATCTTCCGTAATCAAGTCGGATTCAGCACCAGCAGATTCGTCCTTAACAGATTTATCTGTCGTGGATTTCGCTTTCTCTGCTTTATCTGTACTCGCCGTTTTTTTAGTAGAAGAACCACCTTCACCATGAAGTTTATCGAGCAACTCCTCAAACTCATCTTCCGTTATTTCATCTGAAGGAGTATTCGACTGTGCTTTTTTATCTTGGCGATCATTTATACCAGGCGCACCATTTCCGTGAAGCTGATTTAATAAAGCATCAAACTCATCTTCTGTAATTTCATCATCACTTTTGGGTGCTGCCTCACCTTTATCTGCAACACCACCTTTATCTGCAACGTCTTCAGATGAGGTATCACCAAGCGCATCCAACAATGATTCAAACTCATCATCAGAAATATCCACTGATTCATCAGAACTGGACGACGTAATTTCATCATCCTCTTCGACATCATCTTGCTCTTCAGCAATATCTTCGATTTCGTCTGCTTCCTCAGTTTCCTCTTCTCCAGCAAGCTCTTCTGCAGTAGGCGGTTTTGCATACACGCTCAATGCAGCAATCAGTTCAGGAGAAGCACGTTCTGGCTCAGCACCAGCACGCACTGCGTCAAACATTTCGTTTACAGCATCAAGCGCCTGCAAAACGATATCCATTAAATCAGAATCTATTTTACGCTGACCGTTTCTTAAAATATCAAAAACGTTTTCAGCGTAATGACAACAATCAACCAATGCCGTTAATTGTAAAAAACCCGCACCACCTTTTACGGTGTGAAAGCCACGAAAAATCGCATTTAGTAGCTGTTTGTCATTAGGGTTTTGCTCTAAATCTACTAACTGTTCGGAAAGCTGTTCTAGAATTTCACCAGCTTCTACCAAAAAATCTTGTAGAATCTCTTCATCGACCTCGAAACTCATCCTCAGCTCCTTCTAGAAACCAAGACTTGATAGCAAGTCGTCTACTTCGTCTTGACTATTCAGTACTTCAGGGTTGTTTTGTTTATTAATAGCTGGGCCATGTCCACGAGTGTCATCGTGATCAGACTTTTTCTCTTTGTGTTCAATTCCGGAGATACTATCAACGCGTCCAGCAACAGCAACGAGATGCACAAGTTTGTCTTCTACATCCCGAATTAAATCATTCACTCTAGCGATAACTTGACCCGTTAGGTCTTGATAACCTTGCTCTAGAAGAATTGTGTTGAGGTTTGAATGCAAGGTGGTAGCACTTTCATCAGCGTAGGACAAAAACACATCAATACGCTTATACAAGTCTCTAAACTCTTGTGGCGTTAAGTCACGCTGGATTAGACGACTCCAATCTTTTCGCAATAACCTGGCCTGGTTCTGTAGCTCACTGGCAACAGGAACACTACTGTCTACCATATCCATGGTTTTATTAGCAGCTGCACTAGTCGTTTCAATAACATAATTTAATCGATCTGATGCGTCGGTAATTTTTGTAGCAGAATCTTGCCCCTCACCGACAACCAGATCCATTGAATCAATTTGAAAATCACGAATAGCGTCATGCAAACTTCGAGTCAAACAACCCACTTCGTTGTAAAAGCTGTTATGACGAGCCTCGCTCAACTCTTGGATTATCTTAATCGCCCCACTGAAGTCGCCAACCTCAATGTGGTTCAAAAGTTCTACCGCACCGTCTTTTACTAGGTTTTCAAATTCCACTAGTCCAGATCCCAATACATTTGACATCTAAATTCCCTATTTAGCAGCGTCTATGCGTTCGAATATCTTCTCAATTTTTTCTTTGAGAGCCACTGCAGTAAACGGTTTAACAACGTAACCATTTACCCCAGCCTGAGCGGCTGCAATAATCTGATCGCGCTTTGCTTCTGCCGTTACCATCAGAACAGGAATGCTTTTCAGTTTTTCATCAGCGCGAACCGCACGAAGCAATTCAATTCCTGTCATACCGGGCATATTCCAATCAGTCACAAGAAAGTCAATTGTCCCACCTTGAAGTATAGGCAAGGCTGTCGTTCCATCATCTGCTTCGACTGTATTGGTAAACCCTAAATCCCGCAGTAAGTTTTTAATGATTCGTCTCATTGTCGAGAAGTCATCAACAATCAGGATCTTCATGTTTTTATCCAATGCAACCTCCACACCCCAAAGGTAATATTTCACAACTCATAATTAATCTCGCCAATCACTTAACCGAGCTCTCAATCTCATTGCCGCTTGGCTATGAATTTGACTCACTCTTGATTCACTGACACCTAAAACAGCACCAATTTCTTTCAAGTTAAGTTCTTCATTATAATAAAGAGACAAAACCAACTTTTCTCTTTCCGGTAAATTATCAATTTCTTGTGCCAATTGATTTTGAAACCCACCTTCTTCCACTAGAGAATAAGGCGCATTTTCCACTTCCGGTTCCACACTATCTAAATTACTTGTATCAGAGTCTAGCATTTCTTCATAGCTAAACAACTGCGTCGACATAGAGGATTGAATCATTTCGTGATATTCCTCAATGCTTATATCCATGTAAGCTGATACTTCCATATCAGATACTTCACGACCAAGCTTTGCCTCTAGTTCTTTAATTGCATGCGCCACTGCGCGACCATTCCGCCGAACTGATCGAGGCGCCCAATCACTTTTTCGCACCTCGTCCATAATAGAGCCACGAATTCGTATACCAGCGTAGGTCTCAAAGCTCGCACCTTTGGTTGACTCAAAACGCTTATACGCTTCAATAAGCCCCATCATGCCAGCTTGAATTAAATCGTCAATATCGACGCTATCAGGAAGACGCGCCAATAAATGATAAGCAATTTTTTTTACCAAATACCCATACTGCTCAACAATCGCATCAATCGAAAGTGTCGCTTTCTTAGAGTATGTGTCATATCCATTTTTGGTCTGCATATAAATAGTCTAAGCAACCTTTACCATTTAAGTTAGTTGCGCCAACTAACTGTACTACATAGTTTGGCGCAACGCTTTCAGTAATAACAAAATTTTACTAACTACCATACTTTAGTGACCCATAAAGCTGACTATAATGCTCCGCAGTATAAACAGCTCTACTAATCAAGTTATGTGCCCTAGCTGGCTCAATATCATCTGGAATTCTTTGACCGTCCGCTATATAGACAACCGGCAGACCTTCCTCAATAACTACACTAATCGCCTCACCAAGTGAAGCAGATTCATCTAACTTGCTTAAAACACAGCCATCTAACTGAATTTGTGAGTAAACATCAACCACTGTTTTTAATACTTGCCTTTGACTTGTGCAAGGAAGTACCAAAAGTTTTTTCAAACTGGCTCTCGCGCGCTTCATCATAAGCAGCTGCCTTTCGAGATTTGAATCTCTAGGATTCATACCCGCAGTATCAACCAGCACTAAAGAGTAATGAGCGTATTTTGCTAATACTTCATTTAAATCTGAATATTCATTCACTACTTCCACCGGAACGTTTAAAATACGACCAAACGTTCTTAGCTGCTCATGGGCCGCAATTCGATAGGAATCAGTGGTAATCAACACCACACCATCAGAACCATGCTTCAAAACGTGTTGAGCTGCAATTTTACCAATGGATGTCGTTTTCCCGACACCTGTAGGCCCCATAAAAGCAATACACCCTTTAAGCTCCGAAGAGCTTGAACGAACAGGAATATAATCAGCTAAATGCGCAAGCAAACGATTCCAATCATCTTCTCGACCTTTTAGATCGATATCATCGATTAAACGTGAAACAACAAATTCTGATAACCCCAACCCCTTTAGTTTTTCACGTGCTCGTGATTCGATGATATTTTCTTTTGGTTCCGCTCGGCTCTCTGCCTGCTGGCGCTGTTCGAGCATCGCTCGTACATTTTTTAATTCTAACTCCATGTCACGCAGCTGTTTGGCGCTATCGTTATTACGTATGGACAAGCTTTCTTCTAGAACTGGATCCTCTTTATCATTCGACAAAGGTGGCATTTCAAACTGTGTTACTGGACGCTTAATCGCTTGAGGAGGTGCATTATCTGCTGGCGGAATCTGTGATTTTGCTTTTTCTATACGCTCTAAGTAGTCAGCACTCGGGTCAGCGTATTTATCAGAACGAGGCGCGGCAGAGCGCTTCGAGGTCATGCTCGAAGGCAAAGATCCGTCATAATCCAAAGCGGCGACAATTTCTATTTCGCCAGTAGGCAGACGCTGATTTGACAAAATGACCGCATCAGGGCCAACAGCATCGCGAACCTTCCGTATCGCTTGCCGCATGTCAGGTGCTCGAAACCGCCTAATTTGCATGAATAACTTAATCCTTCCAGTGTATTTTTCTTACAAATCCATAGCTTACCCGAAAGATCCAAATAAATATAGACACAATGCACGAGGTCAATAGCCAGTTTTTATTGACCAATCACCCCAACTACGGTGATACGTTTATGATCTGGCACTTCTTGGTAGGAAAGAACAGACATATTGACCATACCATAACGCATAAAACGCGCCAACATAGGCCGTATTGGAGCAGATACGATCAAGATAGGCGTATTCCCCATCGCTTCTTGCTGCTCAGCAGACTGACGTAATGAGGCCTGCAGCTGCTCGGCCATTTTTGGTTCTAAAATAAGCGCTTCTTCATTTTTAATACCAGATTGCTGGCTTTGCTGCACCGTCTGCATCAACATCTTTTCAAGCTGAGGTTCTAAGGTCAATACTGGGATCTCTTCTACCCCATCTGCCAAAGTCTGAATAATCAACCTTGATAAAGACGTTCGTACTGCCGCCGTCAATATCATAGGATCTTGCGTTTTAGGCTGAACCCCCATGATTGCTTCTGCAATGGTGCGCATATCCCGAAGTGGAACCCCTTCGATCAACAAATTCTGCAACACTTTTAACAGCACGCTCAGCGGTATGGTGTTCGGCACAAGTTCTTCAGCCAACTTAGGATTGTACTGCTTTAACAAACTGAGCAATTGCTGAACTTCATCATGGCCAATCAGTTCGTAAGCATGTTTGTGCATAATTTGATTAATGTGAGTCGCGACGACCGTACTCACATCCACCACAGTGTATCCATAGGTTTGCGCCTGATCTCGCTTCTTAGGATCAATCCAGACAGCATCTAATCCAAAAGAAGGATCCTTACCGACAATACCATCAATCTTGCCAAACACTTGACCAGGATCAATCGCCAAATCTTTATCAGGATGAACTTCGGCTTCTGCCAGACTCACTCCCATCAGGGTCACACGGTAAGCATTTGGCATAAGATCCAAATTATCACGGATGTGCACACTTGGCACCAAAAAGCCTAAATCTTGAGAAAGTTTACGACGTACACCTTTAATACGCGCCAGCAACTCACCACCTTGAGTCTTGTCCACCAGAGGAATAAGACGATATCCTACTTCTAGTCCCAACATATCTACAGGAGCAACGTCATCCCAGCTCAAATCTTTTACTTCAGCAGGCATAGGATTGTCAGAAGAAGCTTTGCTGGAACTTTTTTGTCCTTGTTTGGATTTTTTCTTTTTGTTGTATTCAAGAAAGTAAGCTAAGCCCCCCAAACAAGCCGCCAAAGATAGAAAAGAAAAATGAGGCATTCCCGGAACAACCCCCATAATCGTCATGACTCCGGCAGCAACGTAAAGCGCCTTAGACGAACCAAACATTTGACGAACAATTTGCGACCCCATATCACCGGATTCATTAACACGAGTCACCATGATGGCCGCCGCAGTAGACAACATTAAAGACGGCAATTGCGCTACCAAGCCATCACCTATCGTTAACAACGAATAAATTTCAACCGCTTCTCTAAACGAAAGACCATGCTGTGCCATACCAATAGCCAAACCACCAACGATGTTAATGCCAAGTATCAATAAACCCGCAATAGCATCCCCTTTAACGAATTTAGAGGCACCGTCCATAGAACCGTAAAATTCAGCCTCAGAGGCAATCTCCATACGTCGTTGCTTTGCTTGTTCAGCATCGATCATACCGGCATTAAGGTCTGCATCAATCGCCATTTGTTTACCAGGCATCGCATCCAAGGTAAAGCGCGCACTTACTTCGGATATACGACCCGCACCTTTTGTCACCACGGCAAAGTTGATAATCATCAAGATGGCAAAAACAACAAAACCCACAACGTAATTGCCGCCAATGACTACTTCACCAAACGCTTGAATGACCTTACCCGCAGCATCGCCACCTTCATGACCATCCAAAAGAACAACTCGCGTTGAAGCCACATTTAACGCTAATCTCATCAGTGTTGAAACAAGCAGAACCGTTGGAAAAACTGCAAAATCCAAAGGACGCAAGGAGTACACCGCCACCAGCAAAACAACAATCGCCAACGCGATGTTAAAGGTGAAAAGCACATCGAGTAAAAAAGCAGGAATGGGTAAAATCATCATCGCCAAAAGCGACAATAACAAAATAGGAATACCTAGATTCCCACTAAAAACCCCTTGGACTTGCCCAGTAAGACGACCACGATCAAAGTTCACGCGACATTCCTACCAAAAAACGACAAAACATAATTAACGACCATCCCACTGAAACTCATCAGGCACATCTAAATTTGGCATTGCCTCAGGCCTTGGCGCCCCCGTTCGAGCATTACGTAATTGATACACATACGCCAACAACTGAGCCACCACCTTAAAGAGACCTTGCGGTATTTCATCCCCTATTTCGGTATGATGATAAATTGCCCGCGTTAAAGCAGGTGATTGTATCACAGGGATGTCATAGTGATTGCCCACTTCTCGAATTTTCAGTGCAATAAAATCACCGCCCTTGGCCAGCAATATCGGAGCACTTCCACCCGTTTGATCGTATTTTAATGCGACAGAAAAGTGTGTCGGGTTAGTAATGATAACATCCGCATTGGGTACATCAGACATCATCCTATTCATTGCAGCTTGACGTTGCATTTGACGGATACGCCCTCGAACTAAAGGATCACCTTCTTGCTGCTTAAACTCGTCCTTTACTTCCTGCTTGGTCATTTTAAGTTTTTCTTTATGAGACCAAACTTGAAAAGGCACATCTATCGCCGCAATCAAGGCCAAAGCGAGACTGACAAAAATAAAAGACCAAATAACAATATCGATACCGTGAGCAATCGACAATTCGATCGATTGAAAAGTAAGCCCCAGCGTTTCTAATAAAAAATAGTTGAGCACCAAATAAGACACGATGCCAACCAATGTCACCTTGGCAATTGCCTTCAAAAGCTCCACTAAAGACTGTACTGAAAACATTCTTTTTAGGCCGGCTATTGGGCTCATTTTACTGAGTTTAGGCATCAGAGGCTCCCAAGAAAAATTGAGCCCCCCCAAGGCAATACTCCCCACAATACCCGCTGCAGCTAAAACGGACATCAGCAGCACCATCGAGTCCATCATGGCAACAACAGACTCATAGAGATGAAATATCATCCGACTTAAGTCAAACACGTCCTCTCGTTCAACCAAGAAGTTAAAATCAAATATAACCGCCAAGTCTCGAGCCAACAAAGTGCCCGTTCCATATAATGTTGCTGCTGCCACAATTAAAAGTAGCGCCGAACTCAGATCCTTTGAGCGAGCAATATTTCCCTTATCACGGGCATCCTGAAGCTTCTTACTACTGGCACCTTCGGTTTTTTCGCTGCCGTCTTCATTCTCAGCCATTTATCTGAATCCCCCAAGCGGTCTTCATCCAATCAATCATTTCTGCGAAAAACAACAAATAGATATTCAAAAAGTCGTCCAACATAATCCAGAAGAAGAACAACGAAAAAAGCATGATAATAGGAAAGCCCAAGGCAAAAATATTCAACTGCGGAGAAGCCTTGGCAACCACACCAAAAGACAAGTTAATCACCAATACAGCAATAGCCAAAGGCATAACGATAAGCAAGGCTTTTTCAAACATCCACCCCCCTAATAACACCAATTGCCAATAGCGCTGACTATCAAAACCGCTTCCAATGGGCCAATAAGTAAAACTTTCCGCGAGATACTCTATCATCACTAAATGCCCATTCGTACCCAAAAAGGCCAACGCCACAATAGACAAATAATACTGCCCCAAGGTCGCGACAGAAATACCATTCGCAGGATCATTAGACATCGCAAAGCCTAACCCCGCCTTCATCGCAGCCAATTGCCCAGCAAGAGAAAATAATTGAAACAAAATAGTAACCACAAAACCCAAAGCAAAACCAATCACCAACTGCTCAGCAATCAACACAATATAAGCAGGCGAAATGGGATCGTAATTAGGAACTTCAATAACAGGAGTAATAATGATGGCAACAACAAAAGAAAATGCAATACGAACTCTAGGACTGACTAATCGACTACCAAACAAAGGAAGCGCCATAAAAAAGGCACCGATACGAAAAAATGGCAGAAGGAAACTGATCGTTAAATTGAGCAGCTGATCAGGATAAATCTCTAACATCAGCCAATTATCATGGGAATATTAATAAACAAACTGGTCGTAAAATCCATTAGCTTCATCAGGATCCATGGGCCTAACTGCATAATGACCAAAATAGTCACAATTAATCGAGGCAAAAAAGATAAGGTTTGCTCGTTAATCTGCGTCGCGGCTTGAAACACACTGACAATTAACCCCACCAGCAAACTCGGCATCATGACAACCCCTACAATCAGCACAATCAGGTAAAATCCTTGCCCATACAAATCTAGTACTACTTGAGGATCCATAATTAAATCCCGAAACTCGCCGCCAAAGTGCCCATAATCATAGACCAACCATCAACCATCACAAAGAGCATGATTTTAAAAGGCAAAGAAATAATAACAGGCGACAACATCATCATCCCCATCGCCATCAAAACACTCGCTACCACCATATCGACGATCAAAAAGGGGATGAAAATCATAAAGCCAATCTGAAAAGCCGTCTTCAATTCACTGGTCACAAACGCGGGCATAAGAATGGTAAATGGCAGCTCCTCCATAGATTGGATTGTCCCTTCCCTACCAGCAAGCTTCACAAAGAGCGCAATATCGTCTTCTCTGGTTTGCGCCAACATAAAATCACGAACAGGCACAGACGCAGCTTCAACCGCTTGAATAGAAGTCATCTCCTCTTTTAAATAAGGTTGTAACGCCACTTCATTGACCTTATCTAACGTGGGCGTCATGATAAAAAGCGTTAAAAACAACGCCATACCTATCATAATTTGGTTAGAAGGCGTTTGCTGCAAACCAATCGCCTGACGTAAGATTGCCAGTACCACCACAATGCGCGTAAAAGACGTCATCATCATCAAGGCAGCAGGTAACAGCGTCAACGCTGTCATGATAAAAAGGATTTGCAGTGAAACAGTGTAATCCTGACTGCCGTCTGGGTTAGTGACCACCTTTACCGCAGGTAACCCAACTTCTGCCCAAGAGAATACCGGAAAAACCAACAATAAGAGCAATACATAACGCATCACAAGTGATCCCCATTACTCTTATCGTCAGTAGAATGCTCTCTGTCTACTTCCTCCATGAAAGAGGCAAACGACTTGCCACTAGGCGAAAAACTTTTCAAGTGTGTAATTGACTGCGCTGTTACGCCAATCAACAAACGCTCTCCTTCAACCTCCACCAACATCAACTTTTCTTTTGTACCCAATGATTGAACATTCACAATTTTTATTTCTGACTGTCCCAACTTCATTTGGGCAAACTGGAAGTGCTTCATCAACCAAAGGCAAGCAGGAATAAAAGCGATCACCACAATCAAAGAAATGACAATTTTCCAGACGGAAGACGCAACAGACACCTCTTGCATACCTGCCGCATAAAGAGACGAGAAAGCCATAGTGGATATGACACTAAAAACACATCGTATAAGAAAAGAAAAAATCAATTGCTACTACTTAAGTCGTCGAATTCGCTCACTAGGACTCACAACATCCGTTAAACGAATGCCATACTTATCATTCACTACCACTACCTCACCATGCGCAATCAAAGTACCGTTTACAAGTACATCCAAAGGCTCACCAGCGAAGCGGTCCAGCTCAACCACCGACCCCTGTGTCAACTGCATTAAGTTACGAATAGCAATTTCGGTATTCCCTAACTCCATAGAAAGCACAACAGGAATATCCATGATCAAATCAAGATCGGACCCGACACCACCACTGGGTATGGACGGATTAGACAATGTCTCTAATTTAACCGGCTCAACTTTTTGCTCAGACATAGCAGCGGCCCATTCATCCTCAAGTCCTTCACCATCGTTAGTGTCACCAGATTCCGACATCGCTGCCGCCCATTCATCCGCTAAATCGTCATCCATCCCTGCTGCATCTGGGTTCTGTTCTTCTGCCATGTTATTTCACTACCTTCGTTTTAAAACTTTCTTTCATTTGCACTGAATAACGCTCATTGCTTATGCCTAATTTGCCTTTAAACGTTGGTACACCATTGGCCCTAACGGTGACAAACTCTGGCATTTCTATCGGAATAATATCACCTGCTTTAAATTTTAATACCTCACCGAGCGAGATTTTACGATTGGCTACATTCACCGACAATTTAACATCAATGTCTTTTACATCTTGCTCAAGCGACTTTCCCCAGCGATCATCTTTTTCATCAACATCACTCTGAACACCAGCATCAAGCAACTCTCGCACAGGCTCAATCATCGAGTATGGCAGCGTAATGTGCAACTCTCCACCACCACCATCCAATTCTATGTGAAAAGTAGACACAACGACGACTTCACTTGGGCTGACAATGTTTGCCATTGCTGGGTTCACTTCTGAACTAATGTATTCCAACTCTAGTTTTAATACAGGTGCCCAGGCCTCAGTTAGATCTTTAAAAACTTGCTCAAGCATCAACTGTACAATGCGAATTTCCGTCGGCGTAAACTCACGCCCTTCAATTTTAGCGTGTCGACCATCGCCACCAAAAAAGTTATCCACTAATTTAAATACTAGCTTAGCATCAAGTATAAAAAGTGCCGTACTTCTTAAAGGACGAAATTTTACCAAATTCAAACTGGTAGGCACATAAAGCGTATGAACGTATTCACCAAACTTCATGACTTGAAGACCACCCGATGACACGTCAGCCGTGCGCCGCAACATATTAAACAAACTGATACGAGTATAACGCGCAAAGCGCTCGTTTATCATTTCCAAGGTGGGCATTCGCCCACGTACAATACGCTCTTGACTAGTAATGTCATAAGACGCCACACCGTTAGCGTCTCGATTATCCTCTTCAACAGGCTTTTCATCAGCACCGTGTAAAAGGGCATCGATTTCATCCTGGGATAATAAGTCTTGAGCTGACATAATCTTATTGCATCACAAAGTTAGTAAATAATACGGCATCAATACCGCCCTGCCCTGTTTCTTGCTCTAATATGCCATTGATAGCATCAAGCGCAGCGACTTTTAGGGCGGCCTTCCCTTCCGCTGTTTGTAACTCATCAAACGACTGACTGGAGTACAACAAAACAAGACTGTTACGAATCAGAGGCATATGCAAATTTACCGCATCCACCTGAGCCGCATTTTTTGATTTAACCGCCATGTTCAACTGTACATAACGCTGACGGCCATCCACCATAAAATCTATTGTAAAAGCAGGATCCAAAGCCAAATAAATGGATGGCTCATTCGCCAAAGCAGCGGCATCCGCTTCGGCTGCCCCCTCATTATTTGATCCACTAAAAAGAAAAAAGTAAGCCGCCGCGCCTCCTCCAGCCAAGACAAGAAGCAGTGCGACAATAATAATGAGCTTTTTCTTACCGCCAGACTTACCTTCTTCCGCACCAATATCTAAACCATCTTCAGCCATATTAACAAACCTTAGGTATATCAAATTCTTTCTATAAAACGAATGCTTACTGCATCCTATCTCGAACAGCACCCTATTCTACAAAGAATCAAACGTATCACCATCAATTTCTCGTAAGTTTACGCATAGTAGTCAACACCTGATGCCGATACGTAAGAAACATTGTTCGCTATAAACTCATTATCAAGGTCATCATTGATGGCTACTTCTCCTTGATTTGCGCCGCTATTTCGATAAGTTCCACGCTCTTGCGCACCCGACGTGTCTTGTTGCGACACATCAACATCCGCTCTACTTAAATCCATGCCCTGCTGAGCCAACATTTCTCGCAATCTTGCCATCTGACCTTCTAGCAAATCCCTAGCCTGTGGCGTAGCGGCCACAAAGCTAACCTGAGTATTTGAGTCACTGTCTACCGAAATTTTGACCGTTAGGCTGCCCAGTTCAGGGGGATCTAATCGAATATGCGCGGTATGACCACCATCACGAGCAATCCAAGCCACTTTCTGAGTCATTTCCCCAGCCCATCCTGGGTGTCCCGGCGGCACACTCATGGCTAAATTTTGCTGAGGATTTTGTGCAACGACAGTCGCTGCCACAGCCGCCCCCTGAGCAGCCCGATTGAGATTATGGTTCTGTAAAGAGCTATTTAAACCACCTAGCGCATCATCGGCTGTAGCGCCGTCCATTTGCGCGGACATGCGACCTATCATAGCTTCTTGTTCTTTTTTACGTAACTCGATAGGTTCGTTGATTAACACGCCATCTTCCCCAAGCAACGTCTCTGCTGAGTCACTATTTACCTCAGTAGATAAAGCAACATCACCAGTAGCTGCCCCCAATAAAGGCAATGGAACGACACCTGATCGACTTTCTTTATTGACAACATTAACCAAAGCGCCCGCTGCCAATGCTGTGGTAGCCGCTTTACCAGCATCTAACGCGACACCTTCTGTCACTTTTTCTATTGGCGCAGCCTTAGCAACCGATGCGTCCATTTGAGACAACACCCAAGACAATTCTCCATTTTCTTGCTCCAGAGAAGGAGCAGGAATATTTTCATCAACATCCACTGGCAGCAGACCTGCTTTGTCTAATGAAACCGCTGCTGCCTGCTTATTTGTACCGCTGGCTAACACGCCAGCACCAGCACCTAATGCCCCCAACACTGCTGCTGGATTCGCCACCTTATCGTCTTTTGCCAGTGCGTCGACAGTGTCAGTGGAACCGTCACCAAGTTGCAACGGAGTCGTTGCATTAGTCTCTTCTTGTAGTCGTAATTTTAATTCAGATGAAGGCTTAACTAAACTTTCAACAGAGACATCTGAACTATTAACAGGTAAGTTTTCACCCTCGAGCTGCAAAGTTTTGCCACTTTTAGCCATTGAATTCGTCACCGCTGTAGTACTCGAAGAGGACTCTGCTGTTAAGCCAGTGGCTTTATTTTCATCACTCACTAAAGAGGAAGTTTGGCCGCCAGATTGTGCGGAAAACTCAACAGTTGCAGACGCAGAATCAGCAGTTGCAGATGCAGAATCAGTAGTTACAGACGCAGAATCAGTAGTTGCAGACGCAGACTCAACAGACGCAGACTCAACAGGAGAAGATGAGGAAGATGCACTATTAGTTACAGGCGAATCATTGACGACGGTCTCTTTTTTGACATGACTAGCCTCCCTAGCATTATGCAAATCTTTCGCAAAAGCCACACCGCTCTCGGAAGAAGATTTAGCCAAAGTTGCTTTTTTAGGTGGAACACTTGGCGATAAAGACAAAACTGTATTGGAATCTGTGCGCATAATTTTCTCCGTCAATAGAGAATAGTATGCAATTGCAAGGCCAATCTATTTATAGACGCCTTTAAACATTTAGACCAACTTGCCAATCGTAATAAGCGGTGACCGCACTTCCCCCCTTAGAAAACTCTAACTTACTGCAAAGCTGATCCAACAAAGCCAAGCCACGGTTATACAATAATTCAGTGTTAGATATGTCAAAATGCACCCCCTTAAAATCAAACCCTGAACCGCTGTCCTCTACATACAACACAAGCGATCGATTATACCCCTCTGACGTGACTTTAACGGAAATTTTGACATAGCCGCTCGTTAAGTTAGCCAAACGACTCTCACGCTCTTCATAATACTGAGAGAAGCCATCAATTGAGTTTTTCTTTTCAGAATTAAGTTTTAATACGCCATGCTCAAGCGCATTTGAATAAAGCTCTGACAAGATCATAAATATTTGACTAGAGAAACTGCTTAACCCCGGCACGGTGGTCAAAATTTGCAACACATAAGGTAAAGGATCTGTATTGCGCAGCGAGTCGGCATTCAAAACATATTCAAACGAGAAATCAGCTGGGGCCTCATGATGCGCTCGCGAATATTCGCTTTCAGAAGAGTCAATACCGATACTGGCGTCCAAGCGAACACTAAGGCATGAGATATCATCATGTGGATTTTTCAATACACCTTCGGTTTCTAATTGCTCAATTAACCAATCTACTGATTGGTCTGCAGCCACATGCCCTTGATAAAGTGGCGTGAGAACAGAATGGCAAAACATCTTCCCAGAAACATCCAGCGCCTCGTAAACGCCGTCCGAAAACGCCATCAGCCTATCCCCAGGGAGAAAAGAAACCGCTTCGATCTGAGATTCAAACGCATCAGGAGACAAGACACCTAAGGGTAAGTTTTTTGAGGAAAACCTGATTGGCTGATTCGCTTTTTTAGAAAAAAACAATACATCCGGTAAACCTCCATTCCATATTTCAATGCTTTTATTATTGACTTTGATATCAATAAACACCGCGCTACAAAACATATTAGCGGGCAAAATTCGTTTGAGACGCGCGTTTATTTCAGGAATAATCTGCCGCATCAAAAACCCTTTTTTGGTCCATTCAAAGAAAATATCAGCAAGGGGTAAAGCACCAATAGCAGCAGACAAGCCATGACCAGTAAAATCCCCTAATAATAGATGCATCCCGCCATTAGGCTTATAAGCCGCAAGAATGACGTCACCATTAAAAGTATGAGTTCCGTAATGGAAAGTAGATAAGGCTGGGTCTTCCAAACAATTCGAGTGGGTTATATTTTCATAAACGACTTTTGCGATATCTTGGTCATTGAGCAGTTGCTCATTATAGGAGCGCATCGCATCACGTTGTTCTTCAAGGGTTTTTTGCATAACCAACAAACGTACTATGGCATTTAATTTTGCCGTAATCAGCGCTGGGCTATAGGGCTTAGAAATGAAATCCGTCCCCCCAATTCGCAAGCAATTAGATAAAGCAATAGGATCAGACACACCAGACAGAAAAATGATTGGAACAAATACATCACCAGCAATACGCTGAATTTCAAATGCCGCTTCCCAACCATCTTTGTGAGGCATTTTGATATCCAAACAAACCAGTTGGATGGTATGAGGATCAAATTTATCAATCGCATCTTGCCCATCGACAGCAGTAACTACTTTATGACCAAATTGACTTAAAATGGCTTTTAATAGAATACGATCAGACGGATTATCATCTGCAATTAATATGGTTAACATTTGCTCCATACAACACTACTCAGCAATATTAAAAAGGCGATGAAAGTTTGCAATCTTAAGAATATCTATCACTGCCTCATTAGCATGAAGCAAACGAACCTGAGCCCTATCACCACCCGCGTGATCTCTCAGCAATAATAACATACCAAGGGCAGAGCTATCTAAATACGAAACATCCGCCAAATTCACATCATACGATGCTGCTGTAGTGACACTCGTAAAAGCCTCTTTGAACATTTTATGGCAGCTGTAATCGAATCGACCATTTATTGTAATGGTCAGGCACCCTGTTTTTTTATCAAAAAAGCGTTCAACCACAGCCTACTCCTCAAGTAAGAGTGGAAAATATTACCACTCATTTTACTCATCATTAGATTTTTGTGCCGATACATTTTCTTCTGCATCGACGGAAACATTAGCGGGCATTTTCGCCATCAAGTCATGAATGCGGTCAATCATCTCAGAGACAGATTCTCTGGCTCTTTCTAAACGCGCCACACCAACACTGCGATCTGACTCCAGCAAAGACAATGTTGAGGCCGCCATAGACTTCATGCCTTCAATTTGCTCTTGCACCTGACTTATATCGTGCTCTATATCAACGGCAAAACGGCGACGAACACTTTCGCTTTCGCCTTCAGTGGCCGCTAGACTATTCAATACACCAGCGCGAACTTCGTTAAGATAACGTTCAACCTCACCTAGGAGAAAAACATCGGAAGACAAGTCTTTCTCAACCAAGGCTAAACGCTGCAAAACCAATTCATAACCCAGTATAAAAGAGTCTCTCACCTGCCCAGAAAGCCAAGCCATCGTATTCAGCTCAACCTGCATACCTTCGAACGATGAATGAGTCATTGGAACCAACTCATTTACTGATGCCTCATTGTGATCTGTTTTTTCGTCAATTAGGGATGCTATTTGTTGTAGTTTAGTAATTTTTACAATGGGATTTGTTCGCATTAAGGCGGCATTAAGAAAGTCAAACAACGTCATTACTTTTCGACGTATGATTTCTAAAGACGTAGCAAACCCTGCATAAGGAGACTCCTGACGCAATACGCGAATTGGCACATTCCATACATCTTGTTCAAGTAATTTTAAACTGTGGTGCAGAATCTCCAATTCTGCCGTGTCGGATTTTGAACGAATAGAAATGAAGCGCTGCAAATTTTCTGTTTCAACAGGCTGATCTGACAGAAAAGAAGAAACACTTAACCAGTACACACCATCCGATAAGTTAAGCTTCAACGCTTCATCCGACAATAAAATGGAGTCTGCTATACGCTCTCCTGTCGGATCATCTAACCCTGCATCAATACCAAACAATGATTCAAACAACGATGTATTTCGAAACCACAATCGCTCAGCACCAGCGCTTAACCAAGCAATATCTCCTCGTTCATTGGTCACCAAAAATGGTTCGTCGACTTCGGTCAATGCTTTTTCAATTAAATTGAGATTTTCGCTTTGCTGGCTGATATCAAAATCTCGAGAGGCCAATTCGTTATCCACCAAATGACCTAGGTCTGTAAACTCATCAATCACATTTCGAGGAGGATGTGCCGAAACATGACCTCGTTTACGATGATCAACCACATAGTGCAAAGCAGACAATCCAGAGCGCAACTGTCGAGCAAACCGAGTACACAAGAACAAAATAATCGCAGCAATCACGACAAACAGAGCAATATGAATCCAAATCAACGTCTGGGAAAAAGCCTGACGCTCATACTCCACATTCACTCTAATCTGTAACAGTCCATCACTAATCGACTCTAGCGTTTCAAAAGAACGATACACAACTCGTCGCTCTTCATCCGTCAAAGAAGATGTATCAAGCTCTTTTTGCGATAATCCATCCAACAACGCAATAGAGGATGAAAGATCCGCCTCAAGCATCGTATCGAAACGTGTGAGATTGAGCTCAATTAAACCATATTCACTTACCAATCTCTGATGTAAATAGCTCGCTGAGAAATGAGAATCCTCTTCTAAGTCATAGGTTTGACGGTCTTCCACTAATAACCACTGCAACCAATGCTCTTCTGCACTGTGCACCAACCCCAGTAATTCACTCAATTTTCCCTGCTGAATATCCTGACGTTCTAAATTACTATTCACCAGAAAATACATACCAGCAAAAGCCAATAACATCGCAAACAGCACAATAACCAACCCTTTTTGCAAGGCATTAATCAGCTCTTTTCGTGGCACGCCAAAGGGTAAATGTAATGTATTCATAATCTATAATCACTTTTTAACTAATGATAAAGAGGCTGAAAGCCAGCAATAAAAGACAAAAAATTCTGTTTATCAATCACCACGCCATCCCCCTGTGAGGACATCAGATGACGTTTTCCGTCGCTGTGACCAAACAACTCTTGAAACATGGTAAATTCACGAACATAACGGGCATCAGGCAAAGACGCACACCAATCACAAGAGACAAAGGGCAGAACAACGGACTCCCCCATTCCCTCGAGAATCATCGAAAAACCTTTTTTTTGCCCCAGTGCCGCCGATACGTCACTCGCGAAATCTTTAGGGAGCACTCTATCAAAACAACGACCGTCATGAATAATGAAAGATTTCGAACTGAATGTCTCATCGTCACGATAAACCACAGAAAAAGGCGACTGGTATGGCAACAGTGCGAACACCAACGCCGCTTCGATCCAAAACATCCTGCCACAGAGAAAACCAAAATAATAACCATTCTTATAAGAGCACATTCGTGTATTCACTTCATGCTGACCACTAACGGCAGGTAAGCTATCAAAATGAAATAACCAAGGCTCTATCAAAACCCCATTATCTCTACTCAGCCAAACATTTTTTACCCAGGCTCGTGGCGTAGACATAATAGAGCATACACCCTCTACCTCACGAATAGCAGAGTAGGGCAATGCAAAATACTGCCCACCTTGTCTAACGACCAATACTTGATCAACATACTGAGGCAGCAAACTAAATGCGGCATCAACAGTAGAAAATAAACTCGTTGTTAACACTAACTTAGCCTGAATATCAGCGGCCACATGAAATAAAGACCACTCCCCGTCGATACTCAGATTTTGATCAATAACAGCGTAAGTCCCAAGACACTCGGCACGATCAAACACAAATCGCCCAAACCCCGTATCAACCTCATATAAAAAATACGCCAAAAAATCATGCCCTAATCGACTCAGATAAGCCACACTCGGCACTTCCTGACCCAAGACAGAAGACCCAACAAAAAAAGCCCCACCATGTCTTAGAGGAAAATACTTCACACCCTCGTTTATTTCGAAGCTAGTCGCGACATTCGCAATCGGGACCAAACGATTCGGCCATTCTATGGCAGAATCGTCTGGCGGAAAGAATTGACTAAAAGGCTGATAAAAGGCTTGTTTAAATGCCTTTTCATACTGCTCCAGCAACCGATAACGAGCATCTCTTTGCATCGATGTGTTTTGAAAAATTGGCAAAAAACTGAATTCACATAAAGCTCTTAAAGGCAGCACCGCATCTGCTGACACCTCTTGCCACTGCAATTCAGGGAATTTAGTCTCAAGCCACGGCAAAGACTGCGCAGTGGTTAACCTAAACTGCCCCTTAACGGTTTTATCATTGATCGCCTCTAAATCAAAGGATACCCGTCCAGCGCAAGCAAGTGCTGCCAGATAAACATCCACACTCACAGATTCAGATTGCCTCATACTGAATCTGGCCAGATAGTTCACCTGGTTAGGGAAAACCGTCTCTTCATTTAAAACCAACAGAACGTCTTGCCAACAAGAACGATCAGCTAACAACAAGTACTGCAGTGACTCTGCACGACCTTCACTAAACTGACACGCTATCGCTATTTGAGCAAGCGCATCCGCTGAAGACAAAAAAGCCTTATGATAGCGTTCCACATAGGGAGAACCAGATAACAAAAGTTGCTCAGTCGCGGCGATTAAAGAACCCAAGCGTTGATGATAAAGGGAATCAAAGAGGCAAATCTGAGTGTTTTTTTGAAAAGATAAGAGTGCTAAGTGAAGCGTCTGCAAACCACGCAGTGGAGTATGGGCATAATCATACAACGCCTTTTCTATATCCGAAATCAGCAAAGACAAATCGACGATTCCATTATCCTGTCGAGCCATATTTCACCCTAGCAATAGGCTAAGCGGTTATGATAAAAAAACGTTTTAAAGCGCGTTACATTGAGTCTAAAAAACGTCGCATGGCAAATTCGTCACTCTGACGTTGTTCTTGTTTCGCCTCAATCGCTAATTCAGCTTTGTGGCTTTTCTCTTTCAACCAATCCATACTTTTGGTTTTGGTACGAGTTTGCAACCAGCGACGCATACTCATATCCGCTTGCTGCTCTGCTCTGCCCACAGCCGCTTCTTGCTGAACAATAGCCTGCTGAACACGGTCAACAAAGTGCTGATAATTTGTTGTAAGGTACGCACTGAGACCCAGAAGGTTACGTTCTGACTCATATTGTCCAGCGTAATCCTTTAATTCATTCAGCTTTTGCAGATCATGTTGTACTTTTGCTTTGTCTCGAGCAAGCTGTTTAGCGGCAAGATCTTCTTTTCGTTGAGCAAGATCCACTAAAATTTGCATTCGACGGGATTTTTTCATTTTTTCTCCCCTTACCTAAAAATTGTTAAGCGGATAACAAGTAAGACAAAGACAAAAAAACAAACAATTATCATGGTCGTACAAAACGTCTTGTTAATGAAATGAATGGTAGACGTTTTTGTCAGCGTTCGTCTACTGCCCTTTTGTCATCGCCGCCACTAACGCCCCTAAGCTTTGATCAATGGTAAAACTTTCCGTCAAAGACTGCTGTAAAAAATGACGAATTTCAGGCATTTGTATGATCGCTTGATCTAAATCTGGGTCGCTACCTCGAGCATAGGCCCCTACTGAAATAAGGTCCTGATTTTGCTGAAACTTAGAATAAAGCTGTTTGACACGCATCGCGCCATACAAGTGATCTTGACTAACAATGTGCGGCATGGCTCGTGAAATAGACGCTTCGATGTCAATCGCAGGATAATGACCTTCCTCTGCTAAACGCCTAGATAGCACTATATGTCCATCCAAAATAGCCCTTGAAGCATCAGCAATTGGGTCTTGTTGATCATCGCCTTCGGTCAGAACCGTATAGAAGGCCGTCACCGAGCCACTGCCCTCACAACCGTTACCAGCCCGCTCTACCAACTGGGGTAACTTTGAAAACACAGATGGCGGATAGCCTTTCGTGGCAGGAGGCTCACCGACAGACAAGGCGATTTCTCGTTGTGCTTGCGCATATCGGGTTAAAGAATCCATTAGCAATAACACGTTTTTGCCTTGATCTCGATAATACTCGGCAATACGCGTCGCCAGCATCGCGGCTCGTAATCGCATAAGAGCAGAGTCATCCGCTGGTGAAGCAACCACAACAGAACGAGCTAAGCCTTCTTCACCAAGAATTTGGTCAATAAATTCTTTTACCTCTCGCCCACGCTCCCCAATAAGACCAACAACAGTGATGTCCGCTTCGGTAAATTTTGTCATCATGCCAAGCAACATACTCTTGCCCACACCACTGCCGGCGAAAAGCCCTAATCGTTGACCTTTGCCAACAGTCAACAAGCTATTAATGGCCTTGATGCCAACATCTAAAGGTTCACTGATAGGCTTACGCTGCAAAGGATTAATAACATTGCCATGCAGGGTCACTGAATCTTTGGTTTTAATGGGACCTTTACCATCCAATGGCTTGCCTAAACCATTCACAACGCGCCCCAATAACTCATCACCCACAGGCATCCTGCTGTCACCAAGCAAAGGACGCACTCGCGCACCAGGAGAAATACCTTCAATGGCTTCGGTCGGCATCAGATACGTCAGATCCCCTGTAAACCCAACCACTTCTGATTCAACCCAGCGATCTTTTCGAACCTGAACAGAACAACGATCACCTAACGCGACCACACAGCCTACCGCCTCCATGGTCAAACCAACCATGCGGGTCACTTTGCCTTCAAGCTGAGGAGGTAACGCGGAAACGGACACACTACTGAGTTTATTAAAACGTTCGGTAAGGGTTGGCATGGCGCAACTAGCTATCAAGCAATGAAAGGTGGCGAAGCTCTTCAAAAACCGCTTCTAATCTTTGCTCAAGGCGGCCATCAATATGAAAAGATTTAGAATCTATGACAAAGCTACCGCTGACCAAAGCGTCATCAGCTTCGACTTGCAAAGCGAGTCTATTTTGGATGCCAAGCTCTTCTAAAATAAGAATATCATTTGAGTGCAATCTTAATCGAATGCGCCCTTCGTATTCACCAATCTCATCAAATACTCGTGTTAATTGTTCTTTTAAAACCTTATGGCCTTCTTGCTGCATTTTCAGCAAGCAAACATTTTCGATTATTCTCGTCATGGAGTGATACAAAATGTCTTCAACCGCAGTGCGACTTTCTTCCAGAGGCGAGGTTATTTCTTGTGCAACACTCGTCAATAAGGTCTCAATAGACGCCAATTGAGTCTGAGCGAGCTCTCGAGCTTGTGCCTTACCTTCTTCCAACCCCATTAGCCGACCTTCCTCATGGCCTTTTTCAAAACCGTCAACCTCTCCTTTCGCAAAGCCATCAGAATGGCCTTTTTTGTGCCCTTCTTCTTCCCCCTGAATAAAGCCTTCATCGTAGGCTGCACTGCGTATTTCTTCTAATTGAGACGCGGTAAGAGGCTCGTACACCAAAGAATCTTGGTCCACCTCTTCTGTGGTGACTATGGTGTCTCTTTGAATGAGCATGGCAGGGCCGGAGTCACTCGGTTTGTTGCTCTCTAAATGAGGAAGCTCCCAGCGTTCGTAAGCGGTCAGCTTGCGCTCATTTTTTTCTTGTTTATCAGACATACCCTAATTAAACCATCTGCTCACCGCCGCCACCGAGGACAATTTCCCCATTCTCAGCAAGGCGTCTGGCCACGGCCAATATTTCTTTCTGAGCCACTTCCACTTCGCTGACTCGGACTGGGCCTTTTGCCTCTAGATCGTCCCGCAACATGTCAGCAGCACGAGAGGACATGTTTTTGAAAATCTTATCTTGCATGTCTGGGTCAGCGCCTTTAAGCGCAAGAATCAAGGTTTCGGATTCCACTTCCCGCAAGATAATTTGGATGCCACGATCATCTACTTCTAGCAAGTTATCAAAGACAAACATCAGATCCTGAATGGTATTAGCCAAATCCTCATCCACATCACGAATAGACTCCATCAACTCAGACTCTACTGAACTGTCAATAAAGTTCATGATGTTAGCTGCCGTACGAACACCACCAATCGTCGTTGATTGAGTTGAATTGTTTCCAGAGAACTGACGTTCCAATATATTGTTTAACTCTTGTAACGCGGCGGGCTGAACCGTCTCTAATGCGGCAACACGTAAAACAATATCTAAACGGACACGCTCATCAAAGTTTGCCAATATATCGGCGGCTTGATCTGGGTCTAAATAAGAAATAACAATCGCTTGAATTTGCGGATGCTCATAACGAATAACATCGGCAACCGCGCGAGATTCCATCCATTTTAAGGTATCCAAACCCGTCGTATTGCCACCAAGCAAAATCCGATCGATCAAACTGCCCGCTTTTTCTTCACCCAACGCCTCGCGAAGCATATTCCGAATGTAGCCATCCGCTCCCAAACCTAAGCCTGTCTGATCGCCCACCAACACCAAAAAATCATCCAAGACTTTTTCAACTTGGTGACGCTGAATGTTAGAAAGCTGGGCCATGGTTTGACCAATTTTCTGGACTTCTTTAGGCCCCATGTGCTTTAGAATTTGCGCAGCGTCCGACTCACCCAGCGACATCAAAAGAACGGCTGCTTTTTGGACGGAACTTAATTCTGCGCCTTGGTTTTCACTCATTTACTTTCCATTACCCATTGTTTAACCACTTGAGCAACACGCTCTGGCTCTTCTGCTATCAGACCACGAATCGCATTTAACTGGCGATCAATTTTCTCAGGAGAACCGGGCACCAAGATATCTTCAGCACTGACAAGAGAGACTTGATCATCTGAAATTTCATCCGTCTCATCCGAGAATATCGCCGCTTCGGTATCTTCGGTAACGGCAATTTTATTTTGGTCGCTAAGCGCTTTCAAAATTGGGCGAACCACGACCAACAGCAAGACAAGCACAAATATACCAACTAAGGTTGGCTGTATTAAACTGAAAAACCACGCCTGCTGATAAAATGGCAACTCAACCTCTGGCTCCTCAGGATCAGGCAATGCGAATGGAGAGTTAATCACACTCACACTGTCACCACGAGAAGGATCGTACCCTACGGCATCACGAACCAGCAGCGTTAAGCGCCCAAGTTCATCGTCGCTCCACGGCGTTCTCACGATAGCAGAGGTATCGGGATTTAAGCTAACTAAATCATCAACTACTACGGCCACTGACAAACGTCTCACCATACCTTGTTGACGCTTGGTATAACTAATACTTCGATCAAGCTCAAAATTACGTGTTGTCTCTTCGCGGGACTGCCGATTTGTGCCTGTCGAATTTCCGCCTATCGGTGCGCCATTTTCATCAACCGCTTCAGGTACGGAGACCGCTCCCGGAGGCTGATTAGTCAAGGCGCCTGGAATCCCCCCTGTATTAGTGCCAGCGCCACGGTTTTCTCTTAAGGTTTGTTCACTACGTAATGCCAACAAGTCAGGGTTATACTGCTCATCTGTTTTTTCAACTGCTGTAAAATCAACATCTGCTGACACTTCCGCTTTAAAGCGCCCTTGACCAATCACTGGACCAAGGATGTTATTCACCCTCTGCAATAAAACATCTTCTACTTTTCGAGCGTAATCAAACTGTTTGCCAGCCACTGACAATTCAGAATCTGTGTCTTTCTCTGTCAATAATGTACCGCGCTGATCAACAACCGTGACATCTTTGTCGCTTAGCTGAGAAATACTCGATGCGACCAAGTTAACAATGGCTTCCACTTGGCTTCTGTCTAGGCGTCGCCCTGGATACAATTCTAAAAATACCGAGGCGGAAGGTTTGCGTGTATCGCGAACAAACACCGACTCTTTTGGAATCGCCAAATGTACGCGAGCACTTTTAATACTTTGCAAACTAGAAATAGTCCGGCTCAATTCACCTTCTAACCCTCGTCTATAACGAGTCGTTTCAACAAACTGCGAAGTGCCCAACCCCTGCTCTTGATCCATTATTTCCATGCCAACAATGTTGTCGGAAACAATACCAGAGCCTGCAAGTTTTAGACGTGCCTGATGGTAGTAATCGGCTTCAACAAGCAAAGCACCTGTATTCTGGTCTAATTTGAAAGGGATGTTGTTAACACTGAGGATTTCAACGATCTGATCGGCATTATAGTCTGTAATACTACTTAAAACGGGCTTGTAGTCTGGTCCGTTACTCCATAAAACAGCCGCCAAGCCGATTGCAATAGATGCAGCCAAGCCGACCATTAATGCCAGCTGACGGATAACAGTCAGCTTATTAAAGCCAGTCACTAACTCTAAATAGAGCTTTTGCTCCGATTGTTCTGCAGGGACATTATCCATTAAAAAGCGCCAAGCGGTTTATTACGCCTAAATAGGCATATTCATGATTTTTTCATACGCGTCTACAAGTTTATTACGCACCTGAGTCATTGCTTCAAATGACACACTCGATTTCTGTAGACCAATCATAACTTGAGGTAAATCAACCCCTTCGTCACCGCGTTCATAAGATTGGGCTAATTGTGTAGATTCTTTTTGCAAAGCGTTTACATTATTAACAGCATTTTTCAACATTTCTGCAAAATCAGCACGCTCAACTGTCTGGCCGCTTCCCTCTTCACCACCCACCTTGGCAATGTTAGACACAGGAGAACTCGGCGCTTGAACTTGCGACCGCATATCCCTCATTTGGGACAACACCTGATTAATGTCTGGTCGACCAGAAATCATGTTATTCACCTAAAAAATCACATTTATATTACTTAACATAACGCTCATACACAGCTTAGCATAAAGCGAATGAAAACAAGACACAAAAATCAATCGACATCGATACCGCTTTCACGCATTTTGGCAATTTTATAGCGTAAAGTTCTGGGACTAATGCCTAGCTTATCTGCAACGACTTTACGTTTTCCATGCGCATCAAGCAAGGCTTGCGCAATAATACGAAATTCATGCTGCTGAACACCTTTCCCCAGAATCGAAGCGGCACTGTCTTCTTCTACTTCCGATACAGTCGATACCGGTGCCAAGCTCATCATATCAAACGCAATATGATCTTCATTAATTTGTGCATTAGGACTAAGAATGAGAGCCCGCTGAATCACGTTATCCAATTCCCGAACATTACCAGGCCAAGGATGAGATTCTAGCTTACTTTGCGCAGAAGGTTTTAAGACTGCCCCATTGATGCGCATTTTTGCTGCATGTTTAGCTAGCAAATGTTGCGCGATTGGTAAAATATCACCTTTACGCTCGCGAATTGGCAACCAACGCAATGGAAAGACATTTAATCGATAGTATAAATCCTCTCTAAAGCCACCTTCACGGACGTATTCAGCCAAATCACGGTTTGTCGTAGCAATAATACGCACATCTAACGGAATGGATTTCTTGCCACCAAGACGCTCAACTTCTTGCTCTTGCAATACACGTAATAACTTAGCTTGTAATCCAACGTCCATTTCTGTGATTTCGTCTAATAGCAACGTGCCGCCGTTAGCCTGTTCGAACTTACCCGCCTGAGAGGACACAGCACCAGTGTAAGCACCTTTTTCATAACCAAAAAGAATGGCTTCTAACATATTTTCTGGAATAGCGGCGCAGTTTATCGCCACAAAAGGCGCATTTGGACGATTAGAGTGTTGATGAATATAGTGCGCCAATACCTCCTTACCTGTGCCACTTTCGCCGCAGATCAACACAGTCGAATCGGTCACCGCAACACGTTTTGCTAATTCTAATAACGCTATACTTGATGGATCTTTAGCAATAGGACGAGGCGTTGACGAGGTAGCAGCCTTCACTGTGTACTTAGCAATGGCGTTCAGCAACTCTTCTTCTTGAAAAGGTTTAAGAAGATAGTCAACAGCACCATCACGCATGGCCTCTACTGCATGCGCGATATCACCATAAGCCGTCATTAACATGATGGGCAATTCTGGGTAGGTATCAATGACATGACGCAGTAACCCATAGCCGTCCATGCCCGGTAAATTAATATCCGAGACCACCATATCAAATGTATTATGCTTTAAAGCAATAATAGCTTCCTCAGCACTGTACACCATTTTGCACTGATAGCTGGCGAGCATTAGCGTGTCTTCTAATGCTTCAGCAAGCCCTTTATCATCTTCTACAATTAATAACTTAACATCAGACATTTCATACCCTTACAAGAGGAAGCATCAAACTGGCAGTCGTGCCAGCACCCTCTATGCTGTCTATTTCAAATTTCCCATGATGGGCTCGTGCAATGGCCTTAACAACCATTAACCCTAACCCCGTTCCATGTTGTTTCGTGGTGACAAAGCCTTCTTGCACATGTTCTAAATGCGCCTTAGACATACCAATACCGCGGTCTTTAAAAATCAGTGTCACATAACCTTCGTCATGACGCCAATGCAATCGCACCAAATCCCCTTCGGATTGAGCGTCAATCGCATTGTTTAACAAATTAAGCAGTGCTCCCAGTAATGTTTCTTTATTACATTGAATACAATCTGTGGCTAGGAAATCACACCCTTCGGCCTCAAGACGCATATTTTTTTGCTCACAAATTTCTTCGCAATGCAAAATTAACTCTTTAACAAAATCGTCAATAGCGACTGTTTCGTCTAGCTTTATTTCGCTGCGTGAAAAGATCAACATGTCCCGAATTTGTTTTTCAATATTCGCCAACCTATCCGCTAATTTATTGGCGAAAGTTTGGCGCATAACAGCAGGGAGATCCGGTTTCTGTAGATGTCCAGCGTATAAAGTTGCTGAAGACAGTGGCGTTCTAATTTGATGGGCTAACGCCGCCACCATTTTCCCCATATTGGACAGTCGCTCATGGTGACTCAACTTTTTCTGCAGCAAATAAGCTTCCGTCAAATCAACTAAGATAACCAATTGCCCTGGCACGTTACCCAAAGAAGCGGTTTCAACTCGAACACGACGTCCTGTTACCATACTCACATCGTGACCATCGTCTTTTTGCGGACGAAAACTTAATGGAACAATGGCACTCCATGACTGACCAATGAGAGAAAGATTAAACAATCTGCCTGCTACGGGGTTTGCCATGACCACCACCCCTTCTTCGTTCAACAATAAGACACCGACAGGCATGGATTCAAAAAGCTGTTGAAACTGCAACACAAGCACACGATTCTTATCTTGCTCTTGACGCTTGTCTTTTTCTGACTTTTCCAATTGTTCATACAATCGAACCACTTCTTGTTGAAGGTCAAGGTAAGATTTAGCTAATACATCAGAAGACTCAGAAAACGCTTTAAACGCGGCTTTTAACTCCGCTATTTCTTCATCTTTTGTCACTAAAACTCCGATTTATCAATATTATAGCGACGCATTTTTTCAATGAGAGTCGTGCGTTGTATTTGTAAATTTTGAGCGGCTTTAGACACCACACCTTGAGTAGAGACCAAAGCTTGACGAATCAATAACGCCTCTAAATGACGAACATGCAAATTCAAATTCACCCCAGATGCCTGAGGAAAAGTATGCATCTGTTTAATTTCTTTTAAAACAGACGATAAGGTCTGTGATCGCCACGGTAAGGGGCAAAACCAAACGTTATAATCGCCCTCCACCTCCCTAGATTCATTCAAAGAAATCACTGGCACCATCTCATCCAGCTCAAAAGACGATATGGCCTTTCCTAAGACAACAAAGTCAGGCAAATGAAACGCTGTCAACGACGTACTATGTTCAATACCAATAAATGTTAAGATACTGGAAACACTCGACATTTCTTCGTCATCTAAACCGCACAACCAAGCTTTCACACCCTCACCTCAACCACCAAAATACGCCAGTCATAATGTGTTTTCATTGTCTATTTACAAGCTGTAGCGCAAACTTTTATCGAAAAATTCTATAGTTTTGACAGCATATCATCAAACGCTTGCTGCGAATCAAGTGGATTTTCATGCCACGGCAGCACACCTAACAAAGGCGCAGATAATCGACTTGTGAGACTCGCAAGATTCTCTTCAAAGCTCGGCATTTTTTCTTTTCCAGTATTGGCAACCCAGCCAGCCAAAGACAAACCGTCACGAACAATCGCTTCTGCTGTCAAAATAGCATGATTCAGACAGCCAAGCTTCATATTAACGACAAGAATAACAGGAAAACACAACGACTTAGCCAGATCGGACAAAAACTCTCTATCATTTAAAGGTACTCGCCAGCCACCAGCCCCTTCAATCAAAGCAAAATCATGAGGTGTAAGCAGGGTCCCCTTTATAAACCCTTCTAATCGGGAAACCGTCACCAAACGTCCCTCCTTCATAGCGGCAATATGAGGCGCAATTGCTTCCTCTAATACAACAGGGTTTACTTGCTCATAAGCAATCTTCACACTACTTGCCTGCTGCATCAGCAATGCATCACTATTACGCAAGCAATCTTCGACAAGCTCAGCACCAGCAGCAATTGGTTTTAATCCAATTGATTTAAGGCCAGCACGCTTTGCCGCTTCCAGTAAACCCACCGTGACGTAGGTCTTGCCCGCATCAGTATCAATACCCGTTACAAAAAAACGTTTTTTCACCCATTACTCCTAAACAATGGTCGGCCGTTGAGCCACAATAAAAGACACTTGATAGCTCAATGGAACCCCACGCTCATCACGCTGCTTTTCATATTCACGCAGAAATGCCTTCCATCGAGTCGGAGAGACAGAGGAATGCGCATCACCAGCGATCAGACTGGCACCCACTTTTTTCAATGAATAAATAGCCGCCTCAGGTGAATCAAACCACATCAAAATATCAGATAACTGAGAAGACAAAAGGTTCAACCCAGAGACCTTAATGCAGTCCAAAAGCGCATCTTGTGCCATATAGTCGTGAACGTGCCTTTGACTATCCAGACCAAGCCAAGCCAGACTGATCTCTGGCATGGAGCCTTGCGATAAAGTGGAAAAAACCACATAGCCACCAGGTTTCGTCACTCGAAAAAGCTCGTTAAATAAATCCAATGGGCTAAGGCACCATTGGACAGCCAAACTCGAAAAAACCAAATCACACGATTTCTCCTGAAATGGCAACCGCTCAGCATCCGCACAAACACAGTGAAGATTTGGCAAAGTAGAGAAACGCTCACGCGCTACAGTCAACATCTGTGGCGACAAGTCGAGTGCAATATTACATTTTGGATTTAATTGCTGCGATAAGATGCCCAGCGCTTGCCCCGTTCCTGTCCCTAAATCCAGCACAACATCAGCCTGGCTTAAAGGCAACATAGCCAACAGACGGTCTAGTACAATTTTTTGGAAATCTGCATAAGAATCATAAGATCGAGAAGCACGATCAAAACGCTTAGCTAACTGTCGTTTGTAACTAAGCGTCGATATATCAGGGGTTATTAGCATCGATAAAGTTTTCTATATGACGCACACATTCTTCTTCCTCTTCAAGGAAAGACTGATGTGCACAATTGGACAGTACTACACACTGCTGCAAAGGATTGGTATCAACCAGCTGTGCAAGTGATTGACTGGACACCAAGGTGTCTTTGCCACCTAATATGTGTAAATTTGGAAGATCTAAAAGCGACCACTCACGACGCACATCCAGCGCTTTTAACAACCTAAGCCCACCGATCAAAGCAGGACGACTCAAGGTTTTAACAGGCAAAAAAGCCTGCAGTTGTTTTACCAAAGCGCGTTCATTAAGAGCGCCTTTCGCCTGCAACATCACAAAGCGCTTAAGACCCTCTTCTGGCGACTGCTCAACCAAGGCCGAAAAGGCATCAAAATCCTCTACCGCCATCCCATTATCCCACCCCTCTCGCTTAATAAAACTGGGCGAAGAAGACAGGGTAATCAAACCCAGCACACAACTAGAACGACGTGCAGCAACATACACCGACACCATCCCCCCCAAAGACCACCCAATCCACCACGCCTCGTTAGGAGCGGCATCAATGAGTTGCTCAGATAACGCATCAATGTCGTAGTTGGGCCCAATACGGGAGCGTGATATCCATTGCTCATCAAGCGAAATACCGGGTAAATTCGCCATAACAACATAAAATCGCTGACTCAGGCGCAGAGCAAAGGAACGCATTACCTCTTTCGGCATCGCCCAACCTGAAACCATAAAAATGGCTTGATTAGACGAATCCCCAAAAGCTTCTGTTTCAATACGTGCTCGCATACTGTCCCTCTATTACTGTGCGTTGAAAAGTTTCGCGGTTAAAACCTGTTCGAGTGAGTCGCATAATAACACTAAATCGTCATCAGAGTGGGCAGCACTTAAGGTAATTCTTAAACGAGCACGCCCTACTGGCACGGTTGGAGGACGAATGGCCGTACACCAAACACCACGCATTTTTAATTGTTCACTTATTTCCAGTGCCGTCTTGCTATCGCCGATAATAATCGGCTGAATCGCGGTATCAGAAGGCATTAACGTAATAGGCAATGACTGGACTCTTCGACGAAAATACGCGACATGCCGAGCCAACCTCTCCCGCCTGTCTTGACCTTCTGCTGACTGAATAATCTTCAATGAAGCCAACGTAGCGCCCGCCATGGCAGGCGACATCGCCGTTGTATAAACGTAAGGGCGAGCAAATTGCGTCAGATACGCCGCATAGTCATGAGAAGTCGCTACGAACGCCCCCGCTGTCCCAAACGCTTTCCCAAAGGTACCAACCAAGAGAGGCACACTGGTTGCATCCACCCCTTCTAAAGCTAAACACCCTCTTCCGCTTTCACCAAGACAACCCAATCCATGGGCGTCATCCATCATAAGCATCCAACCATACTGGCTAGCCAACTGAGACAACCCTGCCATAGGGGCAATGTCACCATCCATACTAAACACCCCATCCGTGACCAACAACCCAGATGAAGTCGACTTTTCGAGCAGTCGCTGCGCACTCGCAACATCACCATGCAAATAGCGACGCAAAGGCGCTTGTGCCAACACAGCACCGTCAATTAAAGACGCATGATTGAGCTTATCTTGCACGACAGGACGATGTTTATCTGCCAGCGCCGATATCACACCTAGATTCGCCATATAGCCAGTACTAAACAACATCACTCGCTCAAAACCGAGCCACTCGGCTAGCGCCTCTTCAAGCGCCTGATGCGGCGCTAAATGCCCACACACCAAATGTGATGAACCACCGCCAACCCCATAGATTTGCGCCGTATCATTCAGCGCTTTAATCAGTTTAGGGTGATTGGCCAAACCAAGATAATCGTTTGAACAAAACGCAGTGTAATCTTGTGAGTGTATTCGAGTATGCGGAATTTGAGGGCTATGTAGCGTCACGGTTCGACGCATCAAATCTTGTTGGCGACGCTCTTCAAGTGCCGCCAACAGCCAAGCGGGTGTATTAGACACTGGCTTCATAAAACCACTTAGACTCTTCTTGTTTCACTGCTTGTGCCGCAATGGCTTCAACAACTGCCGCATCCGAGTGCTCTTCGCGCTTCTCTGGCTGAATGCCCAAATTCGCAAACAAAGCCATGTCTTTGTCTGCTTCTGGGTTGCCGGTTGTGAGCAACTTCTCGCCATAGAAAATCGAATTGGCACCCGCCATGAAACACAAGGCTTGCGTTTGCTCATTCATCCCTTGACGACCAGCAGACAACCGAACATGAGATTGAGGCATCAAAATACGCGCCACAGCGATGGTACGGATAAATTCAAATGTATCCAGATCTTCCACATTTTCAAGTGGCGTCCCTTCTACTTTAACCAGCATATTGATGGGCACACTTTCTGGGTGCGGTGTCATTTGAGAAAGCTGACGCAATAAGCCTACGCGATCTTTTTGCTCCTCCCCCATCCCCATAATACCGCCACAGCAAAGCTTAATACCGGAATCACGAACACGAGAAAGGGTGTCCAAACGGTCTTGATAAGTTCGTGTCGTGATGATGCTGTCGTAAAACTCCGCAGAGGTATCGAGATTGTGATTGTAATAATCCAAACCAACTTCCGATAAACGCTTCGCCTGCTCGTCATTCAACGTCCCTAATGTCACACAAGACTCTAAACCTAACGACTTAACGCCTTTGATCATTTCGAGTACATAAGGAAAATCTTTCTCTGAAGGGTGCTTCCAGGCTGCGCCCATGCAAAAACGACTCGCACCTTTTTCTTTTGCCAGCGCCGCTTCTTCTAATACCTTTTGCACCTCCATTAACTTTTCTTTTTCAAGCTCTGTATTGTAATGACCACTTTGCGGGCAATACTTACAATCTTCTGGACAAGCACCAGTTTTGATCGACAAAAGCGTGCTCACTTGCACTTGGTTAGGGGCAAAATTTTCCCTATGAACCGTCTGAGCACGAAACATCAAATCCATGAAAGGTAAATCAAACAAAGCTTTTATTTCAGCATGAGTCCAGTCAAAGCGCGGTGCACTCGGACGACTTGAAGACAGAGCGTTTGCAGACATGTTCGCTGCAGACACATTTGTAGACGCACTTAAAGACATAGTATCCTCGATCCAGAAAAAATGAATGGAGCAATACTAATGGACTGGAAGAAACTGTCAACTACAAAAATAACACAGGTTTACAAGAGTATACTTTTAAACCAATGCTATCTTTGCCAAACTCATTGCCAAAGCACAATATGCAAAACCTGCCATGAAGGCTTCCCTCTCAACCTAACCCACTGCCTGCATTGCAAACGCCCCACCCACCTGCCAAATATTTTATGCGGACACTGCCAGGCTAATCTACCAACCTATCAACTATGCTTAGCCCCTTATCGGTTCGAAGGAATCATAAAGACATTGATCCATAGTATTAAATTCAACCAAGGGACACACTTCATACGACCGCTCACCGAATTGCTCAGCGCACACCTTATTGATTCATACTCAACCCAAAGTTGGCCCGAGCAAATCCTTTATGTTCCTAGCCATCCAAACCGCATTAAAGAGCGCGGATTCTGTCAAACCCAAGCCATCGCAACGCAATTGGCTAAAAATCTCAAGCAACACCTAGGAGAACAGTGCCCCTCATTACCTAAAACCAATCCACTTAAGAAAGTTAAAAACACACACGCTCAGCACTCACTGGCTCGAAAGGAGCGACTAAAAAACCCTCAAAACAGCTATTTGATCAATGGCGCCATAGCCGAACATGTCGCTTTGTTTGATGACATCATGACCACGGGAAGCACGATAGAGCATTGCGTCAAACTCTTACTAAAAGCTGGCGCAAAACGGGTTGATATATGGCTCATCGCTCGAACTCCAGACAAATAGCGTAAAACACACGATGGTATGACCACCTAGCCATCGCACCTTACTTTGCTTTAGTATGCGCCCAACAAAGTGAGAGTAAAGACCATGAAAACAAATCAAGAATACCTAGAATTAGACAAGCAACGACTATGGCATCCCTACACATCGATGAGCCATCCAAGCCCCCATTTCCTTGTCGAAAAAGCGTCTGGCTGTGAAATCACGCTTAATAATGAACGCACCTTGATCGATGGCATGTCTTCCTGGTGGAGCGTCATTCATGGCTACAATCATCCCGCCATAAATGCGGCCATCGAAGCACAATTAGCACAATTTTCTCATGTCATGTTTGGCGGATTAACTCATAAACCTGCGATCGAACTGGCCGAAAAGCTGGTCGCCATCACTCCAGATGAACTACAGCGCGTATTCTTTTCTGACTCAGGCTCAGTGTCCGTGGAAGTAGCCTTAAAAATGGCCATTCAATATTGGAACACCCAAGGCAAACCTGACAAGCAGTTTTTTGTCACCCCCAAAAGCGGCTATCACGGTGACACTTTCGCGGCTATGTCAGTGTGCGACCCAGAGAACGGCATGCATAATTTATTCACTGGCGCACTAACACAACAATTTTTTGTTTCACCACCACCAACCGGCATTAACGCCCCCGTAAAAGCCGGATATCTAGATGAGATTCGCAGCACATTTAAGGAGAACCATACGCGCATTGCAGGCTTTATCATCGAGCCTGTTGTACAAAATGCTGGCGGTATGCGCTTTTATAACCCTGAATATCTAAATCACATCAGGACGCTGTGTGATGAATTCGACATATTGCTCATTTTCGACGAAATTGCCACAGGATTTGGCCGGACAGGTAAACTTTTCGCCACCGATCACAGCAATATCTGTCCCGATATTATGTGTGTTGGCAAAGCCTTGACAGGTGGCTATATGACACTGGCGGCAACTTTAACAAACGACAGAGTCGCGCTTGGCATCAGCGATAAAGGTGGCGTTTTCATGCATGGACCAACTTTTATGGGCAACCCGCTCGCTTGCTCCGCCGCCAACGCAAGCCTCTCTCTTCTGAGCGAATATGATATTCCAGAAAAAATCACCCAACTAGAAGCTTGGATGAAGGACGCACTCGCACCCTGCGAAAAACTTCAGCAGGTAAAAGAAGTCCGCTGCCTTGGTGGTATTGGGGTTGTTGAATTAAAAAAAGCGGTTAATCTACATGAAATTCAGCCTAAATTCGTCGAATTAGGCGTATGGATACGTCCTTTTGGTAAGCTGATTTACCTAATGCCGCCTTATGTTATTAGCCAACAACAGGTGCAAGCATTGGCTAAGGCCATCTACCAAGTAGTAAGTGAAGAGCCTTGTTAACCCCCCAGATCAGAAGGTTGAATAATGAATTGCAGGTCGGTCTTTAGACTGTCAAAAGCCTAACCCTTGACGCGCTAAAGCACGACCTACAACAAACCTGATATATTACTGCTTCATACGCTCTGCAAGATTGCCTTGCTCATAAGCCTCTTCTTCAATGTGGCTGATGTTTGTCACAATATTTCCAGCACGCTCAATACTATTGATACTCAACGCATCCACTTCTTGCATTTTATCATTTAGATCACGCGCAACACTGGCTTGCTCCTCAGAAGAAACATTAATCTGAGCAGTCATTTCTACGACACGTCGAATAGCCGCTTCTATGTCGTTCATTTTTTGAGCCACGTCGTTGACACTATCAACCCCTTGCTGAGCAACCGCAGTGCCTTTGTCTATCGTATTGGTAACATCTAAGGTATTCTTCTTTAACTCTTCTGTCATACTATTAATGCTCTGCGTGGCATTCTGAGTACGAATTGCCAATGCACGAACTTCGTCAGCCACCACAGCAAAACCACGCCCCGCCTCACCCGCTCGCGCGGACTCAATTGCGGCGTTTAAAGCAAGCAAGTTGGTTTGTTCTGCAATACCACTAATGGAATTCACCACCTCATTAATGCTATCACTGCGCTCTGCCAAAATAGCGACGACTTTTTTTGCTTCAGAAATATCTTGATACACCTGCCGCATGGTTTCACCTGTTTGCTGAGCAAGCAAACGACTCTGACGGGACAACTCACCCACAGACTCTGTCGCCTCAACAGCAACATGCACATGTTCCGCTACATGCGTCACGCTCGATAGAAGTTGCGAACTGGCCGCCACGACTCCCTGAAAAGTATCGCGCTGCTTATTAAAATTACTCAAGTTAGCTGTCACACTACTCTTGGCTTCAGACGCTCTCAAGCGAAGCTGCTGAGCACCTTCTTTTAAACGGTATCTGAAAGTATTGCCAGCGGCCTCTTGATGAATTTTTGCAAACTTAACCGCTGCTTTAGCGCCCACTGTCTTGCAGTATAAATATTGACCAATGGGATTCTGAGCTTCAGCCGACAGACCAGACACCACTGCGTTTAGCGACTGACTTTGATAATACGTTAAAATGAGCCCTAACAAAGCAAGAACTGGCGCTGACACTTGTAAAGCTAAGTGGTTTGACAACAGCCCAACCAACGCCAACAAAAGAAAGCAAAGCATCACCGGCCAGGACACATTACTCAAGTATGAGGCAACTTTAACTCCAACTGGAACCAACCCCTTTCCAGCATTAATACGATCATACACGGACTGTGCGTGCTGAATTTCATCACGCGTTGCTTTGCGACGCACAGACTCATACCCCACCACTTTACTACCATCCAGCAACGGACTTACGTGAGCACTCACCCAATAATGATCACCATTTTCACAACGGTTTTTCACCAATCCCATCCAACTTTTACCTTGCTTAAGATTGACCCACATGTCAGCAAAAACCGCCGCCGGGACATCAGGATGACGAATAATATTATGGGCCTTACCAATCAAAGCGACACGCTCATAGCCTGCAACCTCGCAGAAAACATCATTAACAAACGTAATGCGTCCTTTCACATCGGTACTAGAAACTAAGACATAGCTTTCAGGAAAATCATTTTCTTTATTTGTTACTGGCATTTTTCGCATAAACACATCTCGATCTTATAGTAATTATTTTTGCCACCCGTATGGTGGTTTGTTTTAAAGCATGATGTAAAAATACACCAATAAAGGCTTACTCGTCATCAAAATCTCGATAAGCATCCGGTGCCAAATCCTCAAAACGAGTATATTTACCGACAAACGCTAGACGACAAGTACCAATCGGACCATTACGCTGCTTACCAATGATAATCTCAGCAATGCCTTTATGGGGTGTATCCTCATGGTACACCTCATCTCGATACACAAAAGAAATGACGTCGGCATCTTGCTCGATCGCACCGGATTCACGCAAGTCTGAGTTAACCGGACGCTTATTAGGTCGATTCTCTAAACTACGGTTAAGCTGAGAAAGCGCGACCATAGGGCAGTCCATTTCTTTGGCAATAGCCTTAAGAGATCGCGAGATCTCCGAGATCTCATTCGTACGACCTTCCGTAAAACCTGGAATCTGCATAAGTTGAAGGTAATCGACCATGATCATAGCAACACCACCGTGCTCACGAGCAATACGACGCACACGAGAGCGCATCTCGGTAGGACTGATACCGCCCGTGTCATCAATAAAAAGCTTACGGTCTTTGAGCATTTTCACCGCAGACATTAACTTATCCCAATCTTCTTGAACCAGTTGCCCAGAACGCATGCGTGTTTGATCAATCCTTCCTAGAGAAGACAACATACGCATCATGAGCGATTCCGCGGGCATCTCCAAACTGAACACAATAACCGGCTTTTCACTGATCATGGCAGCATTTTCCACCAAATTCATCGCAAAGGTTGTCTTACCCATAGATGGACGGCCCGCCACAATAATCAAATCCGCTGGCTGCAAACCTGCGGTCATGGCATCCAAGTCTGTAAACCCAGTACTCAACCCCGTAATCGCGCCTTCCTGATGATACAACTCATCAATTTTATCGACGGTGGCGCTCAAAATGTCCGCGGCAATTCGCGGCCCACCTTTTTTCTCACCGCCCTCTGCGATTTGAAATATTTTTCGCTCAGCTTCGTCTAGCACTTCTGCTGCTGTCATACCTTCTGGATGAAAAGCTCGCGCAGAAATTTCATTCGTCGTGGAAATAAGGCGACGTAAAATAGAGCGCTCTCGCACGATATCCGCATAAGCGGCAATATTTGATGCGCTGGGTGTCGCCTCCGCAACCTCGATAAGATAAGCCATCCCACCGATCGACTCGAGATCCCCGCGCTTATCCAGCCGCTCACCAATAGTCACCACGTCAATTGGCTCAGACTCATCGGCCAAACGTGCAATCACCGTAAAAATCAATTTGTGCTCTGGACGATAAAAATCATCCGCAATCACCAGCTCAGACACTCTTTCCCAAGCCTGAGGATCGAGCATTAGACCACCGACAACTGAACGCTCAGCTTCAATAGAATATGGCGGTAATTTAATAGAAGCGACTTCAGAATCATTTAGTTGCACGCAAAACACCCATACAGAGACAAAAAAAACAGAAAGATTAGCTTATCACGCTAATAAAAAAAGGGCATCTTGCAATAGCAAGACACCCTTCTCTTATTCAAGAAAGATTCGCATCTCTCTTAAGCAATTTGTCGAAACAAATTACTCAGCGATTACAGACAAAGTAACCGTTACAATCACTTCAGCGTGAAGTTGAACGTCTACTTCGAAAGAACCTGTGTGACGAATCGCGCCTTCTGGAAGACGGATTTCAGCTTTCTCTACCGCTACTTGCGTAGAAATAGCATCAGCGATGTCACGAGTACCGATTGAACCAAAAAGCTTGCCTTCATCACCAGCATTTGCAGCGATAGTGAAAGTTTTACCTTCTAGCAATTGAGCACGCGCTTCAGCAGCCGCTTTACGCTCTGCAGCTTGTGCTTCAAGTTCAACACGACGCTCTTCAAAGCTAGCCAAGTTAGCTTTAGTCGCCATTACAGCTTTTTTGTTCGGAATCAAAAAGTTACGAGCATAGCCTGGTTTAACAACTGCAACGTCACCAATACCGCCTAGCTTGTTTACTTTGTCGAGTAGAATAACTTCCATCTCGATCACCTCTAATTAATCATTAGCTATCACTTGAGTTGGACGCCTTACCCTGGATTCGAGAACGTATATTCACAAAACTGTCAATCACACAAAGTGCCACTAACACATTAGCGAAGTACACATTCAAAACGAAAAATCCCACAAGATAAAATGCGATCAGTCCAACAACCCCAATTTCTTTTTTTGCTAAAATACCATGCACTAGAGCAAGCCCCGGCAAGACTAAGGCAGGAATAGCGGCTTGAGATAGAATAGTAAAGGATCCACCTAAGGATTCCCCCACAAGAATCATTCCACCTAACACCAAACTAAACGCAACCGGCAACCTTAATTGATGAAACTCCGTGCGTAAACCGCCCGGATTATAGAGCCCTGCTTGCCACTTTCTTGCCAAAAACAGCGCAATAACAGCAATCACCACTTGAAAAATGGACACAGCCATCACCGCTTGGTGAAAGATCAAGTCTTTATCAGGAACTTCAACACCTTCTGATACCAATACTTTTTGAACCAACGCTACCGCTAAGTTCAAAACATCAGCCATCAAAAGAGGTTGCAGTAAAGTGCTAACGACCGCCAAAAAGCTGCCAGCTAATAACACCCAACTCCATGACATTGTTGACCTAAGCAAATAGCTCAACAACATCACATCAACCAACACCAGAAGTGCCGTTGCATCACCTTGGTATATCCACAGCACAAAGGCTGGCAAACATCCCCAAGCTAATACAGGTATTCCTTCTTTTACACCTTTACGAAGCACCACCAATCCTAAGATTGCAGCGGCCAGCCAAAACATCATAGGGATCAGACCAAACGCCATCACACCAATAATGGCATTAAGACGTTTTTTCATTACCCATTTCGCTAAACCACTCATAAAAGCACTTCTTTCAGCCTATTAATTGAAATGGCTGTCAGTGTAAGGAAGCAAAGCAATGTAGCGAGCGCGTTTGATCGCAGTCGCTAGCTGACGCTGGTAACGAGCCTTAGTGCCAGTAATACGGCTAGGAACGATTTTACCAGTTTCAGTGATGTAACCTTTCAGTGTGTCTAGATCTTTGTAATCGATCTCTTTAACGCCTTCTGCTGTAAAACGGCAGAACTTACGACGACGGAAAAAACGAGCCATGAGTGTCTCCTAATAAAAATAGATTAATCTTCAGATTCTTCAGATACTTCGTCAGAATTGTCGTGGTGACGCTCTTCACGTTGAGGAGCAGAACGACGATCTTCACGACCTTCAGAAGCTTTAATAGGAGATACGTCAGTTACCGCATCTTTACGACGAATCACCAAATTACGGATGATGGCATCGTTGTAACGGAACGTGTCGTTTAATTCAGACAAAACACTGTCAGAACACTCAATGTTCATAAGAACATAGTGTGCTTTGTGAATTTTGTTAATTGGGTAAGCAAGTTGACGACGACCCCAATCTTCAAAACGGTGAACTTGGCCACCATCTTCTTTGATTAGGTTAGTGTAACGCTCTACCATTGCTGGTACTTGCTCGCTTTGATCTGGGTGAACCAGAAAGACGATTTCATAATGACGCATTTAAGCTCCTTATGGGTTCTTAGTCTCCACGCTTGCTTCCCCTGTGATAAAGCTGTGAGACAAGGAGTATTGATTTACAGGGACGCGCATTATATAGCACGAATGGATGATAAGTAAACGAAATCAACACCCCAACCCATAAAACCCACAATTAAAGGCAGCGTTACTCTCCTCACTTAGGCAAAAAAAGCAAAAAAATGCACACCAAGAAAAGGTTTTACAGCCCTAATCAAAGACCCTAGAATCAATTTGATTTTTGTTTGTACTTAATTTCTCGACTTACCTCTGTTGACGGACATGGATATCATGAAGAAAGCCTATTTAGCTCTACTATTGACAACCTCAGCCATTGCGCAAGCCGAAACTAATTTGGGCATCATTGCGGCCAAGTCAGGGTCTCTCTATAAAGACACGGACTCCGAGTCTACTTTTTTGCCAAACCTAAGCTATGAGTCAGATCACTTTTTTTTGCGTTTACCAGAAGTAGGTTATCGTTTTTTTCCTAAGCAATCCCCTCAAAATATAGCGATTGGTCTCTCTTACGAAAGCACAGGATTCGATCCCGATGACTCCGACAATGCCAATATTAGACAACTTGATGATCGCGACGCCAGCATCATGGCATTTGCGTCCTATCAGCTAGGACCAGTCACCACAAAGGTGGCGCAGGACGTGAGTGGTGAGCACGACGGATACTATGCTCAAATATCCGCTGGTTACCCTATTCCTCTTGGTTCCTGGAGAGTAATACCATCTATTGCTTATCGCTATATGGACAGTAAAATGAGCAATCATTTATTTGGCGTATCTCAGGCAGAGTCAGATAGAACGGGTGGCGCAATAAATGCCTATGATACAGAAGCCGTTTCTTCCATTCGATATGGCGTCAGAGGAGTCTATTCACTGTCCGACAATGTCAATCTATTGCTTGGTATCAGCCATACACAATTTGATGACAAAATCTTAAAAAGCCCTATTATCGAAGACAACAGCATTACCTCTTTGTTGGCCGGTGTGAGTGTATCGTTTTAAAACCAAAAACATGGACAATCACTATCTAAATTTACCTTAACAATACGCACGAAGGCTTTTGGAACAAACCAAATGAGCAGACTATCCAACAATTCCCAAGCCATGTTATTTGGGCTTGGGGCAGTGTTACTTTGGTCAACGGTTGCCACCGCTTTCTCATTATCCCTTAGGCATTTCTCACCAACACAGCTGCTACTTGTCGCCAATGTTGTGTCGCTGATCTTTTTAATCGGGCTCGTTATCTATAAAGGTGAAATAAAATCCCTCTTACAATTGGCAAGAGAATCATGGAAGTCCTCTTTACTTTTTGGTGCTATTAACCCTTTTCTTTATTACCTCATATTATTGCAAGCCTATAACACACTGCCAGCCCAAGAAGCACAAGCCATCAACTACACTTGGGCCATCATGCTGAGCTTTATGGCTGTCCCTATTCTCAAGCAACGCTTAAAAGTCGCGGATTATATTGCCGCTGGAGCCTGCTATTTTGGCGTCTTATACATTTCAACTCGCGGGCAGATAGGCTCATTAGAGTTTTCTAATGTTTCTGGTGTCGCCTTTGCACTTATTAGTACCATCATTTGGGCCCTTTATTGGCTACTAAACACCAAAGATAAGCGCCCTAGCCTCATTGGCCTAACACTGAACTTCACATTTGCCTTACCCATTATTATTCTCTATGCAGGCCTGACAGGAGAATTAACGCATTGGGACCAAGATGGTTTATGGGGCGCCATTTATATTGGCTTATTTGAAATGGGGTTAAGTTTTGTTCTGTGGAATAAAGCCATGAAGTTGACAAACAACGCCAGCCAAGTAGCAAATCTGATTTTTCTATCCCCCCTGCTGTCTATTATTTGGCTATCGCAATTTGCCGGAGAACCTATTTTACGCTCTACACTAATAGGTTTAGCTTGCATCCTCATCGGACTGTTCGTACAAAACATCTCAAAAAAAACCAAACACTCAACATAGGACTTTGCATGCCAGCGTTCGTTTATTTACTTTTGCCGATTTTCTTCTGGTCAGGTAACTACATTTTAGGACGAATAACGGTCTCAAGTGGCATAGACCCTTTCTCGATCTCGTTTTTACGTTGGGCCCTTGCTTGCCTGATCATTCTGCCGTTCGCTTACCACAAACTCTGGTCAGAGCGTCACATCATCGCTAAAAATTGGCCTTTATTAGTATTATTCGGCTGGCTTGGTATCTGTAATTATAATTTATTTTTGTATATAGGGCTCACTTCAACCACAGTCACTAATGCCGTGCTGCTCAACTCCATTATGCCCGTGATGATTTTAATCACCGCTCGCATACTATTAGGCAGCAAAACCTCTTGGCTACAAAACGCTGGCATCTTAATTTCCACGCTTGGCGCCATCACCATTGTCAGCCGCGGCAGCCTCGATACTTTTTTACACCTCAGCTTCTCACAAGGCGATTTATGGATTATTACTGCCGCCATTAGCTGGGCTATTTATTCAGTACTAATCATTAAACGACCACAAGGCATGTCTCTAATCGGTTTCTTTGCTTGCACGGCACTCATTGGTACCGCCTTTCAAGCACCGCTGTTTTTTCTTTTCTCAGACAGTACTCTTGCTGATTTTAGTCTCAGTAATTGGGCCGCCATTCTTTATATGGGATTGTTTGCATCCATCGGTGCATTCCTGTGCTGGAATACCGGAGTACAAAAGTTAGGCGCCGCTACCGCAGGACACTTTATTCACTTACTGCCCGTTTTTAGTATTGGCCTGTCCGTGCTTTTTTTAGATGAGATCCTGCTAAGCTTTCACTATGTCGGGATATTGTTAATCTTCTCAGGAATCTTTGTGGCCACCGTACTAAATAAGAAACAGCAAAAAACAACCTAACCTCTATTTCGCGCCATTCTGGTACTGATCAATATGCTGGAAAAAATAAACAGCATCCCCAGAATGGCATAAACGTCCGGCACATGCCCCCAAATAGCCCACCCCCAAAAACCACTAAACACGACTCCCACATAACTTACAGGTGAAACAATACTGGCCGGTGCATAGGTATAAGCCAAATTATAAAGATACATGCCAACATACAAGGTGATCGTTACAATCGCCACCAAAGGCCATACCTCTAGGGGCAAAATCAATGACTCCCCTTGAATCCACAGTAAAGGCAACGACAACAGCGTCGACACAAAAAAATACACAAATAACGTTTCCTGACCAGACACCTGCTGAGACAACATACGCGTTGTCACCATAGACAATGCCAAGCCAATCGCAGAAACAAAACCAACCAGGTGCCAAGGATTTAAATGCTCCGGCGTAGGCTGAATAACAAATGCCACACCAATAAAACCGATGATAAGCGGCAGCCAACGAGCCTTTGGAATTCTGATCCTATGAAGCACTAGCACCACAAAAGGCACACACAATGGCGCGCAAGTTCGAAGTAAAGACGCCTCCACCAGAGGAATATGATTCAGCGCCCAATAATAAAAGAGAAAACCAACAAAACCACCAAAACTGCGCAAAAAATGAATTTTCCACACAGAAAAGGGCCGTTTTTGCCAGCGTCCACGCATTTGAGGCAGAAGTATTAAGGCACAAAATAAACTTTGCCAGAAAACCAAGGCTGATACCGCAATCATGGTTTGCGCCTGCTTGGCTGCCAACGCAGTAATCGACATAACAAATGCGTAAGCCATTGTCATCACAATGCCTTTTTTCAATAACTCATGATCGTCCAATGGTAAGTCGCTCTTTTATGATTTAAACGGTCAAGCTTAGTAAAACAAATAAGCTGAGCGCGATTTGTAACGGAATCCAACTAAATTGTCGAGCGACCAGACAAACCAAGGTAGTTTGAAAATAGCGGATGAGGGTCTAGCTGAGAAAGCACAGACACTGGCTCATGGGCCGCTATTCGCCCCTGCTCAATCAAGATTACTCGCCCACCCACCAGACTAGCCTCATGGGGCAAATGGGATACTAATAGAGTCGTTAAGCCAAACTCCACTGTTACCTCATTAACCAGATGCAGCATTTCTTCTCGCAAAGAGGGGTCCAAAGCACTAAAAGGCTCATCCAATAACAAGATAGGTTTTTTCCGCACAAGCGCCCGCGCAATAGCGACTCGTTGTGCTTGTCCACCAGACAACGCCTGTGGAAAACGCTCTGCTTTATCAACTAATTGGGTTTTTTCAAGCGCCCATTGAACTCTGATTTTTTGCTCACCACTTAAAGAAAGAGAAGGTGATAAACCTATTGCCACATTTTGCCAAACGGTTAATTGTGGGAATAAATTATCACTTTGAAACAAGGTCGATATCGGCCTTTCATAGGCGGGCAATGAAAGCAACGACTTCTCATTGAAAAAAAGCCCCCCACGCCCTTCTAAGAAACCACCTAACAGATGCAAAAGCGTACTTTTCCCTTCGCCACTGGCACCCAACAAAGTGGTCATACCGGGCTCAATATTCACGCAATAATGTGCATGAAAACGTTCCCAATCATACAAAAGATTAATGCTCAGCATGCGACCTACCTCCGATAAAACGCGTTGCACAGTAGAATAACAACAAGCAAAGCGTTATCAACACAACCGCCACACAAGAGCCTTCTTCTAGGCGATAGGCACCTATTAATTGGAACAAATACAATGGCAGAGACACCAAACCTTGACTACCAAACAAAGCAATAACGCCCATATCACCTAAAGAAAGTAACAATGCATAACCAAATGCTTGCGCCACCCCCTTGCGAATTAAAGACCACTCCAGTTGCCACCGAGACCACGCCTGAACCCCCAGACTAAGGTACACATTTCGAAAACGTCTTTCTTGCTGGTACATAATTGGCATTAAGGCACGCAGCACAAATGGCAACGACATTACCGCATTCACCCACACCACGACCCAATAGCTCGACTCAAGCCCCCACCCTACCTCTCGTAAGGTCAAAAATAACCCTGTGGCTATCACCAAGCCAGGCACCATTAAAATCATATTCCCCAGATGCTCAATTTTATTTGGCAAACTTGCCACATAGCGACGCGCCACACAAAAACGCGCCAACACACTAAAACACACGCCAAGCAATAAACTGATCAAGGCAGCAGGGATAGCAATTTGCAGAGAAACCAATACAGCTCGCCAAAGAGCTGATGACAGTAAGGTGTCCAAAAAAAGAGGGGAAAAAATCGGCTGAAAAATCGCTAGAAAAGGAGGAATCACCAATACAAAAGCACATCCTAACGCCACAAAATCCACGAATCTCGCCCAGAGAGAATCTTTGAGTAAATAGCTTGTTACCCGCAAAACGCTCACATCTTGGCGATTTACAGGGGCTATTCGATACACAATGGCAGCAAAAAACGTGCATATAAACACTTGCAACAGAGCCAGAAAGCTGGCTTTATTAAGATCAAAATCAAACCTAAGTGCCTGATAAATAGCGACTTCCAACGTACTAAACTTTGGCCCCCCCCCCAAGCTCAATACCACAGCAAAGCTGGAAAAACACAACATGAAAATCAACACAAAAGCGCCAGGCAGAACTTTTTTCATATAATGCCATTCGATCCAGCGAAAAGCCGCCAAGCGAGAAAAGCCCAACTGTGAAGCTTGCCGCCATTGACCTGAGGGAATCAAATCGTATCCTTGCAGTAAGAGACGCACAGCCAAGGGCATATTAAAAAAAACATGGGCCAATAAAATACCCGTTAAACCGTATAAAGGAACTTGCACCCCAAACAATTGATTAAACCATCCTGCACGACCATACACCACAACCAATCCCAAAATGGCCACAATCGTTGGCACAACCATAGACACAGAAAACAATTGCAGTAACGCTGCACGTCCATAAAACTGACGATGAATGAGACAGGAAGCAACCGGAATCGCTAACAACAAACTTAGTCCACTGCTTAACAAAGCCTGCCATAAAGAAAAGCGCACCACACGCCAAAGATAAGGCTGCTGAAGAAAGCCAAACCATGAATGTGGTTCACTATACCGAAACAGAGCCGACAAACTGGCCGCCCCCATCAAAAGGAAAAAGCCAACACCCAAAAGTGCTGGCAATAAGGTTTTAATCGCTCGAAAAGACAGCAAGCTAACGCCTATTATCGAGTTGTGGCATTCAGCCACTCATCCACCCAAGCGCGACGATTATCAGCAACCTCTTCTGCTGGCAACACTAAATTTTTACTGGGTTGCAAAGCACTGTCAAAGGCCGCTGGCAAGGCTTCATCTAAAGCAACCACTGGTAACATCCAATTTCCTGTCGCGACAGTCGACTGAAAGCCAGGCTGTAAAATAAACGCCATAAACTGCTTTGCTAATTCTGGATGAGGCGCATTCTTCATCATCGCAGCCACTTCAATTTGCGGGTAATGCCCTTCACTTGCCATCGCTGCCTGATACTTAGTTTCACCTTCAGCAACTATGTGGTAAGCAGGTGAGGTGGTATAACTTAACACCACATCCGCCTCACCTTTCAAAAACATACTGTAGGCATCCGACCAGCTTTTCGTGACGGTTACAGTATGAGGTGCCAAACGCTGCCATGCATCTGCCGCCTCGTCACCATAAACCGATTTCATCCATAACAACAACCCAAGTCCTGGTGTACTGGTTCTTGGATCCTGATAGATCACGCGCAAGCTCTGATTATCAACCACATCTTTTAAGCTAGTGGGTGGAGTTTGAAGCGTTTCAGCGTTATAAATAAACGCAAAATGCCCCTGATCAAAGGGGACAAAAAAACGATCCGACCAACCACCAGAAACCGTGACATGAGAGGTATCAACAGAATGCTCCGCCAATAGCCCGGTTTTCTCAGCCGCCACCATTAAATTAAGATCCAACCCTAGCAACACATCCGCCTGAGACGATTTACCTTCAAGCTGAGCACGAGACAAAATACCAACGGAAGAGTCCAACGCGACAAAATTAACTTCACATGCACACTCTTTCTCAAAATTGGCTTTTATTTTAGGACCCGGCCCCCAGTCCGACGCGAACGAATCATAGGTATATATATTGAGAGTGTCTTTAGCAAACATCAAAGGCGAAAAAGTCACGCCAAAACTGACAACGGCTGCAGTGAAAAGAGTATTTAACGAAGATGTCTTCAAGGTGTCGCTCCTAAAATAAGTGAGCGGCGTACAGGGGAAATGGCAAGTGATACGGTTGTGCTACCCATAAATATCGGCAGTGTAACTTGCTATCTCGATTCCTACGCCAGCATAATCTGGATCAGGTTCGGTGGGTTAGCGATAAAACCGCTTCTCAGCTCTAGCATGTATTAAATGCTAAAGCACCCCATGAGATATTGAACGCTTATTGTAAAGAGTCATTCAACGGAAGTCTATTTCCGTCAACACACGAGTGACCGCTCCTTGGTTTTTTTCAGCAAAACGCAAGGCCGTTTGTCCCAATCGATAACGTTGGGAAGCTTGGCCGGCAAGATCCAACACCACACTTTCAAGCTGCTCCGCATCTTGGCAACGAACCGCACCATTCACTTGCAATAGCTGATCGGTAATATCAGCAAAGTTAAAGGTGTAAGGACCAACCAAAATGGTTTTACCCAGCAAAGCTGGCTCAATAGGATTATGCCCTCCTCGCTTAATCAAACTGCCGCCTACAAAAGCCATGTCCGATGCCTGATAGTAATACATTAGCTCCCCCATGGAGTCGCCAATGACCACATCAAAATCAGACCATTGCGCAAGCGGAATTTGACTGCGAAGTGCCACCCGATCAAATGACTGCTTAGCCAGAGCATACACAGCCTCAAAGCGTTCAGGATGACGAGGAACAAGCAACAGCAAAGCATTAGACTGTTTCTGTAAAAGCGCCTTGTGAGCGCGTAATAACATTTCATCCTCACCCTGATGAGTACTTCCACCGACCCAAACAAAGCGAGAACCAAGCTGGCGACGCCAATTTGCTTGAAATACCTCAGCTGGCACAGCAAGATCAAATTTAATACTGCCTGTCACCAACACTTTTTTTGCACCCAGAGCGTCAAAGCGCTCCGCATCCGCTTGAGCATGAGCCAAAAAGCAATCTGGCAAAGCAAACAAAGGACGAGACACCAGCGAAAACTTTTGATATCGCAAGAAAGATCGCTCACTCAAGCGTGCGTTAACCACTTCAACACGCAACCCCTGTCGTTTTGCCTGCTGTAATAAATTAGGCCAAAGCTCCGTTTCAACAACCAGTAAATGCTTACAAGTTAATTGCTTCAAGGCTCTTTTCACACTGCAACGCCAATCCATCGGCAAATAACGGTGCTCAGCGAATGGGAACGCCTTAGCCACTTGCTCCGCCCCTGTTGGCGTCATTGTCGTCATCAAAAGACGACGAGTAGGAAATTTTTCACGCCATTGCAGCACCAATGGCCGAACAGCCAGCACTTCTCCAACCGACGCGCAATGAATCCATAAATCGGCTTCTACTGAAGGCCAAAAACCAAACGCCTCTTTGGCACGGTAAGCTGTATAATTTTTTTTGAACTGTCGAATTTTTAACAAGACAACAGGCGTCAATAATAAGAGTACCGCTCGATATAACCACATAACTACAGAGGTATCTCACTAAATTGCTGATTATGAAGTTGTGCATACGCACCATTCTTCGCTAACAATTCGCTGTGTGAACCTTGCTCTATGATTTCACCATGATCCACAACGGCAATAATATCCGCGTTCTCAATGGTGGATAACCGATGAGCAATAGCAATGGTAGTGCGATTCGCCATCAACCCATCCAACGCCGCCTGAATAGCCCGCTCGGATTCCGTATCCAGCGCAGAAGTGGCTTCATCTAAAATCAAAATTGGCGCATTTTTTAGTATGGCTCTCGCAATCGCAATACGCTGACGCTGACCACCCGATAACAACACGCCATTCTCGCCAACCATAGTATCCAAGCCATGATCTAATTCTTGAATAAAGTCCCATGCATTGGCCGCTTTCGCCGCTTCGACCACATTCTCTATCGCGGTATCACGCAAGGAACCATAAGCGATATTCTCTCGAATGGTACCATTAAAAAGTACAACCTGCTGATTGACCAAAGCAATATTAGAACGCAATTCGGTTAGCTTATAATCATTGATCGCCACACCATCTATGCTTAACAATCCATCATCAACATCATAAAAACGAGCAATCAAATTTGCTATGGTCGACTTACCACTACCCGAACGTCCTACTAATGCCAAGGTCTTGCCTGCTGGCAAAGACAAATTGATATTGGTCAGCGTTTGCTTCTCCGCACCGGGGTATTTAAATGACATATCACGCCATTCAATATGACCTTTAAAAGAAGTCGTTGTGGATTGCCCTTTATCGACTTCTTCTGGCAGATCAAGAAAATCAAAAATACTGTAAGAGGCAGCAATACCCTTTTGCAAAATGCTGTTTACATCCGTTAATTGACGAATCGGCTTACCGAGCATACCGGCCGCCGTCAAAAAGGCGATGAAATCCCCTGGAGACATATGAGAACTAATGGATGGGCTCAACGCAAACCAGATCAAAATAGCCATCATGACAGCCAAAATAAACTGTACAATCGGAATATTAAGAGACTTAGTCATTTCCATTTTTAACTGAGAGCGACGGTTTTCATGAGCCGCTTTATGAAAGCGCTCAATCTCGTATTCACTCCCACCAAAAATTTTCACCACTTCATGCCCTTTGATGGCTTCGGAAGCGACGTCTGTCACCCCACCCATGGCATTTTGAATACGCGTACTCAGCTTACGAAACCGTTTAGATGCATAAGAAACCACCAAGCCGATTAAGGGCACGACCAACAAGAATAACAGGGAGAGACGCCAGTTCATGTAGATCATATAACCTAATAACCCCACCACGGTTAGACCTTCACGCAATAAGACCCGTATTGCCTGAGTGATCGAGCCAATAACCTGTTCGGTATCGTAAGTTAACTTGGCGAGCAGCCGACCTGTAGGGATGGAGTGATAATAACTGGAAGGCAAAAGCACAAGCTTATTAAACATATGGGTCCGCAAATCAAACACCACATTATTGGCAACCTTGGCCATAAAATAGTTGCCTAAAAAGGTACCAACACCACGAGCAATAAACACCCCTAAAATTGCCATTGGAATTAACAGTCGACTCTCGGAAATATTACCCGCAGAAACGATGTCAACAATATGCTTTAAAAGAGCCGCTAGGGCAGGTTCCATAGCAGCGTAAATCACATAACCTATGACGCTAAGCAGCAAATACATCCAAGACGAACGCACATAGCCTAATAGACGAAAGTAGATTTGCACGCTAGACGCGGGAACTTTTTGAAGCGGCATTTCAGTTTCAATGTTTTCTTTATCTTGCATTTATAGGTTCGCTTTTTCGATAATCGCCGTGGTGGAATACCCATCAACAAAAGTTAACACTTTTACCTCACCACCATGAGCCAACACATGCTCAGCACCAACAATGGTTTCTATGGTGTAATCACCGCCTTTGACCAAAACATCAGGCGTTAAAAATTCAATAATTTCTTTTGGAGTATCTTCGTCAAACCAGGTCACCCAATCAATTGCACCGACCCCCTCAAGCACTGACATGCGGTGAATCAAGTTATTAATAGGGCGCTTCTCCCCTTTAAGACGCTTAACCGAGGCATCGGTGTTAACCGCCACAATCAGTCGATCACCAAGTGCTTTGGCCTGCTTCATGTAGGCAACATGGCCTGGATGAAGAATATCAAAGCAACCGTTGGTAAACACAATTCTTTCTCCGTTCATTTGCGCCAACTTTATTTGCGCCAATAAATCTTCTGGAGACAACACACCAAAATTTGTACTGTGCGAGCGCTGAAACATAATTGCGTCCAGTCGTTCTGCACTAATGGAAGCGGTTCCTAGCTTACCGACGACATAACCAGCCGCTTGATTGGCGTATTCCACCGCATCAATAAAACGCTTACTTGTTACATACACCGCCGTCAGCACAGCGACCACAGTATCGCCAGCGCCAGTCACATCAAAGACCTCTTTGGCAGCGGTCGCCAATGAAAAAGGAGGCTTACCTTCACTGAACAAAATAAGCCCCTCTTCGCCACGCGTTACCAACAAGGCTTTCCAACCAAATTGTTCACGCAGCGCCTTGGCTTTTGCTTCTAACTCTTTACTCGAATGACATTTACCGACAATCATTTCGAATTCAAGCAAATTTGGCTTTACCAAGGTCGCACCTTGGTAAATAGAAAAATCATTGCCCTTTGGATCAACAAAACTCGGAACGTTCGCGGCATTAGACAGCTTAATCAGCGTCTGTACATCCGCTAAAGCGCCTTTTGCGTAATCAGAAAAAATCACCGCATCAGAGTCAGGTAAACATTCTTCCACGACTTTCGCTAATGCTTCATTCTGTGAAAGACTGTCTTCACGCTCTTCAAAATCCAAACGAATAAGCTGTTGGTGACGACTCATTACTCGCAATTTCGTAATGGTTGGCAAGTTTTCTGAGCGAATAAAACGACAGTTTACTCCCTCTTTTTCTAAACACTGGGTAAGAATATCAGCATTTTCATCCTGGCCGACCACACCCACCAAGGTGACAGACACTCCCAATTTGGCCAAACCAAGTGCAACGTTCGCAGCACCACCAGGGCGATCTTCAATATTGGAGACCTTCACTACTTGCACAGGCGCTTCAGGAGAAATGCGTGAGGTACCGCCATGCCAGTAGCGATCTAACATGACATCCCCAACAACTAGGATGTGTTTATCTTTAAAATTTAGATACGAAGAGTTCATAGCCACATAATAATCGATTTTTAGAGGCACTCATCTTATCATACTCCCTCACCAAGTTGGACATAACTAAAACATACGAAATAAGGCTTTTACACAATGCTGAATTCCGCTCTTTTATCCAGCCAATCTTTTGTATTCGATGGTCTACTGAAAAATTGGTCTCTTCACGGCATCAATACAGAACAAGGGTTCAGCTATGAGAGTATGACGCATGACTGGACAAACAACGCTGTTGGGCGCGTTCGTTTATTAACTCAATGCCGTCAACTCTATACTTTTAGTCACGCCTGCCAGCTCAGAAATAGACCTGAATGGGAAGCAATGCTGCCCGCTCTTTTTAATTTTATCGTCACGCACTACTATGTTAACGAACGCTGGATTTTTTCATTAAACGACGATCTCTCTATCAAAGATAGGCAGTCAGACGCTTACGCGCTTGCATTTGTACTGCTCTCTTTTAGCCACTACTACAGGGTAACAAAAGATGATCGTGCCCTTACCTTAATGAAAAAAACGCACCGTTTCTTATTGGATAATATGCAAGCACAGTCGGGGGGCTTTTATGAGTCTTATCCCGTTGATGAGACACAAATTCGTCGCCAAAACCCACATATGCACTTATTAGAAGGCTATGTTGCCGCGTTCCAAACAACGCAAGATGAAGATTACAAAAAAGCCATTCACTCTCTGCTCTCACTGGCAATAAAGCATTTTTATCACAAAGAAACAAAGACTTTACGTGAGTTCTTCAGCGCTGACTGGCAGCTGGACGAAAAAACGGGTCATCAAGTCGAACCAGGCCATCACTTTGAATGGGTGTGGTTGCTTTACCAAGCTAATAAAATATTGCCGAATTCTGACTACACAGACTTAGCACAAGAGTTATGGCGGACAGCAACAAAGCATGGATTGGCTGAAAACGGCGGGATATACAATCAAATAGACGGTAATACCTATTTACCTATCGATAAAGAAAAACGTATTTGGCCTATCACCGAATACCTTAAGGCTATCACCGTTATGCCAATCGGTAGAGAAGAAAAAGTCCACCGCGTAGAAACCGCGTTAAGCTTTATACAAGAGTTCTATTTACTGCCAAATGGGCGTTGGAATGAATATCTTAATGACGATAATTCTGCAAAAGACTTTCCACTTCCCGGAACGAGCAGCTATCATATTTTTCTCGGCCTTACAGAAGTGATAGCATGGGCAAAAATGGGTAATGATTTAAAAGATTCTTTTTAGGTATAAGGTCTCGCTGTAAAGGCCTACTTAACAAAGACAACGATAGGACACATAAGTTATGTATATAGTCACTGGTGGCGCCGGATTCATTGGCAGCAATATCATCAAAGCCTTAAATAACAAAGGCATTAAGAACATCCTTCTCGTCGATGACCTGACAGACGGAAAAAAATGTCTAAACTTATCCGATCTTGATATTGCCGATTACATGGATATGTACGATTTTTTAGACGCTATCCAGAATAATACATTGGGCATTAACCCCATAGCGGTGTTCCATGAAGGCGCGTGCTCAGCGACCACCGAATGGAACGGCAAATATGTCATGGACGTGAATTACCAATATTCAAAAGCAGTCTTGGATTTTTGCTTAAAGCATGACGCCCCCTTTTCTTATGCATCATCGGCTTCGGTTTACGGCTCTGGTCCGATTTTCCAAGAATCCCGCGAAAACGAAAAACCGCTTAACATGTACGCATATTCTAAATTTCAATTTGATCAATACATTCGTGCTGTGTTGCCAAAAGCAAAAAGCCAGATCGTTGGTTTCCGCTATTTCAACGTGTATGGGCCTCGCGAGCAACATAAAGGCAGCATGGCAAGCGTTGCCTTCCATCTTCGAAACCAAGTACTAGCAGGCGAGAACCCAAAATTATTTGGTGCCTACGATGGCTATGAAGCAGGCGGTCAAAGCCGAGACTTCATTTATGTTGAAGACCTCGTCAACACCAAACTTTGGTTCCTTGAAAATCCAGAAAAATCTGGAATTTTCAATCTAGGCACAGGCAAAGCAGAGCCGTTCCGCACGATCGCTGAAACCGTCATTGCCCATTATAAAAAAGGTGAAATTGAATACATTCCGTTCCCTGAACACTTGAAAGGTGCTTATCAAAGCTTTACTGAAGCAGACATCAGTAAACTACGTGACGCAGGTTATAAGGGTAATTTTCGCGGATTAGCACAAGGCGTTCAAGACTACTTAGGTTGGCTCGATACACATGGCTAAATATTTAATTGTCGGCCCATCCTGGGTAGGTGACATGGTAATGGCACAAAGCCTCTTTATTACCCTAAAACAGCGTGATAAGGAGGCCATTATTGACGTCATAGGCCCCAACTGGTCGTCGCCTATTTTAGCTCGCATGCCAGAAGTAAGACACGCCATTACTCTACCAACAGGTCATGGTGAATGGGGCATCAGCACACGCCGGACACTAGGCCACTCCTTACGTTCTGAACAGTATGATCAGGCCATTGTTATGCCTCGCTCATGGAAATCAGCACTGGTTCCTTTTTTTGCTAAGATACCACATCGTGTTGGCTTTACGGGGGAGCAGCGTTTCGTGTTACTTAATGAACGTCGCAAGCTCGACAAAAATATTTTAAATCAAACCGTTAAACGCTTTACGTCCTTAGGATTACCCAAAGAGATCGCTTATCCACCCTTGGATATTCCGCCTCCTGCTTTGAATGTTGACCTAGAGAATCAAAAAAACCTTTATCAACAACATAATCTGTCAAATAGACCAGCCATCGCCCTCATGGCAGGCGCCGAATTTGGCCCCTCTAAACAATGGCCTATTGACTATTTTCACACACTGGCCAAAAGTGCCATCGACGCAGGTTATCAAATATGGGTTTTGGGCGGACCAAAAGACGCTGACGATGGCGATGCGATAGCCAAGGGGCTGGGTGAGTTTGCCCATAACCTATGCGGTAAAACGAAACTCGTTGACGCTATTGATCTCCTCGCGGCGGCCGAAAAAGCCATCAGTAACGACTCAGGATTGATGCACATCGCAGCTGCTGTAGGAACAGAAGTTCACGGAATCTATGGCTCAACCAGTGAAAAATTCACCCCACCGCTAACGAATAACAAAACCATTCATAATCTCCACCTTGAGTGTTCCCCATGTTTTAAAAGAATGTGCCCACTCGGACACACGAACTGTCAAACTCAGCTCACCCCAGACATGATCATAAGGACAGTTATTTCCCCATGAATCTTGTATTGCTTAGAAACAGACCACATTTTGGCGCTCAAATAACCACGATCCCTGTATTGTATTTTTTCTTCCAAAACTACAGCAATCAAGATCCCATCACACTTTTATCAAAAAGCAATGTAGCGTGGGTTTATAGCCAGCTACCGTGGATAAAAGAGTGCATTCATTCAGAAAGCAAACTCGCCGACTTTAAGAAAATGAAAGATTGCAATAATCTGCTTAATTTAAGGCCGAGTAACCGTTTTCCTATAATGTTATACAAACTGATCAAAGGAGGAAAAGTTTACAACTTCGTCAAAAACGATTTTTTAGCAAACTTAACTTCAGAAAAATACAATGTATTATGCACAACTGAATATCGCGCATTAGCTTATCTGAAAATATTCATCAATGATGAACCAGCTTTATTGACTGCGCTTGCCGCACCTTTCTACGAGCTAATACATCATTCAAAACTACACTTAGACAAAAAAGAATTAGATATACTAGTGATGCCAGGAGGCGGTGCCGGAGAAATAAAAAAATGGGGTATCGCTAATTTCCTAAAAACCGCAAACCTTATTGCTGAAGAACTCAATAAAACATGTCATATCCATGTTTTATTGGGACCAGATGAACAACAAGAGATACAATATATTCAAGAACAAAATAACGAGCATGTGACGCTCCACGTCAGTACACCACTTTGTGATATTGCAAAATTAGTCGATCACTGTGATTTAACCATTGCCAATGACTGTGGTCCATCTCACGTCGCACAATGCATGCAAAAACCTTATATTGGTCTTTTTCGGCAGCCCAATACCGAGTGGTTTCTCAATCATCCAAACTCAGTTAAAGCGCTTCCCTTAAAAGGACAAGGAATCAAAACAATTACCACAGCAAACGTAGTGGAATTTGCGACTAACTTATTAAAGAGCCAAGCATGAAAATTTCAGGCAACATCATCACCCTTAACGAAGAAAAAAACATCGCAGCCTGTATAACATCCATGCAAACAGTATGTGATGAAATTATTGTCGTCGACTCGGGTAGCACAGACAACACCATCGAAATTGCTCGTAGCCTAGGGGCTATTGTGGTGAATCAGCCCTACTTGGGCGATGGCATACAAAAAAATGTCGCACTAAAACATACCAGTAACCAATGGGTATTGAGCTTAGATGCTGATGAGCGCTTAACGCCAGAAATGACTGCAGCCATACTAAAACTAGATCTAGAATCCTCTCATATCGAAGGTTATTCTTTTCGCAGACAAAACATGATTGGTAACCGTTGGATCAAACACTGCGGTTGGTATCCTGATCGTTGCATCCGTTTATATGATACAAATAAAACTCGCTTTGCTGATGTTAAACAACACGCCAGTGTTCAAACGAAAAATGTAAAACATATTGATGCGGACATCATTCATTATTCCTTTAAAAATATCGGTGAATTGTTTGCTAAACCAGGCCGTAACTTTAGTGGAAGAGCGGCCAAAATAATGTATGCAAAAGGCAAACGAGCTAATGCATTCTCTCCTTTCACTCATGGTCTAAATGCTTTTATTCGCAAGTATATTTTTCAGCGAGGCTTTATGGGCGGCGTCGATGGAATGACCGTTGCTTTAAGCGCAGCCGTAAATAGCTATTTAAAATACGCAAAGCTACTTGAATATCAACGAGATCCCAGCGTCACCCAACAAGACGACTTCAAAAACATTTGGTAATAAAACAGGCGATATACCTTGAGCAAAACGTTAACCGTACTTCATGTCAATCTCGCCAAAGGCTTCCGTGGCGGAGAAAGACAGACAGAGCTGCTTATTCGAGCACTTTCAAAGCACTTTAATAGCAAGCAACTGCTTGCATGCCGGGAAGATTCGCCTCTACGAGACAGGCTCGCTGATGTTGATAATTTGTCATTCGTGATCGCAAATCATCAACTCTCAGGACATTACGCAACCCCTAAAGTCGATATTGTTCATGCTCATGAAGCAAAAGCCGTACATTGGGCCTATGTCCATAAACTCTTAAAAAATACACCTTACATCATCACTCGTAGAGTGGACACCGCTGTAAAAGACAAGTGGTTAAATCAAAAGACATACCGGAATGCGTCCGCATTAGTCGGTATATCAACGCTTATCGCTAAGCAAATTCGAGACAAACAATGGGGGCAGGTTTATCAAATTCCGAGTACCCTTGCCCACCTAGAAAGCAACCCCGAAGAAGGCGAACGATTCCGACATGCATTTCCAGGCAAAACCATTGTTGGTCATGTGGGTGCATTGGTTGACAAGCACAAAGGACAAAAAGTGCTGATTGAGGCAGCGGCTCTACTGGAAAAAAGTCATCCGAACCTACAATTTGTCTTTTTTGGTGACGGTGCAGACAAAGATGAACTCGAATCTTTATCTAAAGGAATGAAAAATGTTAGTTGGATGGGGTTTAAATCAAAGATTGGTGACTATTTGCCCTACTTTGACCTATTCGCCTTTCCCTCTCGAAACGAAGGCTTAGGATCAACCTTATTAGATGTAATGGATGCGGGCGTACCTATTATTGCCTCTAATGTCGGCGGCATTCCAGACATTGTTATTGATAATGAAACAGGAATACTTGTTCCCGTAAATGATAGCTCAGCATTAAAAGCTGCCATTATCAGGCTTTCAGATGATAAGTCCCTTCAGGCTAAATTAGTAGAAGGTGCAAAAAAACAACTCGAAAACTACACACCAAAGAAAATGGCTGAAAGCTACACATCTCTTTATCAAAAAATAACGGCTGAAGGTTAATTCCTTCAGCCGTTATTAGCATCCAATTTATTACTATTTTTTAAAACGGCTGATACTTTCTAGCGCTTCTTTCAAATAAATATAGTTAGGCTCAGCCTCTTTTTTCACTCGGTTAGTAAGATCATATATTTTATATTGACCTCCTGCACCGACTTCTAAAATACTATCATCACTGATCATAGCATAGCCTGAATAGCTAGAGGAAAGTACCCAGTCTCTTCTACTATTATCGTGTAATAGATCAATTCCTTCAGAGTAATTGTCTACAGGACTACTAACGCCAAGATAATTTTTCATTAATGTTGGAACAACATCTTCATGACTGGTTAAAGTATGACTAATACTAGAGTTCATAGAAGAGAAACCAGGACCAACAATAACAAAAGGAACATGAATCTGTGCCGCGGTAAAGTTGCTATTATGCCCCCAATAATTCAATTTATTATCATTTAATTCTTGGGCATGATCACCCGTAATAACCACAATAGTATTTTCTGCTTCACCACTTCTTTTTAGCTCATCCAATACCTTTTTAGCTAAATCATCGACATAACGCACACTGGTCTTATATCGATTCATAAAAAGAGTTGGATCAGTATCATTATTGAGAGCCAAGTAGTTAACGGTACTCAACATGGGCTCATATTTTTTATCAAAATCACTTGGGAAATCATAGCCATGTGGAGCATCGTAAAAAAGAAACGAAAAAGTCGGTTTCGATTTATCTCTGAGTTGATACCAGCGTAGCCAATCTTCCGTCAAACTCTCATCCCTTTTGGCTGGAGAGTCTCCTTCAGAGCGCAAGCGTAAGTTATTAACTTTAGAAAATACAGTTCGATTAAACTCTGGATCTGTCAAAGAGGCAGAGGCAAAAATTCCTAACTGATATTGCAATTCCTGCAATCTATCCATAAAGACAGGTGACTTTTGATTTGACAATACTGCCTGCCAATAAGTACCAGGCAGACCGTAGAAAAGGCCAAAAATACCTGTGCGAGTGGCATTTCCAGTAGACATATGATTGGAAAAAGCAACGCCATCTTGGGCATAAGACCACAAGTTAGGTGTGTTATCCGCATTAAAAGTATCAAAGCGCCACGAATCTACTACCAAAAATAGAATATTTACAGGCTTGTCTACAGAAACGGTACTGAGTGTTTCTATTGGATAATTAAGATTGCTGCTGACTTTTAAAGAAAGTGCTTTTTGCTGAGCCAATGCTTCTTCATCAATCCAACCATGCTTACGCATAAAGCCATTTGCAGTAGCAGGCTGAAAGAGCGGCAAATAACTTTTGCTTATAGTAACAGGCTGATAAGCATTAGCGACTGCCCAAATGTGAATGATGTTACTCGCCAAGATACATAGAAAAAATAAGGAAACAAAATATCTTTTTTTGATCATTTTTCCTGTACGTGTAGTAAGAAAATTCAATAAAAAATACTCAACAGACAATATAACAAAAAAACTAATTATTGCGATCAGCCAAGTGAGAATAGAAAAATCGACCACATCACCAGAAAAAACCAGCTTCAGAACCACTTCATTAATATGAAACCGATATTGAGCAAAAACAAAGGTGTCTATCAACAGTAAAAATAAGGCAGCAGATGCAAATAAACTAACAAAGAGATAAAATACTTTTCTAGGCAAAAAAGCGAAGAAAAAAACAATAACACCTAATACTCCCCCCAATAGCGCCATTTGCCCTATTAAGCTCGTCACAATGAAAGAAACACCTAATATATCTGTCGGAAACTCTGGTAAAAACGAAAAATATCGTAGAGATAAAAAAATAGATATAAAGATATTAATTATTAAAAAATAGCCAAAAACAGAACGTTTACTACTAACAGCCATAACAAAACCCAAAATATAAAATTAATAATATAAGTAAAAATATTTACTTAAAAATCTACACCACATAAATCACATGCATAAACCTTGCTTTTCACATCAAGGATATCTTCCGTCATTCGATTCATACCAATTACATAAGAAATTTTTTATATTTCTCTAATTTTCATTGATTTTTCATTAAAAAATATCTCTCTGAAAGAGAAGAATTATAAACAAGCGACTATTCTTTCACTTTAATATGTTTCATAGTTTCCTGAATTACCGAAGCCCTAAAATTTTCTAATCCAGCCTCCATCACTAAACGGAAAAACCTACCAATTTAGAATTATCCTTAAAAATAGACTCGACCATAGAGACTTTTCGTGTCGTATTCTCGTACACAATCGCTTGCCTTAAATTATTAGGCTATGCAACGAAAGTTACGGCTTAGCAACCTTCGCCAAACCGCCCTAGGGACGATGATTGTAGTATTTGGGATGCGAACCTAGCTTGTTTCAGGCACGGCTATTATCATTGCATTTACCCTTTAACTATAAAGATAGAATTTGTACTAAAAAGACGCTATTTTACAGTTTGTACCATAATTAAAAATGCCAAATCATGTTTTTTTGAATGACATCAAAAAAGTCAGTAAGTAAATAGAGAACACCAAAGCAAATATCCATAAAAACAACAAGGAGTTCCATATGAAATTTGAACTGGTCGATCGTCAAGGCTATATCCCTGATCTACACTATGGTGCGGCAGGACAAGAGCTTGCGTGCTTTGTTCCCAGCGACTATCCTTTTCAACAAATTAGCTACGATAATGGCGAAGGTGAAGTCATTATCGACAAACACACTTGGTACTTCTTCTTCACCCAAGAAGGCATTGGCATCAAATTAATGGACGGTATTGTCACCTTGAAAGAAGCCGAACGCTTCTTACACGCCATTAAGTCACATATCTGGGGAGAAACTCACCAACAAGTACAAATTTTCATGGCGGGTGCCACGCCGAAATAGTCGCCATCCTTGCAACAACACAACTTAGCCTCTAACTGAGGCTAAGTTTATCAAACGTGGATAAAATTACGACGTTAATGCTCTTAGCATTCTCTTCGACCATTGACTCCATGATCCCACATACACTTGTCTTGCCTCTATTCCAGCATAATTTAAGGCTAAAACATTATGACAAGCAGTCACTCCGGATCCACAGTAATACACGTAATCATCACCATTATTGGACAACCAATCCTGCCACTCAACATGTAATTGCTCAGCGGGTTTAAAATACCCTTCAGGGTCTAAATTATCCAAAAAAGGGCGATTAATGGCACCAGGAATATGCCCGGCAACAGGATCGATGGTTTCATTCTCGCCATTAAAACGATCTGCGGCCCGCGCATCGACTAATTGAAATTGATGTGTTTCGAAGTTTTCAACAATAGCTTGCTCACTGATCGCCCAAGGAAAAGATACCTTAAGTTGATTCGATATCGGCTTTGCGACTCCAGGCACGACAGAAACATCTTTGCCTTGCTGACACCAAGCCGGAAAACCACCATTCAGCACTCGAACATGGATATTTTGCTGGCTAAGCATCCACCAAGCACGCGCAGCAATTGCTCCTCCCATATCATCGTATACCACGACCTGAGAATTGGCATCAATGCCCCAATCTTGAAGCTGCCTTGAGAAAACCTCTTCATCTGGCAAAGGGTGTCGACCAGTCTGTGCGGTTTCTGCTGAGGCCAACTCATGATGTACATCCACAAAAAGAGCCCCAGGAATATGGCCCTTATCATACTCGGACTTACCTTTAGCGTGGTCGGTCAAATAAAATCGACAATCTAAAACCACTACATCCGGCTGCCCAAGCAATATGGCCAGTTCATTTGTATTTATTAGCGTTTTTAATAACACAGGCTTTTCCTCAGACAGTCATCCACGGTCTTAAAACAGACCTTTCTGTTGGTTTAAATCTACTTTGATTATGTATTTTTTGCTAATATTCACCACCGTTATCTTACTATCGAGTCTTTTTTTTATGTTACGCATCGACCTAATTCTTACCGAGCAAGGCCTTGCCAAATCGCGCTCACAGGCTCAAACCTTTATCAGTGAAGGGCGAATATCGTACAAACAGAACTCACAGTGGATAAAAGTAACCAAACCTAGCTTAAAACTCGCCTCGGATGTCGAGCTTAGCCTTACCGAGGATGAAGCCGATAAATATGTGTCTCGCGGTGCATTAAAGCTAGAAGGCGCGCTACGGCATACTCAGTTAAACATCAATGGCTTCCACGTCCTAGATATCGGCCAATCTACTGGAGGCTTTAGTGACTGTGCGGTTCAGCACGGCGCAAAAAAAGTTGTTGGTATCGAAGTGGGCCATGACCAGTTAGACCCTCGTCTGCGTAACCATCAAAAGATTGTCTGTTTAGAAGGAATTAATGCGCGTCACTTATCAATTGAAGACTTACAGGGACATTTTCCTGAAAACGGCTTTGACCTCGCTGTCATGGATGTCTCCTTTATCTCTCAAACTAAAATTTTACCGCAACTGTCAAGTTTGCTCACGACACATGGGCACCTTATTACTCTGGTTAAACCACAGTTTGAAGTAGGAAAGGAATTTATTGGCAAAGGAGGCATTGTGAAAAACAAGCCGCGCGTAGACAAACTCGAACAAGACATGAAAGCGTTCGTCAGAGCGCTTGGCTTTAACGTAAGGTGTTATATTGAAAGCCCTATTAAAGGCGGGGATGGCAACCAAGAATTTTTACTTTGGGCCACCCGGCTCTAGTAAACGCAATAGAAGATTAAAATATCTCCTTTACAAATCACGGCATTCTCAAAGAATTTCATCATAACTATGATGGGTGCTAGGCAATATTTCTTGAGCTTCTTTTTCTTCCAGCTCAGCAATATAATTTCTCGCCATACAAAAACCCAGACAGCCAAAAATCACAGAGCCAATAGCTTGACCAAAAAGTATCCCTTCTGCGCCCATAAAAAGGGAAAAAACAGTGATCAATGGCCATGTACCCAATGTGGCACGACCAAAGTTCAATAAGGTACTGGTTAAAGGTTTACCTAGGTTATTAAAAACAGCAATCGCAATAAATAACAAACTTTGGAAGAAGAAACTAAAGGAGACAAACGTCGCAAAGAACCGAATGATGTCAGCACTGCCTTGTGTTGCATTAAAAGTCACCACCAACCAATCTTGTATTTGATACAAGGCGAAACACAATAGCAAACAATACCCAAACGCATACACCACAGCACTACTGATGGTGCTGTGCATCCTATCAAAACGTCCAGCGCCATAATTCTGCCCCAAGATAGGCCCAACCGCTCCTGACAAAGCAAACACCCCGCCAAAAACAACCGGAATAATCCGCCCAATAATGGCAACAGCCGCCACGGCATCGTCTCCAAAGGACGCGGTATGCTCCATCACAATCGCGTTTGCTAATGGCGATGACATATTCGTCAGCATAGCAGGTACTGCGATCATTGAGATGGCTGGCACATCTTTGAAGAAGTCCATCAGATCAAATTCACCAAGCATCTTATGGATATGAACGACACCGTAATAAGACACCGCTACCATAGAAAAGCGTGCAATCAACGAAGCAATCGCCGCACCTTGAACCCCTAATCCAAAAGCAAAAATAAAAATAGGGTCCAACACCGCATTCACTAGCCCTCCCACCAGAGTGGCATACATAGCACGACGCGCATCGCCTAAGGCCCGCATTATTCCAGAACCTATCATACCGATCATAACCGCTGGCATGCCAATCACCAGAATTTGCAAATAATCAGTGGCTAAATCTAAAGTTCGGCCCGTTGCGCCAATATACAATAAAATATGAGGGATATTTGACCATAAAAACCAAACAACAGCAGAAGAAAAGACCACCCCAAATGCCAATACATTGACAGCACGACGCTTGGCAAGCTCGACATTCCCTTCACCAATGGCTTTTGACACCAAGGCGGTTGCAGAAATAGACACCGCAATGCTCAAAGAAATGGTAAAAAACATAATGGTGCTGGCAAAACCCACCGCAGCCACAGCTTCCTTCTCACCCAACATAGAAAGAAACAGCATGTCGACCAGATCAACCAAGAACATACACATTAGGCCTAACGCGCCAGTGGCTGACATGCTTACCACATGCTTAAACGTTGAACCTTGTGTGAGTTTTGCCTGACTGGGCATTGTTTTCCCCTAAAAATGACGCCTGACCAGAAGGCAGATGACGCGCCAAACAATAAAAAACCGGACAAGCAAAACTTATCCGGTTCGGTATTTTCTCATGTATAACGAAGAGAGAAAATATTTACTTTGCTGTTATACTCTCTCCACCCTAATGGATAGATGTATTTCCTCGATTGAAGACAATTTTTTCCACGTCCGCGAATCGTTCAGCAAAATGCACCGTCATCCCCTCTTTTACCGATTCTGGCAATTCTTCAAAATCACGACGGTTTGGCTCTGGCAAAATCACTTCACTGATCTTACTACGCTTAGCAGCGATGATTTTCTCGCGAATCCCGCCCACAGCAAGCACTTGCCCAGTCAGGGTTAATTCTCCTGTCATGGCCAGCCCACGACGTACTGGCTCACCTTTCGCTAAGGATAACAACGCAGTCGCCATGGAAATACCGGCACTTGGACCATCTTTTGGTGTTGCCCCCTCAGGCACATGCAAATGCACAAGGCTCTTATCAAAAAACTCAGGGGCTTTTTGATAACTCTTCGTATGAGAAAATACATACGAATAAGCAATTTCCGCAGACTCTTTCATAACATCACCCAGCTTACCTGTGAGTTTCAAGCCGCGAGTTAATTCATGCACTTTATTGGCTTCAATCGGCAAAGTGGCTCCTCCCATGGAAGTCCAAGCCAAACCGGTTACCACACCAACTCCTTGCAATGTTTTTTCAGGTCGGAAATAAGGCATACCCAATAAGGTTTCAACATCCTTAACACCAATACTGATGCGCTCTTTTTCGCCCGTCATCAGTTCAACCACACATTTGCGCAATACTTTTTGCAGCAACTTATCCAATCCTCGAACGCCTGCTTCGCGGGCATAATGTTCGATGATGTGGCGTAAGGCCGCGTCGGTAATATTGAGCTGTTTCTTAAGAAGTTTGTTTTTCTTCAACAATTTCGGCCACAAATGCTGTTTGGCAATCGCCAGCTTTTCGTCGCCGATATAACCAGACAAACGAATAACATCCATCCTATCCAGCAAAGGGGGCGGAATCGTATCCAACTGGTTGGCAGTGCATATAAACAATGCCTTCGATAAATCAATACGCATGTCTAAATAATGATCTAAAAACTCACTGTTCTGCTCAGGATCCAGCGCCTCTAATAAAGAAGACGCTGGATCTCCTTGGAAGGAAGAGCCAATTTTATCGATCTCATCCAGCATGATGACAGGATTTTCCACCTCAACATCTTTCAACGCCTGAACAAATTTACCCGGTAAGGCACCAATATAAGTACGTCGATGGCCTTTAATTTCAGCCTCATCGCGCATACCGCCTAAACTAAAACGATAGAACTTACGGTTCAAAGATTCTGCAATCGATTTGCCAATGGACGTTTTCCCCACACCAGGCGGACCGACCAGCAATAAAATGCTGCCTCCCATTTCGCCACGGTGCGCACCTAGGGCTAAAAACTCCACAATGCGATCTTTTATATCGCCAAGCCCCGCATGATGAGACTCAAGAACGTCGCGTGCCAGTTTAATATCTAAATTATCTTTTGAATGAACACCCCAAGGTAACGCTGTTGCCCAATCTAAATAATTACGGGTCACACCATATTCAGGCGAACCTGTCTCAAGAATACTCAGCTTATGTAGCTCTTCTTGGATTTTATCGTTCACCGCTTTTGATAAAGTTTTTCCTTCCAGCCGGGCTTGAAAGGTTTCCACATCGGAGGTCCGATCGTCTTTCGAAATGCCTAACTCTTTCTGAATGACTTTCAGCTGCTCTTTTAGAAAAAAGTCTCTTTGATGCTTGCTGATCTTATCATTCACTTCTGCGCTTATTTCATTCTGAAGACGCGCAATTTCCAACTCTTTTCTCAACAATGTAAGCGACAAATGCATACGTGCGGGGATAGAAATGGTCGCTAAAACATCATACAAATCTTCGGCTTCGGCAGAGGTAATCGACGCAGCAAAATCCGCTAATAAGCCTGACTCATTAAAGGAAAACCGCCCCAAATATTGTCTCAAATCTTCACTAAATAGCGGGTTTAAGCGAATCAACTGCTTAATCGCATCCAGTATCGCTATGGAATAAGCTTTCGATTCATCATCATTGGACTTCACATCGGTAATGTAACGTACACGGGCTAGATAAGGCGCCTCTTCACTCAACCATTCAATGACTTCGAAACGTTTCACACCTTGCGCTAAAAACGTTAATTTATCGTTTTGTTTCTCGGCTCTATGCACCCTCGCAACGCAACCAATCGCACGAAACTCATCAACAGAAGGGGCTTTTTTCGCTTTTTTATCGGCATAGACTAAACCTACCGCCGCTTGTGGGTGTTCCGCAATTCTTTCTAATGTGTCTTCCCATTGTTCAGCATCCACCATGACAGGCTGCACCTGAGCAGGAAAAAAAGGACGACTTGAGATGGGTAAAATAAATAAAGTCTCAGGCAAAACATCATCGGGAAGTGCCAGGCCTCTAGGATCGCTGATTACCACACTCTCCTCTTCTGACATGACCTCATTTCCTTCTTGTGCATCTGAATATTGTTCGTCATCGTTCATAATACATTTCTCAATGAATCTACAGGTTCAAACTTCAAAAATAGACCTTTGCTACTTTCTACTCGGTTATACCCTATGTAATGACAATATTTTCGAAAACAACACCACCCTATACTTTTCCCAATCCTTACTCACTTCACTAACAACTAACCGTGTAGACAGGATTAGTTATTTGGTCAATACCAACTTAGTGTTATTATAAGCGCCATGATTTATACATAACTCGATCAATCTCACACTTCCAAAGTGATCAAAAAAGGAAAGGCTAATGACCCGCGATGAACTCCTTAAGGCTTACAATGATATATTTGTGATCAAACACCCTTTTGTGAAGCACAAACTCACTAGTCTTCGCGACAAAAATACCAGCACACGCGAGTTTCGCATGCTTGTAGAAGAACTCGGTACGCTAATTGGCTACGAAGCGACACGAGATTTAGAAACGACTGACGTTGAAATAGAAACTCCTCTTGAAAAAGCCATGTGTCCGGTTTTAAAGGGCAAAAAGCTTTGTATCGTTACCATCATGAGAGCAGGAAACGGCTTAGCTGAGGGCGTATTAAAATTATCACCGTCTGCTCGCGTGGGACACGTCGGTTTGTATCGTGACCCTGAAACCAAGCAGCCAGTCGAATATTATTTGAAAATGCCACACTCGGTTAACGAACGTACCATTATTGTGGTTGATCCTATGCTTGCAACGGGCAATTCTGCGATCATGGCGATCGAAAAAATGAAAGACATGGGTGCGACCGATATTCGTTTCATCTGTTTGTTTGCCGCACCTGAAGGGATTCAAGCATTTAAAGCCGCCCACCCAGACGTTGCCATGTACATAGGCTCAATCGACCGAGGACTTGACGAGCACGCCTACATTCGCCCAGGTGTCGGCGATGCAGGAGATCGTATCTACGGCACTCGCTAAGCAGCGACGTCAATACAAAAAAGCCACCTCATTTCAATAGGCGGCTTTTTTTATCACGCTAAAAATTAGTTTTTTAACGCTAAAAAAACACCAGCACTCGCCATGATGCCACCTGCCGTTCGGTTTAATACCTTCATTGAACGCTCGGACCTCATGAAACGTCTTGCCTGTGAGGCACTCACTGAAATAATAGTTAACCCCAACATAAGCCCAGCCGAAGCCAGTAACGACGCCAATACAATATCAAAACTGCTCAACACAGTGAGATCCATGAAAGTTGGTAAAAAAGCCACATAAAACAAAATCACTTTCGGGTTCGATGCGGAAATCATAAATCCCTGAATAAAACTTGCCACCTGATTAGTTGCCTCAGGGGTATCTGTTTCAGACGTGGCAGTGGCCACCGGCGATACCCACATTTTCCACCCTAAATACAGCAAATACGCCGCACCCGCATAACGAATGCCCAAAAAGACATTTTCCCATGCAGCAGCGATAGCCGCGAGCCCGTAACAAGCCATTACCAAATAGACGATATCACTCAACACCATACCAGCACTTAAGGAAATACTCGCTCGCGCTCCCCTAGACATACTTCTGGCTAAAATCGCAAACACGCCAGGCCCTGGGGTGACACTAAAAACAAAAATCGCTAAAAAAAACGTAATCCCACTTTCCAATGTCATAATCGGCCCTCACCTACTGTTCAACCACACCACAACCCGCCAATACCATACGAGTAATAAACTGTTTCGCCTCATCAAAATCACTTTCTTCCAGCGTCTCTTTTTGCAACATTATCTTCACTTGAGCGTCAAAATCCGCATAAGTTTGAGTCATCGCCCAGATACTAATGAAAAGATGCTCTGTCGATACCGGCGCCATTAGCCCTTTTTCTACCCAAAACTGAATCGTCGCTTTCTCTCGTTTTAGCTCAGTGACGAATAGGTTTTGAAGATACTCTAAAACAAAACGCTCTTCACCGATTAACGCCATGGCAAAAATTTTAGAGGCATTCTTATTGGTACGAGATTGATCTATTTTTTCACTAATGTAACGCGTTAAATTACGCTTAGGGCCTTCTTCAACATTAAACTCGCTGACTGAATCCAGCCAAAGACGTAGGATGCGTTCCAGCACGGCTTCCAACAAGTCTTTTTTAGAACGATAGTAATAATGAACATTCGCCTTAGGCAAACCCGCTTCGTCAGCAATCATTTGCGTCGTGGTTTTTGCCAAGCCTTGGCGTGCAAAAACACGCTCCGATGTTTCTAGAATCAACGCTTGATTTTGAGCTCGTATGTGCGCTTTTAACTGATCTTTTGGTCTTTTTTCTTCACTCAACGTATGGCCTCACCGTGTATTTTTACTAAAGGGGGAAGTAATCTGCGTCGACTTTTCATCCTGAGCGACACAGCAAGAGAATAACATTCTTTAGAATTGACACGAAGCGATAAGAAAAATCCGCATAAAAAAAGGGAGCCGAAGCTCCCCATTTCCCCTCGTAGCAGAGACCTTCGTGACTATAGGCATTCGTCACTGGGCTAACTGCTACACCACGTTGGCGCTGTAATCGAGTCGCAAGGTTGCGAATCTCAATGTTCTTGATAGCTACTCATGCAAGTAACCTTGAGTGAATGCATCTTTGCGTAAACGCTCTTTTAAACAACCACTCATAAATAAGTGAATTCATTATTAAACAAGAGACATAACAGCGCAATAGGTCAGAAGAAAATATTTGACCGATTGATCAATTATTTTAGGTTATGGTATTTTCCTCGGCAAAGAGGACTTAGAAACACGGTTCCTTCCTTTCTTTTTTGATTGATACAAGGCGTCATCAGCTCGCTTTAGCACAGAGTCTGGCGACTCACCCTGTCCAGCAAAGGCAACACCAAGACTGGCCGTCACATTAACCTCCACCTCTTTTTTCTTCTTAGGATCAAACACCTTAACAAACCTAACTTCAATATTCTCTCGCACCAACTCTAAAACGTTTTCCACATCACCAAGATGCCGTCCTCGGAACACAATCGTAAACTCTTCCCCACCGTAACGAAATGCACGACCAGGACTGGCATATTGTTTCAGCACAGACGCCACACTTTTCAGGACCTTATCGCCCATATCATGGCCATAAGTGTCATTGAATGACTTAAAATGATCAACATCGACCATCGCAATGGCGTACTGCTTGGGCAAACCAACAAGTTGCTCATTCAATGCTCGCCGACCTGGTAACTGCGTCATATCGTCTAAATACGCCATGCGATGACTTTCCATCAACAGAAACCAAATCCACAATAAAAACTGAGCAGACAATAAAGCATCAAACTGGATACTAGAGGAAACAAAGTGGCTAATAATCAACAGGCTGATAATACTGACTAACCCACTGGCGCGAAAAATCTCCCCACTCAACCACCAAGCCAAACCAATCGCTACCAAGCTTATGATCAAGACACTCCATAGTAAAATCGTAGACCAGCTCACACTGGTACTAAAAAAAGTACGATCCAAAAACGCAAAAGACACCCAATTACGCTCAATCGCATAACACCAACAAACCAACATGAGCACAAACAGAATGCGATTTATCGCAAAACGATTGAAAAAGCCCCTTTCTGGTACAAAACTAAGGAGAGCGATACAAAAGCACGACACCACCAAATAGGCGGTCAAAGAAGCTTGTTGATCAAAGTCTCCGTATAACTTGGGTATAAGCAGCAAAAAAATAAGAATCAGCACTCGACCTTTATTGAAATGCCAAGCAAGAAAAATGGCAACACCGGCTAAAATAAACGGCAATAATGGCAACAAGCTGAACCACAAAGGTGGTAACGCACTCACATACAAACTAGCGTAAATACTCACTAGAAGAATGAAGCAAGGCACTAACAATGAACTTAAACGTTCGGACATAAAAAAATCAAACCCATCGAATCATTCGATTAAATACGACCAATATATTGCCCCGAAAACATTTCATTTTCATCAATAATAATGTGAATTATCAACAAAAGGTAAAATCAATGGGATTACTTGTAGACGGAAAATGGGTCGACAAATGGTACGATACCAAGGCAAATCAAGGAAAGTTCATCCGTAGTGAGTCGCTATTTAGAAATTGGATCTACCCTGAAAATGAATACGATCCCAGCAATAAAAACCATTTCCTTGCAGAAAAGGGACGCTATCATCTCTACATATCTCTCGCTTGCCCTTGGGCACATCGAACGCTTGTCTTCACTAAGTTAAAACAACTAGAAGACATCATTAGCATTAGCTGCGTTCACCCTGACATGCTTGAGAATGGTTGGGAATTCAAACAAGACACTCGCTTTAATGACCCTCACATCGCAATAGGTGATCCGCTCTATCACTTCGACTTTGCCCACCAGCTCTATACGAAAGCGGAAAAACACTACAGTGGTAGGGTCACTGTGCCTATACTTTGGGACAAGCATCGCCAGACCATTGTTTCTAACGAATCGGCAGACATCATTCGTATATTCAACCAAGCATTTAATGGAATAACCGGTAATCACCTAGATTTCTATCCAAACGACAAAAAAATGGCGATTGATCAGATAAACGAACGTATCTATCACACTCTTAATAATGGCGTTTATAAGTGCGGTTTTGCCACCACTCAAGAAGCCTATGAAGAAGCATTGACGCCCCTTTTTGATACCTTAGAGTATTTAGAAGACCGCCTTTCAAATCAGCGGTACCTAGTTGGCAATCAACCAACCGAGGCTGACTGGCGCTTGTTTACTACACTCATTCGCTTTGATGCTGTTTACTTCGGTCATTTTAAATGCAATATAAAGCGTATTTTAGATTACACCGCTCTTAATGCCTATTTAAAACACCTTTATGACATGCCCAACATTGCGAGCACAGTAAACCTACAGCATATCAAGCGTCACTATTACTATAGCCATAAAATCATCAACCCGACTCAGGTAGTTCCTGCCGGACCTGCTACACTCTTTGAATGAGAGTTTGATTATTAAAAAAGGGAATTAAGGCAAATTCAAGAAGCCTAAGTTAAAGTCTATTAAAGTGGGCGTTTTTTAAGGATAATACGCTCACTTTTTATTCGCTTTAGCCAGCCATTGACAACACCCGTCGCGCTCGCTAGAAAAATATAAATATTTAAGAGTTGTGGCTTATGGAAAAAAAAATACTGTGGACTGTCTCCTTTGCACTGATATTTATTCTGTGGATAAAAGCGGGCCCTTTTAAAAGTGATGCCGAGCGCTCTTATCAAGAAGAAGCCCCAGAATCAAGCGCATCATACCAAGATTCAGAAGAAGCAACCACAAACGAAAAAAGCTACTTCAAGTCGCATCCTATTAATACCAGTCGCCCTGACTTTGCAGCAATAACTGACATCAAAGAGCGTAAAAGTGCTTTTTTTGATTATTTATCTCCATTTGTAAACGAAAAAAACGACCTCATTTTAAAAGATCGCGAACGCTTAATAGCATTGATTAACAGCAGTAAAAAGCTATCAAATAAAAACAGAAAGTGGGTCTCTTCCCTTCGCCAAGATCTTAAACTGAAAAAGCTTGATAACTATTCAAAAGAAGACCTTAAAGTCCTGCTCAGTCGGTTAGATATCATTCCTGTTTCGCTTGTGCTTGCTCAGGCAGCTAATGAATCTGCTTGGGGGACATCTCGTTTTGCGATAGAAGGAAGTAACTATTTTGGTCAGTGGTGTTTTCTTAAGGGATGTGGGCTAGTACCGGAATCAAGAGACAGTGATGCCGATCATGAGGTACGCAAATTTAACGATGCTCGTGAATCCGTTTTTGCGTATATAGATAACCTGAATACGAACGCAGCCTACAAAGAATTAAGAGCTGCACGTGCTGAATTACGTCAAAATAATGAAGAAATTACAGGTCTTGGTTTAGTACACGGTTTACAACGTTATTCAGAGCGTGGCCAAGCTTATGTCGAAGAAATAGAAGGTTTGATCAACTATAATAAGTTGTGGCGTTTTAATCGCTATCAACCTACAGAAGAGCCACAATAAATCCAACAATGCTCTGCGCCTAAACAGGCCTAAATGTAATAAAATGCAATTTATTGTTACGAAATTATCTTACGCGGGGTGGCTAAGCATCCCCCCCTTCATTACAATATCGTAATATTTCACCCACTCATCAAACGAGGAAATTCAATTGGCCCGTTTACCTGTTATTGTTGGCTTTGGCGGAATCAATTCGGCTGGTCGTACCTCATCACATCAAGCATATCGTCGAATTGTCTTTGATCTCCTGCCAGATTCAATCCAGCAGGATGTGTTATTGGATCTTGCGACCATCACGGAGATGGCGGAGCATAAAAATGGACTTTGGTATACAAAAAGCGGTGAAGCATTAGACGCAGCAGCGCTGATTGATAGCATTGGTGAGTCACTGCTAGCACGCACTTTAATTCGTCGTATTCACCCAAGTCTATTCGACGTCGATCATGTGGTCTTACATAAATCCACTGTATTGCAAGCGAATCAATCCGAAGAGAAGCTAAGCTTTACTATCAAGACTCGATCACTGCCTAGCGACCGACCGACTAATTGGCAGGTGACAGAAATCTCCGACAGCCTGAGTGAAGTCGTTGTTGATGGCAATTTAGAAACCTTCATTAAAGACACCAGACCCCTGTCAGTGAAAGCCGCAGGCCAACTTCCGACGGGCTTCGATCCTTCTAAATTGTACCAAAGCCGAAACCATCCACGCGGTTTACAAATGACGGTGTATGGTGCCTCTGATGCCATCAAAAGCAGCGGCATTGATTGGGAAACGATTCGAAGTCGAGTTGCCCCCGATCAAATGGCGGTTTATGCAGCGAACTCCATTGGTCAAATGGATGACCTAGGATTTGGTGGTATGCTCAAATCGGCCTTGATGGGCAAACGCACCACATCCAAGCATTTACCGCTTGGCTATGCTCAAATGCCAGCAGACTTTGTTAACGCCTATATTTTGGGCAGTGTGGGCAATGTCGGGACAGCCATTGGCGCTTGCGCCACTTACTTTTTCAACTTAGAGAAAGCCGTAGAAGGCATTAAGTCTGGGAAATTCCGCGTGGCTATGGTTGGTGGTAGTGATGCACCTATTACACCCGAAATTATCGAAGGGTTTAGAACAATGGGCGCACTGGCGGAAGATACAGCCTTACTCGCTCTTGACCAAATCACGAATCAGGAAGAACCTGATCACACCCGAAGCTGTCGACCATTTGCTCAAAACTGTGGTTTTACTATCGGGGAGTCCAGCCAATGGACTCTATTGATGGATGATGAACTCGCCATCGAGCTAGGAGCACAAATATTCGGCGCCATTCCAGCCGTCTTTTCTTATGCTGATGGACACAAAAAATCCATTTCCGCTCCCGGTATTGGCAATTATCTAACCATGAGTAAAGCCATGGCGTATTTGCAGAATATCATCGGCAACGATGGCTTAACACAACGTACCTTTATTCAGGCGCATGGCACAAGCACACCACAAAACCGTATCACAGAGTCCCATGTACTAAGCAAAGCCGCGACCAGTTTTGGCGCAACCGGCATGCCTGTTGTTGCAATGAAGGCGTTTCTTGGGCATTCCCAAGGAACAGCTGGCGGCGATCAACTTCATTTGTCCTTAGGTGTGTGGAAAGACGGCATCTTGCCTGGCATCACAACATCTTATGAAATTGCAGATGACGTCTATCAAGAGGGTCTTAAGTTCCAACTAAAACACGAAGCTTACGGAAAAGACTACTTCGACGCCGCTCTCTTAAACTCAAAAGGATTTGGTGGCAATAACGCAACTGCGGTTTTATTGTCACCTCACCAAGCGATGAAGATGCTAAGCAAACGCTATACAACTGAACAGCTAGATGCTTACCAACTGAAAAACACAGAAGTGGTTGCCGTTGCAGAAGACTACAACCAAGCAACCATTCGTGGAGAAACCCTGCCTATCTATAAGTTTGGTTTCAATGTACTTGGCGGAGAAGAACTGGACATTACGGACAAAGAAATTCGCTTGCCTGGCTATGACATGCCAGTGGATCTAAACGTAGAAAACGAATTTAGTGATCTAAGCTAAGCGGCTATAAACACTAGAGCGAACCAACACAACTAGAATTTTGTGTTGGTGAGCTCTTGTTGTAAAAATGCTAACAATAATCGTGTTTTTCTAGACATTAACTTTCTTTGCGGATAAATAGCGTAAAAGTTAAACTCATAACCTTTGTAATCTGGTAACAGATTAACCAGCTCTCCTGACTCAATGTATTTTGCCACTAAAAAATCGGGCTGATAAATAACGCCCAATCCTGCCAGCGCAAAGCGCGTTAATGCACTGCCATTGTTTGCTCTTAACGCACCAGAAACACTTACCGTTCGAGACACACCCTCACCATCCGTTAATAACCACCGATCTGGCATCTGAGCATTACTATAAAGAAGGCAAGAATGATGCTTTAAATCCTCTAAATCTTTTAACTCACCTTTCTCTAAGATGTAACGAGGGGAGGCACACACAAACCCCGTTAAAAGACATAACGGACGGGCAACAAATTGATCACCACCTAAATCCCCTCCTCGAATCGCGATATCGACACCAGACTCCGTCATATCGACACGCTTATCGGTGAAATCAATATCCAACTCAATTTGAGGATACAGACGACTAAATCGATCCAATAACGGCACAATATGCGACAAACCAAAGTCCATTGGTACACTTAGCTTTAGTAGGCCTTTTGGCTTTTGCGTCAACTCGCCGATTTCGTTTTCGGCCTCTTCAATAGCATCGAGTATGGCAATGCAATGCTGATAATACTTACGACCAGCATGAGTAATACTGATATTACGGGTGTTTCGCTGTAGCAGCTTTGTTCCCAACTCCTCCTCAATGGCATTGATATAACGGGTCACCATTGGACGAGAAATAGCCAACGAATCACTGGCCAACTTAAAGCTCTCCGCTTCATAGACTCGGCAAAACACCTTCATTGCCTGCAATTTATCCATTCATTCACCTATTAAACTGAAAGTTCCATTATTATCATTTCTTTTTGGTTAATATTGAATTGTTTTTTGATTGGATTATTTATTAATAAAAACACTTTAGACTAATACCATCTTTAAACTAGACACAAGGAAAAACAGAATGAAATTACTCACTATCAGTGCCCTTGCTCTTGCATCAAGCCTTACCATGGCAGCCGATTATAAAATTGACCCAGCTCACTCTGCCGTTACTTTCGAAGTAGGCCACTTGGGTGTAAGCACCACTGTAGGACGCTTTAATAGCTTTGAGGGCGATTTCTCCTATTCCGAGGACGGTAAATCTGGCAGCGCTAACTTTGTCATCAACACAGACAGCATTGATACCAACCATGAAGCTCGCGACAAACACCTTCGCAGCCCAGACTTCCTTAACGTCAAACAATTCCCAACGCTCACATTCAAAAGCACGTCCTTTGATGGCGACACTCTAACAGGTGAACTCACGCTTCATGGCGTTACAAAAACCGTTAGCTTCGATGTCGATAAAGTAGGCGAAGGCAGTGATCCTTGGGGTGGTTACCGTGCAGGCTTTGAAGCAAGCGCAGAAATCAACCGCAGCGACTTCGGCATTACCTACTTTATCCCTGGTGTTTCTGATAAAACAGAAATCGACGTTTATGTAGAAGGCATTCGCCAGTAATTAGCTAAGGAATTAGACAAACATGTACCAAGAAGCCAGCAACACAAACCTCCTGATGTTATTGCATACGGCGGTTTACCCTTTTATCGCCGCACTCATAATCAGCTTTGTTGCTGGTAAACTGTCACGTACATTGTCTCCTCTTGGTTATCTTGGTGGATTCGTTGTTGGACTCAGCCTGATTCATTCAGGCTTGAGTTTCCCACCTAGCCAAGCCATTGATTATTACCTAGTAACCGTCTTTATTGGCGCCGTGATACTATTGAGCCTTACTCCCATAAAAACACCAGTCATTACGAATGGCATTCTTTTTCTTTTATCTGGGTTATCGTTTTTCTTCTTACTGAATCCTGTACTAAAGCATGCCGGTTTTATAATAAGTGTAAGCTGGGCTGTTGTTGCGGCATTGATAGTCGTACTTTATGAACTTGTGTCACCAAAAACACAAAATCAACGACATAAATATGAAGCCCATAGTCTATCTCACTACTCTTTACCCATCGGATTAATGATTGTGGCGGGCAGTGCCGCTCCAGTGGTATCGATTGGAGGCAGCTTATTGATTGGGCAATTACTGGGAGCGTGCGGAGCGGCGTTATTTGCTTACATTGCCGTAGGGTATTTCACCAAAAATACGCCAAACAACAGCGTTACTCCAGCGCTCCTGATACTCGGCGGGTTAATTACGCAAAGTCATGTGCTAGCCGATCTTCCTTTAGGGGTTATGCTCATGGTAAGTGTCAGCCTATTCGTGACGCCACTGATCTTGTTATTCAGCAACAAAATCAGTCATAGCATTATCGGTCAAATTATTGTGAGCAGTGTTATCAGCGCATACAGCTTATGGCTGGTTTGGCCTGAAAGCAGTCTCTATTGATTTTTGATATCTAGTTTTTAAATATTGATCGTGAAGGGCGCCAAAGTGGCAATATAATTGCTGCTATGACGCTGTTTACGACACCATAAGACAACAGATACCACACATCAACATCACTAAGATCAAGATGCAGGCTAACAAAAAAATGATTTGGCAGCGCAACAAATAGCCACATACCTATTACCAAAAAAAATCGTTCGCTCCCTGACATTCCCTTTACTCGAGCCAGTATCCAAGCGGTAAAAAATAGGCACGCAAAACAAGAAAGCGCAAACAGTAACATCACACTAACAGAAGGCTGAGCAGATACATCTTCCCATACAGGACGACCAAGTAGTTTAAATGGCGTTGAAGCATACCAAATCGCTCCTGCCAGCACTTGGAGAACAAAAGCCAATACAACTGCTTTATAATTTATTTTGTACACGTCACCCCCTATGATTCCGTCTGCTTGAAAAGGTAAAACTAACTATTACTGCCCGCTTGATATAATTCTTTGACTAGATTGCGCAATTTTGATCGCCATGGTCGCTGTTTTATACCAAAATGATTAAATATTTTTCGACAAGACAATGATTGACGCTTCATCACCACCATGTCCTGTACTTCAGGGAACGCATCGCTAATGGCTTCTACTTCCACTTGCGCTTTTGGATCAAACTGACTCGATGTTGCGACAATCGCTTCCACCAACCCCACCCAGCTGATTTCCTCAGCACAGCAATAATGATATACACCTTTATTTTTTGCACCATAATGGCCTTGTTTTACCACAGATAAGATGACTCGAACCAAGTCAGACACAGGCGTAGGACTGCCGATCAAATCATCTTTATAAGCAAGGTTAACGCCATCTTGGATAAGGCCAAGGGTTCGACAAACAAAATCATCCCCTTTCCCACTAAACAGCCAACCAGTGCGCAGTACGATATTCTCAGGGTGACTCAGTACAATTTTTTCCGCCTCAATCAACGCTAAGGCATAAGGATCAGAGCTATCAGGCACATCGATTTCAGAGTAAGGCACATCCTTATTCCCCGAAAAAACACGGGCACTGCTCAACATTATTAATGACGCTCTACCCTGTTCGCTCAAATAGCGTAGCGTTGATTGAAACTTTGCATAATCACTCTGCAATGCATGACGCAGACTCAATGCGTCAATAACAACATCAAACTGCATAGCCTCTAATTCTGCCCTTCTTGTTACATCCAACAACATTGATTCTTCTGGACACAACCATTCGAACTCATTTTTACCAGCAGAAAACGATAATAGAGATGACCCCACTTCTGTGTTGCTCCCCAACAGGAGAATACGAATAGGAGCATTGATATCTTGTATGTTATTCAAAGTAAGTCCTCACGCCACTTAGGGAACACCCTAAGCAGATTATTATATGTCTGAGCCGCAACCTGTTCGATACTCTCGTTTCTTATGATGGCAACACTCTGTGCAATCAAAGGAATCGAGAGCGGCGTATTAGCTTGCCCCTGAAAGCCATGGATCGGCATATCAGGAGAATCCGTCTCCAGAATAAAATCGCAACCCCCCAACGAAGCCAATACTCTGTGCGCCTTTTTCGCTCTTGGATAAGTGATAGTGCCACCAACCCCCAACACAAAGCCCTGCCCCAAGAAACGCTTAGCCTGCTCAAGGCTGCCATTGAAAGCATGCACCACTCCGCCGCTTTTAAACCCAGTATCACGCAGGCATTTCAAGACGAGATCATAACTCTTTCTAGCGTGCAAAATAACAGGTAAATTCAAGGATTTAGCCACTTGTAATTGCCGAATAAAAAATGCCAGCTGTCTTTGCATATCAACCGCATTCGGCCAACAATCCAACCCTATTTCCCCCACTGCAACCACTTGATTTTTCTCGCATTGCTCAGCAAGAAAGTCTATCTGACTTAGCGAAGCGTCTTCCAAAAAATAGGGATGCAATCCGTAAGCCACACGCCATGATGGATACGATTCACTTAGGGCCTCTAATTTTATCCAACTCGCATAGGTGGTGGCAGGAACCAAAAAGCCAACAACCCCTTGCTCAAAGCAACGTGACATTAAGGCGTCACGTGATTCGTCGAATACATCAAAATCAAAGTGACAATGGCTATCAATTAACATAGACAAAAGATTACATGATTTAAGAAGGTAAGTACTAAATTATAAAGCAATCAGACACAAAAAAGCCGCGCATTTAGCGCGGCTTTTTAAAAATATACCGAAAATAAGCTTAAAGCGTTGGGCCAGCCTTCACAATCGACTCAGAAACGGAGTCAAACTTTTTAAAGTTTTCCACAAATTGAGAAATAAGGTTCTTCGCTTGCGTCTCGTAGGCGGCTTGATCCGACCATGTTTTACGTGGATTCAACAATATGCTATCCACACCTGGCACTTGAGTCGGCACATCAAGATTCACATCCGCTAGATGCTCTGTTTCTGCATCGACCAACACACCAGATTGAATCGCAGCTATAACGGCACGAGTCGTCGGAATACTAAAACGCTTACCGCCTTTACCATGCGCACCGCCGGTCCAACCTGTGTTTACTAGGTAAACTTTGCTGCCAAACTCTTCAATACGCTTGATCAAAAGATCAGCATACACGTCCGCTGAGCGTGGAAAGAAAGGCGCACCAAAACAAGTAGAGAAAGTCGATTTAATGCCCGTACCCGCCCCCATTTCAGTCGAACCAACCAGCGCCGTGTAACCACTCAAAAAGTGGTATGCTGCTGCTTCTTTCGACAAGATGGAAACCGGAGGTAGAACACCAGTCAAATCACAAGTCAAAAAGATGATCGCATTCGGCTCACCCGCACGGTTTTCTGCTGCACGTTTTTCAATGTGCTCTCGTGGATACCCCGCGCGACCATTTTGCGTCAAAGACGTATCAGCGTAATCCGCAACACGTGTTACAGGGTCTAGCACCACGTTTTCAACGATAGTGCCAAATTTAATCGCATCCCAAATGATTGGCTCATTCTTTTGAGAAAGGTCGATGGTTTTTGCGTAGCAACCACCTTCAATGTTGAAAACAGTGCCTTTCCCCCAGCCGTGCTCATCATCCCCAATTAAAAAACGCTCAGGATCCGCAGACAAGGTGGTTTTACCAGTACCAGATAAACCAAAGAACAAGGTCACATCGTCTTCTGTACCGACGTTAGCAGCACAATGCATTGGCAATACATCATAAGCAGGTAATAGGTAATTCTGTACAGAGAACATGGCTTTTTTCATTTCGCCAGCATAACGCATACCCGCAATCAACACTTTGCGCTCAGCAAAATTCAAAATCACGCAACCATCTGAATTGGTGCCATCACGGTCAGGCTCACAGACAAAATTTGGCGCATTTAAAATTTGCCACTCACCTTTGTCAGAAGGATTATAGATGTCAGGGCGAATAAATAGGTTACGCCCAAACAACTGATGCCACGCTGTTTCAGTACGCATAATGACAGGCAAATAATACTCATCACCCGCACCAACATGAATGTTAGACACAAACGATTCTTTACCATCCAAATAAGCTGCAACTCGGTCCCATAAAGGAGCAAATTTTGCCTCTGGGAATGGGCGGTTAACTGGTCCCCAATGAATGCTGTCTTTACTGGACGCTTCTTCTACAATGAAACGATCCATAGGAGAACGACCAGTACGAGCACCTGTTTCAACAACAAGCGCGCCATTATCGGCAAGCACACCTTCGCCATTCTGCAGCGCTTTTTCAACCAACTGCGGCGTCGTTAAATTTGTGTGAATAGTTATTACGTCTGATACGGAGTTCATGTTGCTAGATCCTCTGAACTATAAAGGTTGTCTGGTCATATTTATTATTATACGAAAGTTTTTTACTGTGAAATGGATAGTAACAAAACAATCTAAAAAAAAATATTGTTATAACAATATGTTATTTTATTACCATTTTGAAATTTTCAAAACACACTTAAGGTATTGAAAAGTAAAACTTTTAAGTAAAAACAAGCCTCATTACTCGATCAAGCCATCTTGCGAACGCGCATACAACCTAATATTTTTGTAGTTTTCTTTCTTTTTTGTTGCCTTCCTACTAATTGGGAAAGTTATTACTCATTAGCAACATCATAAAAACGACCCTATCGAAAAGCGAATTACGGAGAAAAAGCCACCTAGAAAGTAAGGTTTCTATTAAAAAACATCAAAAAAACACAATTATTTGAATTTTTCTTCCCTCTAATATGTCCTGAATCCCACCTCTTCATGGTAAGATTATTTCTTCAATTCCCCTCCAATTGTCCAAAAGGTTGATCGATATTTATGTTAAAAACAAATCAGAACTGCAATATTGGATTTGTCGGCCTGGGTGTCATGGGTAAAAACTTGGCCTTAAACCTAGCTGACCACGGCTACCGAGTTGCAGGCTTTGATCTTGACGCACATAAAATACAAGACGTTTTAGACACAGAAGCCGCTGAACGCCCAGCTTCTTCTACAGAAGCTCGCATAATTGGCTGTAACAGCATGCAAGATATGCTGTCAAACCTAGTCAAGCCTCGAGTCATTGTGGTTCTTGTCCCAGCGGGTAAACCCGTTGATATCGTTTGTCAAAGCCTCATTGATGCAGGATTAGAAGCAGATGATATTGTCGTGGACTGCGGAAACAGCCAGTGGACAGACACCATTCGTCGCGAAGCGGAATACAAAGAAAAATTCAAATTCTTTGGTACTGCCGTTTCTGGCGGTGAAGTAGGTGCTCGTTTTGGTCCATCGCTCATGCCAGGTGGTGACGCAGACTCTTGGAAGTACCTACAACCAATGTGGGAAGCTGTTGCGGCAAAAGTAGATGAAAATGGCAAGCCAATCGAAAGCAATACCCCTGGCAAACCGGTGACAGAAGGCGAGCCATGCACCGCTTACCTTGGGCCAAATGGTGCCGGTCATTACGTAAAAATGGTTCATAACGGCATTGAATACGCTGACATGCAGCTCATCTGCGAAGCTTATCATTTATTACGCTCTCTACTTGGTTACGAGCCAGAAGAAATTGGCAAATTATTTGCGAAGTGGAATAAAGGTATACTGAACAGCTATTTGGTGGAAATTACTGCAGACATTTTACAACAATACGACCACAAAACTGGCGCCCCGCTGGTTGATATGATTCTTGACAGTGCTGGACAAAAAGGCACAGGCCGTTGGACATCAATCAGTGCCACGCAAATGGGCGTTCCAGCCGGCATTATCAGTGAATCCGTTTATGCTCGTGCGCTCAGCACATTAACAAGCGAGCGTGAGCACGCGGCTGGCATACTGACTGCGGACGTAGAAAGCGGTGAGATTGCGGCAGAAGAGGTGGAAAAAGCGATTGAAGAAGCCCTATATTGCGCCAAAATTTGCGCTTATGCTCAAGGCTTCCAAATCATGCGCGCCGCGCAAAAAGAATATGACTGGACACTCAACTTCAGTGATATTGCAAAAATCTGGCGTGGCGGTTGCATTATCAGAGCATCTTTCCTACAAAAGATTGCCGACGCATTCGATGACAATCATGAACTTGAAAACCTATTACTAAGCGATTACTTTGCAGACGCTATGGCTAATAAGCAAGCAGGCCTGCGTAAAGCTGTTGTCCTTGCCGCGCAATCCGGTGTCCCAACACCTTCTTTCTTCTCGGCATTGGCTTATTTCGATGGTTACCGCTCTGAAGTATTACCAGCTAACTTACTACAAGCACAGCGCGATTACTTCGGCGCTCACACTTATGAACGAGTGGACGCAGAACCAGGCCAAAAGTTTCATACTTACTGGCAGGAAAAAGGTCGTCCGGAACGAAAAGCGTAAAGCCGTTTCACGATTAAAAAAACGCTGACTTAGCAATAAGTCAGCGTTTTTTGTTAATTCAAAAAGTGGGCGCTTGCTTTCAACAACATCTTGTCAGAGCAATAGCCATTACTTCATTTTCTTTTCCATCGAGGTCAACATCCCTCTAAGCATACCAAGTTCCTGTTGGTCCAAACGCGAACGCTGAAATAAACGGCGAAAGCGCGTCATGACTTGCATCGGCATCTCTGGGTCAAGAAACTCTGTCTGCACTAAAACTTTCTCAAGATGCTCAAGCAAATAATCAATCTGCTCAACATTGGCAGCAGGCACGTCCCATTTACTGGCGACCACTGGCGCATCTCTCATTAATAAGGATTTCATACGTAGCTCGTAAGCGATAACCTGTACAGCAGCCCCTAAGTTCAATGAACTAAAGGTTTCAACGGAAGGAATATGCACATGATAATTACAGCGCTGTAGCTCCTCATTAGTTAATCCACGATCTTCACGACCAAAGACAAACGCCGTCACCAGCCCTTCATCAAACACCAAATCTGCCGCTTGCCTTGGATCAACCAAAGGCCAAGGAATATTGCGTTCACGAGCACTTGTGCCAATCACTAACTGACAGTCGGCCAAGGCTTCTTCTAATGTTTCCACCACGACAGCGTTGTCTAGAATATCCGTCGCACCCGCTGCACGACTCACGGCGTCTTCACTGGGGTATACTTTCGGAGCGACAAGATAAAGGTCCGCTAAGCCCATGTTTTTCATGGCACGGGCAGCGGCACCGATGTTGCCAGGATGCGAGGTATTAACAAGGACAATTCTTACTTTATTTTGCATTTTATACGTTACCAATAATAGCCGTCGAACAATGGTGCGTATCTTAGCAGATATTTACCACAAAGCCGCAAACCGATCAGTTTTCGACCAAAACTTCACTGGTAAAAATCACATGGTTACGCTAGAATTCGCGCTCTTATTTAGGCGCTCGGCTGTATCGTGGTTTTAGTCAGAAATTTGTCCAGCTCAAATATTGAGGCAATTTTCTAACGAAACGAGGCGATAAAACGGAGATGCCCGCTCTTTAACACTTTATTTGGCAACTTATCGTCTTATTGACGGTATGTGCATTTTAATGACGGAATAATTGACGGTAAATTATGCAACCTAGAATCAATGTCGCACTTAAAGCAGCTCGTGCCGCTGCAGAATACATAGTTCACTCGCAAGAGAAACTACTGTTTGATAAAGAACAAGGCCAATCCGCTGAACAAGTGTATCAAACCGTTTGCTCTGGTGCAGAGCGCAGCATTGTTTACCACCTAGAAAAAGCTTACCCAGCAGACACCATTACAACTCGCCTCCAAGGTACCGTACAAAACGGTAACGAAGGGGAATGGGTGATTGATGCGATTCAAGGACAGCATTTATTTTCACGCGGCCTAACAGGCAACGTCATTACAATGAGCTACCTAGTTGCCGGTAAAGTAGAGCACGCACTCGTGCTAAATCCTCACACCAAAGATGAATTTTACGCAAGTAAAGGCCGCGGTGCTTACCTTAATAATTCTCGAATTCGCAGCAGTACAGCTCGCACGTTAGAGAAAGTAACCGTTGCCGCACAATTTCCAGCCACTGACCGTCTGATGCCGTATTTATCTGGCCAGTTTGCCGTGCTAACTGAAATTGCAGAGCAAGGCGCTCGCGCTGTGTTACAAGACTCTCCTGCATTGATGCTTGCCAACGTAGCTGCTGGCCGCCTTGATGCCGCTTGGGGTATCAAACTTCAAGAATGGGAAATGCAAGCACCACTGTTCATTGCAAAAGAAGCAGGCTGCTTATTCGCTGGCTTTGATGGATCTCCTAGTGTAGAGAAAGGCGACGTATTATGCGCAGCGCCTCGCTTATTCAAAGTTCTACTGCCCACTCTAAATAAGCACCTCAACTAATTCTAAAGATTACAAAGAATACAGACACAAAAAAGGCGCCTTCTGTTTTAGAAAGCGCCTTTTTTATTTAGCCCGTCATTTTTCATGTGGCACACACGTTAGTGTTTGTGATGACAATGCTCATGATGGTGGTCGTGCAAATCTTCTTCATCGTGATGATGATCATCACCCGGATCGGTTTCCCCAGGGTAATACAAACCAATGTCCTGACGAATCTCGTCTAGAGTCGCAATCAAGTCTATGCTGTCCTGCCAACTGTGATTAGGGCTTTGAATCAAACCTTCCGCCAGACAACGGTTGACTTCATCGACCTCAAATTGATAGCCATTCCCCGGAAAATCAAACGTCACAGCACGTTCTTTGTTATCCGCACTAACAATACGACAAGACTTCGCCTTGAACCATTCGGAATCAATTTCAATGTATCCTTTTGATCCAGACAAGATGGCTCGGTTTGGGTTGTGTGAAATCAGCGATGCATCCAACGAAGCAAGCTGTCCGCCTTCCCACCCTAATAAGATCTGTTCAAACAGGTCAACATTGGTATCACCAATAACCGCTTGGTTTTGCACAAAATCCGGTTTACCAAAAAATAACTGCGCCAAGAAAACGGGATAAATACCAATATCCAGTAAGGCACCACCACCCAGCTCAAGATTAAGTAAACGGTGATTTGGATCCGTCGGCCCAATAAAATTAAAACTGGCTTGGATACTGTTCAAATTACCTATTTCACCCTCTTCAACCCACTCAACAACCTGCTCGATAACAGGATTAAAACGCGTCCACATGGCTTCCATAACAAAAACTTCATGCTCTAAAGCAAGATCATAAAGCTCTCTAGACTGCGTCTCATTCAGTGTAAAAGGCTTTTCGCACAGAACAGCTTTACCCGCTAGAATGCAGGCTTTTGTCAAATCATAGTGGTATACATGAGGTGTGGCGATATATATGGCGTCCACCTCGTTACTGTTGATCAATGAAAAATAATCAACAAAGGCCAATTCAATATTAAATTCGTCCGAAAACGCATCTGCAGATGCCTTATTGCGAGAAGCCACAGCACGAAGTTCGCCCGCTTTGACATGACAAAAATCGCCGGCAAATGCATGTGCGATTTGACCTGTTCCAATAATACCCCAGCGTACCTTCTTCATAGGATTCTCCCCATAGCCGTAATAAAAAGCATTAGCCCCATTAATGTCCTAGCAATAAGACACACGTATCTATTACAAACTCACTAAAATAGCGCTAAAAAACGGACTAAGTTTGACGCTAAAAATGACTATAGTCCACTGGCATTTTCAAGCTCTTGGATACGCGCATTTAATGTCTCTACTTGCGTCTCCAATTCTACTATACGCGCTTTTAATCGCTCAGTGTGGTCATCACTCTTATCTGTTAAGGATGCATCACCCTGTAAAGGACGCTCAGACTCGCTACAAAAACATTCTTGATAACGTTGCTCACGCTTACCAGGCTCTCTTGCTAACGAACAAACATATGGCCCGCCCGTTTGCGTCTGCAGAGACTGCAAAGCTGACGTCACTTCTTCTAACGATTGAAAGTTGTGTAAGCGCCCACTGCGCGAGCGTAACTCACCTGGTGTCTGAGCACCACGCAGAAAAAGCAAGGTCACGATGGCCGTCTGCGCTGGAGAGAATTGTAAATCTGAAAACTCCGTATTACAAAATCTATGTTGATATTTACTCACGCGACTGTGTGAACCGGTGATTTCCGTCACCAAACCACGGTCCACTAAAGCGTTCACTGCATCTTGTACGGCCGACTCAGACAATTGAGTGACTGGCTCACGGTTGGACTTTTGATTACAGGCATTCACTAAAGCATTCAAACTCAAGGGATATTGATCTGGCGTGGTAACCTCTTTTTCTAACAGACAACCAATCACACGCATTTCGATAAAACTTACTTGATGATAAATCATAAGACTCCCTAACCGCTTCCGTCTTTTTAGTTTTCTATGTTGCTAGTTACGATGTTTTAAAACGATCTTAAAAGGCATCAGCAATACTTCTTTGAACGACATAGGCTGATACGTTTTCGTATCAGGCAAACCTATTTTTAAGTGCTCATCACCGTCTAAGGCACATATCCTTCGACTCATAAAAAGGACATCCCAAACACTTAAGAAAAAACCAAAATTACTGTTTGCTTCAAGATTGTCTCTTGAATGGTGTATGCGATGCATATCTGGCGTGACGAACAGTTTCTGAACGCTGTGCTCAATACTAACAGGCAACCTAGCGTTGGTGTGATTAAACATGGCAGATGCGTTCAATAAAATATCAAACACCAATATCGCCTCTAAGGGAATGCCAAATACCCCTATAACCATGGCCTTAATGCAAAGAGAGAGTACGATTTCAAGAGGATGAAAACGCACCGCAGAGCTAACGTCTAACTCAGGGTCTGAATGATGTACTCGGTGTATACGCCATAAAAACGTCACCCGATGAAACAATCTATGCTGCCAATAAATAACACAGTCCAGCAGCAAAATACTCAACAAAAAAGTCAGCCAAGAAGGCAGTTCTAACAGCGAAAAAACACCCAATCCTTGGCTCAATAGCGCAACAATAGACAACAACAAAGGCTGAACGATTCGCACGCACACGGCACCGATAAACAATAAAATAAGGTTATGCCGCCAGCGTTGGCGCCACTGAATCAGTGCCCCTCTGGGACGACGCCATTGCCATAACAGCAAGACGCTCAACACCCCAAGAAAGACAGCAAAACGCAAACTAAAGTCGATCACATAAAGCCTTGCACAATTAACGCCTCTTCGATACGCGTCAGCGCTTGATCAAGAACGGATTGGGGACAACCAAAGTTTAGGCGAATATAATTAGGATTACCAAAATCTTTGCCATCAGAAATGCCCACCCCAGCGTCTAAAAAGAACTGATGAGGGTTTTCTAAGGACAGCGCAGACACATCTATCCATGCAAGATAAGTCGCTTCCAAATGCAACATTTTCATGGGCGTCGTCGCGATTCTGCTGGCTAAAAAATCACGATTACGTTTCAAATACACCAATAATGCCTGATGCCAAGCTTGCCCGCCCTCATATGCGGCAATCGCGGCCGTCAACCCCAACATATTCGGCGATGGAATCAAGCCCGCTTTTTCTTGATTAAAGGCCTGACGCAAAACGGGGTTTTCGATCACCGCAAAAGCGTAGCCAAGACCCGCAATATTGAACGTTTTGCTGGGGGCCATTAAGGTAATCGTCCGGTTAGCCGCATCTGAATTCAAACTCGCGAAAGGCACGTGAGGCACATCATCCAGAATCAAATCACAGTGAATTTCATCGCTCACGACCACAAGATCGTACTTTTCAGCCAAGGCATGAATACGCAATAATTCAGTCTTAGTATAAACGCTGCCACCTGGATTGTGAGGATTACATAATAGAATCATCTTACTCTTAGGATTGGCACAGGCAGATTCAAATTGCACCATATCTGGCACCCATCGCCCATTTTCAACCTGCATATCCACCATCAATAAATCACGCTTTGCCGTCAAAGGTGCTTTGGTCAAATGATAATAAACCGGCCCCGGAACAACGATCCCCTCGCCTTCCTTTGAAAAGACTCGAACACTGAGATGCAGCGCACAAACCAAGCCAGGTAAATGCACGAGATGAGCACCAGAAACAGACCAATCATAGCGACGTTTTAAATGGGATTGAATGGCCCCTACTAATGCCTTAGGCGTGTGCGTATAACCGTAAACACCCTCACTAACCCTTTGATTTAATGCTGTTTTAATACAATCAGGGGAATCGAAATCCATATCAGCAACCCACATAGGGATCACGTGTTGAGGGTATTTCGCCCATTTATCACTGCTCATATCTGTTCGGTCTATTAGGGTATCAAACACCGACAAAGAGACATCCATTAAACTACACTCCCATCATTCATTTGGCTTTATAATTAACACAATCTTAGCCATTAACTCCAGCCATAAATAACGCCAAGGAAACGAAAAAAACATTGAATGACATGAACCCTTTAAAAACAAAATAGAGTAAAAAATCCTCATTTCTTATCTTAAACCGACATAATACTAGATAAAAAAGACTGAAAAAAATTTAAAAAGCCTTAAATCCCTTTAAAATCAAAAGGTTAAATTACTTAGAGGACTAAGTTTTTGATTTGTCAAGGGTTGACCTAAATTACACAATCAGCCTAGTATAGTTTTCATTAAACGGCTGTTTAATAAAAAAGGATCCATAATGCCAAAAGTTGGAATGCCTGAAATACGTAAACCTCAGCTCATCGAGGCAGCCATAAAAGCCATAGACAAATACGGTTTCGCCGGGGCGACCGTCAGCGTGATTGGCAAAAAAGCGGGAGTTTCTCCGGCCATCATCAACCATTATTTCGGTGGTAAAGATGGCCTGTATGAAGCCACCATGCGAAGCCTGATTCGTGAATTTTTTGAGATTTTATCGAAAGAAGTCACAAAAACGAAAAGCAAATCCGCTAAAAGTAAAGTAATGGCCATTGTTAGAGCCAGTTTTAGTCAGTCTCAAACACACCCCCAAGTCGTCAAAACTTGGATGGGGTTTTGGGCCTCAGCCATGCACACACCGTCCTTGTATCGCTTACAAAATGTTTACTCTAAGCGATTACAGTCCTCACTGGTGTGTGTGTTACGAGAAGAATTTGATATAAAAAAAGCACGCTGCATCGCATTGACCGTCGCCGCACTTATTGACGGAATGTGGTTACGAGGTTCACTAGCTGGCGGCATTGACAAACAAGAATCGGCCGAACAAATACAGGCCTATTTAGACTTGGTGTTTCAGGATAGAACCTAAACACCGAAACACAAGATTAACATCCTACATTTTATTTTTAGGCAGCCTACAAACAAACACGCTGCACAACGCTTTAGGAGTTCACGCTCAGTGCCAACACTAGGCACTGTATTTGCTCATTGATTTTGAGTTCAATAGAAAGAGGGTATGGGTATGAATAAACTAAAAAAGACCGCTATCGCCGTTAGTATCGCCAGTATTTCTGGATTAACTGTGGCAGCGGAATGCTCCACGGTTCGATTTTCCGATGTTGGCTGGACAGACATTACGGCGACAACGGCCGTGGTTAGTGAAATCAGCAAAGGCCTAGGCTACGAGACAAAAACACAATTATTGTCCGTTCCAGTGACTTATACGTCACTTGCGAATGGTGACATTGATATTTTTCTAGGCAACTGGATGCCGACGATGCAAGCCGACATCGAACCCTATCTAAAAGCAGGCACCGTCGAAGACCTAGGCCCTAACCTAGTCGGCGCAAAATACACCTTAGCCGTAAGTAAATCTGCCTATGACGCGGGTGTGACGGACTTTTCAGACATTGCAAAATTTCGCAAAGAATTCTCCGGCCGTATCTATGGTATCGAACCTGGCAATGACGGCAATCGCATTATTCAGGACATGATAGACTCAAATGCCTTCAATTTAGGCGACTTTCAATTGGTTGAATCCAGTGAAGCTGGCATGCTTTCTCAGGTTAGCCGTAACGCACGCCGTGATAAATGGATTGCCTTTCTGGGTTGGGCGCCACACCCAATGAACGCCAATTTTGACATGGAATACTTATCAGGCGGAGACGATTTCTTTGGCCCTAACTTTGGCGGCGCCAACGTGCACACCAACATTCGAAAAGGTTACCTTCAGGAATGCCCGAATGTCGGCAAGCTACTGACCAACCTGACTTTCTCCTTACCGATGGAAAACGAAATCATGGGTGCCATTTTAGATGATGGCAAAAAACCGGATCTTGCTGCGAAAGAATGGTTAAAAGCCAACCCTGACGTACTCAACACTTGGCTTGAAGGCGTCACTACAACCTCTGGTGGCAACGGCCTAAGCGCTGTGAAATCACACCTAGGTCTGTAATCTTTTTTTCTACCAGCACTTACTCACACCCTACGCAACACACTCTGCGTAGGGTGCTTCATCGAACTATCGGAGAACACACATATGAATTGGCTGACGGATAATAAAATCCCTCTTGGTGCTTGGATGGAAAGCTTTGTCGATTGGCTAGTTTCAGCGGCTTCCGTATTCTTTGACTTCATTTCTATTACACTTGAAACCATCATTTATACACTAGTGGACGCTATTTTATGGGCACACCCACTGGCTGTTATTGCCGTCATTTTAATCGGTGTCTGGTTCTTGCATCGCAGTATTGGGTTGCTCGTGTTTATTGCGGCTTCTTTTCTACTGATCATCAATATGGGCTACTGGATCGAAACCATCCAAACCCTTGTACTGGTTGTCACAGCCACCACAATCAGTGTCTTAATTGGTGTGCCAATTGGTATTGCGGCAGCGCATCGCCCTTGGCTGTACACCATGTTGCGTCCGATTCTCGACTTAATGCAGACAATACCCACTTTCGTCTACCTGATTCCAACACTGATTCTTTTTGGCCTAGGGTATGTGCCTGGCCTAATCTCCACCATTATCTTCGCCATCGCCGCGCCGATCCGTTTGACTTACCTAGGCGTTAGCAAGGTTCCCAGTGAATTAATTGAAGCGGGATTAGCGTTTGGTTGCACAAAATCCAAACTCCTCTACAAGGTCGAACTGCCTGCAGCCATGCCTAACATCATGGCCGGTATTACCCAATGTATCATGCTGTCACTTTCAATGGTTGTGGTGGCCGCTCTTGTGGGAGCAGACGGCCTTGGAAAACCCGTTATTAGAGCACTGAACACCGTTAACATTTCCCAAGGTTTTGAAGCAGGTGTTGCCATTGTATTGGTTGCCATCATGCTAGACCGCATTTGTAAATCACCAGCAACGAAAAACGAGGGATAACTTATGGCTGTTGTAAAAATTGAGAACGTCGATATCGTCTTTGGTGACAATAAAGCAAAAACACTTCCACTAATGGACAAAGGCCATACCAGAGACCAAATCCTCGGTATGACAGGCGATGTAGTTGGGGTACAAAACGCCAACATCGAAGTAAATGAAGGTGAAATTTGTGTCCTTATGGGCTTATCCGGATCCGGTAAATCTACCCTGCTTCGCGCGGTTAACGGTTTAAATAAAATTGCCCGTGGCCGTTGTTTGGTGAGAGACGGTGACAGTATGGTCGACATGGCGAAATGCGATGATACAACGCTGCGTCATATGCGAACTCGTCGTGTCTCCATGGTCTTTCAAAGCTTTGCCCTAATGCCATGGTTAACCGTATTAGAAAATGTCGCTTTCGGTTTAGAAATGCAAGGCATGCCCAAAGCGGAGCGACTCAAAAAAGCACGCGAACAACTGAAAATGGTCAGTCTCGATAAATGGGCGGACAAAAAGCCAGACGAACTGTCTGGTGGCATGCGCCAGCGCGTCGGATTAGCAAGAGCCTTTGCTATGGATACCGACGTACTACTGATGGATGAACCTTTCTCTGCACTGGACCCATTGATTCGCTCACAGCTACAGGACGAATTGATTGAGCTGCAAAAACGTCTCAACAAAACCATCATCTTCGTGAGCCATGATTTGGACGAAGCCCTCAAGATTGGCAGCAAAATCGCCATCATGGAGTCCGCTAGAATCATCCAAGAGGACACACCAGAGCAAATCGTATTAAACCCAGCGACTGACTACGTAGAACGGTTTGTTGCCCACACCAACCCTCTCAACGTGCTGTGTGGCAATTCTTTAATGACACCGCTGGCACAACTGGCCGTTAAAGACGAACGCCTATCCGTTACCGATGATGTGTGGCTCACATTAGAAGATGGCAAAATAGCGTCGATACAAGGACCAAAAGGCGATATCCCAACCGCCCGCTGGACACCCGAAACCATCCTTGCCAATGTGCCTGAAAACACCGTTTTCATTGTACCTGCCAACATCCCTATGCGAGATGCGGTAGAACTGCGTTACCACTCAAACATGTTCATGGTATTAGAAGACAAAGAGCAATGTATCGGCATATTGAACGACCATAATTTTTACCACGCACTGCTGGGTAAACACTTTGGACGCGAAGAAGCGGCAGCCTAACGATTCGCTCTTGATGGCATACAAATAAAACGTCCCCCAAACAAAAAGGCCAGATGCTTAACATCTGGCCTTTTTCGTTCAGTCGACGCATTCAAACCATCATACGTTGAGCAGTAGATGTTCCCGTTCCCAAGAACTGATTACTCGGTTAAAGGTTTCAAACTCACTGCGTTTGACGCCCATGAAGGCTTTAACAAAGTGCTCGCCCATAATGTCACAAAGTGGCTGGCATTCTTCAAGCAGACGCAACCCTTCTTCTAAGGTTCGCGCGATTTCCACTTCTTCCGAAGGTGGTGTTTTGCCTTCAACCGGTTCGGTTGGCTGTAATTGCTGTTTAATACCAAGATAACCACAAGCCAAGGTCGCTGCAATCGCCAAGTAAGGATTGCAATCAGCGCCAGGGAAACGGTTTTCAATGCGTGTCCCTTCCGGTGCTGAAAACGGAATTCGCAATCCGGCCGTACGGTTATCAAACCCCCATTGCATATTAATGGGCGCCGCCATTTCAGGCGAAAAACGCCGATAGGAATTCACATTAGGAGCAAAAAAACTAATCGCGTTGGGTGTGTATTTTTGCAAGCCCCCTAAATAGTTGTAAAACAAATCACTGGGGCTGCCGTTGTTATCAAATAAATTTTTGCCGGTTTTACTGTCCACCAAGCTTTGATGAATATGCATAGCACTGCCTGGCTCGTGTTGCATCGGCTTAGCCATAAAAGTCGCGTACATACCGTGCTTCATCGCAGCTTCTCGTAACGTGCGCTTGAAGACAAACACTTGGTCAGCCAAGTCCAGTGGGTCGCCATGAATAAAGTTGATCTCCATCTGTGCGGCGCCAGACTCATGAATCAGCGTATCCACGTCCAAACCCTGCGCTTCGCAATAACTGTAAAGCGTATCAATCACAGGATTAAACTCGTTTACGGCATCAATGCTATAAGAGCGACGTGACGTTTCTCGTTTGCCTGAACGCCCTACCGCCGGTTTTAATTCATAATCAGGATCGGTGTTTGGATCGATCAGATAAAACTCTACCTCAGGCGCGATAACCGGTGTGATGCCTTCTTTTGCATACAAGGCAAGAATATTGCGTAAAATTGTCCGACTCGATAAAGGATGCAATTGGCCACTTTTGTCGTAACAATCATTGATGATTTGTGCTGTTGGCTCATCCGCCCAAGGAACCAAGCGAAAAGTATTTGGGTCCGGATGCAATTCCATGTCTCGGTCACTGGCGTCCACCAGCTCATAATGGTTATCTGCCCAATCCCCCGTCACACTTTGTACAAGTATGGTTTCAGGAATACGCCCAAACAATTCTGCTAAAAATTTATACGTTGGATAAAACTTACCACGAGCGTTGCCAGTCATGTCCGCCAACGTAGACTCGATTTCAGTAATAGAATGTTCTTTCAAAAAAGCTTCAAACTCTGTCATAACCCACCTTATGCTACCTGCCTTTTTAGGATACTGAGCCAAAATATTACGTCTTGCGATCTTACTCTATTGCTCTATCATTCACACTAAACGGGCGTGATTTTAGCTTACTGCCTGAAAGTGACGAATCATAAAGCCAATCTAACGCTTTAAGAATCGTCTAATCATACCGAGTTTTTTTCTCATGGGGAGACAAAGTTTGAACTCACACCCAGCCTCTTACTATGCAGCAAGCGTCAATAGACAAACCGAACACCCAACTCTACTAGGCGAGCAAGACACTGATATCTGTATTATTGGTGGGGGTTTTACAGGTGTCTCAGCGGCGCTTCATCTTGCTGAAGCAGGCTTCAACGTCTGCCTACTTGAAACCAATACCATTGGTTGGGGGGCTTCTGGTCGAAACGGTGGTCAACTCTGCCAAGGCCATAACATGAGCCATGACACCATGGTCAAACAAGTCGGCAAACACATAGCCAATCAACTTTGGCAAAGCTCTGTCGATTCCGTTGCCTTAGTCAAAGACCTGGTCAAACGCCATGACATAGAATGCGACCTAAACGATGGCGTTTTGCATGTCGCCAGTAAACGCCGCCACGCCGAAGACTTTAAAAGCGCCGTTGAATACAAAAAAACGCAATTAGACTACCAAGACGTGGACTATCTTAATGCAGAAGAAGTGTCGACCTTGCTTGGCACTGAACACTTTTACGGTGGTGAACTCTATCGAGATGGCGCCCACCTTCATCCGCTCAACTTTGTCTTAGGCATGGCCGAAGCCGCGACTCGTCAGGGGGCAACCCTCTATGAAAATTCAGCCGTTCTATCCTATCAAACAGGAGAAAGACCTGAAGTGGTGACCGAACACGGCAAAATACGCTGTCGCTACCTGCTCTTCGCCTGTAATGGTTACCTAGGCAAACTTAACCATTCGGCCGCAAAAAAAATCATGCCGATTAATAATTTCATCATAGCAACCGAACCATTAAGCGATGACCTTGCTAACCGCATCAATCCAAAGCGTTTGGCCGTCGCGAATTCACAATTTGTGGTGGACTATTTTAGGCTGTCGGCCGACAACCGCTTACTGTGGGGCGGTGGCGAAAACTATCGTCAACGCTTTCCTAGCGACATCACAGGTTTTGTCAAAAAACACATGCTCAAAGTGTATCCTGAATTGTCTGACCACAAGATAGATTATGCATGGGGCGGCACGTTAGCCATCACACTAAACCGTATGCCGCATATCGCTAGACAAGCGTCCAATGTGTTTGTCGCACAAGGTTATTCTGGACATGGTGTAGCACTGGCCACTTATGCAGGTGCCTTATTTGCTAACGTGGTGCAAGGCTCATTAGAAGGCATAGATGCGTTTGAGCGCCTGCCGATGAAAGACTTCCCCGGCGGCACTCTTTTGCGTTGGCCGGGGCTGGTCGCTGGCATGCTGTATTATTCAACGCTGGATAAACTCCCTTAAATACAAGCACTGTCTTCACATTATTGCTTTAAAAACTGACCAATCCAGGTCATTAATTGCGACGATTGAATGTCACTGCTCACAAGAGACGAACGGGCAAGCAAAGCTTGTTCGTGCGTTAATTGCTGACCATCGTATAAATCAATCAGGGCTTTTTCATACACTTTGGAAAATTCAGGATGGCCCTGGAACGTCAAAATATGCTGGTCATAAAGCAAACCGGCGTTTTCACAAAAATCGGAACGCAAGATGACCCGTGCTCGAGTTGGTTTTTCAACCACCTGATCCTGATGAAAAGCGCACAAAGCCAATTCTTCTGCCTCTGGCAACACAGGCAAAGACTCACAGACTGTATAGTGATGTACACCCACTCCCCAGCCACCTTGATATTTCTCAACGCGTCCCCCCAATGCCCGAGCAATAACCTGATGGCCAAAGCAAATCCCTACCAAAGGTCGCTGAATTTGATCGATCTTCTGAATCAAATCACATAAGCGCAGAATCCACGCGTCATCGGCATACGCATCGGCCTTAGACCCAGTGATCAACCAAGCGTCACATTCTTGAGCATCATGAGGAAACACACCTAGACGTACATCATAAGTAACAAAGTCGAGATCCCTTTGCATGTTACCAAGCTGTTCAGCAAACATATTTGCATAGGTTGGAAATTCACCCAGCAAAGTGTCAGGGGTAATACCCGCCGCAAGAATACCTATTTTCATTCATTTGTCCTTAAACCACAGTTTCTCAATGAAAGCCGTATACTACTTATTAACATCGTTATAACGACTTTGTCTGTGCAAAATCACTATCGCTGCGATCACGGCAATCGACACAGCTACAATCATTAATGTGGCCAGCGCGTTCACCTCTGGGGTCACACCTAGGCGAACTTTTGAAAAAATTACCATTGGCAAGGTGCTGTTACCCGGACCCGAAACAAAGCTGGCGATAACCAGATCGTCCAAAGACAAGGTAAAAGACAGCAACCAACCCGAAATAATCGCCGGAGCAATCAAAGGCAAAGTGATCAGAAAAAACAACGATGCCGGTTTCGCCCCTAAATCCATGGCCGCTTCTTCTAGGGTTTCATCTAAAGACGCAAGGCGCGACTGCACCACAACGGCCACATAAGCCAAACAAAAGGTTGTATGGGCTATCACAATGGTCATCACACCACGTCCTGCTGGCCAACCAAACATGCTTTCCAACGACACAAACAGCAGCAGTAAAGACAAACCTGTGATCACTTCTGGCATCACCAAAGGTGCGGTTACCCAACCCGTCAGCATGGCTTTGCCAACAAACTTGCGCATCCGACTCAATACGAAACCCGCCACAGTACCTAATACAGACGCCAAGGTGGCACTGATAAAGGCAATCTTTAAACTTACCCAAGCTGCGCTCATAATCTGTTCATTTCGAAACAGCTCTGCGTACCACTTTAATGACCAACCGCCCCATACCGTGACCAGTTTCGAGTCATTAAAACTGTACACAATCATGGCAATAATCGGTGCATACAAAAACACAAAACCCGCACCAGACATAAATTTTAAGGTCAAAGAATTACCCTGTTTCATTCGACCTCCTTATTGCTATTGCGCACATACATAATTGGACCCACTAAGACAATCAACATCATCACAGCGACAGCCGACGCCATAGGCCAATCACGATTTTGGAAGAATTCATCCCATAATACACGACCAATCATTAAGGTATCGGACCCACCCAACAACGCAGGAATCACATATTCACCAACCGCCGGAATAAACACCAACAAACAACCCGCAATAATGCCCGTCTTCGCCAACGGCAAGGTTATCAAGAAAAAAGATTGATATGGTTTAGCCCCCAAATCCTGAGCCGCATCAATGAGGTTCAAATCCATTTTTTCTAACGAGGTATAAAGAGGCAGAATCATAAAAGGCAGATAGGTATATACAATGCCCAAATACACCGCAAACTCGGTCTGTAATATTTGCAAAGGTTGATCAATGATGCCTATCGCCATCAAAACATCATTCACCAAGCCATCTTTTTTCAGCAGTACCATCCAAGCGTATACACGCAACAAAAAGGACGTCCAAAACGGCAAAATCACCAAAGCCAACAATATAATGCGCTTCGTAGGGCCGCTACGCGCAATCAAATACGCAATCGGAAAACCAATCAACAAGGCAAAAAACGTCGAGATGGCAGCAATTTTTAACGAGCTTAAATACGCATCCAAATAGAAACGCGACTCGAAAAGATACAGGTAATTACCAAAGTTAATCTTAAAGGTAAGATAAGCACTGCTCGAATCCCATTGTAATAAAGGCGAATACGGTGGAATGGCAATCACCGCTTCCGCAAGCGATATTTTAAATACCACCAAAAAGGGGATAAAGAAAAACGCCGCCAACCATAACATGGGAACCAAAATAACCGCCACACGTCCGAGGCGAAGCTCAGACAAGCGCCAAGCGAAACGGCGTGTTTTCTTGTCTATTGTCGTCTCACTCATCATGACATCAATACCACGCAGCTGTCCGCGTCCCAAGAAAGATACACCTTATCTTCCCATGTCAGGCGACTGCCCATTTCACGAGAAACGTTAGGCTGAGTGATACGCAGTTCTTTACCAGAAGCAAGACGCACCTTAAACACAGACTGACTTCCCATGTAAGCCACATCAGAAATAATGCCCGTGGCACCATTTACTTCGATGTCTACAGGCTCACGGCTGATATAAATTTTTTCAGGTCGAATGGCCACGCTAACTTCTTGATTAGGCGCACAACTGATGCCGTGATCCACTTGCAGCAAGGCATCTAAGTCTGGGCTTTGAATCGACACACTATCACGCTCGTCTTCCACAACCGTACCGTCAAAAAGGTTCACATTGCCAATGAACTCAGCCACAAAACGACTTTTTGGATACTCATAAACCTCATGAGGCTCAGCGGTCTGAACTATTTCACCGTTGTTCATCACACCAATACGCGTTGCCAAAGTCATGGCTTCTTCTTGGTCATGAGTCACCACCACAAAGGTAATGCCCAATTCATCTTGTAAACGCATCAGTTCAAACTGAGTTTCCTCACGGAGCTTTTTATCCAGTGCGCCTAACGGCTCGTCCAAAAGCAATAATTTTGGGCGCTTAACCAAAGCACGTGCCAATGCCACACGCTGACGCTGACCACCCGACAACATATGAGGCTTACGCTTAGCAAGGTGACCGAGCTGCACCATGTTCAAAATCTCAGCCACACGTTTGTTCACTTCTGGGCTCTTTATTCCTTCACGTTTTAAGCCAAACGCCACATTGGCTTCCACCGACAAATGTGGGAACAAAGCATAAGACTGGAACATCATATTGACCGGACGCTCCCAAGGTGGGATGCCCGTCATATCCACACCATCGATTAAAATACGACCCGATGTAGGCTCTTCAAATCCAGCCAACATTCGCAATAAGGTACTTTTCCCTGAACCAGAACCACCCAATAAGCAAAAAAGCTCATTTCGATAAATATCTAAGGACACGGAATTCACCGCGGTAAACTGACCAAACTGCTTGGTAATTTGTTCAATTTGCACAAAAGGTTTTGCGTCTTGTTGACGCCATGTCGGCACAGATTTCGTCTGTACAGCAGAGGGATTGGGAAAAGCAGACATAACCTACGACCTATCAAAATGAGCGAGAAAAAATAGCGGAGCCAGAAAGCTCCGCCGATACGTCGACTAACGACCCGTTTTAATGTTAGTCCATGCACGCGTCAAAGAACGATCAAAACGCGCAGTATGAGCCACTTGCACATAAAGCTTATCCTTCACCGCTTGGGTAGGATAAATGCCCTTATTCGATAGAATTGCTTCATCTAACAATGGCTCAGCGGCTTTATTGGGCACGGCATAATACACATAGTTAGAAATAGAAGCAGCTACTTCAGGACGTAAAATATAATCAATAAACGCCAACGCCGCTTCAGGATGTGGCGCATCCGCTGGCACGGCCATTAAATCAAACCACACCAAGGTTCCTTCTTTTGGAATCGAATAATTGATCTCAATACCTTGTCCGGCCTCTTCGGCACGACCTTGTGATTGCAGAATGTCTCCGTTGTAACCCACTGCCACACAGATTTCACCATTGGCTAAATCGGAAATATAAGTACTAGAGTGGAAATATTTGACGTTTTGACGCGCCTCAGTCATCAATTTCGCTGACGCCGTTAATTCATCCGCATCCTCTGAATTCGGATCTACGCCACGATAATTATGCACAATAGACATAATTTCCGCTGGTGAGTCCAACACTGCAATACCACAATCTTTTAGCTTAGCGGCAATGCTAGGGTTGAATAACACATCCCATGAATCCAATTCCGTAGTACCTAATCGCTCTTCGATCATCTTAGTATTATAACCAATACCAATCGTTCCCCAGGCATAAGGAATATTGTGCTGATTGCCAGCATCATGCTTTTCGATCTGCTTGAGCAACGTAGCGTCTAAATTGCCCACATTACTTAGCTTACTCTTGTCTATCGTCTGATAAACACCGGCTTTCACTTGGCGCTCAAAAAAAGAATTTGATGGCATCACCACATCGTAACCAGAACCACCGGCCATCATTTTGGCTTCTAATGCTTCGTTACTGTCATACACATCATAATTCACCTTAATGCCGGTCTCAGCGGTGAATTGCTCTAAAGTACCTGGTGCCATATAGTCGGACCAGTTGTAAATATTAACCACTTGCTCTGCAGAAACCGTTGCAGAGCCAGCCGCGCATGCGAGCATTAAACCAAGTGTTCTCTTTTTCATTGAGGGATCTCCCAATCAGCTAATAAAATTGGCCGGAGCCTATTACAACCCTTTTATAGATATGCTTCGTATTCCACATCAGAGATACGACCATAGATTTTTTCCTGCTCTTGCTCTTTCACAGCAGTAAACACTCTGACAAAGGTTTCTCCTAAATACTCACGCATAAATGCGCTGTCTTTAAAGGCTTCCGTTGCCGTTTCCCAACGATTAGGCAATGCCTTATATCGCTCAGAAAGCGAATAAGCATCACCTTCGATTGGCTGAGGCGGCAACATATTGGCTTCAATACCATGCAATGCCGCACCCAATATCGCTGCTAACACAAGATACGGATTTGCATCCGCGCCAGCAACACGATGCTCTATGCGACGCGCTTCGTTCTCGCTATCTGGTATGCGCACCGCGACGGTTCGGTTCTCATAACCCCAACTTGCAAAAGTTGGCGCGTGAGCACCATTTTGAAATCGACGATAAGAGTTCATATGCGGCGCAAAAACCAACATAGACTCAGGCATATGATTTAACAGACCAGCGACCGCTTTTTGCATCATCAATGAGCCATCTTCATCACCGCTATCAAATACATTATTGCCCGCTTCATCCAGTAAACTGAAGTGCACGTGCATGCCGCTGCCACTTTTATTGGCATACGGCTTTGCCATAAAAGTGGCCCCTAAATCATTACGTCGAGCCACCCCTTTAATCAAACGTTTAAAGAGAATCGCATGATCGGCGGATAATACTGCGTCATTCGTGTGTTGCATATTAATTTCGAACTGCCCAGGCCCCAATTCGGAAACAATGGTATCCGCTGGGATATCTTGCGCCTCACAGGCTTCACGAACTTCAGTAAAAAACCCCTCTAAACCGTCCATTTCATCAATCGAATAACAGTCAATTTCACTCAAACGACGACCGTTACCTTCGTTAATAATCGGCTCTTCTGGACGGCGTTTAAACTCCGACTCACCATCCAGCAAATAAAACTCCAACTCGGTTGCCACCACAGGAGTGAGCCCAAGTGCTTTATAACGCTCAACAATACGTACCAATATCTGGCGTGGATCAGGATAAAAAGGCGAACCGTCCATATTGTGCATCATTGCCAAAACTTGTCCACGAGGAGACTCGGCCCAAGGCACAGAAGTCGGCTCATCATAAACAGGTAAACAAATACCATCTGTATCCCCTGTTTCAAAAACCAATCCGTTTCCCAGAACATCATCGCCCCAGTTATCAAAACCAATCACCGATTGCGGTAATTTCACCCCCTGAGTCATCACACTATCAAGCCCGCTTGCTGGGATACGTTTACCTCGTAGATTGCCATTTAAATCCGCAATAAATAAATCAAACTCTTTATTCCCTTCATACATTTCCGACATACAACATACTCTTTTAAAAAGGGGAGAACGCCAAAAACCAGTGTTGAACAGACGCTTTTCCACGATGTCACCCACCTTCATCGAACAAAAGCGTTAAAAAGTGTTAGATACCCAGCTTATCTCTCAGGCTGTAATACATGGCCCCCATGGCAGTATAAGGTACACGCAGAAAACGACCGCCTGGAAAAGGGTATTGCGGCATACTGGCAAACACATCAAAACGTGATGTATTTCCTTCGATAGCATCCGCCAAAATCTCACCCATCAAATGCGAATTGGTTACCCCATGACCTGAGTACCCTTGCGCGTAATACAAATTATCACCCACTCGCCCCACTTGCGGCATACGCATCATGGTCAGTAAAAAATTTCCCGTCCAAGCAAAATCAATCTTCACCTCTTTAAGCATAGGATAGGTTTTTAGCATTTTGGCGCCAATAATGGATTCAATTTTTGACGGTTCGCGAGCACCGTAAGTCGTACCGCCACCATAAATCAAACGCCCATCACCCGATAGGCGATAATAATCCAGCAGATAATTACCGTCTTCAACACAGTGATCTGTGGGTAAAAGTTGTTTCTGTAAAGCGTCAGAAAGTGGTTCCGTCGCAATCACCTGAGTACCGCAAGGCATGGATTTTTTTTCTACCTCAGGGAGCAAACCAAACACATAGGCATTCCCCGCCACCACGAGCGTATTAGCGACCACAATCCCTTCTGCCGTGATGGCTTTAATCGGCTTACCATGCTCAATTCGAATCACTTTCGAATCTTCATAGATCACCCCGCCTAAGGATTCAAACGCCCGTGCTTGACCTAAAACCAAATTCAACGGCTGAATATGGCCACCCAATGAATCCAATAAGCCCCCCACATAACGTTCGGAACCAATATGATCTTGGATGCCAGTGGCCGACAGCAGCGTCAAACCTTCATGACCATGGGCTTCCCACAGGGCTTTTTTGGCTTTTAGCCCTTCAAATTGCTTAGCATTACAGGCGGCAAAGATATTGCCAGGTTTGAGGTCACAGTCGATACCATAACGCTCAACACGCTGACGAATCAGAGCTTGGCCCGAAAACGCCATTGCAGCCATTTTTTGGCCGATTTCTTCACCGTATTGCTGGGTAATGTAGTCAATATCGCGGTTAAAGCTATTTACAATCTGGCCACCATTTCGGCCAGAGGCGCCAAAACCAATTCGGCTGCCTTCTAAAACCACCACCTTTTTGCCTTTTTCCGCCAAGCTTAAAGCCGTTGAAATACCGGTAAATCCAGCACCGATAACGCACACATCAAAACGCTGCTCACCACTCAGTTTCGGGCGCAACACTTTATCGTTAGCAGAATCAGCGTAATACGAGTTCACATGAGTCGGTACAGGCATAAATGAAGTACTCCTTTAAACATCAAAGACGAATCCAAGTATTCTTAATCTCAGTGTATTTTTCCAATGCATGCCACGATTTATCACGACCATTTCCAGACGCTTTCACGCCCCCAAACGGCACCGTGGTGTCCCCATCTCCCCAAGTGTTTACCCATACCATGCCCGACTCTAACCGTCGGCTCACTCGATGCGCACGCGATAAATCATTCGTCCAAATAGCGGCACCCAAGCCATATTTAGAATCATTCGCCAACGCTACGGCTTCTTCTTCAGTATCAAAGCTCATCACAGCAAGGACTGGGCCAAAAATTTCTTCCTGTACAAAGCGCATCTGATGATTCGCCTCAGAAAAAATCGTTGGTGACATAAAAAAACCTTGGCCTGTTTGATATTCAGGCACGCCACCCAGCTCTAACTTCGCGCCTTCCTCTATGGCACTTTGAATGAAACCTGACACGACCTCAAATTGATTTTTATCCACCAAAGGCCCCATTTTGGTGCTTGGATTAAGTGGATCGCCAGGAACGTACTCACGAGCTGCCAGCAACAGCTCTGCCATAAATGCGTCTTTGATACGGCTGTGTACATACAAGCGCGAACAGGCAATACACACTTCCCCCTGATTAGTAAAAATGGCGGTAGCAGCACCTTTCGCTGCCGCCTTGATGTCTTTACAGTCATCAAACACCAAACAGGGGGACTTCCCGCCCGCTTCTAACCAAACGCGTTTCATATTCGATTGTCCCGCGTACTGCATCAGCATCCCCGCGACACGACTGGAGCCCGTAAATGCCAATGTCCCCACACCATGATGAAGCGCCAACGCCTTACCTGCGGTATGACCAAAACCGGGCAGCACATTAAACACCCCATCTGGTACACCCGCCTGCGTGGCTAACTGCGCAATTCTTAGCGCACTCAGCGGTGACTTCTCAGACGGTTTTAAAATGATGCTGTTGCCTGCGGCTAACGCTGGTGCAATTTTCCACATCACCATCATTAGAGGATAGTTCCAAGGGGTAATAATCGCCACGACACCTAATGGTTCACGGCTAATTAAAGCCAAGTTTTGTGAATTCGTGGGGGCAATTTCACCATACAACTTATCAATGCACTCAGCAGACCAACGCAAACAATCCAACGAATCTGGCACATCAATATTCACCATTTCACTGATGGATTTCCCCATGTCTAGAGTATCTATGAGCGCCAATTCATCTTGATGCTGTTCAAGTAAATCCGCCCATTTTTGCAATATTCGTTTGCGCTTTCCTGGCGCCATCTCAGACCACACACCAGATCGAAAACTGGTTTGTGCAGCCATGACGGCCAAATCCACATCCGCCGCATCACAACTTGCAACTTGGGCTAACAAAGACTCATCGGAAGGATTAATGCAATCAAAGGTCTCGCCACTCTGCGCGGCAACAAACGCCCCATTGATATACGCTTGATTCGGCAACACGAGGCTAGATCGTAACGCCTGCCACTCTTGATAAGTTTTCATTATTTAGATCCTTTCATTAACTCGCAAAAAAAACGCTCTCATTAAGTTATCGCTGAAACCTGCTGACTTGGCAACCACTCTGACGAATACTTAATGTTACGACAACCCACCTGTAGGCCTTCAGGCGTCAAAACCTCATCACACCAAACCAAAACCTTGACGCGCTAAAGCACGACAAAAATAAAACGGTAATAACATTGGCATAAAATTTGATACATATGATGTCGTCATTAGATAATGCGCAACTTGCTCAGAAAAAATCGACTTTCTTTGCTATCTTTTACTAGGGTGATTATTGATTGCATTCAAAGATTCTCTTGGTATAGTCGGCGCAAATAATGATCAACTCCGATTATTATGACGTTTTTATTAAAAATACGCTCAGTTCAATAAGGACACTGCATGTTAAAGCAAACCCTGTTTCCCATCTGGAGCCTGCTCTTCGGTATCGCCATTTTGACCATGGCGAGTGCCTTGCAAAGCTCATTGATTGGTATCCGGGCCTCCATCGAATCGTTTAATACCTCGGCAACGGGGTTGATCATGTCTGCTTATTATTTAGGTTTCATTATCGGTTCGTTATTGGTGCCGAATTGGATCAAAAATGTGGGGCATATTCGTGTCTTTGCAGCCGTTGCCTCTTTGGCGTCTATTACGATTTTAATGCAGTCTGTCATTGTCAATCCTTGGTTCTGGATGCTAATGCGGATGTGTACTGGCTTGTGCTATGCCGCGCTCTTTATTGTGACGGAAAGCTGGTTAAACGACATTGCGACCAATAAAACCCGCGGTCGTTTGTTCTCAATTTACATTATTGAATTATGGGCGAGCCAGACGCTGGGGCAGGTATTATTGAACTTAGCGTCGCCAAGTGGCTATGGCTTGTTCATATTGTCATCGGTATTGATTTCATTGGCCTTGGTGCCTTTGCTATTAGTACGCACCCCCTCACCAACGATCAGTATTCCGGAAAAGCTCAATATTATGGGCTTAATAAAAACTGCACCATTGGGGGTCACAGGGGTCACTATTGCGGGGGTAACGTCTGGTGCATTACTCGGCTTAGGGGCGCTTTACGCTAAGACAAGCGGCATGAATGTGGGGCAAATCTCTCTATTTATTGGTGCCAGTTATGTTGGGGGGATGCTCTTACAATGGCCTATTGGACGCTTGTCTGACCGCCAAGATCGACGTGTCACCATTCTGTGGGTGGCTATTGTGGGGGCCATTGCCGCTTTTATCGTTCCCCTTGGCAGCACTCTAAACAGCCAAGTCGTCATGATGATCGGGATGTTTTTCATCGGGGCTTTCACTTTTCCCATGTACTCCTTGGCCTCATCGCACATTAACGATCAGCTGCGACCAGAACAAATCTTGTCTGCCAGTAGCGGCATTATCCTATTAAACGGTGTTGGCGGTATGACGGGGCCATTGCTGGCGGCGATATTTATGGATTGGGTTCGTCTTGATGCTCTTTTCTGGTTTGTTGCAGCGATGAATCTAAGCGTTGCCCTAGTAGCCTTGTATCGAATTAACTACCAGCCCGCTATGAACATCGAAGAGCAAGGGGATCAGATTCCAGTTGCTTTAACCGTATCGTCTGTCGCAACAGCGGAAATGCTTGCTGAAGCCGACTCCTCTTCGAGTCATGACGAAAAAAGCCACGAGGTGGAAATCAAACTGTAAGCCGTTTGATTTCCCATTGCACACAACCCTTGCTCAACTAAGACAAGGGTTGTGTGGCTATTTTCAAGGCGATACTCCAAATCAAAATTGCATTAATCCGGTTAAACCAACACCAAAAGGCGGCTTTTTCCAACCACTTCGCACAAAACTTGCCCACTAACGCCAACGACAAAAACCACAACACAGACGCACAGATACCACCAAAGACAAAGGCCCATTTCGCCTCTTGCCATTGGTTCGACAGACTACCCATTAAAATCATAGTGTCCAAATAAAAATGTGGATTCAACCAAGTGACAGCAAATCCCATCATCACCAAAGGCCATAACGCGAGGCGCTTGCTGTATTGCTCTAGAATCAAATGCTCCTCCTGGAAAGAAGCACGCCATTTCCCTAACGCAAACCACACCAAAAACGCCACGCCTGCCCAGCGAGACACCGTTAAAAGCCAATCATGACTTTGTAAAATCAACCCCAAACCAAACGCACCGAGCGCAATGGAAATTGCATCACTGACAATAAACAACAGCGCAATTGGAAAAGCATAATGTCGCTTTAGTGCCTGCTCCAATAAAAAACTGTTCTGTGCCCCAACCGCCACAATTAAACCACCGCCCGTAATCGCACCACTTAAAAATGCCAACATTGCGTAATCTCACTGACTGTTTGCTAGAGAGCGCTTGATCTTACGTAAGTCAGACAGTAAATTAAAATTAATTAAACTAAACTTATATTAGAAAAAATAATGTTAGATTATAAAGCATTAACCAGTCTTCATGCCGTCCTGAAATTCCAAAGTTTTGACAAAGCCGCCGAGTACTTACACCTCACACAATCCGCTGTGTCTCAGAACATCAAACGTTTAGAACAAGAATGTGGCCGCCCCTTACTCATACGTGCAAGGCCTGTGGTAGCCACCCCCTTAGGCGAACAGCTACTGGCGCATTTCAACAAAGTCACCATGCTCGAAGAAGGCCTACAAGAAGCCATTCAAGGTCAACAGGCCAAACAGCCTATTAATATCGCAGTGAATAACGACGTACTCGCCACCTGGTTTCCAGAGGTTGTCAGCCAATTCTCAGCCTTCGACAAAACCAAACTGCACATCAAAGCCGCCGATCAGGCCAAAACCCGCTCGCTGCTTCAAACTGGCGAAGTGGTGGCTTGTGTTAGCCAAATTGGCACGCCAGTCTCTGGTGGGGATTCTATTTTTCTTGGCAATATGTATTATGAGCTGGTCGCCACACCCAGCTTTATTGACACGCATCTGAAAGGCAACCTAACTGCTGAAGCGGTTCTCACATCCCCTTCTTTGATTTACGATGAACACGATGAACTCTGGGCACGCTATCAGAATGAATGCTTAAACGTGGCAACGGATATGAGCCACAGCCATTGGTATCCATCTGCCCATGGTTTTGTAGAGCTGGTGATGGGTGGCACGGTCTGTGCTTTGATTCCAAGTATTCAAATTAAACAGAAAATAAAAAGCAAGAAACTGATATCCTTGCTGCCAAACAAGCGACTGGCCTTGCCACTTTACTGGCATTGGTACAAACTTAATTCACCTGTATTAGATCGGTTAACCAAGGTGATACTAACTGTCACGCGAGATGCTCTATAATGCAGGCATCTATCGAAACAGGCTGGCATGCATTACTTCTGGACAGCCATTTTTTGGGCCGCCATTTTACAAAAACATTTTAAGGAAAAATTATGATTCGCAAATGTCTATTCCCTGTCGCTGGCTATGGCACACGCTTTTTGCCTGCCACCAAATCCATGCCAAAAGAAATGCTTCCGATTGTGAACAAACCCTTGGTGCAATATGGCGTTGAAGAAGCCGTAAAAGCAGGTTTGGACAACGTTACTTTTGTGACAGGTCGTGGTAAACGCGCCATTGCAGACCATTTCGATATTAGCTATGAACTTGAACACCAAATTGCAGGCACCAGCAAAGAAAAATACCTCGATGAAATTCGTTACCTAATCGATAACGTTAACTTCTCTTTTACTCGCCAAAACAACATGTTAGGTCTAGGCCATGCTATTTTGACAGGCGAACCTCTTATTGGTGATGAAGCCTTTGGCGTGGTACTAGCAGATGACCTTTGCTTTGGCGAAGACGATGGCGTCATGGCACAAATGGTAAAACTTTATAACCAATTCCGTTGCACCATTGTCGCCATTGAGGAAGTACCAGAAGACGAAGTACACAAATACGGCGTGATTAAAGGCGAATCCATGATGGAAGGCTTGTATCGTGTTACCGACATGGTGGAAAAACCATCTAAAGAAGAAGCGCCATCGAACCTAGCGATCATTGGTCGTTACATCCTTACCCCGGATATTTTTGACAAAATTCGCAACACACCACCTGGACGTAACGGTGAAGTGCAAATTACCGATGCTATTTTGCAACAAGCAAAAGAAGGCTGCGTATTGGCTTATAAATTCAAAGGCAAACGCTTTGACTGTGGTAGCGTAGACGGCTTCGTAGAAGCGACCAACTTTTGCTACCAAAATATCTATAAAGATCCGACTGCTGAGTAATATCACTCACCACCGAATTCGCACCAAAATAAAGCAGAAATAAAAACCAAAAGCCCGTGTTGTGGGGCTGAAACCACGACCTACAAAATCAAACTGTAGGTCGTGTATTTATGCCAACAAAAAACCAATCAAACCAAACCAAAACCCTAGGCCGCTGAGCGTTTTTTCACCCACACCACAATGCCCTTTTGCAACAAGATAAAAAACAGCAACAAACCACCCACTGCCAATTTTGTCCACCAGCTGTTTAACGAGCCATCGAACGTGATCAAGGTTTGAATAATGCCTTGGATCATGCCGCCCAAAAAGGTCCCAAACACATAACCCACACCGCCCGTTAACAAGGTTCCACCAATGACCACCGCGGCAATAGCATCCAGCTCTACACCAACCGCAGCCAACGGATAGGCAGAACCAGTGTAAATCGCAAAAATCACCCCAGACATAGCACTGTAAAAACCACTTAAAGCATAGATCTTAATAATGGTTTTCTTAACTGGCACACCTAATAGAGCGGCAGAATGGCTGTCTCCCCCCAACGCATACACGCTCATACCAAAACGGGTACGACGAGCAATTAAGATCCCCATGAGCAACAACACCAACATAGCCATGGCAATAAAGGTCAAACCACCACGCCCTGGTAAAGGCAAATAAATACTCGATAGCCCAGCAACAAAAGGATGATCAATAGGCACCGCATCCAGATTAATCAGGTACGCCAGACCACGAAACAGAAACATTCCGGCCAAGGTCACAATAAAAGCCTGAATCTCAAAAAACGCAATAATCATCCCCATGATCGCACCAAAAGCCACACCGACCATCAGAGCGATACCCATGGCAAACAGCGGGTGTATTTCCATATTGGATATCAAATACGCCATCAACACCCCCACAAAGGCAATCATTGATCCCACTGACAAATCGATACCACCGGACAAAATAACAAACGTCATACCAATGGCCGTGATGATCAAAAACGCGTTGTCGGTCAATAAATTAGAAAACACCAAGGTGTCACGAAAGCCTTTGTATTCGTACACGCCAAAACCATATAACAAGATAAACACCAACAGGGTTGCCAATATTGGCAAGTTTCGTTCATTAATCATGGTTTTGTATTCCCTTTTACTGAAATCTGCTTTTTCTGGAAAAAACCAGACAGCCACTGACGGGTTTTCGGCGATTGAATCAACAATACCGCCAAAATAATGGTCGCTTTTACCACCAAATTGTATTGCGCTGGCAAACCACTGGTCAGAATCGCCGTAGTTAACGTCTGAATAATCAGCACACCGACAATCGTCAATAATAAATAAATACGCCCGCCCGCTAACGAAGCTCCCGCTAACACCACCGCCAAAATAGCGTCCAGCTCCAACCATAATCCGGCATTATTCGCATCCGCTCCGCGAATATCTGCAGCAAGAATAATGCCGCTCATGGCCGCGCAGAATCCGGAAAACACATAAGCCGATAACACCAGCAATCTCGCTTCGATCCCAACTAAACGACTGGCCCTCACATTCGCCCCGACGGCTTCAATAAACAAGCCTAGGGCGGTTTTTCGCATCACCACCAGGGTCAACACAATCATGCCAATCGCAATCCACACCCGAATCGGAAACGCCAAAAAATAACCATTACCAATGGCATCCAATACATCAGAGTGAAAGGTAACGATCTGCCCTTCGGTGATCATCTGGGCGATACCACGCCCTGCTACCATCAGAATCAAGGTGGCAACAATCGGCTGAATATTAAACACCGACACCAATACGCCATTCCACACACCGCATAGTACACCAGTACCTAAAGCACATAGGATCACCAGCCACACAGGAAAGTCAGTGTTCACTGTCAGTACCGCCGTGACCGCCCCAGAGATAGCAATCACAGCACCAACCGATAAATCAATCCCGCGGGTGCCAATCACCACCGCCATGCCCAATGCCACCAAAGCGGTTGGCGTGGCACGATGCAAAATATCCAACAGGCTACCAAACAAATGCCCATCGACCATTTGAATGCTCAAAAACCCCGGTGTGATGGACGCGGTCACCAGAATGATCAATACCAGCGACACCAAGGGCGCGAGCGTTTTTTGATGTTTATGCAAAAACTTATTCTTTTTCATAGGGACAACTACTTTGAAAACAGACCGAAAGAAGCAGAACACGACAAACCAGGTTAACTGGCAATCGTGCGCAATATGGCTTGCTCAGACACTTCATTGCCATGAAGCTCCGATATCTTTTGATGGTCTTTCATCACCACCACACGATGAGCAAACATCACCAACTCTTCTAATTCAGAAGAGGCCACTAACAAGCCCATACCTTGTTCACATAGCTCGTTAATGATTTGAATAATGTCGTGATGCGCACCAATATCAATGCCGCGAGTGGGCTCGTCTAAAATCAACAGAGCAGGATGCGTAATCAACCACCGAGCGAGAATGACTTTCTGCTGATTCCCGCCGCTCAACTGACCAATAGGCTTATCCATATCGGGCGTTTTGATCGCCAAACGCTGAATCATGTCTTCCACAAGCTGCTGTTGCTCTGCCATGGAAATGGGTGACCACCAGCCTCGACTTGCTTGTAACGCCAGAATCATATTTTCTCTGACACTCAACTCCGCCACGATACCGTCGAGCTTACGATCTTCAGGGCAATAGCCCATGCCGACTTGAATCGCACGGCGCAAAGACAAATTCGTCAGTGAATGCTTACCCAGTATTACTTCCCCCTGATCCGCCTTCACCGAGCCATAAGCCAATTCACAGAGTTCCGTGCGACCGGAACCTAATAAGCCCGCTACACCAACAATCTCCCCCGCCGCAATACTCAAATCCAATGGCTGTAAATAGCGCTGCTTGCCCACATTGTTCAGTTGCAACAGTTCCGTACGCTCACGCTGAATAGAATGATCGTGGGCGGTCGGGGTAAGATCTTCTAGGGATTTCCCCACCATGTGGCTAACCAACTCAGAACGCGTCAACTCAGCCGTTTTAAAAGTCCCCACACACTCACCGTTGCGCAGCACCGTAATACTATCGGTAATGCGATACACCTGATCTAAGAAATGCGTCACAAAAATAATGCCTAGCCCTTCGGATTTCAAACGCGTCATCAAATCAAACAACTGCTTGATTTCATCACTGTCCAAACTGGCCGTCGGCTCATCCAAAATCAGCATTTTGGCTTGCGTACTTAACGCCCGAGCTATCGCCACCAGCTGCTGAATGGCAATCGAATAGGTGTCTAACTGACGCAATGGGTCTATGTCTAAACCGACCTGCGCCAACAATGCACGTGCGCGGATTTCGGCTTTTTTCCAACTGATCAGACCAAAGGTTTTTTCTTGGTGCTGTAAAGTGAGATTTTCCATCACCGACATGGTCGGAATCAGGTTCACCTCTTGATAAACCGTACTGATGCCTAAACGCTGTGCATGACCGCTATCCGATGCATTGATCAAACGGCCATCTAAAAAGACCTCTCCACTGTCACGTGGATAGACGCCCGTCAGCACTTTAATTAACGTGGATTTACCGGCACCGTTTTCACCCAACAAAGCCCGAATCTCACCCGGCTGAATGCACAAAGACACATTGTTTAAAGCTTGCACACCGGTAAAAGATTTTGATAAGTGTTTGATTTCGAGTAACGAATGGGACGCGCTTTGCGCCGCTTCGAAAGTGTCTTTGACTACTGAAGTATCTTTGGCTAAATGCGACATGGCCTGCCGTCTCCGTTATAGCGAATACAAAACAATCAAGCACATCTAGGAGCGCCTTGCCCCTAGATGTGCTTGCCTATTATTTACGCTTCGCGTATTCCGCAGCCGCTGTGTCTGGAAGGTACAATGGGCCGTTGGCTTTGATCCACTTGTCAACAGATTCACCTTTCTGAGACGCCAGAATAGCATCAAACGCGGGACCACCAAGATGAGGGTTTAACTCGATAGTGGCATTGGCTTCGCCATCTGCCATGGCTTTAAAAATATCTGGCACTGCATCAATAGACACCACTAAAATGTCCTTGGTTGGTTTCACGCCTGCTTCTTTCATTGCCAAAATCGCCCCCAATGCCATGTCGTCATTGTGAGCAAACAGCGCGCAGATATTCTTCGCACCACCCTCTGCTTTTAAAAAGCTCTCCATTACTTCTTTACCACCAGCGCGAGTGAAGTTGCCAGACTGAGAACGGATAATCGTCATATTTGGGAAGTTACTGATAACAGAATCAAACCCTGTCTTACGATCGATCGCAGCCGATGAACCAACAGAACCCTGCAACTCAACAATATTACAACGCCCATTAGTCTGCGCTGCCAACCAAGAAGCCGCTAAGGCGCCTTCTTCTTTAAAGTCAGATGCCACTTTGGTTAAGTACAAGCTAGGGTCCGCCGCCACACCACGGTCAATCAACACAACCGGTATTTTAGCCCGTTGTGCTTCTTTCAATACCTGATCCCAACCGGTTTCCACCACAGGTGCCAACAAAATGCCATCCACCCCTTGGGCAATAAATGAACGTACCGCTTTGATTTGGTTTTCTTGCTTTTGTTGCGCATCGGAGAATTTTAGATCGTAGCCACGGCGTTCCGCCTCAGCCTTAATGGATTCGGTTTCAGACGTTCGCCAGCCACTTTCAGAGCCAATTTGCGAAAACCCTATAGTAAGATCCGCCGCCATCGCCGAAACGGAAAACACAGGAAGCATCACAGCGAAAGTCGTCAACACAGCTTTACGCTTAAAAGCCCCTAACCATGGTAACGAATGGCAAACAGAAGAACGAACAGAAAGAGATTGCATACTAGATTCCTTTTATTTTTGTTGTGATCAGTACTGAGAACAACACGGCGGACACTCCGCCTCAGCCATACTCTGCCATTGAGAATATAACTCACTTCCTGTGCTTTCAAATGCAAGTTACGGCGAATTGCATATCAATATTGATATGACAAAACACCGCAACATATCTTTTTTAAAACCGGTTAAATCGCCCTCCTAACGGCGTATCAGCTTAAATACAACTGACTCAACCACACACTCACAGGCAAGGTCACCACAGACAACAAGGTCTGCATGGTAATGTAAGCCGACATTTTATCGGCATCACCGCCTAACTGACGAGCCAATGCATAAGCCGATGTAGCCGTAGGAACCACACCAAATAACACCGCCACCAACGCCGGAAGCCCGCGCACATCCAGCCACCAGCACATAACACCAATGACCAAGGGAAACACCACAAAACGCGCCACCGAAGACATAACAAAAGTCATACCCACCGCACGAATCGTCTCAAAACGCACACTCGCGCCCACCGCCAACAACACCAATGGCAACGCCGCTTGCGACAACATCCCCACCACATCGGAAACGACAATAATCGGCGTCCATCCCAACAAATTCAAACCACTGCCCAGCACAATCGACACAATCAACGGGTTACGGATCAAGGCACCACTTAACAAACGTGGTAAGGAGGTGGAAGCCGAAGGATTGGTTGTAGACGGCCCATGCATCAAGGTCATAGACACCACCAAAAACACATTAATAGAGGGTATCAACACTGACGCCCCCAAGGCCGCCAGCACCAACCCTTCATTGCCGTACAAACTCCCCGCCAACGCCAACATCACAAAGGTGTTAAAGCGAACGCCCGCTTGCAACATAGACGACGCCGTCGGCGCCACCACCTTCATCAGCCACGTACTGACAAACACAAAAATCGCCGTCACCACCAAAGCAAACAACAAGATAAACGCATACTTAGGCAACAAAGGGTTAGAAAAATCAATCTGCGAGGTTTTATGAAACAACAAAGCGGGAAACAACACCCAATAAGACAACTTATCCACGCCCGACCAAAAACCATCCATCGGAAAACGCCAGCGCTGACACACCGCCCCCGCCATCAATAACAAAAACACCGGCAACACGGAAAGAGAGAGAGAAAACACACACACTCCTTAAAAAATAAACACTCGCGGATACCCACAGAGCTGCAGAATACCGCCAGCACAGTCGTCAACCCCAAGCCTTAAACCGAAAGCAACCGCCAATCTTGCACCGCTAACTGCTCTACAAACCAAGACAACCCCAAACCCGGTTCGTCTTTACGCCATGCCAAATACGCCATCTGATTTGGCCTTGGTAACTCGCACTGGCGCAACACCAAACGCCCAGCACTCAGCTCATCAACAATACGATGTTTCGGCAAATACCCCACCCCTAAACCCAAACATTGCGCCTGAATTTTACTGCGCATAGTATCGACCCTCAGCACTTGGCGACTCTCAAAAATACCACTGCTACGAGCGGGTAAAATTTTTGAACTATCCGCCACCACAATCGCTGGATACTGACGTAATTGCGCGGCGGTAATCGGCCCATCCGTCAACGCCAATGGGTGCGTTGGTGACACCGCAAAGACAAACTCTATCTCACCAATCGCACGAATATGCACATTGCCCTTTGGCAACTCCCCCGTCGCCCCAATCACCAAATCGGCCCTATCGTCTTGCAAGGCATCCCAACCACCACCCACCGCTTCTTCTGATAAAGTCAGCTCAACGGGTCGATTTTGTGATAAAAAATCCCCCACCACCGACATCAAAGGCGACTCCAGCAACACAGTATCTCGTGCGATTCTCAGCTTAGGCTCCCAGCCTGACTCAAACTGCTTGATCGAATCTTCTAAACGCACAGCCGCGGCAAGAATGGCACGACCTTGCTCCAACACCAAATGCCCTGCTGGCGTTAGCACCGCTTTTTGTCGAGACCGATCAAACAACACCACGCCCAAATCGTCTTCCAGCTTCTTCACCGTATACGTTAACGCCGAAGGCACCTTAAACAACGCCTCCGCTGCTGCCGCAAAACTGCCCAACTGATGAATCGCCTCCAACACCCGTAATGCTTCCAATGTCACCGCGTAGGCCATAGCTCAACCTTTGTTCAAATTTTTTGAAATACTAGCTCAAAACCTTCCAATTTTCTTTCTTTTTCCCACCCACTACACTCACTTCATACCCGCACATCATTATGAATTGCGAGAAAAAATTAGGAGAAAGACAATGATCACACTTCGCAACGCACAAGACCGTGGACACGCCAACTTCGGCTGGCTAAACAGCCACCATACCTTTTCCTTTGGCAACTACTACGACCCACAACACATGGGCTTTTCTGACCTACGCGTCATCAACGACGACACCGTCACACCCGGCGAGGGTTTCGAAACTCACGGCCACCGCGACATGGAAATACTCAGCCTAGTATTAGAAGGCACCATCGCCCATAAAGACAGCGCAGGCAACATAAAAGAACTGCCCGCAGGCGAGTATCAACTCATGTCCGCAGGCAAAGGCATCTACCACAGCGAATTCAACGCCTCTAAAAAAGACATGCTGAAATTCCTACAAATTTGGATCATGCCAAACAAACTAGGCGGAGAACCCGGCTACCAACAAAAGGAATTTAGCCAAGCACAAGGCTTCACCACCATCATCACCCCAGATGGAAAAGATGGCACACTACACATAAAACAAAACATGCAGCTCATCCAACTGATCCTAGAAGATCAACCAACTGCCACCTGGACAGCGGACAAAAACCGCCACTACTATGTGCACCTGATTGAAGGCGAACTCTCCCTCGGCAACGGCATCACCATGCAACCAGGTGACGGCGCAAAAATTGAAAACCTGTCTGAGATCAACTTCGAACGACTCAGCAAAAAACGCGTCAAAGCACTGCTTTTTGACTTGGCTTGATTAAACGTAAAGTGATGACACTTGGGGAAATTATATTGAATCACCGTTTAACCCTGTAGATTCTCACAGGGTTAAACTCAAAATGAAAAATGAATCGTGAGGCATTCTCAATGTCGCACGATTCACCCTTCTTTTTTAAACATGCTTCCAATAGGCTATCAAATCCAAATGATCCTTATTAAGGGCGTCAATATTTATCAGCTTACGTTTCAACTGAACAATCGCATGTGCTTCCGTGGCAGCCCATACCCAAGAGTTTCCACATGCCCAATCACTTGGCATATTATCTAAAGCATCCAACAATAAACGACCATATGAATGGCTTTCTTGTTCATTATTGCGATGAAGCCAATGTAAATTAGCACCAGCATGTGCCGGTAAAGAAATCTCACTGTTCACTGAATCCACTTCTATCCAAGCATCAACATTGGCGGACTCAGGCAAAATTTCTAACCAACGAGCTAAGGCTGGAAGGCTTGTTTCGTCGACAAAAAACACATATTTCACAGCATCAAGAGGAGGCAACTTCACAGACCTTGGTCCAAATATCCCCAACAAGTCTCCCACTTTTGCCTGCTTCGCCCAAGGCCCCCCCACTCCGACGTCATGCAACACAAAATCTATATCAATGGTTAATAAATCGGCATCAAACGCACGAATAGTATAATCACGAAATGCTGAAAAACGCCCTTCAGCCGCACCTTGCCAATCCGCATTGCCATCTTCCAATACCTCAGGCATACGAAGCACATCATCAGCCCCAGCAGGAAAAAAAAGCTTCACATGAGCTTCTGGTGCCAACGGATGAAAACCAAATCCTTGTAAATCCTCCCCCTGCAGAGTCACTCGCCGTAATGTGGATGACAAATCGGCTAACTTAATGACCCTCGCAACACGCTGTTTTAAAGGAACCTGAATACGCTCATGCTTCAATATCGACACGGTAAACCCTCTACCTATTCTAGGAACAAAACTCACTTATTAAATACAAAAAGTACCTATCCCCAAAACACCAAATAAAAGAAAAGTATCAGGAGGTAGGTACCAACATACAAATAATAATGATAACCTTTATCAATAAATAAAGAAAACCGAACAGTCTGGCAAAGCACCTATAAATGAATACTTTCTCACCTTAATCAGTGCCTTTGACAAAATCACCGTACTAGGCTCGCAAGACACACTTCCTTAATTGGGCTCCCCACCAAATAAAACCCACAAAATCGTAGAGCAATATAAGGAAGACACGACCGTAATCTGCCAACAGCAACCTTAACGACCACAACAAAAAATCCATCGCCACCAACCACACCGTAGGGCAGCATGAGAGAGGCACGACCGTAATCTGCCACAGCAGCCTTAACGACCACAACTAAATTATTGAATTCAATGACATTAAAACAATAAATGATCCAACTCCTCATACTCACAATCCCACGACAGAAATATTCTCCCGTCATTCCTGTTTATCCGCTCTATCATCATTGAAAAACAATTACTCAGTCTGCTGATATTTTAACTGTGGCGAACTCGCCATAATTAAAATCCAAGAAACAAAGAATAAATAAGCATCAGTTACTATACGCATAAACCATCACCTTATGAGGCGGAACAACAACCCAGCGCCTAATCACCTACCAACTAATACTTCAATCCACACGGCAGCTTGAGTGCCACTGGCGAGACCACTCCTTTGCTGGATCAATTTCCGATTACCGTTGACATCAGCGGTTAATCCCCACGAGTGTGGGGAACGCCAGCACAAGAGTTTGCCCAACACGAAAATCACCGGTTTATCCCCGTGTGCTCGGGGAACGCAGAAAGACAGTGCCAAGTAAGAAAAAACACAGCGGTTTATCCCCGTGTGCTCGGGGAACGCATTAGTTAATGATTGATAATGAAGAATTTGAACGGTTTATCCCCGTGTGCTCGGGGAACGCGAGCCAAAAAGACGATTAATAAGCGCACCCCACGGTTTATCCCCGTGTGCTCGGGGAACGCTTTAGTGTTAATTTTTTCGACAATGGCGGTTTCGGTTTATCCCCGTGTGCTCGGGGAACGCTGGAAACGCCTTAACCGCTTCTAAAACTAAATCGGTTTATCCCCGTGTGCTCGGGGAACGCAGATTGATTGTGTCATTGATTGGGCAAAAGCGCGGTTTATCCCCGTGTGCTCGGGGAACGCTGCATAAACTCACCGTGAATCCTGCATAGTATCGGTTTATCCCCGTGTGCTCGGGGAACGCAAACGCAATCGCAAAGAGCTACAGCTAAAGAGCGGTTTATCCCCGTGTGCTCGGGGAACGCCATTTTTCACACGTGGTTAGTTTCATGGTTCACGGTTTATCCCCGTGTGCTCGGGGAACGCGTAACATCAGGCTCTTTAAGTTGAAAGCTAAACGATCCCCGTGTGCTCGGGGAACGCACATCACTCTGAAAACTCTAGACCCTACATACCGGTTTATCCCCGTGTGCTCGGGGAACGCAGATATTGCATCGCCCAATATTCTAATGGTATCGGTTTATCCCCGTGTGCTCGGGGAACGCTCCTCGATAGGGCTGATGCAATGGCTCATGCGCGGTTTATCCCCGTGTGCTCGGGGAACGCTTGTTCGTGTTTGGCGTTGCCCAGCCTGCTAGCGGTTTATCCCCGTGTGCTCGGGGAACGCTTTAGAAAACATACTATTTGAAAGAGTTGAATCGGTTTATCCCCGTGTGCTCGGGGAACGCCCACCAAAAGACTTAACGATGGATTATTGGCACGGTTTATCCCCGTGTGCTCGGGGAACGCACAACATGGAAAAACACGTCAATGGGTGAAACCGGTTTATCCCCGTGTGCTCGGGGAACGCCAGTGACACAGAAGAATCGAATAATGCTACTGCGGTTTATCCCCGTGTGCTCGGGGAACGCTAAAGCGGTCTGGTAGTTTTCGTACCGCGCTACGGTTTATCCCCGTGTGCTCGGGGAACGCCGAATCAAAAAATACACGCACCCTGATACAGGCGGTTTATCCCCGTGTGCTCGGGGAACGCCATGTATTGCTGGGCACCTAAAGAACAGGACACGGTTTATCCCCGTGTGCTCGGGGAACGCTCCAAAATCACCATCGCAGGCACAGCGTATTACGGTTTATCCCCGTGTGCTCGGGGAACGCGTTTGGTAGTTGTTGGCGAGTTTGACAGCTCGCGGTTTATCCCCGTGTGCTCGGGGAACGCTAACAAACCTCCAACATCGGCAATTGGCTACGCGGTTTATCCCCGTGTGCTCGGGGAACGCAGTGAGCTGCTTGAAGAGCAGCGCCGATTTAACGGTTTATCCCCGTGTGCTCGGGGAACGCCGTCGCGGGTGCAATTGCCGCCATTCAACCGGCGGTTTATCCCCGTGTGCTCGGGGAACGCTTTGGCGAGCTGAAAAAAATCTACGCAGGCCACGGTTTATCCCCGTGTGCTCGGGGAACGCCGAATATTTGCCAGCGACAACGGGCCAGCAGGCGGTTTATCCCCGTGTGCTCGGGGAACGCAGTACAAAATTGAGTCTGACAAGGTTAATAAACGGTTTATCCCCGTGTGCTCGGGGAACGCTCGCTAAGCTCTAGCTATAAAGAAGTGTCAAACGGTTTATCCCCGTGTGCTCGGGGAACGCCTGATTCAATACGTCAATGTTTTGAACAAGACCGGTTTATCCCCGTGTGCTCGGGGAACGCAAGACTCAGAGAGTCTTTGCAAATATCTTGCGCGGTTTATCCCCGTGTGCTCGGGGAACGCTGCGTGTTGTGTTGCGCCCGATTTATCATCCACGGTTTATCCCCGTGTGCTCGGGGAACGCCCACAAAATCAATTACCGCCCAAAGCAGGCCGCGGTTTATCCCCGTGTGCTCGGGGAACGCTTACCGCGAGTAATGAAGACTTTAGTGAAAGCCGGTTTATCCCCGTGTGCTCGGGGAACGCGAGATAAGCCAAGCGCGTCGATTTTTCACAAACGGTTTATCCCCGTGTGCTCGGGGAACGCTGGCATGCCGTATGGTGAGACTTCGATGTCCACGGTTTATCCCCGTGTGCTCGGGGAACGCCGTTCATGCCTCACCCCATACAAAGCGCAAGACGGTTTATCCCCGTGTGCTCGGGGAACGCGTGACAGACAGTAATGCGCGGTTTCAATCACACGGTTTATCCCCGTGTGCTCGGGGAACGCTGCCACGGCTGCGCCTGATGGCATGTAGCGCACGGTTTATCCCCGTGTGCTCGGGGAACGCTGGCGTGATCATGCGCGCCGCCATGGCGGCCACGGTTTATCCCCGTGTGCTCGGGGAACGCTCGTCGTATGAATGGGGTGGAAGTAGAGCATGCGGTTTATCCCCGTGTGCTCGGGGAACGCTTCATGCAGTTTGCCCGCCCTGAATCGTAAATCGGTTTATCCCCGTGTGCTCGGGGAACGCTGAAACTTCCGTTGTGTAATGTTCAAAAGATGCGGTTTATCCCCGTGTGCTCGGGGAACGCGCCCTAAACAACGCTAACGCACGCATCAGCAACGGTTTATCCCCGTGTGCTCGGGGAACGCCTAGGTACTTACGCGCATCGTTGCAAATACGGCGGTTTATCCCCGTGTGCTCGGGGAACGCAAGAAAAATGATCATAGAAATGTTAGTTATCGCGGTTTATCCCCGTGTGCTCGGGGAACGCGTCTATCGTAACGGTAATTTCTTAATTTATCACGGTTTATCCCCGTGTGCTCGGGGAACGCGGTCGATAAGATAATCTAAATCAGCATAGCGACGGTTTATCCCCGTGTGCTCGGGGAACGCGTGAAAGCGCCAAAGCTCCAAACGATGCGATTCGGTTTATCCCCGTGTGCTCGGGGAACGCAGCTGCGTCAGATGGAGTAACGCCACCGTTCGCGGTTTATCCCCGTGTGCTCGGGGAACGCTAAAGGCAAGTTGATTGAGATTAAGAAGCCGCCGGTTTATCCCCGTGTGCTCGGGGAACGCGCAAACCAACGGCATGGATAAAGGAGCACGGCCGGTTTATCCCCGTGTGCTCGGGGAACGCGTTGTGAAAACGGTTGATCAAACGCTATCGGGCGGTTTATCCCCGTGTGCTCGGGGAACGCTGAAAGTGTTACTCACTCAATAGAAAGCGGCACGGTTTATCCCCGTGTGCTCGGGGAACGCCTGTCCAGCCTGTTTTTAAAAATAATCTGTAGCGGTTTATCCCCGTGTGCTCGGGGAACGCTGAGGCGGTAACAGATTCGTACACATTGCGCTCGGTTTATCCCCGTGTGCTCGGGGAACGCTCTAACGATTCCGACACTTCGCCAATGCCGTCCGGTTTATCCCCGTGTGCTCGGGGAACGCGGATTGATATACCAAGGTAATCAGCAACATCACGGTTTATCCCCGTGTGCTCGGGGAACGCCCGCCAAACTGGTTTTTGTTTAGTTGTCATACCGGTTTATCCCCGTGTGCTCGGGGAACGCCCAAATTTATATGTTGGTTTGCACAACATAACCGGTTTATCCCCGTGTGCTCGGGGAACGCGTCAGTTGGTTGATTATATTCATGGCTCCGCCCGGTTTATCCCCGTGTGCTCGGGGAACGCATCCGTTAAACCGAGCTCGGACGCGAGATAATCGGTTTATCCCCGTGTGCTCGGGGAACGCCCCGCCAAATATGCGACACAGCGAGGCGAGCTCGGTTTATCCCCGTGTGCTCGGGGAACGCGCCAGAAGGGCTGCTCGACCCAAAAGACATACCGGTTTATCCCCGTGTGCTCGGGGAACGCTGCAACAAGATGATGAACAATGGTTGGCTCGGCGGTTTATCCCCGTGTGCTCGGGGAACGCCAATTAATTTGGCTTTGCCTGCAAGCACACGACGGTTTATCCCCGTGTGCTCGGGGAACGCTATATTTGCTATGCGTCAAACACTGGCCAACGCGGTTTATCCCCGTGTGCTCGGGGAACGCGCCGCCATAATTAGCACGAGCATCATCAATGGCGGTTTATCCCCGTGTGCTCGGGGAACGCTAGCGGACGCCATAAAAAATATTGCGGATAAACGGTTTATCCCCGTGTGCTCGGGGAACGCTGCTATAGATGCGGTATCGGGAAATGATGTCACGGTTTATCCCCGTGTGCTCGGGGAACGCTATTGGTATGTCTTTATCTTCTTTGCCGTTAGCGGTTTATCCCCGTGTGCTCGGGGAACGCCCGCAAAAGCAAAGAAACGGTATGGGAGAAGGCGGTTTATCCCCGTGTGCTCGGGGAACGCCATAAAGTTGAGCGAAGTGCGGTTTTAAAATTCGGTTTATCCCCGTGTGCTCGGGGAACGCTGCCTAATTCTCACCCTACACGAGTGCACTGGCGGTTTATCCCCGTGTGCTCGGGGAACGCGGACCAGAATACACAGCAACACTAAACGGTGGCGGTTTATCCCCGTGTGCTCGGGGAACGCCCCACTAAAGTCAACTATTGTAATAGTTGCAGCGGTTTATCCCAGTGTGCTCGGGGAACGCTTACAGTTGGCACACCACTACTAAATGAGATCCGGTTTATCCCCGTGTGCTCGGGGAACGCCTTTTCTACGCCGTCCAGTTTGCAACACCCCGCGGTTTATCCCCGTGTGCTCGGGGAACGCTCATTTACTTCTTTTTGGTTTTCGTTTTTTTGCGGTTTATCCCCGTGTGCTCGGGGAACGCTCAAAATATCTATACCGTTCCTGCCGCTGTTACGGTTTATCCCCGTGTGCTCGGGGAACGCAGCAATCATCGACCTAGCATGCTCTAGCAAAACGGTTTATCCCCGTGTGCTCGGGGAACGCCGGCATCAATTCGAATCAAAACCTCGTCGAAACGGTTTATCCCCGTGTGCTCGGGGAACGCTATTCAATAGCCGTTGATTTGCTGTGTGTATGCGGTTTATCCCCGTGTGCTCGGGGAACGCTCCCTCCGGACGTTGATCCTCGCACGGTTAATCGGTTTATCCCCGTGTGCTCGGGGAACGAGTACCCGTTACTGACTGCGCAATATCGACAACCGGTTTATCCCCGTGTGCTCGGGGAACGCCGCCAACATTATCAGCCATGTTTTAGCCTCTGCGGTTTATCCCCGTGTGCTCGGGGAACGCTCGCAAAGCTTCTTCCATTGTTTCTGCCTCAACGGTTTATCCCCGTGTGCTCGGGGAACGCAAATCGTCCATGTAACGCATGTAATTTGGGGCCGGTTTATCCCCGTGTGCTCGGGGAACGCCTTATTGATGTCTTTGCCCAGCTTATTGATGTCGGTTTATCCCCGTGTGCTCGGGGAACGCTTTTCAAAGTCGCTCATACCGTCACTACCAACCGGTTTATCCCCGTGTGCTCGGGGAACGCCAGGGTGGAAAAGGGCTAACAAAGAAACCCTACGGTTTATCCCCGTGTGCTCGGGGAACGCTCTCTATGTTTTTTCTGATATTCCTTTTCGCGCGGTTTATCCCCGTGTGCTCGGGGAACGCATTAACAAAGTAGACCTCATCAAACGTCTTAACGGTTTATCCCCGTGTGCTCGGGGAACGCAAAAAAGCATCTTAGATGCTCGTCAAGCGGATCGGTTTATCCCCGTGTGCTCGGGGAACGCTCTACGCCTAATCTAAAGACTCATTCTCACCCCGGTTTATCCCCGTGTGCTCGGGGAACGCTCAGCCCAGCCGGAAGTCTCAAAGTTTGGTTTCGGTTTATCCCCGTGTGCTCGGGGAACGCGCCATTGTTAGTAATGAAGAGCAAGCAATTTACGGTTTATCCCCGTGTGCTCGGGGAACGCTTGAAGGTATCTCAACATGGCGATATTTAGCCCGGTTTATCCCCGTGTGCTCGGGGAACGCGAAATGGCAAAAACTCCGAAATATACAGAGAGCGGTTTATCCCCGTGTGCTCGGGGAACGCGTTCTGTTCGCGGTGTTGTCGGTAAAGCAGAGCGGTTTATCCCCGTGTGCTCGGGGAACGCATACGCCGAGGATGCTGTGAGCGGCTGGCTACCGGTTTATCCCCGTGTGCTCGGGGAACGCGAAATGGATGGAGTGATATCTAAGCCTGCTGGCGGTTTATCCCCGTGTGCTCGGGGAACGCCCAGACGCCCAAGCATCGGAAACACCACCCTGCGGTTTATCCCCGTGTGCTCGGGGAACGCCGTTGGTGCGGTAACAAATCGCCGTTGGCTAACGGTTTATCCCCGTGTGCTCGGGGAACGCCATCACCAAGAAGGCAGTTTGATTTATCATCTCGGTTTATCCCCGTGTGCTCGGGGAACGCGCCGGAACGGCTAAAGCTGTTCCATGTAAAAACGGTTTATCCCCGTGTGCTCGGGGAACGCGCGAAGTGTCAAAGCTGCAGCAGCTTATTCCAGCGGTTTATCCCCGTGTGCTCGGGGAACGCCATGCCCAAGCATTTTCACACGCAAACGCCCTCGGTTTATCCCCGTGTGCTCGGGGAACGCGCACCGCTGCAAACGCCAGCGGAGTCAGTACGCGGTTTATCCCCGTGTGCTCGGGGAACGCAGAATAAAAGCAATGAATCCATATGTTACTAACGGTTTATCCCCGTGTGCTCGGGGAACGCTTTTTGGTAGTGTTTTGCGGGTTTTTGGTGTGCGGTTTATCCCCGTGTGCTCGGGGAACGCTCAAAACTACCTTGGCGCTGACACTGGGCGCGCGGTTTATCCCCGTGTGCTCGGGGAACGCCGTCAACGTAGCAGTAAACGCCTTTGAATCTCCGGTTTATCCCCGTGTGCTCGGGGAACGCTTCACGTCCGATTGTACCAATATATTTAAAATCGGTTTATCCCCGTGTGCTCGGGGAACGCCGGCAATACCAACAAATTCAGCTGGATCAAAGCGGTTTATCCCCGTGTGCTCGGGGAACGCTCAGTCTCCAGCGGCCAAGGTGTTGTTATGCCCGGTTTATCCCCGTGTGCTCGGGGAACGCGGAAGAATCACACGCCGATATCACCGTGGATTCGGTTTATCCCCGTGTGCTCGGGGAACGCCACGTTAGCAAGAGACACAGAAAGTCTAGCTGCGGTTTATCCCCGTGTGCTCGGGGAACGCTTTCGGCTTGATGTTTTGCCGTTTAACGCTGCCGGTTTATCCCCGTGTGCTCGGGGAACGCTTGAACGCCTACGCTAATCAACTGACCTAACACGGTTTATCCCCGTGTGCTCGGGGAACGCAGATACTCTTTTACAACATTTACTTTCAGAACCGGTTTATCCCCGTGTGCTCGGGGAACGCTCACCGCCGCCAGTGTTAATAAAATCACCGACCGGTTTATCCCCGTGTGCTCGGGGAACGCGTCTTGGGAAAAAGAACATATGGCTATGATTGCGGTTTATCCCCGTGTGCTCGGGGAACGCGATGAATACGGCATAAGCCAGCAAGAGGTGCGCGGTTTATCCCCGTGTGCTCGGGGAACGCGCTGAAAACACATTAAAACGCATTGCTAAAGGCGGTTTATCCCCGTGTGCTCGGGGAACGCTTCTGATACAACCTTAGACGCCTCAATTACACCGGTTTATCCCCGTGTGCTCGGGGAACGCCTTGTATCACCAAGCGCAATAAAATCACCTCGCGGTTTATCCCCGTGTGCTCGGGGAACGCTCGATCAAAGTTTGTTTTGGCAATCCTGAAAACGGTTTATCCCCGTGTGCTCGGGGAACGCATTAATGTAGGCATTCAATTAACGAGGAGAAACGGTTTATCCCCGTGTGCTCGGGGAACGCGTCTTTTTCGTACTCTTCCGTTTCAAGTTTGCCGGTTTATCCCCGTGTGCTCGGGGAACGCGCCGTCACACTGCGAAAGTCCATCGTTGTAAAGGGTTTATCCCCGTGTGCTCGGGGAACGCTCTTAAATATAGATAAATCATCGGGTATCAAACGGTTTATCCCCGTGTGCTCGGGGAACGCCTTATAAATGTCCGTGTACGAGCCACCTTTTACGGTTTATCCCCGTGTGCTCGGGGAACGCAAAAGCAATTTTGAGCGCATTTGTGCTCATCGCGGTTTATCCCCGTGTGCTCGGGGAACGCGGAGCGTCACCAAAACTCCCAAAACTCTGCGGCGGTTTATCCCCGTGTGCTCGGGGAACGCTGCCGCCTCCCTTATCGCAAGCTGTTCGTTTGCGGTTTATCCCCGTGTGCTCGGGGAACGCGCACATAATATACGCAAAGCCACCTGTTCACGCGGTTTATCCCCGTGTGCTCGGGGAACGCCTGACAGGCTTTCGAGGATCTTTAAAGTCTGTCGGTTTATCCCCGTGTGCTCGGGGAACGCTGACGAATAGCAGGTCCATTTTCAGCGACAATCGGTTTATCCCCGTGTGCTCGGGGAACGCGCGGGGGATTAATAATTCAGAATCATATCTTCGCGGTTTATCCCCGTGTGCTCGGGGAACGCTTTTCGATTGTAGGCGCTATGCCTCAAAAACACGGTTTATCCCCGTGTGCTCGGGGAACGCAGATAGAAACTCTATGGCGTTTGTGTTTGACACGGTTTATCCCCGTGTGCTCGGGGAACGCCTTCAATTTGAGCGGCCATTTGCGCGGATATACGGTTTATCCCCGTGTGCTCGGGGAACGCCATGTTGGCAATGGCCTCTAATAGTTCTCTACCGGTTTATCCCCGTGTGCTCGGGGAACGCCCATCACACTGTGATAAGCCTTCGTTATAAAGCGGTTTATCCCCGTGTGCTCGGGGAACGCGGCATCATTCGCTAATGACTCCAAATAGAACACGGTTTATCCCCGTGTGCTCGGGGAACGCCAGATTCGTATTCGCACATTTTATCCAAAACACGGTTTATCCCCGTGTGCTCGGGGAACGCCATATCGACCTTATAGGCTGATGACACGTTTACGGTTTATCCCCGTGTGCTCGGGGAACGCTATGACTTAGATGGTAATGAAATTATCAGCTACGGTTTATCCCCGTGTGCTCGGGGAACGCCCAGACGCCCAAGCATCGGAAACACCACCCTGCGGTTTATCCCCGTGTGCTCGGGGAACGCACACTGCTGGCTATGGTTCGCGCAAGGTTGATCGGTTTATCCCCGTGTGCTCGGGGAACGCCCATTATACCACTCTCATCAATAATTTTTGTTCGGTTTATCCCCGTGTGCTCGGGGAACGCAGCTGTATCGTTACTATATCAGCCCGTTTGAGCGGTTTATCCCCGTGTGCTCGGGGAACGCCATCCATTTCGACAAAAACAGATAATGTGTAACGGTTTATCCCCGTGTGCTCGGGGAACGCCTCATAATCTCGCGAGACACGTAGAACGTGATCGGTTTATCCCCGTGTGCTCGGGGAACGCTAATGCCCACACCAAAGCCAAACTATCAGGCGCGGTTTATCCCCGTGTGCTCGGGGAACGCTCGAGATCTGCGTCATATTGAAACCACACTCCCGGTTTATCCCCGTGTGCTCGGGGAACGCAATTAATGAACGCTATAGTGGAGAGGCAAGCACGGTTTATCCCCGTGTGCTCGGGGAACGCAATGACAGACCCGACATATTTAACACCATCATCGGTTTATCCCCGTGTGCTCGGGGAACGCCACCCAAAGTATCCCCATTTCCAGCAAGACCGCGGTTTATCCCCGTGTGCTCGGGGAACGCTTCATCTAAACGGCGGCGATATTCGCCAAGGCCGGTTTATCCCCGTGTGCTCGGGGAACGCTTTCAAGAATTGGCGAATCACTCATTTACAATCGGTTTATCCCCGTGTGCTCGGGGAACGCACGACCTCATCCCTGTACATGCAGAGGCCGAGCGGTTTATCCCCGTGTGCTCGGGGAACGCGTATCACCATCAACAATGTAATCAATCATTTTCGGTTTATCCCCGTGTGCTCGGGGAACGCGTGTGAGTGTTTCGATATTCGGCAATCTCTTTCGGTTTATCCCCGTGTGCTCGGGGAACGCGGAACCGCGACCGCTACATCGTTGCCGTATTGCGGTTTATCCCCGTGTGCTCGGGGAACGCGATTGGTCGTAATAGTAGCCATATTCTATCCCCGGTTTATCCCCGTGTGCTCGGGGAACGCTCTAAATGTATACTATTGTTCTATAAAGAGAAATAATCTCTTAAAATTTCTACCAACTTTTTAAAGAGCGATATTTCTGTATTTATTCGTTATCCGGCGTAAATGTAACAAGCCTTAATCCATCTAAATCGATAGGCATTCGGCGGTTTGTACCATAGGTAATAAAGTCAAAACCTGACTCTGTATTGGTCGCCCACGCCATCACGACATTACCATCCTCTGCTAGCGCTTCTATTTGTTCCCAGATCATTTCTCGAACTCGTCTTGTTATATCCCCCACATAAACTCCCGCTCGAACTTCCAAAAGCCAAACGGCTAATCGACCTCTTAAACGAGGCGGCACCACTTCGGTTACTACCACTAGCATTGCCATGGCTATTTACTCCTATGTCCAGCATCACCTAAAGATGCAGGTTCCAGTATCGCTGGCGGCTGCGAGTCCTCTGGTGGCTTTGGTGGCTCTATTTCACCAGCGGCAAGCACTTCTTCGATGAGCGGTATTAATCGCTTTAAGACTTTTTCAGTTCGAAACACTTCACGACAAGCAATCCGAACTTCTTTGTCTGGCTGATAAGGGGATTTTGCAGCGATTTTAAAGGCCACTGGTACAACGGTTTCAAATTTAATTAAATCAGCAATATCATAGACGAACGACAAAGGTTTACCTGTATGCAAGAAACCAATAGCAGGCGCATACCCTGCAGCCAAAATAGCCGCTTCTGTCACACCATATAAACACGCCGTTGCCGCACTGAGACATTGATTTACCTTGTCTCCTGATTCCCACTCTTTTGGATCGTAACGACGACCATTCCACTGGACGTTATATTGTTTGGCTAGCATTTGATAAATTTGTCGAACTCTTGCTCCTTCGATGCCTCGAAGTTGGTCAACGCTCCTACGTTGTGGGGCTTCTTCACCAAAACGAATTTCAAACATTTTACGAACAACTTTTAGTCGTAATGATTCGTCTAAGGCAAGTTGAGCTTGGTAAAGAAGCTTATCTGATCTAGCCCCGCCCGGCTGCCCCGCTGAATAAAGTCGAACTCCCGCTTCGCCCACCCAAATAACTAAAGTTCCGGTAGTTGACGCAAGTTTAATGGCCGCATGACTAATTCTCGTCCCTGGCTCTAGCATTAAGCATGCAATTGATCCAACTGGAATATGCATTCTCTCGCCGTTAACATCGTCAATGACAACAAAAGCACCATCGCGTACGTCAATTCGCCCCATGCCGACAAAGATCATAGAATTTCGATCTTTTATGGGAATAGGCTTTAATGGTATAAATCCAGCCATTATTCTGCCTCCATCTGAGATAAAAGCATTAAATCATTCGCCGTCAAAATCCCCATTTGACGAATGGCTAATTCGTTTAACTTAACCACCCGTTCTGATTGAGGAACACCTTGCTCTATGAAATGCGCGTTAAGTGATTCTAGGTTCGCAAGACAGACTAATTGATGGACGTTGGCGTGATCTCGTATATTGCCAGTTAAAGAAGGCCTTTCATCTCGCCACTGTTTAGCCGTGACGCCAAATAGAGCGACATTAAGCACATCAGCCTCACTAGCGTAGACAAATTGAATTTGTTGTTGGGTTAACGAATCTGGAATGAGATTTTCTTTGATGGCATCGGTGTGAATAAGATAATTCACTTTCGCTAAATTTCGACGAATATCCCAGCCTAGATGCTGGAACTCTTGTTCTTTTAGACGTTGGAATTCTTTAATAAGGTAAAGTTTAAACTCGACAGATATCCAACTTGCGAACTCAAAGGCAATGTCTTTTTGTGCATAAGTGCCGCCATAACGACCCGCTTTGGAGATCAAGCCGATAGCAGAGGTTCGCTCGCTCCATTGCTTAGATGTCAGGGTGAAGCTGTTGAGCCCGGCCTGTTTTTTAAAGTCCTCGAATTCGAGGACTTTAAAATCAGGGTTATTCAACTGCTCCCAAATACCCAGAAACTCAACAGTATTTCGATTACGCAGCCAGTTGCCAATGATATGCGCGGCTCTGTCATTTCCTTTGTATTTGGCGATATCGGTGATACAGATATATTCATTACCATCCTTGGTAGTGGTTGATATTGTGTGGTCCAACACTTGTAATTTTGGCTTCATTTTTCTTCTCCTTAAGTCAAACAGAAAGAGCCAAATTATTTGACTCTTTCAACGAAGCTAAATAGATTTTATTAACATGAGTCCGCAGCCCAATGATTTTGCTCTTCCAAAGCCTTTTTCCAACTGCTCAAGAAACTTTTCAGGGTCTTGCACAGTCAGTACGCCTTGGTAATCCACACTGGAAAAACGAATTTTATCTTCTCGATTTTTATCACTACGATGCTGCATGTACGTTTGCACCTCTGGTAAAAAGTCGAGAGTAAATCCCCAGTTTTCTAGTCGTTTTGGATTAGCTATCCACTCTTGAGCAGCCTGCTCCATAATTAAACGAATTTCTTCACTATCTGATACGCCACTCTCTTTCGCTGCTTTCTTCGCATGCATCATGACATCATGACGTTTTGACTTTCCCTTTTCATCCGTTGTGCAAACGGTCGGGTTCGCTCTTAAGGTAAAGCCTAATCGCTGACCACTCTGCAGTTTTGGCATAAAGGTTTTCGTTTTAACGTTAAAAGTACTTTCATCTGATTCTGGTTTAACCGATGACAGAACAAAAAATGCTTTCGATCCGTCTGCACTTTGCTCTTCACGAAACAAGAAAGAACGCTCATCTTCTTCCGTAAATAGCTGCCATAACATTTGGTGGGTGGAGTAAACGCCTTTTCCGCCAAACCCGAGTAGTAGCTGCCGAGCTTGCTGTGAGGCTTGAAACGATACTTTAGACAAATACATTTAGGCCTCCTCTACTTTGACTTGATGGACTGTTATTTGATGCATCACGCGCTGCTTAAACTGCCAACGGTCGCGGTTAATTGGATCATCCCAAGGGTGGGTTGTCAGTGCGGTTTCACCTGAGAACTCGTCAACACTTCCTTCCCAAGTGTAAGTAGATAATTTATTAGGCGCTAACCAAATGGTATCTAAGCGAGGCTTCTCACTGTCAATAATGCTTGGGAAAGGATAATCCAGTGCCTCTCTTAAGCTGACAGATGTTAATAATACAGGCAACAGAGGAGCAGCCAGAGGGCAAGATTTTCGCCCCAAAGACAACACATACACAGGCTTAATAAGCGCTTGCTTGAGCTGCTCTAAACTAAAGAGACTCTCTTGCGTTAATGAAATAGCCACAATCCAAATACCATCGCAGCGATAGTCTCGCGTAGACAATATGGTATTCAGCTTCTCTTTATGCTCATCCAACAACTCATTTTTACGAGTGCGATAAACATACTTGTTATTACGAGATGGTACTTGGCTCGTATGATAATCCCTCAACAAGCTAGTTGGTGTCACCTGCTTGGTCGCCATCTGAACACTACTGTGCAAAGCGTCTAGTTGCTGTGCATCGTCACGCTTAATACCTAGGGCTGCTCCCAGCAAACCGAGAATGGCGGAACGCGTTGGCGCAATGGCTGTAGCCCTGTCTCCACCAACAGCGGGCTGTCCCCAACTTGCCATGGGGCCATAGAGCCGAAATACTAAATAATCCTTCATGATTCGGGCTCCCTACTGAGCGACAAAGGCTTTTAATTCTTCAAATGAACCTTCGCCATTGACCGCATCAATGGCATAGCGCGTTTCTGCGCATTCACCATAGACTTTATCAAAATTTTCGGCCTGTTTATTAAGCGCTTTAATCGCATCGACCGCTTGGTCTCCACCTGCAATGGGTTTTAAAAACGCCGCCGACAAGGAACGTGGCTGATATTCGCCTTTCTCAGCTAAGACATAGCTAGCATAAGCGCGAGAGGCGAAGCTATTTTGTTTGCCTTTTGGCGATACTTTTACGGCGGCTTCCGTCAGCGCTTGAATGGCTTTATTAGCTAAGGCTTCATTTCCATCAAGGTTCTCAATTAGTTGAGATTTGTTGATGCAAATGTAGTTATAAAATAACGCCGCCGCAAAGCCGGATTCACCAATATGAGATGAGCCAGAATCTTCTTTGCCGTCGTTCAAATCATCCACTGCAGTGAAATAATCATCTTCCACAACTATGCTGTGAACGCTCAATGCATGAGCCACTTGGCAAGCCGCTTCCACATTAAAACGTGGGCTAGACGCCAACATACGACCAAACATGGCAATATCTACAGCGCTTTGATTTTTACGCAATAAGTTTTTTTCTTCTTCTTTTGGCGCTCGATTTTCTTCCACTAATATTGCCGCCAACTCAAATGCTGCCGTTTGCTCTTCTGGACTGATGTGTGCAAGCTGCTCTATCTCTAAAGAGTCTTTTTTGATTTTACCAAACACGCCTGCAATATCCGCAGCCCATACTTTGGCGTTCTTGTCAGAAGCACCTTTCTTAATCATTAAGTCAAACACTTGCTGACCAAAACGTTTGGTACGTTTGCCAATATTGTTCGACAAGGCAGACTCAAAAACTTCAGAACAACGCCAGTTGCGCTTTAAACTTTGTGAGCTGACGCGTAAGCGATCAAAGCCTCCCATTTTCGCTGTTTTTGGGCGACCAAGATCGTCACGGTTTAAGTTAGACGGTGCGTAAGAGGTTAGGATATGAAGTTGAATAAATTGGCTCATGTTAATTCCCTTTTAGATTAATTGGTTGTAGTAGATTTAGAAGCTTTTTGATTGGCTGATCGGTAATAATCCATCGCCCATTGCACGGTAATTCGTTTATCGGCTTTACGCGGTTGTCTATCGTAATGTTCTTGAAACCATTGCAATATGTCGGCAACCACTTTGGTTGGCGACACCTTGCCATCTAATTGGTGAATAATACGACGTAAGCGTTTTAAGAAATCGTCCGGTGTTGGCGTATTTTGTAGCTTGGCAAAGCGCAGCTCACTAACAATGGATTTGTCTGTTGGTTCGCCCTGCTTGTTCAATTTCTTACCTGCCTGAACCGCTAGTTTTTCACCATTGTCTTGCTTGATATGCACTAATACAGCAGCAACAGTTGCCCACGCTTCAAGCTTTTGAGTTTGTGTTTCTTTACTCATAGACAGCAAAGCCTCTTCAAGTCCACTATTTAATAACGCTATCCACAAGGCTCGAAACCCTTCTGACAACATAGCATCATCCGCAGAGTCGCATCGTTTCAATTCGGCTTTATGTGAGGTTGGTGCTGGTTGGATATGCTTTTCTTTTAACTCTGAGGTATCCAAAAACATACTTTGCCACCAGCGACTTACCACTTTGAACTCTTGATCATCCATTAACCCACCTCCTGCTTCGATTCAATTTTATGATCGGTTTTAAAGCTTGTAATATCTTTGCCACCGTATAACCAACCCGATAATGACCGCCTTGCTTCAATACGCTTTATCATGGTTCGCTCGGAACCCAGTTCAGATAAGGCGTATTCATCAAACAGATCCAACACAACAGATTGCAGTTTCGTTAACCATGTTTTCGCTGCTTCGCTAGAAAGCTGCTGTCTTTCGTTTTCCACATCTTCCATTAACTTGGCAATGGCATCGAAGAATAGGTTTTCTGTACGTTGCCAGAATTCCAGATCGATAAAGGACATATCGCCCTTGGCGTCACTTGGGCTTTCAAACCAAGCCGCTTTAACCTCAGACCGTAAATGCCATAAGGCATCAGACGACAGCTTTTGAAGGTATTTAACCTCGACCAGTAAGTCATTTTGCTGCTCTGGATCAAACTGAAACAAAGGCATACTGGCGCTGTACCAACAGCGAGCCTTCATATTGTCCATATCGTAGCCAAATACCCAAAGGCGAGAGCGAACCTGTTTTAATACTTTACGATAGTGTTTAGATACCACTTCAAAATGAGATACAACCGCCGCACATTTTTGAGCTTGAGTGTCACTTGAAAAGCTCAAAACATCCCAAATCTTATAATGCAGTCCACCGGGCTGACCTTTGATAGACAGCCATTCTGCTTCTGGCTTTTTCGGGTCGCCTTTATAAGGTGTTAACGGGTGTGACCAATTGCCGGAATAATTGTGACCATAGTTTTGTGTTCGATAGTTCGTTACCAATTTTTGAGCGGTTTTTCCTGAGATTTGACAAACACCTTCTCCATGTTGAACTTCTAAGCGAATGCGGCGTGGCATCGCCCAAAACATATGCAAAGGATGCACATCATGTTCATAAATTTCCGTACCCTTTTTATCACTTAACTTAGTCGGTACTAACCAAGGAAAAACAGAACCATCATTGAAGTTAGGATCATCGTAAACCCAATCTTCTCGATTCATCACATTAAGCCAAAGCTTTTGCCAGAGTGTTGCTGTCTCAGTTGATGGCTGTATCAAGGTCGTCAACGGACCACCACCACGAAGCCCGACTCTATGCCCTGCACCACCGGCTGGTGCATTAATTTGCAGAGTAAAAAGGGCTAACAGCGCCATTTCTAAAGACATCTGTTCGCCAATGCCGCGTTTAATAAAGTGGTCGGTATTGTTTTTTATGCCATTTTCACCGGGCGCTTCTATAAGCAAACCGGAAACCGTAGTTGGCTTTTGCTTTTCCAACAGGTCAAAATCCTGCATAAACAAAGAACCATCACCATCCCCCTGAAAAGCATGTTCAACAGATTGGAAAACGCTTTTTAACGTTTCTTCAGAAGGCGGTGTTTCAAACAGCTTTACCCATTCTGTTTGACCTTTCGGTGCAAATACCGTTTGCAATAAACCAATAGCAAACTGATAGGCGGCGCCTTGAAAATCAGCCCGTGGCAACGCAAAATCCACCACATCAGATCGGCAGATCTGACTCATCGGCAACACTTGCTCCGAGCCATCTTGCAACCGCATCGGCAACCAAGGATCTTTTACTAGATTCATAACATGTCCTTATTGTTCGTTTCTTTAAACCCAAACCTGTTGTTATATTCAAAGCCTGTATCGTTTTCTGGTAACCAAGATTGTAAATATTTGCCGCTTGGATAGCGTTGCGCCAGATCATCCCGTTCCTCTTCTGATAGCTGTGCGAGTTTCACTGCGTATTTATTTTTGGATAATTTGAGCGTGCTGAGCTGAACAGCAAATTTAGGGTGATCGACTCTTAGCTCTAATTGACCACTCGTATTTCTTTTTAGTAACAGCACATTGACGGTTTCTATATCGCTATGACGAGTGCTAATGTCTGAGTCATCATCAAACCAATATTGATTACTGTGATCGCTGTAACCATAGTCTTGCCACTTCAACCGATTTGATTTGGCTTTACTCGCTTTGGCCAGCTCATCACCTTGAGTCGCTTGTTCAAGCTTTAAAAGAGTTGTCGGGATTTGATCAAATGCAGTGCTTGAATAAACCGCCTCGATAAGATCCCTAGCTTGCTCTGGCATCTTGATGCCACCTAGCTCTTTAAGCTTTTTCATTCCTAACCATAAACGACCAGGGGAACGATAGACATATTGCGTATTGCGAAAGTCCTGCGATAACCAGTCAACAGCCGGTTCATCTGACCACGCTGGTGCATGCAGATACAAAACAGGACTTGATCTCATATCGGTAATGCCGGATTGATAAGCGCGTTGTTCGTTGCGAGTATGGCGATGAAGACGACCAGCACGCTGGATCAAATCATCTATGGGACAGATATCGGAAATCATCACATCGGCATCGGCATCTAAACTTTCTTGAAAAACTTGTGTGGCAATCAGTACCTTGCCAGCGCGACTCTCTGCGTTACTGCCTTTGCCAAAGCAGTCCAAGACTTGCTTCTCAATCAATTGACGGTCATCGAGCATAAATCGACTATGAAATAATAAGAGGTTATCTGGGTTGGCTATTTGCGGCTGAATTGCTTCGTAGGCTTTTAAGGCATCATCAACAGAATTACGAATCCAAACAACACACTCACCTCGCGCTATGGATGCCATTACTTTGCCTAAGACGGCCTTTTCATTCTCTAAATAATCCACTTTAACAAAACGACTCACATCCGCTCGGCTTTCAAGTTCATGTTCAATTAATGGCATTGTGGATGTAAGAGACACTTTTGTCGCCAGTGGAAAATGAGTGTTTGTTGGTATCAAATTGGAATGCAGGCTTTCTTTTAAATAAATGTGCGCCAAACGTTGTCTTTGCTCCATAGATAAAGTAGCCGTCAGTAAAATAGCGCTACCGCCTTGATGAAGGTGCAAAGACAATAAGCTTTCTAGCAGCTCAAACATATATTCATCCGCTGCATGAACCTCATCAAAAATCAGTACCTTTCGGTGTAAACCCAATAAACGTAAGGACTGATGGCGACGAGGTAAAACAGAAAGTAATGCTTGGTCAATGGTGCCCACACCAACAGGTGCCAGAAGGGCTTTTTTGCGAGAATCACTTAACCATTGGTTGCATTGCGCCGTTGCGGTTTGGTCGTTTGATGAATAATCGCTATCGACTTTCGATGAAGACAAAACACTCGACTGAAATAACTCATTCATTTCTCTTGCACCGTGCGCTAGTACAATACTGGGTTTGGCCTCACTCGCCTGAAACATTATTTGATAGCTATCAAATACGCGCTTGTACATGGCGTTCGATGTTGCCATGGTGGGCAAACCAAAATAAAAACCATCTGCAGCACCAGCTGCCAACAAACGATGCGTTAACGCCAATGCCGCTTCGGTTTTCCCTGCTCCCGTCACATCTTCAAGAATGAATAATTGAGGACTATCATCTATTTCGACGTCTTGTGCCCATTGCTGCAATGGTGTTGGCGTAAAGTTGAAGTGTTTTTCAATCGATTCAAAGGGAGCCTTATTAAAAACCTTTACTAACTCTGTGGACTCTAACGCTTCTTTTGCTCTTTGCTGAGCAATTGGCCAATATTTGTCCAACAACATAGGAGTAGAGCAATACTTAAAATGGTTTTGATCTGATCCTATCCAATCCGCCAACACAGCCACACCAGCTAAAGTCCAGCTGACTTGTTTCAGGCGTTGACGCCATTCACGATCAATTAATTTTTCGATAGGAAGAACTGGCTGGATCAACTCAAACGCATCAAGAGCAAACTGCTCCGCTGCGGGAACATTTTTCTTACGCTCAATATAAGGCGCTAGCTCAGTAAGTTTAGCGCTATTGATTGGTTTTCCATGATGCCCTAACACGCAATCCATGAAGACCATCAAGGTTTGCGAACATTCACCTTCTTCTTCAAAACTTAAAGAACGAGAATATAACTCATCACGATCTCTAATTTTATCCCAAAAATACAAGCCAAGAAGATCATGACGAAACTCTCTTCCGTCATATTGACGGTTAGGGTTAGCAGCGAATAAATAATGAAGTTCGTCTTTAAACAAGGCTTGAAAGGCCGACGCGAATTTACCTAGGTCATGCAAGGCTAGAAAAAAGACAAATAGCTTCGTAACCTCTTGTGGCTTCAGATCAAGAAGCTCAGAAATATTTTTTGCAAGTTCCGTGTCTGGTGCTAGTAGTATTTCACCCACAGCCGCTACATCGAGACTGTGATAAGGAAGCAAGTGGTAAGGATCCCCTTTATTGTCTAATTCTTTCTTCTGGGCTTTCCCCCAGTAGAAAAAGTAACTTGCTATGTCTGTTGGTTGCATTCGTTTGTCCTCGCTAAGTCCTTTCACTTTACCCCCTTTTCCCTACTCCACAACCCTGTTGTTTTGCACAGGTAAAGTAATTTGACAGGTCTTGAGTAAAATCATGTTTTTCACGATTCAATCAGTCAAATAACCATTGTTTTATGTCGGTGTAGTTAACACACACCAGTTGTTGGGCTTGTGGGTTGGCTTCGAGCATTTTGGTTTTGATCTGTAAGTCATCTAGGGTGTATTTGACGAGGGCTGCGCGGGTGGTGATGTTCAGTTGGCCGTCTGTCATGCCGTAGTCGTTTTCCAGTACGCTTTTTTGTTTGTCGGTGAGGCGGGAATCGGGTGCCAGTATGAGGGTCACTTGGGTGTTCCACAGTGTGTCTTGTTGTCCAGTGTGTTCGGTCGTTTTGCCATCATAGTCGACACTCTGAAACCGACTTAGTACAAAGTCGAGGAATTGCTTTCGCATATCGCAGTAAGCACGAACATGCCAGCGTCCAGTGGTTTTGACAAAGCTATGGGGGTAAATCAAGCGGCCTTGCGGATCGCTGCTGGATACGGATAAGTATTCACAATCTACGGCGGTTTTGTCTTTAACGGCTTGCAATAAGGGTCGCATGACCTGGGGCGAGACGAAGCGCGCTAGGGCTTGTATTCTGTGTTGGGTCGCGTCTTTGGCCACATTGGAAAAGGTGGGAATCTTGCCGTAATTTAGCCAATCAAAGTATTCATCCACGGTTTGGTCAATGTAATGCGGTTTAAAATGATCTGTTATTTGGTAGGCTTTTCGTTTGGCATCATAGTCTAACGAGTTTGGAAAATCGGCCTGATATTGTTTAAGCAGCTGACTGACGCTTTGCCGCGTGAGACCTAAAGCTGTCATTAGTGGTTTGGTGTTTATTTGCCCTTCCCAAAAGGCGATCAATTCTAACATCCAATAACGCTGCACCAACTCCATCTGACAATCCCTTTGCATGTAATGGTCTTGCAATGTAACGCAGTTTTGTTTGATCGCCAAACCGCAATTGTTGTCTTTTTGTATTTGGGTTAGTCAGTTTGTCACTGTATGTTTGCTTGTTGATTAGCGCTCTGCCCTGATCATCCAGTTTCTTGGGGTGAGGCTTTTGTCACAAAACTCGCCTATCTCAACGTGGTAGCCGTTTTCTTCTAGGTACATGGCGCGGTCGAGGACGAGCCAGTATTCCAGCGCGGGGCGAAAAAGTTGGCTAATGGCTTCGAGTTTTTGCACTTGTTGATAACGAGTTTGGCCGATACTTTCAAAGTCTTTAAAAGAAGTTTTGGCGATTAAGTCCGTTAGCCCTTTTTGTTCCGCCGCCCAGCGACAAAAGGCCGTAAAACCTTGGTTAAGAATGGCTTTTTGAATGGAGGGAACAGGCAGATAGTCGTCTTGCTGACGAGCAATCCGCTGCCATGAGTCAAAACCCAATCGATAAGTGAGCTCGAGTTGCTTGAGACGTTGTTCACGAGCTCCGGCGGTGGCGACTTCTTTTACCGCAAGTTTGAGGTCTGCTTGACGTAAATTAAGTTGGGATTGCTGCGCCCATTGGGATAGCGGTCGATAAAGCTTATCTTGTGTCAGGTGATAGCAGCAGGGAGAAATACACACCACCGCGGTCTGCGCAATGACGGCTTGTTTAATCAGTTCACGGTGCAAATCCCCACAAGCATGAAGCGCGACGGCGCAGTGAGTGTTCGCTAACGCCAATTCCCCTTCCCCTTTTAGTACATCGGCGTGGGTAAAAGTCTGTGGCAGGTTGAGTCGTTTGGCATCTTGCTCGCCCGCATCACACAAGACTTTTTGCCATTCTAGGCTATGGACCGGCTTGCTGTCTTGGAAAGCCAATAGTTTGCCGAGATGGCCCTTACCTGCACACCATTCCACGTAGCTTTCTGCATTAGGTGTCTGTGCAACAAAGGCTTGAATTTGCGCCCATTTACGCCCTTTTATGGCGGTCGACAGATAACTTGGCAAATCGGTAGTAAGCGTTCGCTTCTCTGATAACCTGCGATTTTCATGGTTGCTTTCGTTAATTGAAAGCTGAAGTTCTGGGCAAATACGCCCCACCTCGTCATAAAAAGCCTCTTCTATTGGTTGCTCTATCTGACTCGTAAGATACTCTGCCAAGGCAGGGTAATGATCACGCCAAGGGTTATCAAGCTGGGCAAAGGTGTCGAATTGCCAAAGCCGTGTGTGCGCTTTTAGCCAAGTATCTAGGGCTTGGAAATGCTGTTGGAACGCTGTCATGAATCGGCTCATCGGAAAGGAAAAACACAGTGTCTTTTTTTCTTTACAGTATTAGGGAAATTTCCCTCGCTGTTGCATTGTATTTTGTCATAAAAACGGCAAAATGAAGAGGCTATTTAAGCAACGATTCTAGCCACAGTGATTTCCCTGTGACCTATATAAGGACCCCGTAATTATTATGTTCAAGCATCTTAAAGCTGTTTCTGGCGACCCTCTTTTAGCCCTTATTATGGCCCATAAACAAGATACCAATCCAAAGAAAATCGATTTGGGTGTGGGTGTCTATAAAGACGATAACGGCCACACGCCGATTCTTAATACGGTAAAAAAAGCCGAAGCCATTTTGCTTGAACAAGAAGATTCTAAAAGTTATTTGGGCATTTACGGTGCCACCGAGTTTGAAGCCATTATTAAAGACTTGATTTTGGGTGAAGGTAATCCATTAATCGCGTCTGGTCGCGTTCGCTCTACACAAACCCCTGGCGGTACTGGCGCGTTAAAAGTGGCAGCGGACTTTATCAGCGCGAATTTGAAAGGCGCACGTCTTTGGGTAAGTGACCCGACTTGGGGTAACCATAAGTCTATTTTTGATTCTGCGGGCGTTGAGGTGAAAAACTACCCTTACTACGATCCTGCTACGAACGGTTTGCGCTTTGATGACATGATGGCAACACTAGAAGCCGAAGTTAAAGAAGGCGATGTGTTGTTGTTGCATGCTTGCTGCCATAACCCTACAGGCATTGATTTGCAATTCGACCATTGGAAAGTGCTAACCGATTTCGTTAACAAGCGTGGTGTGTTAGCTTTGGTGGATGCAGCTTATCAAGGTTTTGGTGATGGTTTGGATGAAGATTTGGCGGGCTTGCGTTACATGGCGGCCAATGTTCAAGACATGTTGATCGCAAACTCTTTCTCGAAAAACTTCGGCATTTACCGCGAGCGTTGTGGTGGTTTGAGTGTGGTAGCTGCGTCTGCTGACGAAGCCAATGCGGCGTTTTCTATTATTGGTCAGGCGATTCGTGCCAACTACTCTATGCCACCTGCTCACGGTGCCGCTGTGGTTTATACCATTATGAGCAATCCTGAGCTGAAAGCAGAATGGGTTTTGGAAGTGGCAGCAATGCGTGATCGTATTAACGGTTTACGTGAAAAATTGGTCGCAAAATTAGCGGCGTCTGGCGCAAGCAAGGATTTCAGCTTTATCAAAGATCAGCGCGGTATGTTCTCTTACTCTGGTTTAACCCTAGAGCAAGTACGCACTTTGCGCAGTGAATACGCAATTTACATTGCAGATACGGGTCGTATGAGTATCGCTGGTGTCAGTGATAACAACATCGATTATTTGTGTGAAAGCATTGCGAAGGTGGTGGGTTAATTTTCCCACCCCTTGAAACACAAAAGCCGTGATGCACATCACGGCTTTTTTATTTCTGAGAAGAAAGAATACTGTAGGAAAAAATTTACTAAATCAGTGTATTACGCGGTTTTCCGAGTTCTTTTTGCCCGCTTGCATGTCTGGGTGATAATACTGTACCAAGCGCAAAATAGAAGGCTCTAACATTTCCCGCCAGAAGGTTACTTCTTCTTCGACCATGACTTCCAATTTATCCCAACCCGCTTCGGTACCGAATAGGCGCACAGGTGCCAGCGCTTCATCAAAGAATGCTCTGTCTCCACCAATCCCCATACCGATCAATTTAGCACCGCGAATGAAGCCAACACACCATTCTTCCACCAAGATGCTGTATTCGCCATCCACTTCTTGCTCAAGGTAGACGGGGTAAAAATCCCCAAACAACAAGCTGTTCATGGTTTCCATATACATGATCAACACAAGACTCAGAAACTCGTCTTCTTGTTCCGTAGATTCCCACACTGGCTGGTCTTCATCTGCGCCCCAAATGGCGTTCAACCAGACATCTGGCTCTAATTCTTGTACAGAACAACCCAATGCGGTTAAAAAGCCATCTAACTCCGACACACACATCAGCGAACGATCGGTTCCAAACGTCAATAAATAGTGATCTATTTTTTCGTACAGAACTTCTTCGCTGATGACATCATCGTTTATCTCTTCAGACATTTATTCGTTTCCATTTAGTTGAGCTATACATATATTTTAGCGTGTCTTGGCAAAAGCGGTAATCTATTGGTTCATTAATCAATAATCGCCAAGTTACCATAGGTTTCTAGCCAGTTTTTGCGATCACCAGCGCGTTTTTTCGATAGCAATTTGTCCAGTAGCTCGTCGGTGTCTGGTTTGTCTTCCATGGTCAGTTGAATTAAACGACGAGTATCTGGTGCCATGGTGGTTTCACGTAATTGTGCTGGGTTCATTTCACCCAAGCCTTTGAAACGCTGTACGTTTGGCGTGCCACGTTTGTTTTCGGCGGCAATTTTATGCAAGGTGATGTCTTTTTCTTCGTCATCTAGGGCGTAGTAGACTTCTTTACCAATGTCGATTCGATATAAGGGCGGCATGGCGACAAAGACATGTCCGCTGTTCACTAAAGCGGGAAAGTGACGCACAAACAAGGCGCATATCAAGGTGGCAATGTGCAAACCGTCTGAGTCGGCATCGGCTAAGATGCACACTTTACCGTAACGCAAACCGCTCAAATCCTCATCACCTGGGTCTACTCCCAGCGCGACAGAAATGTCATGAATTTCCTGCGAGGCCAGTACTTGGTTGGAGTCCACTTCCCATGAATTCAGAATTTTACCACGCAGTGGCAGAATGGCTTGGAAGTCTTTTTCGCGGGCTTGCTTAGCAGAACCGCCCGCCGAGTCCCCTTCCACTAGGAAAAGTTCGCTTCGAGACGTATCTTGTCCTGAACAGTCGGCCAGCTTACCCGGCAAGGCTGGGCCTTGAGTAATCCGTTTACGCACCACTTTTTTACTGTCTTTTAAGCGTTTCTGTGCGCTATTGATGACAATGTCGGCAATTTTCTTACCGTCTTCAACATTCGAATTCAGCCATAGGCTAAAGGCGTCTTTCAATGTGGCTGAAATAAAGGCCACAATTTGACGAGACGACAAGCGCTCTTTGGTTTGGCCTGAGAACTGTGGCTCTTGAATCTTGGCTGACAACACATAGCTGCAACGATCCCATACGTCTTCTGCGGTAAGCTTCACACCACGGGGTAAGAGGTTGTGAAAGTCACAAAATTCCCGAATGGCTTCTAACAGCCCCGTTCGAAGGCCATTGACGTGTGTACCGCCCTGCGCGGTTGGGATTAAGTTAACATAACTTTCTGTTACCAACTCGCCGCCTTCTGGTAACCATTGTACTGCCCAGTCAACGCCTTGTGTCTTTTCTGTCAGACCACCAATAAATGGCTCATCTGGCAATAAAACAAAACCCTCATTGGCCTGCGCAAGATAATCTTTTAGGCCATCTTGGTAAAACCATTCTTCCCTAACGTCTTCCGCGCCACTTTGGTCAATGAAAACCACATGCAAACCCGAACACAATACGGCTTTGGCTTTTAATAAATGTTTGAGACGAGAAACCGAAAATTTAGGGCTATCAAAGTATTTGCTGTCCGCAGTAAATTTTACTTTGGTGCCGGTGTTTTTCTTACCCACCGTGCCAATTTCTTTGAGCTCTGAGGTTTTAAAACCGTTTTCAAAACCGATGTGGTATTGGATGCCATTACGTCTTACCCAAACTTCTAAAGACGTCGACAAGGCGTTTACTACCGAAACACCTACACCGTGTAGTCCCCCTGAAAACTGGTAATTGTCACCAGAGAACTTGCCACCAGCGTGCAGCTTAGTGAGAATCAATTCAACGCCCGATATGCCTTCTTCTGGGTGAATATCGACGGGCATGCCTCGACCATTGTCTTCGACGCTTAATGAGCCATCTTTGTATAGAATCACTTCTATGCGATCTGCATGACCCGCTAAGGCTTCATCCACTGAGTTGTCGATAACTTCTTGCCCTAGATGATTTGGCCGTGAGGTATCCGTATACATTCCTGGGCGTTTTTGTACAGGTTCTAAGCCACTCAGAACTTCTATCGATCCGGCGTTATATTCTTTTGCAGACATGCGTGTTTTTACTTCCAAGTTGATCGTGCGTCATAGTGTCAAAATACTAGAACGCGTGCGAGTATAAATTAGATTGGTTAGAGTCTATCACTGGTTTTACGTGGTGTGAAATAGTCCAACAAGTGTCGTGGTTTAGTCGGTTATAATTTGTGCAAAACGCAGAATTTCTGACGAAAAGCGTTCAAATTCGGTAAAGCTGTGATCGCCTTTTTCTTCATGCGTTAAGCGCGCTGTTTTCGGAAACGCCTTTAACGCTTCTTTGTAATCTAATACTTCATCGCCTTCTTGAATCATCAGCCAATATAGTTCGGCTGTGGGCTGCGTAATGACTAGCTGCTCAAGCTCTAACATGTGATGTTCAGTCAGTTCGTATTCGTCTTGGGTGTAAGGATTGGTTTGTGGGCCAAGATACTCTTTTAACAAGGTTGGCGCTTGTACCGCTGGATTCACTAAAATGGTGTTCAGACGATATTTTTCAGCCAAATACGCAGCGTAAAAGCCTCCAAGCGAACTGCCAATCAAGGTAATGCCTTGGTGTTGCTGGGCTTCAATGATGGTTTCCAGCTGTTTAATAGCTTGCGCGGGTTGCCATGACAAACGTGGCGAAATCACCGCATTTGATAAGCCTCTTTTACTCGCCTCATTCATCAGCACGGTGGCCTTATGGGAACGCTCTGAGCTATTAAAACCATGGATATATAATAAAATGGCCAAAGGATTCTCTACACACATCAAATTAAACGAACATTAATTAGGCAAATTGAAATGACAAGACCGTATTGAGTCGATGCCCATGCTTCAAACATAATTCCAATAGATCGGCTAACTGCTGATTGAGTCGAAATTTTTCATCTCGATGCAACATGGCGTCATTGGGATAAGGATACGTACCTTGATATTGTCGATGCCCATCGGTGATTTCGGCAATACCAACATCATGATACAAGCGTATGGTCATGGATAACTTTGCTTCGAATAACAGTTTTTTCTCTATCTCAGGGCCAAACTCTAACCCGATCTCTGAGGTGAAACGACTCTCTTTCCCTAGGGTAAGGCTTAGACGGCTTTCTTGGTCGCCAGCACTGTGAATCGCAAAATGCCATGCGTCCATTTCTTCTTGGCCACGCATGAGTTTGCCTAGGCGACGGTAATTCAATTCGCCAAGCATCTGCAAACTCACCAAATCTGGTACATAGTGTTTTGACATTTTATCGATCATTTTGCCTTTATCATCTTTTTTCATGAGGTTTGCCATTGTCACGGGGCATTTTTTACGGAGTAATCGGTTTCTGTACCGATGTTCGAAGGATGCCTCAGCGCGTCAAGTTGGCGACTCAGACGAGTATCTTTATCTTGCCAGTATAGATTAAACCATGCAAAAAAGTGCTCTCTGTCTTTGCCAGCTGCGTTATATTCTGACGTTAACATTGTCTTGGGTAATGCTATGTCGCGCACCACCACTCTTACTTTGCCTATCCGACCACAGAGTAAATCCCACCCCGTAACCGTCTGTTGTTCATACAAGACATTAATGTCCGTGATGCCTTTTATGGCCGGTGTCATGGTTTGCAAAATAAAGCTGACACCGCCCGCTCTGGGTTTAAGCAAATGCTCATAAGGCGAGGCTTGTTGTTTGTGTTTGGCGTTAGTAAAACGTGTTCCCTCTACAAAACTCATAATAGCATTAGGGCGTTTTAATAACCTAACGCAGGACTTACGTGTGGTTTCTAAATCTTTGCCGATTAAATGCGGTTTCTTCTTTAGCGTGTCCTTACTGTAACGCTTCATATAGGGAAACCCCATGATATAGGTGGCGCTGCCAACAAACGGCATCCAAATCAAAGCCTGCTTCATAAATACTCGTGGCAAAGGACGACGACCTCTTAATTGCGCAAAAATCACAAACACGTCTACCCAAGATCTATGATTGGCAATTATTAAATGCCAATGCTGAAAATCCACTTTCATGGTGTCGTCTAATTCCCAGTTTATGCCAAGCACATGCTGAAACCACCATTCGTTCGCGGCCGCCCAACCCTCATAAAGACGATTAAAACAACGTTCTGCTAGCGCTTCGTACCGGGTGTGTTTCAACAACAGTAAGGGAGCAACTAAATGGGCTAATACTGTCCAAAACAGCGCGTTACTGGACATGAAGATGAAAGACGACACGCCAGTGATTGGTTGTAAAACCATGCGTTTCAGTATGAGAACGGAGGAGAGATTCGGTTGATCAGCCATCTGTTTACACACTCCAACGGGCGACAAGATCGTGTTTATTTAACGCAAACCATTGCAATCCCATTATGGTACTGGCGTTTTCAACATCGTATTTAAGCAAAGCAATGGCATCATCCGCAGAGAAGAGATGCAACTTAATGTCTTCATTTTCTGAGTCCAAACCATGAACTTGATCCGTGTTCACTTGGCTAGAATCAAATTCGCCAGCGTACATGCGTAAATACTCCACCAAACCACCAGGAGAAGGCACGAATTTAAACATGTATTCAAGACGCCTTACTGTGACACCAGCTTCTTCTAAGGATTCACGGCGGGCAACGTCTTCGTCACTTTCCCCCTCTTCTACCATGCCCGCCACCAGCTCCAGTAACCAAGGTGATTCATTACGCAGTACGGCAGGTCGAAATTGCTCAATTAACAACACTTTATCCGCTATAGGATCGAACAATAAGACACAAACGGCATCATTACGAACCATCATTTCACGGCTCATGGGGTGACTCCATTCACCATTGAACTTTTTGTGTCTCAACGTCAGTTTGCGCATTTCAAAGAAACCTTTGTACAGGCATTCATCTTTTAAAATCTCAACGTCTTTTTTGCTGTAAGTCGGTTTAAACTTCATATGATCTCGTCCTAAGCAGGCCACTTTTTCAAGTTAGGTCTGATATGATGGGGCAAAAGGCTTAATGTCAGATTGTACTGCGCACGATCCACGTTATACTGGCAAACCATAGCTTTATTCGCCATCGCTTATCTTGGAGCATTATCAATGGAAGACATACGCTGTGCTTGGTGTTTAGGATCTCCTGAATACATGCATTATCATGATACCGAATGGGGTGTTCCTATTTATGACGACCAAGCATTATTTGAGTGTATTGTACTCGAAAGCGCCCAAGCAGGTCTAAGTTGGATTACTATTTTACGCAAGCGAGAAGGCTACAGAGCTCTTTTTCATGATTTTGACCCTCAAAAAGTCGCCAATATGACGGATATTGATATCGAGCGATTGTTACAAGACGAGCGTATCGTTCGCCATCGAGCTAAAATAGAAGCCACAATACATAACGCAAAAGCTTTTTTGCAGATCGCCAAGGAGTTTGGTTCATTTAGCCAATATTACTGGGCCTTTAGCGATCATAAGGTCATTGATAATTCAATCAATCACCACACAGAAGCGCCAGCGGTAACCGAACTCTCCACTCGCTTCGCTAAAGACTTGAAGAAAAGAGGTTTTAAATTTCTTGGGCCCACCACCTGTTATGCTTTTATGCAGGCTACGGGCATGGTAAATGACCATATTGCTGATTGCATGGCTCGTACTTCTTAACATACAAACCCCATCCTAACCCTTGAAGATAAGGGAAAGGGACTAGACCGTGGCTCTGTGCTTCTCTCCTGCTAAGGGGGAGGCTGGAAGGGGGTAAAGTAATGTATAAAAGGCCCAGAAACGAAAAGGAGTTCCTTGATTTCACTAATGTTTCCCCTAAAGTAGTCGATACAGTAAAAAGACGTTATGCCTATGAGCATTGCTCTCTGTTCATCCTCATTGGGCTTGTGTAACTTTCATTTTGGTTTGGTATTCATACATGTTTAATAACAAAAGCATTCTTATTACTGGCGGTACGGGGTCATTTGGTCGTCAGTATGTCAAAACATTACTGGCCAACTACCAACCCAAACGCTTAATTATCTATTCCCGTGATGAGTTAAAACAATACGAAATGCAGCAAGATTTCGATGCCGCCTGCATGCGGTATTTCATTGGGGATGTAAGAGACAAAGACCGTTTGACTCAAGCCATGCGGGATGTGGACTATGTCATTCATGCTGCCGCGCTTAAGCAAGTACCCGCAGCAGAATACAACCCAATGGAATGCATCAAAACCAATATTCACGGGGCAGAAAATGTTATTGCTGCCGCCATTGCGAACAATGTGGATAAAGTCATTGCGTTATCCACGGATAAAGCCGCCGCCCCTATTAACCTTTACGGGGCAACCAAATTGGCGTCCGATAAGCTATTTGTTGCCGCCAACAACATGGTTGGCCAAGGCCGTACCCGTTTCTCTGTGGTTCGTTATGGCAATGTCGTTGGCTCACGTGGCTCAGTGGTGCCTTTTTTCCAAAAATTGGTGGCCGATGGTGCAGAATCGATTCCCATCACTCACCCAGATATGACCCGATTTTGGATTACACTCCCCATGGGAGTGGATTTCGTTTTAACGAATTTCCAACGCATGCATGGCGGTGAAATTTTTGTGCCTAAGATTCCCTCTGTACGCATTCTGGATTTGGCTGCGGCTTATGCGCCAAATATTCCCACTCGAGATGTTGGCATTCGTCCTGGTGAGAAACTGCATGAAGTCATGTGTCCAAGCGATGACTCCTACCACACCTACGAGTTTAAAAACCATTATGTGATTGCCCCAAGCATCAAATTTTATCAAGATGATATGGATTTTGCTCACAGTCGTTTAGGTGAAGTCGGTGAATTAGTTGAGCCTGGCTACGAATATCAATCTGGTAGTAACCCACACTTTTTAAGTGTTGAAGAGATTTTAACCTTCGATGACGCACACTGATTTTATACCTTACGGTCGCCAATCTATTAGCGAAGCCGACATTGCCGCTGTGGTCAAATCGCTGCGTTCTGATTTTTTAACACAAGGTCCATGTGTTAGTGAATTTGAAAACGCCGTTGCGACCAAAGTCGGCGCCAGTTACGGCGTCGCTGCCAACAGCGCCACCTCGGCGCTGCACTTAGCCTGTTTGGCATTAGGGGTTGGCACTGGGGACAGGGTATGGACATCGCCTAACACCTTTATTGCCTCGGCCAATTGTGCTCGCTATTGTGGCGCCAACGTCGACTTTGTTGATATTGATCCTCGCACTTACAATATGTGCGCGAACAAATTGGCACAAAAGCTACAAGCCGCAAAGTTAACAGACACACTGCCTAAAGTGGTGATACCTGTGCATTTTGCTGGACAATCCTGTGATATGGCAGCCATATACGCCCTATCAAAAACGTACGGTTTTCGTATTATTGAAGACGCTTCCCATGCCATTGGTGCGACTTATCAAAGCGATTACGTAGGCTGTGGAAAATTCAGCGACATCTGTGTTTTTAGTTTCCATCCAGTAAAAATCATTACCTCAGCGGAAGGCGGCATGGCCGTCACCAACAGTCAGCAGCTTGCCAAACACATGCGCACTCATGCGTCACAAGGCACCACCAAATCGCCAGATGAGCTCACGCAACAACCAGGTGATTGGTATTATGAACAACATACATTGGGATTTAACTACCGCATGACAGAGCTACAAGCGGCGCTAGGGCTCTCTCAGCTATCTCATCTAGACGACTTCATAGAACGCCGTCACCGTCAGTTCGAAAACTATCAAACCCTGTTGAAGAACTTTCCGATCACTCTGCCCTATCAGGCGGAGGACAATTATTCCTCGTTGCATTTGTATCCGATTTTATTACCAGAGCACAATAAGTCCGCCAGAAAAGGCGTGTTTGATGTACTTCGTCACGCTGGTATTGGCACTCAGGTACATTACATTCCCGTGCATACTCAACCTTATTATAAACAGCTAGGGTTCAATGATGGCGACTTTCCTATCGCAGAAGATTATTACGCCCGCACACTGAGTTTGCCACTTTTTGCCGACCTCACTTATGCTCAACAAGAACGGGTGGCGCTGATTTTAAAACATGCCTTAATCGCTAACCGTGTCATGAGAGCCTAATCATGTCAGACGAATGGTCGTTAAAAGATACCACTCTTTCTGCTAATCGTCCTTATCGAGTGGCGGTAATACCCGCTCGTGGTGGTTCTCAGCGTATTCCACGAAAAAATATTCGATTATTAGATGGCAAACCACTGATTGCCTATTCTATTGAAACCGCCCTAGCATCCGGATTATTTGATCGCATTATTGTGTCCACTGACGATGAAGAAATTGCCAACGTGGCACGCCAATTTGGGGCCGAGACGCCCTTTTTACGACCCGCTGATCTGGCGGATCATATGACAGGCACCACACCTGTGATGCAACATGCTTTGCGGTTTTTAATGGCTGAAGGGCAAACACCAGACCAAGCCTGCTTAATTTACGCCACTTGCCCTATGTTGACGTCGGAAGATATACAACGAGGTTTGGCACAGCTCGATGAAAACACAGCGTTTTGCTTTTCCGCCACCACCTTTGCCTTCCCCATTCAAAGAGCGCTTCACATTCAACACAATGGTGAGTTAGCCCCTATGTTCCCCGAGCATATTCGCAAGCGCTCACAGGATCTGGTTGAAGCCATTCACGATGCTGGCCAATTTTATTGGGCCAGTATAAAAGACTGGTTTAACGAGGAGATATTTGGCCCAAAATCCAAGCCTTTGTTGTTGCCAAGACATCGAATTCAAGACTTAGACACAGAAGAAGATTGGTTACGACTCACGCAAATTATGCGCCTACAACAAGCCTCAGATTTTACAAATTAAGAGAGATGAAAAGAGTCGCTTACTTGCTTCGCGACGCGTTTTGCCCCATCACCATCCACTAAATGACGAGCAATTTGACGGGCTTTTTCTTGCCACTCAAGATCGAACCAAGCACGGTTCAGCTCCTCGACTAACTCTTCTATGCGTTGCCCACGCAAGGCGTCAGACACATCGTCAAACCGTACAGAACGACACCAGCCCAATGGGACGTGTTGCTCAAGAGATCGCGTTTGATTTTCAGCCACCTGGGCAAATACAGTCGGCACTCCCATACAAGCTAATTCGAATAAGGTACCTCCCGCAGCGGAAATCGCCATCTTCGCCTGTTTCATCAGGGGAGTCACGTCAGACAAACCTTGCTCAATAGCAATACGATGAGCAAGACAAAAGCCCAACACTTGATCTGCATTCTTCGCATTAGCGCCTAATAAAACCCTAATATCTTGTGCAGGAAAATCAGACCTCAACAAAGCATTTAAAATCGGTAAGGTCAGTGCTAAAGGGTCGGTTCCACCTAGGGTAATAAGCAATTGACTGGGAGTTAGAACATCCTTTACATGGTCAATGGAATGACCTGAACGCTGAAACACAGGTCTCAGTAAGGCGTATTGACTGCCCGTTAAGGGGTATTCGATTTGCTTGGTATAATTTTGTTGTAAAGGATTAAGCAGCCACTTAGCAGGGAATACGCCCCTGTCATTCATGTCATCTAGGACCAAAAGATTCGGCTGATGCTGGTAAAGCCTCGCAATATCCTCAGCCAAATAGCCATAATGATCCAATATGACCAAATCCGCTTGCGCCGCCAATCGCCAAAATTGCGTTTCTGAATCAATGAAAATGTCTTCGGCCGAACCAAAAGCCTGATAGCGCCGATCCATCACGAACCGACATTGCCAGCCTAGCATCTCAAACGCATGCGTCAAAGCTTGGCAGCGAACTCTGTGCCCCATGCCAATCTCGACTGAAGCATCGGCTCGCACCAGTAATTTCACACCATCATATCCCAAGCAAGTGGCTGACCTTTTTGTACGTCCATCGACAAGGTTTTGCCTAACACATCCGGCCAATGTTTAGGAGCAAGGCCAAACGATGGACGAATAATTTTTAAGTGCGCTTCTGTCAATGTGGTACCAGCGGGTAAATCCACGGCCACATAGATAGAACGACGGTATTTTTTGGCCGCTTGCTCGGCGTCTGAGCCACCGTACGTCACTGTACCAAGTGCGGCTTTCGCAGCACGACACGCGTCGACTAAGGCTTTCATTTCCATAGGTTCCATGGAAAAAGCCGCGTCCACACCACCCGCACTGCGATCCAACACGAAGTGTTTCTCAATAACAGTAGCACCTAATGCCGTAGCGGCCACGGCGGCGCCTAGTCCTTGAGTGTGGTCCGACAATCCCACAGGACAGCCAGTTTTAGCGGTCAAATCGGCCATCGTTATCAAATTAGAGTCTTCTATTTTGGCTGGATAAGTACTGGTGCATTTGAGCAAGGTTAAAGGGTTATCGCCAATTGCACGAATGGTTGCTACGGCTTCTTCTATTTCCTCTAACGTCGCCATTCCTGTCGACATAATAATAGACTTACCGGTTCGAGCCACCGCCTGAATCAGCGGAATATCGGTCATTTCGAAGGAGGCAATTTTGTACAATGGCACGTCCAAGCTTTCCAAAAATGCCACGGCACTCAGATCAAAAGGTGAACTAAACGCCACTAACCCCAAAGATTCAGCCAATTCAAATAACGGCTTGTGCCACTCCCAAGGCGTGGATGCCTTAGCATAAAGGTCGTACAAGTTACTTCCACGCCAAAGGCTGTCGCTTTCGGACACCATAAACTCCCCATGACGAACATCCAGTGTCATGGTGTCTGGGGTATAGGTTTGCAACTTAATGGCATCCACACCCGCGTCTGCTGCGGCGTGAATCATGGCTTTGGCCAGTTCAAAATCTTGATCATGATTGCCCGATAACTCAGCAATAATAAAGGGCGTTTTCTCAAACATAATGAAAATCAACCATTGTAATAAGTGATAAGATGATCATTACCCTGATCAACATACTCAGAAGCCTGCTGAAGCATACTGGGCATTTCTTCCAGAAACTCACACCAAGGCTCAAATAAATGACGCGCACGTTCTATCGCTTCACTTTCGTCTTCAAATTTAAAAATAAACTGCACGATTAAAAAAGCTGAATAAGTAAAAGAACCGATCAATAAATCGTAGATATGACGATGCACACTGCCTTTCAAAAAGTAAATTTGACGATGATGAGACCAAAGCAGATCGCATACGTGTGCGCGTGTTCTGATCCCTGCATCCCATCCTTGCTGTAGTGTCTGGCTAATCTTACGAAAATCCTCTACAGAAATAAGCGCATCAGCGGCTTTGTCGAGCAGTGATTCTGGGGGATCCGTAAAAAACGCACTTTCTAAAATATCAATGACTTTAGCATGGTCGATTTTAGGATCCGTAATCAATACATCGTCGATATGCAATGGCGTAACACCTTCAATCTTAGCGCCATCGGATAAGTTAAAGCTGGCAAAGTTACGGCGTTTATTGAGTTGTCGTGTCAAAGACTCTAATTGAACTCGTGAAGTATCCATGATACCAGTCGCATAAATCGTGCCACCAAAGTTTCCTTCACGCTCTACCAATTTGGCTTCTTTAAAGGTTTGAAAGCCGGATTCTTTACCGTCTTTATAATAACCACTGTGAACGGAGTGATGGCTGCCTTTGTCTTTAAAACCGTTATCCACACCGAGGTAGTACACATTATTAAAACCAAACAGATGCACATAAGATAAAGCCAAATTCGCCACGACAGGATTGCAGAAATTTAACTGCACATACTCTTTGCTGTCGCCATGAGAACGGGCTTGATTGAGCATCAAAGACGTGATCGCTTCACCTGGCTTCATTGCCATGCCAGAGCGTTTAAAACAATCAAATAAACCTGGGTGCATCACATTAACAGACAAGCCCCAAATTTTATCTAAGTAGTCTTGGTCCAAAAACTGAAACTTATCAACGGTTTGCTTGAGTCGTTCTATATCCACGTGAATATCGGGAGTAACACCTAGTTTTTTTAAGGTGTTGATGGTTGAACCGCAGCAGATCAACAACACTTGATCTCTGACTTCCTTCACCAATTCAATCCCCTGATCAAGGGACGGACCGTTTCCTAAAATGAAAACTGGGATGTTTTTGACCCATTTAGGTAAAATATCTTGGCCCTGAAAATGAGCAATTTTCGTTTTAGGTAAGGACTTTAAACCCTGTGCAATACCAATCAGTGCATCATCAAAAAAACCCCATCCCATGATCTGACGAGCATAATGCTTTTTAAAGTACTCTATTGCCTGATCGTTTTCAGGGCTGCTATAACCGACATACAAAAAGGTCTCTGGCGCCATGAAAAAGCCATTCTCTTCCAACTGCCGCAAATATTTTTCGGTAAACTCTTCTGAACTTACGCCTAAAAAGAAATGAATGGTACGACCATCGCGATTAAAGGTCTCTAAAATATCTTGCCACTCAATGGCGAACAATGAATAGTAAAAAAAATCCAAATCACGTTCATAAAGATAAAGGTGTTTGATCTGACGCTCAGCAAGCAAAATTTCAAGCTGATAGCCGAACTCTATGCCAAAAACAATAGTCGATCCGACGAACTCTGGCCAGCCATCTTGTGGGTTTAGCCCTTCTGATTGGCGTTCAACTTGGTCTAAAATCTTATTACTGTAATACACGTGACGACTGGGATGATTGGCCGTACGCTCTAAATTTAAGACTGTTTTGTTAGGCTTTAAAAGAGCACGTCTTACCTTCTCTTCGGCTTGAGCGCGGGGGGCATTCGAAAAAAGCGGTACACCAATATCTTCACGATAAAGGTTAAGTTCACCACCCTCTTCCATGTATATATGACGTTTTTTAGGCTGATAATCTTGGAAAGACTCGAAAATATGAGGCATGACTTGAGAGAATACGGTCATGTTTCTTAGATATCGTTCTGTTAGCTCATGATCATTCTCTTTGAGGCGAGCCGCACCTCTTTCAAACATAGAAGCAAATGCCTCTGCCTGACCAAGAGACGAGAAATTCTCCTCACTCTGCATGTTTCACGCCTTTGTACTTATTCACACCCTTACGGGATTTATGAGTTTGATAAAGTTGTTTTTGCATTTCTGAGCGCACATCACGTATCAACCGAATCGCTGATTGATGCACCTTTATGAAGTGCTTTATTTTTTCATTAGCCGCCGGATCCTCGAGCGGCTCAATGGTCAAAATAAAACGGTTATTGTCTTCGCATAACTGCTGAATTTTATCTATGTCTCTGTCAGTAACACTTTGTTCTAATGCGGCACTCAAGGTTATTAAGTGAGACATGTTAAACATTAAATTGCGCCCACTCTAGCTTCACTTTGACCACTATAGGCCGCTTCTTTATCGGCGTTAGAAATTTGATCCCAAGCACCTTTAATTTGCAAAAGAAGCCCCATTACTTGATCTAAAATACTGGTATCCCTAGTGATGCTGGCCTCGGTAATGCGTACTATCATATATTCATACAGGGACTCAAGATTATCTACAAGCTCAGGATTGACATCACGGTCTAGCGCATCTCTTAAAGCATTAATAATCTCGCTGGCACGAGTCAATGCCGCTGCCTTCCCTTCCAAATCAGAACGTTCAATACAGCCCTTACCTAAAGCAAGCTTTTCAAGCGCGCCTTGCATTAAGAGCTGAATGACACGATGAGGGTCAGCCGACGCTAAATCGGACTTGATTGAGTCCTTTCTGTAGGCTTGGATCCCTTTACTCTTGTACATATACAACCCCATTTTATTCAGTTTAAACCATTTTACATTTTCGCTAAGACAGAGTTTAAATAACCACCCTGTGCGTTCATTTCCGCTAGGCGAGAATCCAAACTCGTAAACTTAGTGCGAAGCGACTCTTCGTATTTCGCCATACGATCTTCATACGCTTCTAATGTCTCTTCTGTACTATCTATCGACCGACTTATGGAATCCTTTAATGTATTTGTCATACCACGTGGTCCTGTATAGTTATCCAACAGGTTCTCCAATGACTGAGCTAAGCCATTATCACCAGACATCAACGGCGCTATCTCGCTGTAGCCTCGCTTCATGGCATTATTAAACTTGGTACTATCGAAACTTAATTGGCCTTGGTTGTCCATTTTGACACCTAAATCAAAAATGGATGTAAAGGTCGATGAATCACCATGACCACTCATTAACTGAGTCGACAAAGACGCTTGCAGATTTCGAATCATGCTATTGCCATTCAGTACTGCACCTTTTTGAGAGCTGGCATTTAACAAGCCGACCATGTCGTTATAGGAAGAGATAAACTCTTCTATCGTTTCTTGCACTGTTTTTTGATCAAAACTAATGTCGACTTTTGTGGTCTTGCTTGTTGGCGCTAGCGCTTCTATAGACAACCCAGCAACAGCGTCATCAAAGGTATTGGTGTCGTTTCGAATTTGAATGCCATCTACGGTAATCACGGCATCACGTGCTTCTTCACCCAAAGGCGTGTATAAACCTGCAAAAGCCCCTTCTGTTGAGACACTGTCTAAAGTAAGACCCGCAGCAAAAAGTGAGGAGGTGTCCTGTGAGTCATCAAGCTCAGCAGAATCACTATTAGATACGTCTTCCTCCTCTTGAATAGCGCTCTCTTCATCAGCAGGAATGGGACCATCGTTTGCAAAATCAACGTCATCACCTTCAAGGTCTAATTCATCGACTTCATCAATTGAAGCATCCTCGACGTCTGTGTCTTTACTTTCTTCAACCGCAGTATTGTTTTTAATAACATTCCCATCTTCATCTCTGAGAACAGCAGTGTTGGAAATTTTTAAGGTATTGCCAGCGCCTTGAATAGAAGAGGTTAACGTAAAAAACAAATTACCATTACCATCGTCAACAAGATTGGCTGACACACCAAAATTATCTTCTGACGTATTAATTTGATTACGTAATTCGGAAAGGGTTGTACCCGCAGCCACATCCATTGAAAATTCATGACTGCCAGCTTTAAAAATAAGTTGTGCCTCTTCTTTAGAGACCACATCATCAGCAGAAGAAAAAACTCCAGGAGCTGACATAACACGACTGCCTTTTGCTAATTGATTCACATCAATAGCATAAGAGCCATTAGAAGCTGTACTATCTGTGGTGATAGCAATAACTTCTTCTCCTTCTTTTTGGGCTATTTTTGCATCCCGACCAGTAAAGAGTTCATCATCATTAAGCGCTTTAACAGAAGACTTAAAGTTATCAATGGCAGAACCAACTTTGCCTAGAGCAGACAACTCAGCTTCATAACCATTGATTTTATCTTGATAAAGTTTAACCTTGACGTCTTTTTGAGCACTCACCATTTGTTTTACAAGGGACTCTAAATCTATACCAGACCCTGCGCCTAATGAGCCTACCGACATAACTTTATCTCCTAACGCTTCGCATTATCTATGACTTAATCAAACCTCACTGTTTACTAAGGTTCCTTTGATATCACTTAATTGACTCATGATAGCATCAATTCTCTCAGACATTTTAAGAAACTCTTCTGTTGGAATTTGACGAACCACATCTCCTGTTGACTGATCCAATACCTTAACAATATTTTGCTCTCGGTCTTCAGTCATTTCAAAGGTTAAATGCACATTTAATTGAGACAATTTTTGATTCATTGCCTTTAGATCGCTTTGCTCAATAGGGGCTGACAAAGCGGAAGACTGAGAATGTCTATTTTCTCTATCACTTTTGTTTGTCTCGGCCGCATTCTGTACAACTTTAGCGTTTGCTTGACGTAATGCAGCAAAATCTTCCACTGAACGCTGTTCTGGCTTCAAAGGATAGTTGAAACCCTGCTTAGAAAAATCACTGGCATTAATAGACATATCAGAGTTCCTCCTAATAGACAAAAGCCGGGACAAAGTCCCAGCTTTCCGTTACCACTAAAACTTAGCCTAAAAGAGACAAAGCTGTTTGTGGACGTTGGTTCGCTTGAGCCAAAATAGATGAACTTGCTTGTTGAAGAATTTGAGAGCTTGTTAGCTCTGCAGTTTCCGCAGCAAAGTCAGCATCACGAACGCGAGCACGAGCAGAGGATACGTTTTCTGTAATGTTACTCAAGTTACTGATTGTTGAGCCAAAACGGTTTTGAATCGCACCCAATTCAGCACGCTTTGAGTCAACCGCAGCAATCATAGTATCTAATGTATCAACCATACTCTGAGCATTCGCTACAGTAGAAACCGAAGCCGTAGAAACACTCACCTGAGCCGTAGTAGAACTACTGGATAGGCCGGACATAGTGAAACCACCATTACCCGCATAATCGATTGTGTTATTAACACCGCCGTCAGTCAGGTTAAAACTGATCGTTTGGTTAGAGTCTGCCCCCACCTGGAAGATACCAGTGTAGGTACCATCTAACAAATTCTCACCACCGAAAGTAGTATCGGAAGCGATACGGTTTATTTCGGTAGAAAGTTGACTTACTTCTTGTTGAATTGCTGCACGGTCTTTATCTGAGTTAGAGCCGTTTGACGCTTGGATAGAGAGTGTACGCATACGTTGCAACATATTCGTCGTTTCATCTAGTGCACCTTCTGCAGTTTGCGCCAAAGAAATACCATCATTGGCGTTGCGAACAGACTGATTCAAACCATTTACCTGAGAGGTTAAACGGTTAGAGATAAGTAGACCTGCTGCATCATCAGAAGCGCTATTGATACGCAAACCAGAAGACAAACGTTCAAAAGAAGTATCCAAAGATTTAGCAGAGCCCATCAACTGGCGCTGAGCGCTTAGAGATGAAGTATTTGTATTTACGTAAAGAGCCATTATAGCCTCCTAGGTTTTATTAAATCCTGCAAGTTAAAGCAGATCGTATAAGGTTTTCGGCAAGACTTTGAAAACCTTTAGTCAGATTCGGAATCTTTTTTCCTCAAACTGGAAAAAAGATTCCATCATGGCGGCAAATTAATGCCTAACTAATTGTTTTGAATAACTAAAAAACAATTAAATTTTTTTACACTTTTTCTTTTAAAAAAGGTTATTTTCGTTAAATTGCTCATTAAACACACACAAAACCCCATAAAACTGACGCAGCTGTGACAAAAACAAGAGCAAGCGACAGTCGAGCAACCACAGGCCACATCAAGTGCTTATCAAGCGATCAAAAAGCGGCAAAACCCATCCTTCAATCGACACAAAACAACCCAAAAAACGACAAAAAATGGCCCATCAAAATACTCAGATAAAGACCCTTTTTTCTCAGCTTCTCGTGGCACAAATTGCCGGTTGAGATACGCAAAAACACGCTGTCTCAAGACAAAAACATAGCCATTACTCACCCACAGCAAGACCTGTACGCCCAAAAAATCAGCACATTACATCCCCTAAAAGACGCAACTGCGTCAGGTGGTAATTTCCACTTTTCATTTTTTAAAACCAAATATTCTACAAACCACACTTCCCCCTTCATGTGAAAATCTACTCATATGTTTTATGTACCAGAACTGGTCGCTCCACCCTCTTGCAGAGGAATCACCAACGCCAGACATAAAATAATCAAGACCCATATCCCCACAACACACTCATCAAATTAAAGACACAGCTGTGCCGTCTGAAGATTGTGTTTTTTAATATTGAGGACGCAGCGATTCACAAGAGCCAAAGCCTTTGTAAAACACTCTAGAACATGCCATCCCCCCATACGAAAGACGTGGCCTTATCTACTTCGTAGCGACAGCTCATACAGAAATAAAATGACCACATAAGATCTCTAATCAAAAATCAGACTCCTCACTCGCCAACATTCAGTCAAAAAAAGACGCAGTTATGCCGTGCAATCCTTTCAATATTTCATTTTATGGACGTGAAAATGTGCAGAAAAAACGCTCCGCATAACCTAGGTGCCATTCACTTTATTCAGTGCATTGGCATCAACATAATGACGTCAATAAAAACCGAGCAATACGCACATGAAGCTTTGGCCACTAAAACCCTAGCGACTGTTAACTTTTCAACATAAATTAAACCCATCTATTTACTATTGAGAAAAACACCACAGACCAACTTGCTAATGGCGTGCAACACTATCTTCGTCATAAACAATAATGTCGGTTTAAAAACCAACCATTCATTACCTTCAAATGTGACGTCAAACCCCGTCCTTCCCCATTAAAACCATGCAGCTTTAAAACTCATTCAGTCAGAGCGCCTTACCTCAACACCCTGCCGATGAAGCCCATCTCAAAGCCAATTCGGAACAAAATGAGACAATTATCGACTCTTAACATTGTTCACCAACCGCCTGTGACATAAGCCTTTATCACCTCCTAAACCACAAAAACGCGAACAGAACGCATTATTTGGGCAAAAAAAAGCCAGGTGAAAAATTCACCCGGCTTAAAAGGCACCTCTAGGAGAGAGAAGTTGCCCATAATCCGAGAAAAGACTCGAATACTTTGTAAAAGCGGCAATCTGGTGTCGCTTTACGCAATGCCATTTATTTCAATTAATTACCTAGTAAAGAAAGTGCTGCTTGAGGACGCTGATTTGCCTGAGCAAGGATTGTACTACTCGCTTGCTGCAGAATTTGCGCACTGGTTAAATTAGCTGTCTCTTGAGCAAAATCGGCATCACGAACACGCGCACGTGCAGCGGATACGTTTTCAGAGATATTGCTTAAGTTCGTTATGGTTGAGCTAAAACGGTTTTGTACCGCACCTAACTCTGCCCGCTTAAAATCTACTGCTGAAATCATCGTATCAATGATGCCAATCATACTTTGTGCGTTGACTATCGTTGAGACAGAGGCGGTTGATACACTTACTTGTGCTGATGCTTGGCTTGATAGACCAGACATTGTGAATCCGTTGTTACCTTGGTAGTCGATAGAATTATTCGCACCACCAAATTCCAATGTAAAACTAATAGTTTGATTAGAATCAGCCCCCACTTGGAACAAACCTTGGTAAGTGCCATCTAGTAAGTTTTCACCACCGAATGTTGTGGTTGATGCGATACGGTTTATCTCTTCAGATAATTGCGCCATTTCTTGCTGTAGTGCGACGCGATCTTTTGCTGTATTTGACCCGTTGGCCGCTTGGATAGACAAAGTACGCATACGTTGTAACATGCTCGTCGTCTCATCCAACGCACCTTCAGCAGTTTGAGCCAAAGAGATACCATCGTTTGCGTTTCGAACAGATTGGTTCAAACCATTAATCTGTGATGTCAAACGATCTGAAATTTGAAGACCAGCAGCATCGTCTGCAGCACTGTTAATGCGACGACCAGATGATAAGCGCTCGTAAGATGTATCAAGCTCACGACTAGAGTTAGTAAGCATACGCTGAGCATTCAGCGAGGAAACGTTTGTATTTACATATAAAGCCATTTTTTCTCTCCTAAGAACATTTTTTAACGAGACAACCTTTTGATTTAATTAGTTATTTGGTTTTTGTCTCTTATTAAAGTTATCGACACACTCAGTCTGATCTTTAATATTTTTTTATACTTTTTTTGATTTTCTTACGTTTTCCAAACTCAAAAAAAGCGGTACTCACAGTTATCGAACTCAAAGCAAATAACTTTAAAAATAAAAGCACTAAAACATCAAAATAATACAAAAAGAGCAACAACATAAAAAAAGCCCAAAAATATTTGAACTCTAATCTTTTATTAAGTGGTGAACGGTGAACGGTGAACGGTGAACGGTGAACGGTGAACGGTGAACGGTGAACGGTGAACGGTGAACGGTGAACGGTGAACGGTGAACGGTGAACGGTGAACGGAATTATGAGATATGATTAATAAATTGCAAACCAAAAGCTTGCGGGTCAACTTCGTTTTCAATTACGACTTCTGTTCTCAGATTGGCAGACTTATTCAACTCAATATCTGAAGCCGCCACAAAAGCTTTATTTGTTATACTGTACACCTGTCGGATGAGCGCAGGTTGAAAGGATTTATTAAGCGTCAGGACAAATCCTATTCGCCCATTAGACAATTGCACACAGGAACCGACAGGAACAGAACCAATACTCTTTAAAAAGACCGAAAGCAATTGCTTATCAAACGCCAATCCTGACTCCTTTTGCATCTGCTGGCACGCTTTAATAGGTCCCATAGAGGGTTTATGAGGCTGCTCTGATGTCATAGCATCATAAGCGTCTATAATCGCAGCTATTTTACCGTAAACCGATATTTCATCACCTAGTTTACCTGCAGGATAACCAGACCCATCTATTTTTTCATGATGGTCTGATAGCATTTGAAAAACAGCCTTAGGTATCCCCTCACATTTCTGCAAAATCTGCTCACCAAACTGGATGTGTTTTCGAAACAAGTCAAACTCACTGTCAGTCATTTTTGTCGTTTTTGTCACCATGGCCATCGGCAAACGAAAACGCCCTAAATCAAATAACAAAGCACCCAGAGAGATAACCTCAATATAGGCATTTGACAATTTCATTGCTTTAGCAAAGTGAATACCGAGGACTGCCATCCCCATGGCATGCTGCTCTAAGTAAATGGACGCATCTTTTATGTGACGTATGGCCATTAAAGAAAAGTTGTTTCGTGTATGAGATTCAATTAAACGACGACAAAATTTTATCAACTCCGGCATATCCAGTTGCTCACCGCGCTTAAAGCGCTCGACTTGCAAAGACAATAACGAATACCCATCTTGAAACAACTTAAGCGCGGTAATCGTTTCATCATCAAATGAAGTCGGAACAAACTTACTCTCGAGAGGCACTTTTTTATTGGCGATCGATAGTGTGTGTTTTTGTTCTAATTCGGCAATAGAAGTAGCACTCTCTTGTACCGAACCATCAGCACTCCTCTTCTCCATTCGAGCTTTGTAACTCAGGATGTACTCTCGGGTCTGCTCATTCAGCTCTTGCCGGAAGTAACGGAACAAGCTCTGCCCTTTGGTATGCTTAATACGGAGTTCTTTGGTATTCAAATCAGGATTAAGCTTTTTAAGACTTTTGACAGATCGACCATTAGCAATAGACAAACACAAAAGCAGGAATCGTTCTTGCGCATCATACAGCCTTTCACGTCGGCTGCTGAGCAACTTATCATGGGAAAAGTATGGATCGTAAGGTAAAAACTCTGCATCTAAGACAGGTCGTAACACATCAAAAGTCACTTGTCGCATCGCAACACTTACAATTCTGTCTCTTCGACCGTGCATTTTAATTAAACTTTGCACCCGTTTACTACCAACAATCTTGTCTTTGAGTTCCAAAATATCCAGTATTTCTTCCATATCGAAATACCCAACATGAATATCAGCCCCAAAACAAGACTCTATGTTAAATGCCGGCATTTTTTATCTCATACCCTAATGATTACATTTTATTAAAAAGAGAAAGATTATTCATACGAGTAAACACTTTTTGTGACGCACTCAGCGCAGACTCTTTCATGGTCAACTCCGTGGCAGCCGCCGCAATATCCAAGCCGCCAATACGATCTTGCGCAACGCTATTTGATAATTGATTTGCTGAACTAAAGCTGGTCCGATCCTGAAGGATATTCAATCTCGCCCCCACAGAAGAGCGGCCTTCACTGACTTTTCTTTGCGCATTATTAATACTGGTGGTTGCGTCATAAAAAGCCTTCTGACGCTCATCAGGGCTAGACATGGCATTACTCAATACAGCCAAAGTATCATTAATTTCATTCAATACGTTATCACGTCTTGGCTTATCTAAAGCAATATCGACAACGGCTCCCGGAGCACCACTCAACTGGAAGGTCATTCCAGCAAAAGTAATAGGCTTGCCAGCGGTATAAGATCCTGAAGACACCACTTCACCAAGACTATTGGTAATACTATATGAGCCAGGCGTGCCATCAAAAGCGCGACGACGATCTTGATCTGCTTTGGTATCAGATCCAGTATAGGGCTCTATGGGATCAGCAACCGCACCTTCAGCAATAACAGGCAACGTTGTTAAACGATACTGATTAACTGCTGGATTTTCAGGGTCGTAATAGTCCTCAATAAACTGATTAAAGTCTCCCTGATGCTTTACTTTCGCAGTAAGAGAAACATCTCCACCAGACACCTGGGATGAAAAGGTTCGACTAGTCCAAATATCTTGAAACAATTTTTTCCCTGAATCTGAAACGGGAATTCTCATATCTTCGGATATTTGAGCAAATTTCTGACCTTCATTACCAGCCCATTGGTAACGACCTTCGCTGTTCAATATAAAAGGAGGGCCTTGCGTATCAGTGCCAGCAAAAATATAGTTGCCATCGGCACTCTTTGAGTTCATCAGCTCAGCCATTGACCCTGTAATCAAGGCTATTTCTTGTACAATCGCATCAACGTCTGCCTGTGTGTTGATATCGTTTTGCGCCTGCATAAAAAGCGTACGAACATCGTCTAAAGAATCATTCAGACTCTCTAGAGCCACTTCCTGATATTCTAAATTACTGGTTGCCATTTTGATGGATTCATCAAATATTTTTAGGCGGTTATTACTGCCTTCGTACATTAATATTTGACTCGCGCCAACCGGATTATCACTCGGCCTAACAATGTCTGTTTGCGCCGAAATTTTCTCTTGGGCGTTCAGAATTTTTTCGTTGGCTTGACCAATCGCTCTGCTCGACTGACTATAAATGAGATTATTCGTCACTCGCATAAAGTTACCTCATGATCCCTAATAGCGTTTCAAACGTCGTACGAGCAGCCGTGACGACCTGAGCAGAAGCAGAATAAGATTGCTGATATTTCATAAGGTTTACCGCTTCTTCATCAAGACTCACCGCTGATAACCTATCGCGACGGTTAATACTATCATTCATAATCACTTCGCTGGATTGTGCATGACCAGCTGATTCCGCCGTCTTCGTTCCAACATACGAAACAAAGCCTGCAAATGCTTTTGTCAAACTGGCTTTTCCTTCCACCAATGACTGGTTCTGTATGTTTATTAGTGCCAGGCCATTCACATTGTCAGATGGCCCCACATCATCCGTACTGATAGAAAACTCATCGCCCTGTTGCGGCATGGACGAAATCGACACATCAAATCCAGCATCTTTTGCCAAGCCCGCCTGCTCTAACAAATTACTGTATTGAAAAACGTTACTAACAGAAGCTAGCTCCGTCCCGGATGCGTCACGAACGACATACGAACTAGGCGATGTAAAATAAATCTGATGGGGTGAACTTGGATAAAGAGAACCATCTGCTGAAAACGCAGAGGAATCTGGACGAGTATTGGTCACCGCTGATACCGATATTCTTGCATCGGATAGGTTATCTGAATTTGTTGTCGCTCCCACAGGAGCGCTCAGCGCCAACGCATCACCATTTTTTGCCTGTATGCCAAGAGTGGCTGCAGCGTTAGCAGTTGGTGTAAAACGAAATACATCATCTTGGTCAATCGCATTCAAATCGCCCACGCGAATATCAAGCCCCAACTCTTCTATTTTGTAATACCCATTACTATCAGGAGTCATACTCGACAGATCAAATACGGTCGATTGACCAATCGCTCTATCATTCAAATTGTATTTGGTAATAGCAAAACGATTATCATCGGTTCTGCTTAACTCATAAGTATCTGTGGTAATTTTAGACGCTTCCCCAGGAGAGACTCTAACCGAGATATCAGATAATTTCTGAATATTATCTTTGCTGGAATAAATGTCTATTTTTCCCAAAGAAAATAAATCTCTGCCAAAGTCGCCATTCGCATCCAGTCCTTTGGCATTTTGTGTATTCATGGCATCGGCAATGGCTATCGCGTGCTGCCCTAGAGTTCGATCGGCGTAATCACTAAACTCCGTACGAAAGTCTACTAATCCACCAACACTGCCACCCAGGCTCTCGGTTTTCAAACCAACACTGTAGTTGCCAAAACTGACAACAAGGTCAATTTTTTTTGGACTTAAAGGGTTTTGAACCACCTTCAACTCAGTTGGGTTTTGATCCATCACCAAAGGCTGACCGTTCATTAATTGAATCGTCATTAATCCCTTGTCATTGAATTGAGCATTAATGTCCAGATATTTAGAGAGATCTTTTGCTAACAATTCCTGTTGATCACGCAGCTCATTTGCAGGCGAAGCAGACAACCCTTCTTCTCGTAAAATTTTACCATTCAAATCAGAAATCTTTGTCGTTATGGCATTTATATCAGTCAGAGAAGTTGACAGCTGCTCCTTAACTAGATTTTCTTGATTAGTCACCAAGCCTGAAAGGGTTTTATACTGATTCACAAGATTATTTAAACTGGAATAAGCAAGCTCTCTGAGCGATGAAGAAGTAGGATCATTGTTCGCATTCTGCAATGCGCTAAACGCCTTATCCAAATAACCAGTAAGAGATACACTGTCTTCGGCAAGTAAACTGTCGGACATTGTCATCAGAGAATGATAAGTATCATGATAAGAAAAGTCAGACGTATCTGCTCGCACCTGTCCACTCACAAAATTATCAACCAGACGAGCCGTATCACGAATGACAACACCACCGACAGGCGAACTAGCGGTGTCTGTTCTTTGACGGCTATAGCCCTCAGTATCCACATTGGCCGTATTTTGCCCCGTCGTATTAATACGGGCATTACTGGACTGTAGTCCAGATAAACCAATTGAATATAAACTTGAGCCCATAGCTCACACCCCTAGTACGTTTGTCAGAAATAACCTTTAGCGTTATCGGCTACTCATGCAAGAACTTTACCAAAGATAAGAATTGTCTTAATTTATTGTGGTAAGCCTTTAAACCACTTACTAGAGAGGATGCTATCAATTTTATCGGAGTACTTAGGGTCCGTCGCGTAGCCACCTTTTTGAAGGGAAGCGGCAAACATTGACGCGTCATTTCCCGCTTTAAGGGCATCTTTATACCGCTCACTTGATGACAGAAAATCCGCATAATCTTCGAAACTCTGAGAAAAAGAATCGTATGCTCTAAATGCTGCTTTTTCTCGTTTTGCTACGCCATCACGAAATTCTAGGGTATTCACTACCGCGCGATCTCCATGCCAGCGACTGTCGGCTTTAATACCGAACAAATTAAAACTCGCCCCGCCATTTTCTTTGGCAATAGGGTACTTTCCCCAACCGGTTTCCAAAGCGGCCTGTGCAAGTACCGCCTTCGGATTCACGCCTAATTTTTCCGCTGCGCGCTGGGCATGTGGCCATAGATGCTCAACAAACTCATCTGGTGAATCAAACACAACGGAAATAGCCGATGGAGAAGGCTGAGTCGACTGGTCATTAACATGGGCAATATTCTGTGATTGCTGTTTCGCTTCTTGTTGAACCGATTCAATAAATTCTGTTGAGGCACGATGGGCCAGAGCCTGAATCCTCGCCAGATCTTGCTTAGCCACTTGATTAAGAAAGTCTGTATCACCCCGCTCTTTTGCGCCAGGAGAACTGACACTTCCTTGCTGCTGGTTTTGATATTGACGGATAAGCGCTTCCGATAAGCCTATGCCACCAGACTTGGATAAGGTTTGAGACATCTGAGAATCCATCATCTCTTGATACTGCTTGGTTTGAGCACTGGAAAAAAGGTCGCTCCCTATTGCTTCATTCGTGCTACGCATATTTTTGAGCAACATATTGATAAAAATAGACTCAAACTGCTGAGCAACAACTTCCAACGCAGCATCTGGATCTTGCTGAGCCTTAGTTTTTAACGCCGTTAATGTAGAGAAATCAGCAAAAAAATCTTGTTTAGGGGGTACTGAGTTCATCATAAAAACCGATCACCTATATCACAACCAAATCTGCGTTAATCGCACCAGCTTGCTTCAAACTTTCTAGAATCGCCATCACATCCCCTGGCGCCGCACCAACCTGATTAACGGCTCGCACAATATCATTCAACGAAGCGCCGGGGTCAAACACAAACATGCGGCCACTATTAGGGGCAATCTCTATCCCCTCACGAGGGGATATAATGGTTTCCCCGCCAGTAGCTGTACCATCTTGCCCAACCACAGGCGGCGTTTCTCTTATTGTCACAGATAAGCTACCGTGAGTGATTGCCGCCGGAGACACCTTGACATGCTGACCAATGATGATAGTGCCAGTACGAGAATTTACAACAATCCGCGCACGCTCTTCAGCCACATTCACCTCAAGGTTTTCAAGAATAGATAAAAATGTCACACGCTGACTCGAATCTCTGGGTGCTGATACTCGTATCGAAGTTGCATCAAGCGTGGTCGCTACTCCAGGCCCGAGCAAGTCATTAATTTTATCCGATACATGCTTAGCCGTCGTAAAGTCTGGACGATTTAAGTTAAACGTCAAGGTATCACCGGTATTAAAACTACTTGGCACCATACGCTCTACACTTGCGCCGTTTGGTATACGACCAACCGTAGGCACATTGACAGAAGTCCGAGAACCATCGGCCCCATTCGTTCCTAAACCGCCGACAATTAAATTACCTTGAGCAATGGCGTATACCTCACCATCAGCCCCTTTTAGTGTAGATAATAATAGGGTTCCACCTCGCAACGCACTCGCATTGCCGATCGAGGAGGCGGTTACGTCAATTTTTTGCCCTGGTTTTGAAAATGCAGGCAGCGTTGCCGTTAAAGAGACCGCCGCGACATTTTTCGATGTCGCACTGACCCCTTCAGGCAAAGTCACACCAAAACGCGATAGCATGCTAGCAAAGCTTTGATTGGTAAAAGGAGTACTGTCTCCTGTGCCATTTAGACCAATCACTAAGCCATAACCAAACAATTGGTTTTCTCGAACACCTTGAACACTGGCAATGTCTTTCAAGCGTTCAGCCTGAACAGAAAAAGACAAGAAATATAAGACAATTAGCGCTGCATACTTCATCACATCACCTATTGAGAGAAACCAATCTCTCGACTATTAAAATCATTAAATTAATAAGGCATATCACTAGAATTAAGCAGACGACTTACCCAACCCTGCTCACTTCCAGCGGCCACATCACCGGTACCTGAATAGGTAATTCTCGCATCCGCCACCCGTTCGGAATCAACGGTATTATTCGGAGAAATATCTTGCTTGCGCACCACTCCAGAAAAACGTATGTATTCATCTCCTTGATTTAAACGCAGCCACTTCTCACCGCGAACAGCCAAAAGACCGTTCGGATAAGTGCGAAACACTGTCACTGAAATGGTTCCGCTCAAACTGTTATTTTGATTAGCAGAAGCATTACCGGTGAAGTCTGTTCCTTGCTGTGGAAGCGTCGTATCCACCTTGAGCTCTTGTCCTAGTACCGTTGGGTTCTCAATAGTAGCAGAAGAAGATTTGGAAACAGTCGCAGCATTGGCTTTTGTTGATGTCGTCGTTTCATTCAAATTTATTGTGAGGATATCGCCAACTTTACTGGCCTTTTGGTCACCGAAAAACACATCCCCCATACTAGCCTGATAAATCCCCCCAGTTGGCGCTTGAGAAGGCGTCATACCATTTGGGTAAACGGGCGCATAATAAGGGTCATCGGATTGAATCGATTGACTGATTTGTGGACCGTTCAACGGATCATTTGGATCAGGCACATAACCTTTACGCGGTGTTTCAGCAGGCTCTTCTGGTGGCGCCTCTCCGTCGGTTACCGCATCAATCACAGCATCCGTTACAGCTGCCGCCGCACCCGCCGCCGCAGCGTTGGCTACCGCTTGCTCGTTAACATCCCAAGAAAGACAGCCTGACAAGCAAGCGCTGAACAAAATCAAGAAAACAAATTTAATCTTCATCATATTCCACACGTTATTATAATTGCTGTATTGCAAAACTCATCATACCGTCGGCAGAGGCAATCACTTTGGAGTTCATCTCGTAAGCTCGTTGAGTCGTAATCATATTCACAAGCTCTTCAATAGAATTGACGTTCGACGCTTCCAACATTCCCTGAGCAATGGTACCCAATGAATCCGTACCAGGCACTCCAACAATTGGAGGACCACTCGCATTCGTTTCGGTAAAAATATTTTGTCCAACTGAGTTCAGCCCTGTTGGATTAATAAAACCGGCAATATTAATAGCACCAACTTGCTGAGCATCCGCATCACCACTTTGTCGAACAGAAACTATACCGTCTTCGGCAATCATAATTTCAATTGCACCTGGATCAATTTGGATACCAGGTTCAACAAGCAAGCCTCCGGAAGTAACAAGCTGACCTTCACTATTAAGTTGAAGACTACCATCGCGCGTATAAGCGATAGTACCATCGGGCTGCAGCACTTGTAAGAAGCCTTTCCCTTGGATGGCGATATCAAGCTGCCTATCCGTCATATTGTAGTCACCGTTCGAAAAATCTTTTTGAGTCGCCCCAACTTTTACCCCTGTGCCTAACTGCAAACCAGAAGGTAGTTCCGCATTTTGAGCACTCAAACCACCCGGCGCACGGACTGTTTTGTACATCAGGTCTTCAAAAACCGCCCTGTCTTTTTTAAACGCCGTTGTTGATACGTTGGCCAAGTTATTGGCTACTACGTTTAACTGCTTATCCATCGCACTTAAACCTGTCTTACTCACCCACAATGCTGAATTCATAATCGCCTCTGTTACATTCCGTTATTCTTTATAGATTGATGATACTTAAACCGAACGCTGTAAGATCCGGGCGGAAGAATCCGCATTGTCTCGAATCGTATCCATCATTTTCACATTCATTTCAAAACGTCGCGCAAGGTTCATAATGTGGGTCATCTCTTCGACCGCATTAACATTACTACCCTCAATAAAACCGCTAACCAACTGTACATTTGGGTCAGGATCAAACTCTTGAGCATCCCGAGAATGTATCAAACCATCCTCTTCTTTGCGTAAATTCTGTGGATCAGGATTAACCAACTTAATCTGATTAAGTACAGCGACTTCATTTTCCGCGCCACCTTGAGGAACAATCGAGATAGAACCGTCTGCTGTAATATTAATATTGTTAAACGGTGGTAAAAAAATCGGACCATCCACACCAGCAACAGGCAAACCCCGTCCTGTCACCAATTGCCCCGCGGCATTAATTTGCAAGTCTCCAGCACGAGTATAGGCTTCCTGACCACTTTCGTCGTACACAGTAATAAAACCATCGCCTGTTACCGCAACATCGAGATTTCTCCCTGTTTGTATCATGTCACCTTGAGTATATCGCGTTGCGGGATTTTCGGTCATGGCATACACACGGCTTGGGTAATAGTCCCCATAGACCTGCATGGAGCGAGCCTGCTCAAAGTCAGAACGAAAACCCGTCGTGCTAACATTTGCCAAATTATTAGCATGTATTGTTTGGGCATTCATGGTTTGCACACCACCACTCATTGCCAAATATAAGGCCTTATCCACCGCGACACTCCTCAAAAATTCACATCACATTGTTAACTACTATCAAAAATCGTACCAACTTATAAAGACCATAAAAAAGGCAAAAAAAAAGCCGGAACAACAAGGCCGTTCCGGCAGCAAATCTTCTCTCTCCAGAAAATCAGCGAAGGTTAATTATCGTCTGTGTGACAGTATTTTCTGTTTCTAATGTTTTACTGTTTGCTTGGTAATTACGCTGCGCCTCAATAAGCGCAACAAGCTCAGACGTTAAATCAACGTTAGATTCCTCTAACGCGCCTCCTTGTATTTTTCCAAACGTTCCCGTATTCGGACGACCAATGTCTGCAGGACCTGACCCCTTACTTGCCAGCCACGAAGTATGACCAGACGGCATAAGACCGTCAGCACTGTCAAATGTTGCCAAAGCAATCTGGCCAAGAGTTGCCGTTTGCTGGTTAGTGTAATTGGCCATTAAGAAACCATCAGTATCAAAAGAGACACCCTGCAATTCTCCAGCCGAAAAGCCATTTTGTTCAAAGCTATCGGTATTATTCAAAGCAAACTGCGTCGACCCCTTCAAATCTAATGGCGTAATTTGAATACGATTGGTAGGATCCAATCCCATGATCTCTAATGTAATCGGCTGAGGAACGCCAAAAGGAGGAAGCCCACGATAAGCTCCCAACAAGTTACCAGCAGGATCAAAAGAAACAGTTGTGTTCTTCTCTAAAAAGCGCGTATCTTCACCCGTAAAAGGATCCACATAACTTTCCTTACCATCCAGAGTGATTCGAAGCTCGTAGGTGTTATTTTCACCCTGCTTAATAAAGTAATACCCCATGGTATGAGGCTCGCCCAAAGAGTCAAAAACCGTTCTAGTATTGCCATAATTATAAGTTTCAGGACTTAATGGATCGAACACTTCACGGGCCACAGCAGTAGGCTCTCGTACTTCTTCTGGTGCAAGAGCTGAAGCAATCGCCACACCACCCAATGTACCAGCTACTGCTAAAGGTGTTTTTGTTGCGGCAGCTATCTCTGCTTCACCAGGCTCTGTAGCGCCAAGATACAGAAGCGCAAACGGCTCCTCCGCTACACCATCACCATTATAATCCGTTCCACCTTCTGCAGAGTTAAAGGTTGCAAAGGTTTCACCTAGAAATGAAGCACCTGTTTCATCCGTCAAGTTACCATCTACCGTCGCATGAACCTTATAAGTATTCGGCAACTCACTTTTTGAATAATAATAAGTCACTATATGACTTTGCCCATTACCATCTACAACCCCTTGAGTTTGTGTGAAGTTATAGGTATCTGGATTCAGTGGATCAAAATCCGCTCGAATAAAAGCCGGAACATCATCATTTTCTGAGTTCAAATTGACCTTTAATTCCATCGCTGTCGTTGGTTCCGGAGGAATCCTATCTGTAGGCACCTTTAAATCCTCTAAATTACCACCTACAACACCATCTACTGCATTAAAACCTAAAACATTACTGCCGTTATTGGTGACTAAAAAGCCATTTTCATCTAACTTAAAGTTACCTGCACGCGTGTAAGATTGAGCAATACCGGAATCTAAAACAAAGAAACCACTACCATCCACAGCAAGATCTAAATTGTTATCCGTATAAGAAATGTTACCCGCTGAAAATTCTTGAGAGACCTTACTCACACTAACACCGGAGCCGATACTATTACCGCTGCCAGCACCCAGCACGCTGGTATTGTATAGATCATCAAACTCAATACGCGACTTTTTAAAGCCTGTAGTATCGGCGTTGGCAATATTATTACCAGTAACACTTAAATAATCAGCAGAAGCCTTAATGCCAGACAGTGCAGTATTGAATCCCATAATGCTCTCCAATTACCCTAATATTTCTAATTCGTTAGTAAGTTTGATTTTTCCGTGGTTTTCCACATTTAAAACCGTGCCATTTTCACCATTGATGGTGACACCCTGAATCCGCGTAGGTAGCTGAGTGGTAAGTGCTGATACCTCACCCTTTTCATTGGTTGACGAAGCGGCAAAACGATATTCACCAGGCGGCAAAGGATTTCCTTCATCATCCAGCTTGTCCCACTTAAACTCACCTGAGTTCAGCGCAGCGGTACGCACTAAACGATTATCTGCATCGTATATTTTAACGCTGGCAGATTGAGAACCGTCAGGTATCACTGTTCTCAACTGAACGGACTCAAGGCCATCCGTCACTTTCACTTTACTTCCGTCCATTAAGATAGACTTCCCAACCAATGTTGAGGCGCTAAGTGCCTGATTGGACGTCAGCGAGGTAGCCATGTTTTCCAGTTGATCAGAAATACTAGTAAGCCTTTCCAACGAACTAAATTGAGACATTTGTGCCACCATGTCATTCGCATCTTGTGGAGAAGTAGGATCTTGCCCTTTCAACTGCTCAATATATAGCTTCAAAAAAACATTTTGATCCGCTAGTGCACCCGCCTCTTCCGTTTTAGACACATCAGGCTTTTCAATACCTGCTTTGGACTTAGCAGCATCGGTTCCATACTGGGAAATTAACCCACCCAGACCTTTGGTATCAGATATGTTTGCCATTTATCAGCTCCTATGACTGACCAAGCGTGAGCATTTTTTGCATCATACTTTTCGCTGAGTTCATAATTTCTACGTTTGTCTGAAAAGATCTGGAAGCGGACATCATATCGGCCATTTCTTCCATCGGATTGACGTTAGGATAAAAAACATAACCTTCTTCGTTTGCCATCGGATGATCTGGCTCATATCTTGGTTGCAAAGGTGCGTCAGACTCCACAATGCCATCAATTTTCACTCCAACACCAGCACCACTATTATCAGTATTAACATTGCCCCAGCCGTTTTCACGCATGCTGTCATTCATCATTTCTGAAAATACTGGCTTACGAGCACGGTATGTCTGATCCGCGGAACTTGCAGCACTGTCTACGTTTGCCATGTTGCTCGCAATCGTATTCAAACGAACCGTTTGGGCGCTCATCGCAGACCCAGAAATAGTGAAAATGTTACTTAATGACATAGTTATTAATTCCCAGTAAGCGCTTTTTTCATGCCGCTAATTTTTCTATCCAAGAACATAAAACTCGTATCAAATTGCAAAGAGTTTTGCGCATACTCTGCCTGCTCTCTTTGCATATCGACCGTGTTACCGTCTAACGATGGTTGATTCGCATTACGAAAAAGTAATTCTTCCGACTCACTAGCAACCCCTTCCCCTGATATATGCCGAGGATTGCTACCCGCAAGCTTCAATCTGCTACTTTCAGCGTTTAATAATGAATCAAATGAAATATCTCTGGCCTTATAGTTTGGCGTGTCAGCATTGGCGATATTATTGGCTAGAACCGCTGCCCTTGCGCTACGAAACTCAAGTGTTTTGTCGTGCCCCGCAAAGGCACTTGCAAAAGATATGGCCATTTGATCCTCAAAAAATACGTCATCTATCTGACCTGTATTAAGCAATTATGGTGCCAAAATAAAAAAAACATAAAAATCAAACACTTATATTATCTTTATCAAAGAGTGGCAAAAAGCGGCAATATCTAAAAGTAGAACAAAAGAAACAAAAAAGCCCATCCAGTTAAATCTGATGGGCTCTTTAGACAATAGATGAATATGCTTTGTCGTATTACAAGGACTTGGCTTTGTACACTATTCCTGGGTGACACTGTACGATTTCAAAGTAATCGGATAAACCGCTTAGCGCTTCTGAGCCCCCAAGGAACAGATACCCTCCAGGCTTCAAACAAGCGTGCATTCTTTTCAAAATATCCAACTTGAGATCAACAGTAAAATAAATCAGCACATTTCGACAAAAAATCACATCGAATTTACCTAACGCAGAAAAAGACTCAATAAGATTCAAATACTTGAATTCAACTCGAGAACTTAGGTGTGGCTTAATCTTCCACGTTAAATCGTTTATCTTATCGAAATAACGTCTCTGCAAATCTGGGCCAAGACCACGCGCAATGGCCAAGCTATCATACTCGCCCTGCTTAGCGTGCTGAAGAATATTAGTGCAAATATCCGTGGCCACTATTTTTTCACCGGCTTTTAAAACACCAGGACGAGCCGACTTAAACTCTTCAATCACCATACTGATAGAATAGGGCTCTTGACCTGTTGATGAGGCCGCTGACCAAATTCTTAGAGGGCCAGACGTCATTTCCGGCAAAACTCTGTCTTTTAGTATGGTGAAAGGGTGAATATCTCTAAACCACAGTGTTTCATTGGTTGTCATCGCATTGATGACTTCTTCCTTCAGCTTGGAGCTTCCGTATTTCTCTAACGCATCAACAAGCTGCTCAATCTTAGAAAAACCTTCTCTCTCTAAGACTTTACCCAAACGACTGGCAACCAGATACTGCTTGTTGTCACTCAGTGAAATACCACAAGCTTTCTGCAGATAGTCCCTAAACCTAATATACCCATTAGGTGTGATTGCATTTGTACTACTGAGCATTAAAACTCCATATTTTACAGGTTCCATTTAAGGCTAGACAAAACATCTAGCCCAACCATTATTCAGACTGAACCTGTACCGTTTCTATCGCTAATCGAGCTAGCTCATCTGGCTGAAATTTCGCCAAGAAACCATCCGCACCGACTTTTTTAACCATTGACTCATTGAACACGCCACTCAATGATGTATGAAGCAGAATAAACAAGTCTTGCAAACGACTGTCATTACGAATAGAAGTCGTTAGCGTATAACCATCCATCTCTGGCATCTCTATATCAGAGATAACCATTGAGAATTCCTTCGTTACATCTTTCCCTTCCGCTACCATGTTTTGTAGGTAGGTAAGCGCCTCTCGTCCATCACAAAGAACCGTCGTTGAAAACCCCACTTGCTCCATACAGCGCTTAATTTGCTTACGCGCTACAGAAGAGTCGTCCACGATTAGTATATGATGTTTCTGCGCATTTTCTGTGACCCCCGCATTCACAATACCTTCTGAGATATCCTGGCGAGTCGGCGCCACTTCCGAAAGAATTTGCTCAACGTCAATAATCTCAACCATTTCCTTGTCAACTTGACAGACAGCCGTTAAATAATTGTCATTCGACAATCCTTTCGGTGGCGGCTGGATATCGCTCCAATTCATGTTCACAATGCGCTCTACGCCACGTACTAGAAAGCCTTGAATACGACGGTTGTACTCCGTAATAATCACAAAGCACTGGCTGATATTTTCCATTGGGCTTGCTCCGGTCGCCAACCCCAAGTCTAAAATAGGAATGGTGCCACCGCGTATGTGGGCAACGCCTCTAACGACTGGCGAGCTGTGTGGCATAGTCGTTAATTTAGGGCACTGAAGCACTTCTTTGACTTTAAAGACGTTAATGCCATAAATTTGCTTACCATTTAAGCGAAACAACAGCAATTCAAGTCGGTTTTCTCCTACAAGCTGCGTACGTTGGTTAACAGTATCCAGAACTCCAGCCATAAACGCCTCCAAAATGTGTAAACATTATAATGAGGTATCACCTCAAAATTGTTAAAATGCATCGTCCAATGATAAAGTGATTTTTACTTTTTTACTAACTATCTTATTTATAACCCAATCATAAACAAAGAGAGTGAATCATGCGAATAATAAGGCTAACACTAGCCTTCATTTGTCTCCATACAGGCCTAGCATTCGCCTTATCCACAGAAGAACAAATTAATCACTACATCAATCAAGTAGAAATCCCTCGATTGACAAAAATATACTCTGAGGCCGACATCAGCATCACCTTAAATAATCTCGCTGCGCTAAATTATCTACCCGAATGTGAGGACGAAGCAATTCAAATCAGCAACCAAAGACCCGAAGCCATCAAACGCACAAACTATGAGATCAGCTGTAACTCACCTACTTGGAAATCCTACATCCCCGTCACGCAGGAAATTTTGATTCCCGCTATCAAGACCACAACTCCGATTAATCGTGGACAAGTTATTACTCAATCCAACACAGACATAGGTAACGTTGATATATCCAGCCTAAGAGGACAAGTTTATACCAAAAATAACCCACCTTATGGTCTGATCGCTTCACGCAATTTACGCATTAACACCTTCGTAACCGACGCGCTGGTAGACCAACCTACACTTGTCAAAAAAGGCGATCTCGTTTTAATTACCGCAAGCAGTGGCACTATTATAGTCAGAATGAACGGTGTTGCTTTGGAGAATGGCGTAAAAGGACAACAAATACGTGTTCAAAACACCAGCTCTGAGCGAATTATATACGCCAAAGTTGTAACTGACAGTGAGGTTCTTGTAAACTATTGAGTACAGACTGATCGGCGACGTACTAAATGCTTTTTTTCTGGGCTTTTCATTAAAGTTTCTGTAGACCCAGCCGACAATATAGACAGGCAAATCATAAAAGGGCGGAAAACCCAATGGCAATACACTTTACAGGTCTATCAAACCAGAGCACGATCAATAAAAGCGAACGATCGCAAAAAGACGATGCGACAGGTAGTGCGACAGAAAAGCAAAGTACAGTACAAAGTGGCGGTACTTTAGCTAAGGATACCGTTAGACTAAGCGGTACGGCACAGATTTTGCAAAATCAGCAATCTAAAATTAATAGCATGCCTGATGTCGATATGGATAAAGTTGAGAAAATTAAAAGTGCGATCGCTGCTGGCGAATACAAAATTGATACACAGAAGCTAGCGAATAATATGGCTTCTATGGACTCGCTATTCTAGACTGTGCTTTAAATACAGCCTCTAAACGGTTTGTCTTATGATCCCCATTGCCCCTATATTTGTCAGAAGCAAAGAGATATTAGAAAAACTCTCCTTGCTTCTTGATGATGAGCGTTCTGCCTATGGTGAGTTAGACAGCCAGATCATTATAAGTTTGGCGGAACAAAAACAAGCGCTATTAGATGAAATGAATCAACTTAATGAGAAAAGGGTTAATATTCTCATTAAATTTGACGTTGTTGACCGAAAAAAACCCACCGAAGAAGCCTTCAAACACTGGCTTAGCTTGCAAGATAGCGCCATGGATAATGTGCGCCTACTTATGCAAGAGTGCGAAACCTTATTAAGACAATGTAAAACCAAAAACAATACCAATGCCCGTATTTTAAATACTCTACAGAAACGCAACAAACATCTCTTCGAACTACTTCAAGGCCATAGTAGTAAAAATAAAGTGTATACAGCCAGAGGCTCTACTCGCCCTATCAGCAGCAAACACACCCTAGGAAGAGCTTAAAAAGCCATACGAATCAATACTATACTTGGCTCTAATTTGTATTTTAGGCAAAAGTAAGGTATAAAACTCTCTTTAAATACGTCCTCATAGGTAAACGGGATATACCGGCCGCCTCCTAAGCAGCTATTCCAGGTTCGAGTCCTGGTGAGGACACCATTTACCATCCGTTTTCTGGCAAACTAACAACAAAAAAAGAGCCTAAAGCTCTTTTTAATGAAAAACACTTTTCAACGCAGAAGTTTATTCCACTTCAATCACTTCAAAGCTATGAACAATCTTCACGCCGCCTTTCTCCAGCATAAGAGAAGCAGAGCAATACTCTTCTGCTGACAGTTTTACCGCGCGAGCCACCACGCTTTCTTTTAAATTACGACCCGACACGACAAAATGCACTCGAATTTCTGTAAACACAGCTGGCACAGAATCAGCACGATCTGCATCGATTTGCGCAACACAAGAAACCACATCCTGACGAGATTTCTTCAAAATCCCCACCACATCGTAAGACGTGCAACCACCAAGACCTGCCAATATTAGCTCCATAGGTCTCGGTCCAGCCAATTGATTACCATCAATTTCTACCTTGAAGCCTGAGCCTGTTTCAGCGGTAAAATGCACATCTTCTTGCCAACTCACATTCGCTTTCATATTTTGACCTTATATTCTTCTATTATGACTGCAGCCCTCATCACTAGGACTGAAACAGCTCAGCTAATTTTTTACCTGGATCATCAGCGCGCATAAAAGCTTCGCCGACTAAAAACGCATGAATCCCTTTTTGGCGCATCAAGGCCACGTCATCACGAGTGTGAATACCACTCTCAGTAACAATAAGTCGATCAGAGGGGACATCCCGCATCAACTCAAATGTGTGATCAAGACTCAATTCAAAGGTATGCAAGTCTCGATTGTTAATACCAAGCAACTCGGTCTGAGTAAATTCCAACGCCAAATCTAACTCGGAACGATTATGCACCTCAACCAAAACATCCATTCCCAAGTCGCGCGCAATTTGATCCAACTCACGCAACTTATTACCACTTAAACAGGCCGCAATCAGCAAAATACAATCAGCTCCAATCGCCCTAGCCTCAAGAACCTGATATTCGTCAACAATAAAATCTTTACGAATAACCGGTAATTTACACGCTGCTCGCGCTGCCACTAAAAACTCTTCGTGGCCTTTAAAAAAATCACTGTCTGTTAAAACTGACAAACAAGCTGCACCGCCTTTTGCATAGGACTTTGCAATATCGGCAGGAATAAAGGGGGTACGTAAGATTCCCTTGCTCGGAGACGCTTGTTTCACTTCAGCAATAACAGCGGCCTTACCAATGGCAATTTGGTGCTTTAAGGCATGAGCAAAACCACGAGGAGCGTTATGGACATTCGCCACTGACGCTGCCACTTCTAAGTTTCCGTATGGTGTGTGAGATTTACGCTCCTGAATTTCTTCGTATTTACGAGCGACTATTTTCTTTAAAATGGTGGGTGTCTCTATTTGCATTAGGCTACTGCTCCTATTATTAAAGTGAGTCAGGACTCATAAAACAACGCGTAAAACTCGCTAACTCAGACATCTTAACCTTGGCGGTACCTCCACCGATCACATCTTCGGCGATATTGACCCCTTCCGCTAATGTGTCAGCAATGCCTGAAACATAAATTGCCGCTCCAGCATTCAAAGCAACAATATCTCTCGCCGGATTAACTTTTCCTTTACCCTCTAAGGCGGTCTTCACCAAAACAAGACTTTCTGAGGCATCGGCGGCTTGAATCGTATCAATGGACTGCAGCGGAATGCCAAAATCTTCTGGAGAAATTGAGTATTCGGTAATCTCTCCGTTTTTTAACTCAGCAACAAAAGTTGGCGCGGCAATACTAATTTCATCCAAACCGTCTTCAGAGTGAACGACCATCACATGTTCGCTGCCCAGAGCCTTTAGCACTTCAGCAATCGGACGCACCCATTTCTGATGAAATACCCCCATCACTTGGCGCTTTGCATTAGCCGGATTCGTTAATGGGCCAAGCAAATTGAAAATAGTACGAGTCGCCATTTCTTTTCGAGGCCCAACTGCGTATTTCATAGCAGAATGGTGATTCGGCGCAAACATGAAGCCTAAACCAATCTCCTCAACACATCGACATACTTGTGCAGCATCCAAACCAAGATAAATACCAGCTTGCTCCAATACATCGGCACTACCAGATTTAGAAGACACAGACCGACCGCCGTGCTTTGCCACTTTGCCACCCGCGGCAGCAACGACAAAAGCAGACGCCGTCGACACATTAAATAAATTACCACCATCACCGCCGGTACCACAGGTATCCACGACATGCTCAAGAGGCAAACGCACCTTACTGGACAACTCACGCATGACCTGTGCTGCCGCCGTGATTTCCTCGACGGACTCACCCTTCATTCTTAGGCCAATAAGAAAACCACCTATTTGTGCTGATGTGGCTTTTCCCGTCATGATGTCATTCATTACTGTGCGCATATCGGCACCACTTAAATCTTGGCGCTCAACAACAGCAGCAATCGCCTTTTGAATATCCACCAGCCTCTCCTATCGTATTAAAATTATCGTGTTAAGAAATTGGCCAATAAAGCATGGCCCGCCTCGGTCAAAATCGACTCAGGATGAAATTGCACCCCTTCTACGGCAAGCGTTTTATGTCGAATTCCCATAATCTCGTCTCTTTCACCCGTTGCCGTTTGACTCCACGCCGTCACTTCTAGACAGTCCGGCAAAGCGTCCGCCGATATCACCAATGAGTGATAGCGCGTTGCTGTTTGGGGATTCGGTAACCCCGTAAACAGCGACGTATTTTGATGGTAAATAGATGAGGTTTTACCATGCATGACATTTTTAGCACGAATCACTTCGCCACCAAAGACTTGACCAATACTTTGATGACCTAAGCAAATACCCAATATAGGAATTTTGCCAGCAAACGCCGCAATGGCTGCCAACGATATACCCGCTTCATTTGGCGTGCAGGGACCAGGCGAAATGACTAAGTGAGACGGTGCAAGACGCTCAATATCCTCAATCGTAATTTCATCATTACGAAATACCTGCACATCTGCACCCAACTCACGGAAGTACTGCACTAGGTTATAAGTAAAAGAGTCGTAATTGTCGATCATCAATAACATAAAGAGGAAACGCGCCTAAGAGCAAGAAAACATCGGAATGTAAAATGCGGTAAATTCTACACTGTCATGAACACGGTGTCTCGCATACGAAGGATAGGATATGCTATCGCTTTCCCGTAAGGCCTTGTTTCAATACATACGGTTATGCGGCAAAGCTGAAAGCATGTTATCTTTACCGTCATTATTTTGTGTTTTAAGGATACGCAGTGCACAGCCAAGTCGCCGACCTCATCGAAACCCTCATTCATGACGAGCATTCACCTGAGTCAATCAATAAGGCCATTTCTGAGCTAACGCCCGATGATGTGGCTTTAGCACTTGAGTCTATTCCCTTGGCTCAACGTAAACAAGCATGGGCTAATATTAAGCAGGCGAACCGCCTTGATATTCTCGTTGAAATGCGCGGTGAATCTCGTCAATTGCTTTTAAAAGGTCTAGATGATACCGAAATTGAAACCTTGTTCACCGATGTAGACGCAGAAGATCTTCTTGAAATAACAGACTCTCTTCCTGATCGCCTTGTTGATATCGCCCTCAAGCAGATGGACAATAAGCAACGAGAATATTATCAACAAGGTATCGTCTACGATGACGATGTTGTTGGTCGTTGGATAGACCACGAACTGCTTATTGCCTCTCAATCCATCCGAGTATCAGAAGCACTAAGACTGCTGAAAAAGAATACCCCCGCCTACACAGATATGGTGTATCTCGTGAATCGAACGGGGCGTTGGGTGGGTTGCGTAAAATTTGACCAGCTATTCAAAGCACAAGGACATGAACCCATCTCGGGCCTTATTGATGAAGAATGCTCCTTTATTCACGCGGATACTGAACTTACTAAAGCCGCTGAACAACTAGAGCGATCCGCCTTATCAGCACTCCCTGTGGTCGATGATAATCATGTTTTATTAGGCCGCTTTCATGCTGGACTTGCCATGGAAACATGGCGCCTAGAAAACGAAGCGCAGCAAATGTCCACTGCAGGCCTTAACGAAGAATCTGATCTATTTGCCCCCGTCAAACGCAGTGCGGCGACTCGTGGCATCTGGCTTGGTATTAATTTGCTAACGGCTTTTTTGGCTTCCGCTTTTATTGGTCTGTTTGAAGCCACACTGCAGCAGGTCGTTGCATTGGCGGTATTAATGCCCGTTGTCGCGTCCATGGGCGGGATTGCAGGCAGTCAAACACTCACGTTAATCGTCCGTGGTCTTGCGTTAGGCCAGATCACCCGCAGTAACTTAAAATCGTTATTAGCAAAAGAATTAAAAGTCGGTGGGTTAAATGGCCTATTATGGGCCATTGTCATTGGTGTCGTCACACTGTGGTGGTTCGAAAGTCCCATGCTTGGTGCCGTCATTGGCCTTGCTATTATTGTCAATATTTTTATGGCCGCGCTTTCTGGTGTGCTCATCCCCGTTTTGCTGGATAAGTTACGCATTGACCCAGCACTATCTGGCTCGGTGATTTTGACCACTGTAACGGACATTGCAGGCTTCGTCGCCTTCTTGGGACTGGGCACACTATTACTGCTTTAACCCTTTTAGCTTTACCCCTTTAACAATTCATATGACAAAGAGATTAGAAAGAAAATGAACTGGGACACAATGCAAATCTATTTAGGCCTTGGAGATACCCAAATGCACTGGGTGGTCAGGGTATTTTTGGTCGTGTTGGGAACACTTATCGCCAACTTTGTTGCTAATCATATTTTGACACGCATAGACAAACAGCTAGAACGCACAAAAACGCCTTGGGATAACGTACTGATCCATGCAGCACAAAAACCCATTGGAGTTTTCATATGGTTAGTAGGTTTGAGCGTTGCCGCTGAGATATCTGGCTCGGAAATGGATCCAGGGCTGTCTTCGCTCATTAAGTCCATCAGAGAAATTGGCGTTATTGTTATTCTTACTTGGTTTATTCTGCGTTGCATCTCAGAATGTGAAAGAACGCTTACTAATTCAGATAAAATCACCACTAATGTAGACTACACGACCGCCAGCGCAATCAGTAAATTATTACGCGCGTCTGTGGTTATCACCTCGGCTCTCGTCATCCTGCAAACCTTAGGTTACAGCATTTCTGGTGTCTTAGCGTTTGGGGGGATTGGTGGTATCGCGGTTGGTTTTGCCGCAAAAGACCTATTGGCTAACTTTTTTGGTGGATTAATGGTGTATTTAGATCGCCCTTTTGCTATCGGCGATTGGATTCGTTCACCGGATCAAAATATTGAAGGTACAGTCGAACACATAGGCTGGCGCCAGACGCGCATTCGTACTTTTGAGAAGCGTCCGCTGTACGTACCAAATGCGACCTTCTCAACCATTTCAGTGGAAAACCCTTCACGCATGACCCATCGCCGTATCAATGAAACAATTGGTGTCCGTTACAGTGATTTTGGTGTTTTACCAACGATTTTGGCTGACATAAAAAACATGGTGGCCAACCACGAAGATCTTGATACTAACCAAACCTACATGGTGAATTTTAATCAATTTGGCCCTTCCTCTTTGGACTTCTTTATTTATGCTTATACAAAAACGGTAGACTGGCGAACTTACCATAATGTCAAAGAAGATGTTTTGTTTAAAGCCATGCAGATAATTGAATCTCACGGAGCGGAAGTCGCGTTTCCAACCCACACCCTTCATATGGCAAAAGGCAGCCAAATGTCTGTATTATCCGAACAAGAAGGCTTATCAGAAACGACAGCAACAAAATAGCCTCCAAAAATTCACTCAAAAAAAGGCCAAGTGTTACCACCTGGCCTTTTATACTGACTCACAGCAGAGCTGCAGGCTTACACCAGCAACTCAGCCAAATCATCAATAATCGCATCGGCACCCAAGGAAACCAAGTCCACACCTTGATGATAACCATAAGTGACCAAAGCACATTTAAAGCCTGCATTATTTGCGGCCTTAAAGTCCGTAATAGAATCCCCTATCATTAGGCAATTTTCTGGCAACGCCTCGATCGACTCACTGCAATGCAGCAGCGGCATAGCAGAGGGTTTCTTCTCTTCTAAAGTATCGCCACCCAATAACCAGCCAAACTGCTCCGTCAACTCAAAATGATCCAACATAGGCTTAACAAACACACTGGGCTTATTGGTAATCAAGGCAACTGGCACATTATGGTGCTTAAGCGCTTTTAATAAGGCTCTTACATTAGGGTACAGTGTCGTTTTATCTGTCAGATGAGCACGATAATGCAGTAAAAAAATTCGATAAGCTTCTTCATGCTTGCTGGCTTCAATGCCCGCCCATTCTAAGGCTTGCTCTATCAATTTAGCCGAACCAAATCCCACCCAGCTTCTGACTCGCTCCTCACCAGCCAAAGGGGCACCCAATTCCGTTAAAAAGGCGTCAACAGCGCCTGCTATATCTGGCACACTGTCAACTAAAGTACCATCTAGATCCAAACACACCAGTTCAGGCCAACCGTCAAACCAAGCAGAAAAATGTTTAGGCGTTCTCATTAACGGACACTCGCTAATTCTTTGCGCATGGCATCAATGACAGACTTGTAATCAGGCTTACCAAAAATGGCCGATCCCGCAACAAAAGTATCTGCACCCGCACGTGCAATCTCAGCAATGTTCTTTTCACTGACCCCACCATCCACCTCAAGGCGAATGTCGTAACCGCTTGCGTCTATTAATGCACGCGCCTCACGAAGCTTATCTAGCGTTCCAGGGATAAAAGACTGACCACCAAAACCTGGGTTAACAGACATCAGTAAAATCATATCCACTTTATCCATCACGTGTTTTAGGTAATGTAAAGGTGTCGCTGGGTTAAACACTAAACCCGCTTTACAACCACCGTCTCGAATCATCTGCAAAGAGCGATCTATGTGTTCACTGGCTTCAGGATGAAACGTAATGAAAGAGGCCCCTGCTTCAATGAAATCACCAATCATACGATCCACTGGTTTCACCATCAAATGAACGTCGATATCGGCTGTCACACCATGTTTGCGCAACGCTTTACAGACCATAGGTCCAATCGTTAAATTGGGAACGTAATGATTGTCCATTACGTCAAAGTGTATGATGTCTGCACCCGCGTCTAACACATTGTCAACTTCTTCGCCTAATCGAGCGAAATCGGCAGAAAGGATAGAAGGGGCAATGATAAAATCATTCATATCTGACTCCAGCAGTGACACAATAAAGGTCTCATAATGAAAATTTACATGGCATTTTACCAAGACACTTAAAAGAAGTATTGAAAACAATGAAGAAATTTACTGCGCTAAGCCACGCTATCATGACACTTCTTTTCTTAAGTAAAAGCCTTACCGTTTTAGCAGAAGAACCGCAGGCGGCGAACGAGGGTACGCCTGAAACACCCTCAACACAAACAGAAAGCACGCCAAGCAAGAACACACCAACAGACAAAAACAGTGAGTATGTTGTTCCTCAACCACAAGCCTCGCGCATCGACGCATTAAAAACGTCATTAATGTTGCGGAAACTCAATCACCAGATACAAACTTTAGAGGCAAATGGTGAGCCCTTCCTAGTCCTTTACAGCGCAGCGATAACCAGTGACACACAAGGCTGTGTAATCTTGCTACATTCGGATAACGAACACCCAGATTGGCCCGACGCCATAGCGCCTATACGCGATGCCATGCCTGAATACAGCTGGTGCACCCTATCGATTGAAGTACCAGACATTATAAAACGCGCTGAGCCTGTAAAACCGACCACAGGCGATGCGTCTTCTGTCAACAATGCACAACCGACATCGGCCGAGCTACCCAATCAAGCCATGGTTTTTGCCAGAATAGAAGCCACTATTGCGTACGCGGAAACGCAAAACATTGAACAATTTAGTTTTCTTGGCTATGGAACAGGTGCCAGCTACGCTCTCAATTACCTAGCCGCCAATCAAAACGCAGGCAAGGCTTTGATGCTTATTAATATTGAGTCTCCTGCCAACATCTCCCCTTATGAGATGGCTCAAACAATCCGCCAAGTACCGCAACCTATTTTAGACTATTACGTAAGCACCAGTGGCAGTGATCAATTCGCGCTATGGCGCAAACAGGCGGCCAATCAGAGAGCAGAAAAACAAGGGGATTTTATTCAGCTGGATGCCTTGCCCGATCGAGTCACAGGAAAAAACAGCAAACGACTCCTAGTGCAGCGAGTACGAGGCTTTCTAAAACAAAATACCGATCAAATCAATCAGCAAAAAACATTACCCAATGTAAAAAAAGGGCTTTTTTATGAAAGCCCTGTTAAATAACTGACGTCCAAAAAAGCACTATTTGCGTGTTTTTTTAATCATTTCATACGCGGCTTGAATTTCTTGGGTACGCTCTTTCGCTAACTCAATCATTTCGTCCGGTAAGCCTTTTGAGCTTAATTTGTCTGGATGATGTTGACTCATTAAACGACGATAAGCCTTTTTAATCTCGGCGTCCGTCATGTCAGGGGTAACACCCAATGCTTCATAGGCCGCTTTGAGTAAGTCTTTTGAGCCCATACTATTTGAAGAAGACTGATAACCTTGACTGAAATGAGCTTGCTGTTTTACCTGAATATGTAGGGCTTCAAATTCAGCCTCTGACACCCCAAGATGAAAACAAACCTGAGAAACAAACGACCTTTCCTCTAGGCTAAAATGCCCATCTGCGTAAGCCGACACCAGCAGCACTTCCAAAAGAGTACGTGTTAAATCGCTAGGACCAACCACTTGTTTAAAGATATTTAGGACAGAGGCAAGGTCAAAATTTTCAGATTTTCCCTCATTAAACAGGCGCTTAGCCTGATCCTGTGCCGCAGGCGACAGTCTTAGACGCTGCATAACAGATTGGGCCAACTGAATTTCAGCTTCAGTTACTTGACCGTCGGACTTAGCAAGCCGCCCCATCAAAAGAAATAATGTACGAAAAAAAGTTTCCTGTTGCAGGCGCACATCGGCTCGACTGCGAATACGGCTGAAAGCCCCGCCAGTCTGGGCTCTGTCTATCATACCGCCGACAAAGAAACCCAGCAAAGCCCCCACAAAACCAGCTAAAATGTAACCCAAAATTGCACAAACAATCTTCCACATAAAGATATTTCTCCAGAATCGGTAGCCCCTATGGGCCTGCTTAGATTATCATTTGTCTCTCAACATGGACCCGCTTATGGGCAGCATCCGATTTCGGACAATAACTTTTGGTAGCAAGTATACCCTGCATGGTTAAGCATTTACGAACATACGCCTTATTTTTTCAAAGTCTTTTCGTATTGCCACTGGCACACGGACAAGTGGATCAATGGGACTGGACACCAAGAGAGTCCTTGACTAAAGAGCAGCAATCCCAGCTCAGTCGATACTGTCAAGGATCCTATATAAATAGCTGGCAAGCAAACGATGTGCAAGGAACCGATCTATCCGCCGACCTCATCACACGTGACGAAAATGGTGTAATTCATCTTCAAGGGGCAGCTGAAATACGCCAACCAGGGTCCACCTTGTCCGCCGACAAGATTGAAGGCGTTCCAGATGAGTATTATCGCGCAAACGGTAATGTTACGCTTCGCAGCGAAAATCAACTCATTCGTAGCTCAAACAGTTATATTGCCAATAACAGTAATGCACCCACTGAGTTCAACGATGCCCAATTCCTCAGCCACAAAACCGGAGCTCGGGGTGAAGCGAGACTTTTGTCACGCAGCCAAGACGGCGTCATTTTTATTGAGGAAGGCTTTTTCACTACCTGTGAACCCACTGAAGAAAGCTGGCAGCTTTACGGAAGCACCATAAAGCTCGATACAAAAAGTGGTTTTGGTACAGCAAAACACGTACAGATTCGGGTCGCTGGCTTACCTGTTTTCTATTTCCCTTGGTTGCGTTTTCCTATTGATAATTCTCGTCAAACTGGCTTCTTATTCCCTAGCTTTAGCTATTCAGGGTCCGATGGACTCAGTTTTTCAGCGCCTTTTTATTGGAACATTGCGCCGAATTATGATGCCACGATTACACCACATTTTATCCAAGAGAAAGGCGAAGGAATTGATTTAGAATTGCGTCATTTAAGCCCTTACGGCGAAACCACTTATGAGCAATCCACTTTCTTTGATAATGACGAAAATGAGCAAACACTGTTAAAACTCACCACAGAACAGAGACTAAACAATTATTTTAGCGCTGGCTTTTTATTGGAAGACAATCCAACAAAAGACAAATATCCGGAAGCAAACAGCACATCGATTGGTGAAAAAGATCATTATCAACGTAGCGTTTATTTTGGCTTCAATAATGGAAACTTCCATAACAAGGTGACCTACTTAACCTACCAAACACCTGATAGCACGATAGACCAGCCTTTTGAATGGCTACCGCGTATAGACAGTTCTTATCGTTTAGCCACTCCTCTTATAGATTACGGTATTGATGTGCAATACACGGATTTCTACGATCCTGCACAAGATGATTTTGATGGTCAGCGCATAGCATTAAATCAAGATATTAGCTTAAACATTGATAATTCTTGGGGAAGCATTACACCAGGGATACTGGCACAATATCGTGATTATGACTTACAAGATTACACCACAGATTCAGAGCGCTCTGTCTCTCTTGGCCATATTACGCGTTATATCGATTCCTCATTGATGTTTGAACGTCGATTTGAAAGCGGCTATCTACCTTGGCGACAAACACTTGAACCAAGATTGAGCTATTTGTATTCCCCACTTGAAACACAGAATGATATCCCTAATTTTGATGCCAGTGAGCCGACAATGACGTATTCACAAGCGTTTAGTCACAAACGTTTTAACGGCAATGATAGAATTGGTGATACAGAGCAAGTGACACTTGGTCTAGAAAGTCGTCTATATGATGCAAACAATAATGAAAGATGGGCATTCAAAGCCGGTCAGATCTTTTATTTAGAGGATCGTTATGTTGGTATTGAAGGCAACACTGACAGTGGCAGCGTCTTTGACGGCGCGGAACGAAGTGATTTACTTACTTCGGCAAACTACAATGGTCATCGCTATAGTTTGACAGGAAATTTGAATTACGACCTAGACAATAGCGAGGTAAACTTAGCTCAACTTGTTGCGTCCTTAGAACCCGTTGATGACATAAAAGTAAACCTAAGCTATTTATACTCGATCAATAACACAGACTCAGACGACGATGCCAAACAAGCAAGCATAGGAACAATTTTTCCAATCAACCAAAATTGGTCCATGTTCACACAGTACACTTATGATTTCCTAAGAGAGGATGGCACCAAAGAAATCGCCGGATTAGGTTATGAGAACTGCTGCATAAAGGTTTCGATGAGCTATCAACACTGGCTCAACGATGACAATGAGTTTGACAGAGGCGTCTTTTTACAATTTATTTTACGTAGTTTAAGCAGTGCTGGTCGCGCTAATACCGAAGCCAATAATATTGCTGACAGCTATTGGAACCAAGGAAAAGTTGGATATTAATCATGAAGTTGTTTTCTTTTTTCTCTTTTATTTTCGTTGCATTGCTACCTCTACAAACCTTGCATGCTGAACCAACAAAAATTGACGGTATTTCAGCCATAGTCGATTCCAAACCTATTTTAGAAAGCGATATTCAAAATCGTTTTCAGATTGTCAAAGACCGTGTACCTGGCGGGGTGATGACAGATAACATTCATCGTCAAATTCAAAATCAGATGATTGACGAGGCGCTTCAGGTAAATTATGCCCGAAAAATTGGTATGCGAGTCTCTAGCACAGACGTTGATAACGCCATTCTTGGCGTGGCCCAAAATATGAACTTAGATTTGCAAGGCTTAAAAGAAGTGCTTGCCAGCAAGGGCATTAACTATTCACGCTACCGTGAACAGATTGAACAAGAAATCCTGATTAATAATGTAAAACGCGAAATCCTAAAAAAACGCATTGTTATTTCTGATCAAGAAATTGACGACTACTTAAGTTCCGATACCAGCATCACCAAGGAAAAAGAGCAAGTGCGTCTGCGCCACTTACTGATCCGAGCCAGCAACCCCGAAGAAGCGGAAGCCAAAATCCAATCTATTAGGCAGAAAATCAATACCGAAGAGGACTTTATCCAGCAAGCGGTTGAAAACTCAGACGGTCAATTTGCTATTGAAGGCGGTGACCTAGGTTGGCGTCCACTCAACCAACTGCCACCATTATTTGTGCGTGCTCTAGAAACCGACAAAGGCCCACTTATTGGACCACTACAAAGTAATGCAGGTTTTCACTTACTGTGGCTTATCGAAAAACGCTCACCAGACGTTACCTTGCAACAACAAACGAAAGTGCGCCATATACTGGTTCGGGCTAATGAAATCCGCAATATAGAGCAGACTAAGGCATTAGCAGACGATCTTTATAACAGACTTGAAAACGGAGCTGATTTTGCCCAATTGGCGAAAGAGCAAAGTGAAGACCAAGGTTCCACTTTACAAGGTGGCGATCTAGGTTGGGTAACACCTGGCACCATGGTGCCTGAATTTGAAGCGATGATGAACCAAACCAGCATTGGCGAAACGAGCAAACCCTTCCGCACCCAATTTGGTTGGCATATTTTGCAAGTAGAAGGCCGTCGTGAAGCAGACATCAGCGACAAAGTAAAACGCAGCAATGCAGAACGCGCTTTAACGGCTCAAAAACAAGACGTTGTGCTTGGTAACTGGCTTGACGAGCTGCGTGCAGATGCCTTCATAGATCTTAAGAAATAAGAGAGCATCATGGCTAATAATCCGGTAGAGTCGCTTCCTATTATTGCCATCACCTCTGGTGAACCCGCAGGGATAGGTCCAGATATTATATTAAGCGCACTAAACGAGCAGACTTTTTCTGCTCGTTTAGTGGTTCTTGCAGACCCGCAATTACTAAAAGACAGAGCCTCAACTCTAGGCTTAAATATCGATATTCGAACACTCAATGATTCAAGCGACATTACCGCACATCAGCAAGGCGTGGTCAGCGTCTTGCCCATCAAGCTGGCAAAGCAAGCCACTGCCGGCGTGCTTGATATTGCCAATTCTCCCTACGTCTTAGAAACACTAAAGCAAGCGGGTGAGGGCTGCATTCGAAAAGAGTTTGATGCGATTGTCACCCCTCCCGTACACAAAGGTATCTTATGTGAAACGGGGGTGCATTTTTCTGGTCATACAGAGTTCTTTCAAGCTCAATGCCAATCACCCCATGTGGTCATGATGCTGGCAACAGACGCCATGAAAGTAGCGCTTGTCACCACCCATTTACCACTAAAAGATGTGTCTGCCGCGATCACAGAGCAAAGCATCAGCCTTGTTGTCAAAGCACTCAATAAAGATCTACAAGAAAAATTCGGCATTACACAACCCAAAATTCTAGTCTGTGGTTTAAACCCCCATGCTGGGGAGGATGGCCACCTTGGCAGAGAGGAAATGGATGTTATCATCCCAACACTCAACAAACTTCGCCAAGAAGGCTTAAACTTGATTGGTCCTCTTCCGGCAGACACGCTGTTTACTCCAAAATACCTAAATGATGCCGACTGCGCCTTGGCTATGTATCACGATCAAGGTTTACCTGTGTTAAAATACTCAGGTTTTGGTAATGCTGTTAATATCACATTAGGCTTACCCATTATTCGAACATCTGTCGACCACGGCACAGCCATTGATTTGGCTGGCACAGGCAAAGCAAATAACGGCAGCCTTAACGTGGCCATTCAACATGCTATTAACATGGCAAATAACGCGAAAAAGTTTTCTAAATGAGCAAACAACAACCCCATAAAGCCAGAAAAAGATTCGGCCAAAACTTCCTTCATGATCACGGTGTTATTCGACGCATTGTGGCCTGTATTGGCCCCAAAAAAGGCCAGCGTATTGTTGAGATTGGACCGGGTAAAGGCGCTTTAACAGAAGGCATAATCAGTGTTACCGAGCGCATGGACGTGGTTGAGCTTGACCGTGATCTGATTCCGATTTTGAAGGTAAACCTCTTCCGTTTTCCTGAACTGACCGTTCATGAAGCCGACGCGATGAAGTTTGATTTTGCTTCACTTAGCACCCCAGAACAAGCCATTCGCGTTGTAGGTAATTTGCCCTACAATATTTCAACGCCGCTTATTTTCCACCTATTAAGTCAAGCCGATGCCATTGAAGATATGCACTTCATGCTACAAAAAGAAGTTGTTGATCGCTTGGCCGCACGACCCGGTGATAGCCTCTATGGGCGCCTCAGTGTCATGGCGCAGTATTACTGCTCTGTCGAATCACTTTTTATTGTTGGACCAGAATCATTTGACCCTGCACCAAAAGTCGATTCCGCCATTGTAAGAATGACACCACATAAAACACTGCCCTACCCAGTTAATAACATCAAAATGCTCGAAGACATGGTCAGAATCGGCTTTCAACAGCGCCGCAAAACCCTACGTAATAACTACAAAGGGGTATTAGACACTGATGACTTTGCTGCCTTAAACATTGATCCCACATTACGTCCAGAAAGACTTGACGTGGAAGACTTCGTTAGAATCACCAACTACGTCCTCAAAAAGGAAGGGTAAATGCAAAAATATGACGTCGTGGTTTCTGTTCGAACAGAATATCTCGCAAGCCAATCAACACCCGCTGAATCACGTTACGTATTTGCTTATCACATTTCTATTACCAATTGCGGAACAGAATCAGCCAAACTTCAAACTCGCCACTGGATCATCACCAATGGCAATGAACAAGTACAAGAAGTGAAAGGCAGCGGCGTCATCGGAGAATATCCGCATTTGGAACCTGGGGAATCTTTTCATTACACCAGCGGTACGGTCATGGATACCGTTGTTGGCAGTATGCAAGGCAGCTACCAGTTTCTCGCGGACGATGGCACAGAGTTTGACGCTCCAATCCGCCCCTTTACATTGTCCGTACCCAATCAGGTTCATTGAGGCGACTTATGGCAACCTATGTTATTGGTGATTTACAAGGCTGTCTTACGCCTCTGGTAGAGCTTTTAGAGAACATTCATTATCATCCAGAACGAGACAAACTTTGGTTTGCTGGTGACTTAATCAACCGCGGCGAAGAGTCATTAGAAACGCTGCGCTTCGTCAAATCACTGGGCAACAATGCGACCGTTGTGTTAGGCAACCATGATCTGCACTTACTGGCGGTTTCTCATGGCCACGGAAAATTAAAGCGTGGCGACACATTAGCCAAGATACTCACGGCGGCTGATCGTGATGATTTAATGAACTGGCTACGCCAACAGCCCTTATTTCATTACGATGAGCAGCTCAACACCGTAATGACCCATGCGGGCATCCCTCCCTGCTGGGATCTGGCTAAGACTCAATCTCTCGCCAGTGAAGTCGAAGCCAAACTTAGATCAGACCGTGTTGATGATTTTTTTGCGACAATGTATGGTAATACACCAGACAAATGGCGCGATGATCTGACGGGGTTAGATCGCCTTCGTACCATCACCAACTATTTGACACGCATGCGCTTTTGCGACGAAAACAGCAAGCTTGACCTTAAATCTAAAGAAGGCATTAATACCGCCGAAAAAGGCTTCGCGCCTTGGTTTAATTATCCCTCTAAAGTTCCTGAAGGTTGTCATATCGTTTTTGGTCACTGGGCGGCTTTAGAGGGAAAAACTCAGCTGGAACATATCCATGCACTGGATACCGGCTGTGTTTGGGGAGGAAGCCTGACCGCATTGCGCTTAGAAGATAAACAGCGTTTTAGCACACCTTGTACACTTAATCGGAAGAATTCATGACTTTTCACTGTATTGATATTTCAGATGCTCTGCCAATTATCGAAAACAATGCCACCATTGTCGATATTCGCGATCTGACCAGTTTCCATAATAGCCACATGGCAAACGCGGTCCATTTAACTAATGATAACGTTCAAGACTTCATTGATGGCACAGCAAAAGACCAACCTGTTATTGTTTGCTGTTATCACGGCAATAGCAGTAAAGGCGCGGCTGAATACTTAGCGTCACAAGGCTTCAAAGAAGTGTATTCTTTAAATGGCGGTTTTAGTCAATGGAGCGCCATGTTCCCAGAACAATGCGAAACAGGTAGCTAGATAAGAATGACAACCTCGTATCAAGTGTATCTCGTAGGTGGCGCGGTCAGAGACGCCTTACTAGAACTTCCTGTCAAAGACCATGATTGGATCGTCACAGGCGCGACACCAGAGCAACTTGAGGCAAAAGGTTATCAACAGGTAGGCAAGCAGTTTCCGGTTTTTCTTCACCCCAAAAGCAAAGAAGAATACGCCCTTGCCCGCAAAGAAAAGAAACAAGGGCAAGGCTATACAGGCTTCATTTGTGACTTTTCGCCAGACATACGACTAGAAGAAGATTTAGAGCGCAGAGATCTAACCATCAATGCCATTGCACAAAACCAAGATGGCGTGTTGATTGATCCCTTTCACGGGCAACAGGATTTGCACGATCGACTGCTCCGCCATGTCTCTGACGCTTTTGTAGAAGACCCATTACGGGTATTGCGTGTTGCCCGCTTTGCAGCCCGCTTTCACGATTTTGGCTTTACCGTTGCTCCAGACACTCTGTCCCTGATGCAAAAAATTAGCGCATCTGGAGAGCTTTCTACGCTGAGTGCAGAGCGCATTTGGAAAGAATTAGAAAAAGCACTCAACACTCGTCATGCCTCTGTCTTCTTTTCAGTATTAAAACAGGCCAATGCACTGGACAAGCTCTTTCCTCAGTTTCTTTGGGAAGACAACCAAGCCTCTGCTAACTCCTTACACCAAGTAGAATTCACACCTGCTCAGCGTTGGGCCATTCTTTGCAAACAAACACCGATGTCAGCGCTGACTCAATTACATCAACGCCTTCGCAGTCCAAATCAATTCAAAATTCTCACGGAGCAAACCCGCTCATTTTTAGAAGATCAGCGAATTCCAATGGACTCTGCCGCCTGGGAGAACTGGTTAACCTCTGTTAACGCCATCAAAAAACCCCAACCTTTTATATTACTGATTGAGGTTCTAAGTCATCTAACAAATAGCAAGATGAAGGATTGGCAAGATTTAAGAAATGCGGTTGCCGCCATCAACGCAGCCCCTTTAATCAAACAAGGCCTAGGCGGCGCAGAGCTAGGACAAGCATTGAAAAAAGCGCGTAAAGAGGCTCTCGATAAAACCCTATCCCCTCTGATTAATTAACGCGCCAAATATTAATACGTGACCGCAGACTTTCGATGAATTTTCACACCAACCGCTTGAGCCGCTGGTACAGCGCCAGGCTTACGAACAGTGAGAGTCATCGCATTTAGCTTAAAACGCCCAATCAACTCTCCCACCAAATGCTCTGCCAAGGTTTCAATTAACTCAAACTGACGTTCGACGCAAAATGCCAAAATATAATTGGATATCGCCTCGTAATCTAACGTTTTAGAAAGATCATCGTTTTCAGCAGGAACACGATTATCGTGCTCCATCTCTAGATCAAACACCAAATCTTGCTGTATTTTTTTTTCCCACTCATACACACCGATAACAGCTTGTGTTTTTAGCCCCTCAATAAAAACGAGGTCTTTCATACTAAGATTCCTTTAAGGGTGGTAATTCAGATAACGGCCAACGGGCACGTATCGACAAACTGAGTTCAGAAAATTGACCATTGACCAAACGCTGAGCGCCAGCATAGGCAATCATGGCACCGTTATCGGTACAAAATTCTGGTCTAGCATAAAACACACTGGCTTTGATTTTTTTCAACTGACTTTCAAGCTGCTCACGCAGTCTTTGATTTGCACTCACGCCACCCGCAATAATCAATTGCTTCAAACCTTCCGCTTCCAATGCTCGGCGACATTTAATCACTAAAGTATCCACCACAGCGGTCTCAAACGCCAAAGCGGCGTCAGCTTTAAACTGTTCGTCACAGCGATCATTGTCCAGCGCATCATGTACTGCTGTTAAAAAGGCAGTTTTCAATCCACTAAAACTAAAATCCAAACCAGGACGGTCTGTCATAGGACGCGGGAATGTCAACCCAGACTCAGGGTTGCCGCGTTTTGCTAAAGCGGCAATATAAGGCCCTCCCGGATAAGGCAAGCCGATCATTTTGGCGGCTTTATCAAACGCTTCCCCAGCAGCATCGTCAAGAGACTGACCTAAAAGACGATACTCTCCGATCGCATCAACACGAACCAACTGAGTATGACCACCTGATACTAACAGCGCAACGAAGGGCATTTTCGGCTGTGACGCTTCTAACATTGGTGCCAAAAGATGGCCTTCCATATGGTGCACTCCCAAAGCAGGAATCCCCAAGGCATAGGCTAATGAATGACCAATGGTCGCACCAGCCATCAAAGCCCCCACTAGACCGGGACCGCTCGTATAAGCAATCGCATCCAGTTCTGATTTTTTCATGCCCGCGGCCTGCAACACCTCATCAATAAGTGGCAAGGTTTTACGAACATGATCACGGGAAGCCAATTCGGGTACAACACCACCGTATTCAGCGTGCTGAGCGATTTGAGAGTAAATCTTGTGTGCCAAAAGACCTTTCTCGGTATCGTAAATAGCGATCCCCGTTTCATCACAAGAAGTTTCTAATCCCAATACTTTCATCAGAATAATCTCATTAATAATTTGCGTATATTGTACCTTATCTGTTCAGACCATTGCAGAGCATACCGCAACTTAGTTCGCATTCAGCGTAAATGAAATTAGACACCGCTAGGTAAAAGCTTTATAATGCGCGCGTTTTAAATGTTTAAATAAAAAGGCAGGTGATTTTTCTAGCTTAACCCATGGCTTCCATGTAAAGAGAAGCAAAATGGCGAACAAGCACCCTATGAAAAAATGAATACCGTTACAGACGCGATAACTGTCTGTTCAGGGTTAAGCCTTTTGGCTTAGGCTTTTGGTTTAGGGAAATCGATCCATACTGGATCACACTCTGTTCAACAAAAGCGCGCTTTGAAAGCCCATTAAATACGGGTATAGTTCACGCCGTTTTTGTGAATACTTAAACGTTTTAAAAATATTCTTAAAGGTAAAAACATGCCAGCAGTAAAAGTAAAAGATAACGAACCATTTGACATCGCTCTACGTCGCTTCAAACGCTCTTGTGAAAAAGCAGGCGTTTTGGCTGAAGTTCGTCGTCGTGAATGCTACGAAAAACCAACAACTCTTCGCAAACGTGCTGCAGCCGCTGCTGTTAAACGTCACGCTAAGAAAGTTTCTCGTGAGCAAAAGAAATTCCAACGTTTGTACTAGGCCAATCTGCCGTTTGGCACTTTGCAAAAAACAAATGTTTGCCTAGACGTTTCTAACCTTTAGGCTTATAAAAAACGGCTAGTTAACCAACTAGCCGTTTTTTTTGCTTATCTGTCTACCCGACAGCTATCTACCGAAAGTAAGAGGATCCCATGTCAGACCTAAAAAAACACATTTCAGATACATTGAAAGACGCTATGCGTGCCAAAGAAAAACAACGCGTTACGGTCATTCGTACCATCTTATCTGAGTGCAAAAAAATTGAAGTAGATGAGCGCATCGAATTAGACGATGCCCGTGTGTTGGCCGTTCTTGACAAAATGAACAAACAGCGCAAAGACTCAAACCAGCAGTTTATTGATGGCGGCCGTGAAGATCTGGCAGCCATTGAACAAGAAGAGATGGCAATCATCAGCGAATTCTTACCTACCCCATTGACTGATGAGGAAGTTGGCGAGATTGTTAAAGCCGCCATCACAGAAACAGGCGCCACCTCTATGCAACAAATGAGCGCAGTAATGGCGATTGTCAAACCACAGGTTCAAGGCCGTGCCGATATGGCACAAATCAGCAAACAAGTTAAAGCACAACTAGGCTAATATAATGGCGGGACGTATTCCTGATCAATTTATTGACGAACTGTTAGCTCGAACAGACCTAACCGATGTGGTTGCGTCTCGCATTAGCCTAAAAAAAACCGGACAAAATTACAGCGCTCTGTGCCCTTTTCACAATGAAAAAAGCCCTTCCTTTAGTTTAAACCCAAACAAACAGTTCTATTACTGCTTTGGTTGCGGTGCAGGCGGCAATGCAATTTCCTTTGTGATGGAACATGACCATCTAGACTTTGTCGACGCCATTGAAGTATTGGCAAAAGACGCCGGCATGGAAGTGCCACGAGAACAAGGCGCACCAGACAGATACGAACAAAACGCAGAGTTACTCAAACGTTTATCCGAAAGCTCGCAGTTTTATCAGCAACAACTCACCCAGCACCCCGATAAGAAAAAAGCCACCGACTACCTCTCAAAGGAGCGCGGGCTATCAGGTCAAATCGCCAAAGTATTTGGTTTAGGCTATGCCCCTCCTGGATGGGACAATCTACTCAAAAAAGTGGGCACGCGCGCCGAAAGCCAAGAACAGCTTCTATTAGGCGGCATGCTGATTGAAAAAAAAGATCAACCCGGACATTACTATGATCGCTTTCGCGATCGCATTATTTTTCCCATTCGCGATTCTCGAGGCCGTGTCATTGCCTTTGGCGGACGCGCATTTGGCGATGAAAAGCCCAAATATCTCAATTCGCCAGAAACCCCAGTTTTTCAAAAAAGCCAAGAGCTATACGGTCTATTTGAAGCAAAACAAAATACCCCGATACTCAACCAAATCTTGGTAGTAGAAGGCTATATGGATGTCATCGTATTAGCGCAACATGGCATTACCAACGCGGTCGCTACGCTAGGCACTTCCGTTAATAGCCAGCACATCCGCAAACTCTTTAAACTGGTTAGTAAAATTGTACTTTGCTTTGATGGCGATAAAGCTGGCCGCGCCGCCGCCATTCGAGGTTTAGAAGCCTCCTTGCCGGTTATGCAAGATGAAAAACAAGTACGCTTCCTGTTTTTACCGGAGGGGGAAGACCCAGATTCACTGGTCAGAAAAGAAGGCAAAGATGCCTTTAATCGCCGCTTAGAAGATGCCTCCTCGCTATCACATGTCCTATTTGACCACGCCAGAAATCAAGTGACACTCGGCGATGAAGAAGGCGAAGCACAGTTCGCTCGCAATGCCATGGAGATGATTACACAAATCCCCAAAGAGCTCACCTTTCGCTCCGTATTAATTCGTCAGCTAAGCGATCAATCTGGCATCGACAGCGAAACCTTAAGCAATACAGTCTTTAAAACACGACGCCAATACATATCAACCGAAGAACAGACGGCCGCACACCCTAATCACACACAACAAACACCTCATTATGATGGTGAAAACCCCGATCTCAATCACTACGAATACGAACCACCTCATAGCGACTATGATGATTTTCACCCGGCCGATTACACAACCCCGTCGTCTCAACCAAACCCGACAGGCTCATTCAAAAAACCATTTGGGAAAAAACCCTTTTCAAAAGGCAAATTTTACAATGACGAGCCAGCACTGCCACCCGCCGCCCCTAGTCTAAGTCGAATTAAACAAGCTTCTCTGTGCCTGTTATTGCACCCGCACATAGCAAAAGACATTGACCTACCGGATCCTTTGATAAATCAAGCCAATGATGAGCTGCAAATATTCTGCAAAATATGGCGATATTTCACAAAATACCCCAATAGAAACACAGGCCACCTTTTAGGGGAAATGACAGATAAAGTCGCGATGTCATCCATTTACGCACTGTTAAACCATAAAGATGCGATAACAAAGCAAAAAATAACCAATGCACAACAGGAAGTGCTCGATACTGTTTTAGCGTTAGAAAAAAATCTTGGCCTAAATAGCAGCATTGCACGGTTGAAAAGTAAGGGAAACGAATCCATAAAGGATAATAGCAGTAAGCAGGAATTACGAAATTTAATGGATCTGATCCGACAAAAAAAATCATAATGGTTGCTTAATTTTCACACACAAAAGAAAGGATTTGGTGGATAAAAGCGATAGATTTTGTTATAATCCGCGGCTTGCTAAACTCCCAAATGAATTTCTAACGATAGGTTGTCGAATGCCAGACACTCAACAGTCACGTCTCAAAGAGCTGATCACCAAGGGTAAAGAACAAGGTTACTTAACTTTTGCTGAAGTTAACGACCACCTCCCTGATGACCTTTCAGACCCGGAGCAAGTAGAAGAAATCATTGCCATGATCAACGACATGGGCATTACGGTTTCCGAAGTTGCACCCGATAAAGATAGCCTTCTTATGGAAGAAGGTGATGCGACAGATGAAGCCGCCGCGGAAGAAGCCGCTGCCGCTTTAGCCGCAGTAGAAGGTGATATTACCCGAACCACTGACCCTGTCCGTATGTACATGCGTGAAATGGGGACAGTTGAACTATTGACTCGAGCCGGTGAAATTGCCATCGCGAAGCGTATCGAAGAAGGTACTCGCGAAGTCATGGCGGCGATATCTTATTTCCCTGGTGCGGTAGATGTATTGCTCGACGCCTACTCAAAAGTGCAGGAAGAAGAAGGTCGTCTAAGCGACATCTTTAGCGGCTTTATCGATGGCGACGGCGAAGAACCTATTTTCGAAGACACCACGAACGATGAGCCACTCATCGACGAAGATACGATCGATGGTGACGAAGACGATGATGATTCAGAGACCACCGAAGAAGAAACGGATAACGGTCCTGATCCAGAAGAAACTGCTCTACGTTTCAACGATATCACGCGTATTTATAATGAATTAAAAGTGTTATTAGAAACACGCGACCGACAAGACCCTGAAGTAAAAAACAAGCAAGAAGAGTTAAGCATTAGCTTTGCTCCTATCAAGCTTGTGCCAAAAATGTTCGATGAGCTGATTGAACGCGTACGTTCACGCATGGAAAAAATTCGTGACCAAGAACGTCTTATCATGCAAGTGTGTGTGCGCAAATCTGGCATGCCAAGAACCGAATTCTTAAAACGCTTCCCAAGCAATGAAACCAATCCTGATTGGTTGAAAGAGCAAATTGCTTCTGGCGCTGATTATGCCGCGGCATTGGAAGAGAACGAAGCTGAGTTTATGCGCAGTCAGCGTAAACTTCGTGCGGTTTCCAAAGAAACAGGCCTAACGATCGCAGAACTCAAAGAAATCAATCGTCGCATTTCAATCGGTGAAACTCGTGCTCGCCGTGCGAAAAAAGAAATGGTCGAGGCCAACTTGCGTTTGGTTATTTCTATTGCGAAAAAATACACTAACCGTGGCTTACAATTCTTGGATCTTATTCAAGAAGGCAACATCGGCTTAATGAAAGCAGTGGATAAATTTGAATACCGTCGTGGTTATAAGTTCTCTACTTATGCAACTTGGTGGATTCGTCAAGCAATCACTCGCTCCATTGCCGATCAAGCACGCACCATCCGTATCCCTGTGCACATGATTGAAACGATCAATAAATTGAATCGTATCTCTCGTCAAATGCTACAAGAAATGGGACGCGAGGCGACGCCTGAAGAACTGGCTGCCCGCATGGACATGCCTGAAGATAAGATTCGCAAAGTATTGAAGATCGCTAAAGAACCGATTTCAATGGAAACACCGATTGGTGACGATGAAGATTCACATTTAGGCGACTTCATTGAAGACGATGGCGCCGAATCTCCAATTGATATCGCGACAATTGAAGGTTTGCGTGAATCAACCACTATGGTACTTGCAGGCTTAACCGCTCGTGAAGCCAAAGTACTGCGCATGCGCTTCGGTATCGACATGAACACCGACCACACTCTTGAAGAGGTTGGTAAACAATTTGATGTTACGCGTGAGCGTATTCGTCAAATCGAAGCCAAAGCACTGCGTAAGCTACGTCATCCTAGTCGCTCAGAGCATCTAAGAAGCTTCTTAGACGACTGAGACCAGCCTAGCACAAAAAAACCGCTGCCATAAACAGCGGTTTTTTTATAACTAAAAATTGCTAAAAAAGTCTATTAGAACAAGCATAAGCAACAAAACTGTCATACACTCTAATTAGAGTATGGATAAAGACAGTGAGGTTTAACTTGCCAAAAAACCATAATCGCAACCATTACAACACCATCTTCCAACCTTCTTTGGTGAATTCAGACGCCCATCAAACAACGCTCAGTACATTACAGCTCATCACTAAACTAAGTACGATCCTTTACAATAACTCTCTAAGCACTATGCGTTTCGTTCGTTTCTTCCCTATTCAAAAGCACACTTCATGTGCATTGCAGGAGTAATACTCTATGGAAAAAATCTACGTTCTCGACACCAATGTGCTATTGCACGATCCATTGGCAATTTATGCTTTTGCCGAACACAAAGTCGTCATTCCTATGACGGTTCTCGAAGAATTGGATGTTATCAAAGATAGAAGAGATAAAGACGTTAGTAGAGAAGCGCGAGTTGCCATTAATACGATTGACAAAATAGTCGGTAATGCTTCCCCTCGCGACCTACAAGCAGGCGTGCCAATACGCATCATTAACAACGATACTGATCAGGAGCAAAATAAGCGCGTTGAAGGCTCCCTCGCCATCTATCCAGACCAACAAATCACTCTGACAGACAATGTTCCCTTTCTAAACGGCAATCATGATCACGCCAATGACAACCGCATCATCAACGTGGGTTTAAGCCTACAGGCAACACACCCACGCTCCGCAGTTTGCCTAGTCACAAAAGATATCAATATGCGGATCAAGGCAAAAGGCTCAGGATTAGAACGTGTAGAGGATTATAGAAAAGACAAAGTACTTGATGACTTAGACTTAATGAGCAAAGGCTACATTCAGTTCAGTGGCAGTTTTTGGTCAACGATCGAGAGTGTTAAAACAGAATCTCATGGTCGCCATACTGTTCATGTTATCGACAAAAGCCATCTACCCAATATTTATTTCAATATGTTTGTCATTGACGATGAAGACTTCATTGGTTTTGTCGTTAACCTTGATCAAGAACATGTCTATCTACTCGACATAAACAAACAACACCTAATGAACCAAAACTTCTGGGGCATACTGCCGCGCAACCTAGAGCAAGCCATGGCATTTTATTTATTACGTCATGACAACTCAGATCTCATGGTGATGACAGGACCAGCAGGCTCAGGAAAAACACTACTGGCCTTAGCCTATGGACTACAGGTCACCATGGAAGAAAAACGCTTTAATAAAATTATCGTAGCGAGGTCTACGCCTCCGATGGCCGAAGACATTGGCTTCCTACCCGGAACCGAAGAGGAAAAAATGGCACCATGGTTGGCAGCCTTTGACGATAACTTAGAAATTTTGCATGGTGCTGACGAACATTCTTTTAGCAGCATTGACTACGTCAAACAAAAAGCCAACATTCAATTTAAGTCCCTAAACTTTATGCGTGGCCGATCATTCAATAATGCTTTAATCATCATAGATGAAGCCCAAGGGCTCACACAATTCCAGCTCAAGTCCATCGTGACACGAGTCGGCAGCAATTCGAAAATCATTGTACTCGGCAATTTGGCCCAGATTGACAATAAGTACATCACCCCACTAACCTCAGGATTAACTTACCTAGTGGAGAAAACAAAATCCTTTAAATACGCCAGCATCATGCACGTCAATGGTATAGAAAGAAGCCGACTTGCAGAGTTTGCTGAAGAAAACTTATAAATTCTTTGCAAGAAAAAAGGGAAGAACAAACGTTCTTCCCTTTTCATATTTGTACAAAGCGCCTTCACTGAGTCAGTGTTTATGCGACCGATTTCGCCAACTCAGTAATCTCATCCCACTTACCGGCACGCACTAAATCTGTCGGTACAATCCAAGAGCCACCCACACATAGCACATTTGGCAAGGCTAAATATTCACGGAAGTTTTCCGCTCCAATACCGCCAGTCGGGCAAAATTTGATTTGCGGTAGTGGACCACCAAATGCTTTCAACGCTTTAACACCGCCGTTCACTTCAGCAGGGAAGAATTTAAAACGGTCATAGCCGTATTCCATTCCAAGCAAAATGTCAGAAATAGTCGCTACGGCGGGCAAGTAAGGCACATCGTACTCTTTCCCCACTGCCAATAGGTCCGCGGTCATACCTGGGCTAATAATGAACTGAGAGCCTGCCTCGATTGCTTGAATATATTGCGCACGAGAACAGACCGTTCCAGCACCAACAATCGCCTCAGGTACTTCTTTACGAAGCGCTGTAATTGCCTCTAAAGCAGCGGGAGTACGCAAGGTTACCTCTAAAACAGGCACGCCACCAGCAACAAGGGCTTTGCCCAGCGCAACCGCTTGCTCAACACTGTCCACAACAATAACAGGAACAACAGATGTGGCTGTCATCACCTGCTCAGCAGTATATGAAGTAGTCATTTTATTTTCCTTTTATTAAGACTTAATAATCATGCCAATTACGACCGTCTTTGATCGGCAACGCCATTGACGCTGCTGGCCCCCAAGAACCAGAAGCATACTCTTTTGGACGTTCGCTGGTTTGGTTCCAAGCGGACATAATCCCGTCCACCCATCGCCAAGCCGCCTCTACTTCATCGTAGCGCATAAACAAAGTCGCATCGTTACGCATCACATCAAGCAACAATCGCTCATACGCTTCGGGACTGCGCTTATCATTAAAGGCTTCGGTCAAACTCAAGTTCAAATCTACAGGCTGAAGAACCATGCCTTCACTCACACCGGGAACCTTATTCATCACCGTTAGCGAGATTTTTTCTTCTGGCTGAAGACGAATAATTAGCTGATTGCGCTGAAGCTGACGATTGCTTTCATCACTAAAAATACTGTGCGGAACGGCTTTATACTGAATAACAATTTCAGAATAACGCTGACCCAAACGCTTACCGGTTCTGAGATAAAACGGCACGCCAGCCCAACGCCAGTTATCAATATCCGCGCGCAAAGCAACAAAGGTTTCCGTTCGAGAATCAGGATTACTTCCTTCTTCATCGAAATACCCTTTTACCTCTTTCCCTTTGATCATGCCTTTCGCATATTGACCACGAACGGTTTTGGTATAAGCATTTGCTCCAGCAATAGGACGCAAGGCTTTCAATACTTTAATCTTTTCATCACGGACTGAATCCGCATCCATTCGACCAGGTGGCTCCATAGCCACCAAGCACAATAGCTGAATCAAGTGGTTCTGCACCATATCACGCATGGCACCAGCATTGTCGTAATATCCCCAACGCCCTTCTACACCAACCGTCTCAGAAACAGTAATTTGCACATTGTCAATATGCGCACTGTCCCACAAAGGTTCAAACAGTGTGTTACCAAAACGTATCGCCAATAAGTTCTGTACGGTTTCTTTGCCAAGATAGTGATCAATACGGAAGGCTTGCTGCTCATTGAAGTTTTTCATTACTTCATCGTTGATTGCACGAGAAGAAGCCAAATCTCGACCAAGTGGCTTTTCTAGAACCACACGCATACGCTCCGCATTCAAACCATGGGCCGCGAGCGAAGAACAAATCGAGCCGAACAAATCAGGCGACGTCGCAAGATAAAATACAACATCACGGTTATCGCCACCAACTTGATGATCATTGAGTCGTGAGAAATCAGACTCTTCTTGCGCATCGACCGACACATAACTCAAACGCTCTTTAAAACGCGGCCATGTTTTTTCATCACCCACACTTGAAGGTACAAACTCATCCAACGCGGCTCGAATTTTTGTTTGGTATTCCTCTGTACTCACTTCTCGTCTCGAAGCACCAATAATACGCGTCGTTGGAGCAAGTAAACCATCCATATCCAAATGGTACAAAGCAGGCAATAACTTACGCATTGCAAGATCACCGCCGCCACCGAAAATTACAACATCACAGGCTTTTAAACTGGCCTTCATATATTCTTTCTCCAACTATTTAGGCTTTCGACACAAGATGAGACGCATAACAAGCGCATCCCATCAGCCCTGGGTATTCAGACATCACGACAAACGTCGGAATCGGTGAGACAAATTCTTTCATGCGCCCTTTATCTTGCATGGCATCACGAAAACCACTTTTCAGGATGTCATTAACATAACGCGGCACAATCCCCCCAGCAATATACACACCACCACGGGACTCAACCGATAGAACAAGATCACCAATTACTCGCCCAAGAAACACAAAGAACTGCTCTAGGGCGGCTTTGGCTATCGGGTCGTTACCTTGCTTTAAAGCGTCACCAATTTCTGGTGCCGTTAAACGTTTTTCGATCCCTTGTCGTTGCGCCATGGCCTCATATATATTTTCAAGGCCCATTCCTGATAGCACACGCTCCGCCGACACACGTTTATGACGAGTGCGTAAGAATTTTAAAATATCATCTTCGAGGTCATTACAAGCCGACAAATCGACATGCCCACCTTCGCCTGGCAATACCATGTTCGGCCCGTTATCCTGAGGAACAACACAGGAAATACCCAATCCCGTTCCCGCCCCAACGACCCAGCATGGTGCCTTTGGATCAACTGTAGAATGCTCACCCAAAACCACCATATCGCTTTTAGGCAAAACCTCCAAGCTGTAACCTACAGCATCAAAGTCATTGAGCAAGGCGACGGGCTTGTCATCACCAAAATAAGACTGCACTTCTGCACGGGTAAAGTGCCACGGATTATTAGAGAAGCGAATAACGGCTTGATTGACAGGACCAGCAATGGCAAGTACTACAGCATCAATATTTTCCATATCAACACTGCAATGCTCAATGTAATCCGCCGCAGCGTCGAAAAAATTCACATAATTCTTACAAGGGAGCACTCTAATTTCAAGAGGCTCATATTGATGGATAGGAACCAAAGCAAAGCGCGCATTCGTTCCACCAAGATCGGCGATTAAAGCATGGGACATAGACGAACCCTATTTAATTTTTTTGAAATTTTACAACAAAATTGAGGGGAAAAATACCGCAACCCTGAAAAAACAGCCGCTAAAATGTAATAAAATTACAATACTATCTCAGTCTATTTAAAAACTTAAAGACCTTAGTCGGCACCAATCTTTTACGGTTATTCTTATAATCATAAAGACGCTCATCCGCTACTTTAAGCAGATGTTTGTAGTTGCTTGGCCTATCAGACATCACACTGGCCCCACCATAACTAATGGTGATTGGCACAAGATTCGATTTATACCTCAATGGATTAGATTGAAGGTATTCCTGGATAGACTCTGCGACCATTATGGATTGTTCATAGCTTTTACCCGGCATGACAAAGACAAACTCATCGCCAGCAAAACGAAACGCCAAACCCTGTTTGTGAACGTATTTTAGCAAACGTTTAGCAATGTATTCTAATACCTCATCGCCACAGTTGTGACCCAGGGTATCATTGATCGACTTAAACGCATCACAATCGAGAAATACAACGGTTAAATCACGCTCTTGCAACTTAGATCGAGCGAACTCACGCTCTAACATCAACTCAAGCTGCCGGCGGTTCAATAATCCAGTCAACGGATCTCGAGTCGCTAAGTATTCAAGCTTTTCTCTTGCCGTTACGTTACTCAGACAAATTGAAATCTTTATGGCAAGCTGATCCAGCAAAAAAGTGTCTTTGGTCATTGCATCATAGCGCGTGCTATCAGAATCGGCTTGACAAAAAAGGCCTACCAATTCGCCATCAATCGTCAGCGGAGAAATCGCCACCGAAGAAATAATATCACGATACACAGTCGGAATAATTTCCCAACAGCGACCCAAATTGGTATTTACCAACACCGTTTTATTGCTGGCTTTGATGATATCAATCATAGATCGACGTCTGGTGAACAATACCCGATCGCGTAAATCTGGCATTTTCTCTAAACTTTCTATGAGATGAGAAAGAGGAGCTTCATTGATTAAATTTACCCACACATAGGGCACATTAAATTGCTTTTGCACTTCTTTTGTTAGTGTAGAAACAAACTGGTCACAACGACCAATAGAAAGAATGCAACGCTCTATTTCAAAAAATTTGCGCGCGATTTCTTCATTGCGTCTAACATTGTCGATCAGTTCGTTAATATCATGCATGCACTATGCCCCACCGCACTGACAGTTAGCGGCCCACTTTTCTGAATAGAAAGCAACAGATCCTAAAAAACATTATTGATCTGCAATGCATTATAGTACGATGCTTACACAATTTGAGCTATATATCGAACAAAATTTGCCGCCTTAACTGCATAAAAAATCACAATTAAAAACCGTCCGCAAACACACCCCGCATTATTTTAATTAATTCTTTGTTTTCTTAAGAAAAATCATTCTGTGCCGATAGCGTCTCGTAGATAATTTAATAGGCCTATAAATGAATATAAGAGAAATTGTTGAAACCCAGGTAACCCAAAGCAGTCGAGCAGGACAAGCGGTTTCTGGCAATGCCAATTTTGCCTTATTAATGAGCCTGTTCAATCAGCCAGGTCCATCCTTGATGGATACGCCCGATCAATTAAGCCAACATCAGCCTCACGCTATCACACGCCCCATACAGTTTTCACACAGTATCGGAGAAAACCCAATTGCAAACATCGCCTTATTAAAAGCGTTGAGTTTCGAGCCGTTAGCAGAAGGCCCAGCTTACCAATACGACGCGGTGGAAAGCCTAGAAAGACAACTCAACACTCACCTCTAAGATTCCCCTCCGACCGACATAGCGCATCGCCCAAAAAGAGTACTCCATTGCCGTGCATGCTCTTGAGACGCTCGTTGATAACGCTGCCAACGGCTATCGGCAGCAGTCAATGAAAACTGCTGAGAAAAAAACCGCATTTCATTGCTTAATGGCGCACTCAACTCAAACAATGTGTTTAAAAGTGGTAATACCTGATAAGCACTACGATTAATGCGCCCCATATAAGGTTGGACACTCTCTACATAATGGCTTTCGAATTGCTGCTTGAGGTACCCCATTGGCGCGCCACAAATCGGCTGATCGAGCCCATCGATTGTATGGGTTACACGATCTAAATAATCCGTTAGTCGAGTAATTGTATATAACAGCCTGCCAGCGTACTCACTGTCCATGAGAATCTTTAAATCCCCCTCAAATACGCTGGCATCAACAACAGGTAAACGATCAAGACTGTCACCAATAACAACCAATCGATTCAATGCATTCATGAGCTCTTGCTGTTGTGCTGTAGAATAGTTCAATGGCAGAAAGCCATTCGATAAACTAAAAAAAGCCTCACTTTCCGCCCCATTGAAAAGAGCATTTCCAAACGCCATCGGTAATTCAAGACGTTTTTGCTGCGCAATATGACGCAACTCATCCGCCAAAGTGTCGCTTTGAATATCACAAGACTCAATGGCTCGAATGATGTCCAGCTCATATAAAAAACGCTGACTATCGGGCATAACTTTACCCAAAATGCTGTTTTTTCTTCCGGCCACCACGCCAACGTTGCATTGCTGCAAAGACAAATAATCCAATAAACCAATATCAAATTGTGTCAAACTTTGTTGACGATGACGAGATGATGGCAGACTAGCTGGCATTACGATTGCAGGAGAAGACACCGACACAAACTGCGAGCGATTTAATCCAGCCGTGTATTGGGATAAAACGTCTTCAACCTGAAAACGTGTATCACACCCACTCACGCCAGCGAGTATAATGCCACCTAACAGAATCATTGAAATAAAGGTTTTTATTAACATGAACAAGCTACTCATCCAAAAACGAGAAGAAATATCAGAGACACGCGTCGCGAAAATGGTGTTTCCAGCCACCACCAACCATTACGATACCTTATTTGGCGGCATCGCCCTACAGTGGATGGATGAAGTGGCCTATATTGCAGCTACTCGCTTTGCCAGAAAAACCATGGTCACTATTTCGACTGAACAAGTTGACTTTAAACAACCTATCCCATCAGGCATTCTCGTCGAATTAATTGCTCGCGTAGTGCATGTTGGACGAACGTCACTAAAAGTAGAAGTATCGATTTTTCTAGAGCAACTGGACTCAGATAAACGCACCAAAGCCGTAACAGGTCATTTCAACTTTGTTGCCGTAGACAACAACAAAAAGCCGACTCCTATTTTTGATGAAGAACAACAAAGTTAACAAACATGTCCTAGTAATAAGCAGCAGCGATGTGCTGCTTATTAGGTTTGCCCTAATTAGTTAGCGTGACGCTTGGCAATTTCGGCAGCCAGCTCGTCAAAACTTTTTTCAGATTCTAACTTTTGAAACAAGGCCGCTTCATTTTTCATTGAAGAACGCAAAATACTCTCTGCAACACCTTGCGCTTGGGCAGGATCCAGTCCAACCAATACCACTAAACCGCCCGATGGCGTTGGCATTTGACGGATGATTTTTGAACCTATTAATTGCTGTTCCGTAATTTGCTTAGTAACAACACTGTTAACACGATCGACTGTTTCTGAATCGCCCGCTCCCGTCGTTTCTACGTATTGCTTAACCATGTTTTGCAAATCAATACTAAGCACTTGAGCCAGCTCAACACGCGCTGCCGTGGCTGCCATTTGCTTCATATAATTCACCCCAGCGGCGGATTTTTCACTATAGCCAACAGCCGACAAAGCAACACCGTCAATAGGAGCACCACATACCCAATCAGGCGCAGGTTGGTTAGAGCCATCCGCAAAGACACAGTCAGGAATCGCCGACACTGGCGTATTCACCACGTCTTTACTGCATGCCACCAACACAAAACTCGCTACTAATAACCCTACCACTTTAAACATCATGATTCTTTCCTTTACTTTCACTAAGACAATCAGCACACAGAGTATCAATATCAGCCACATAATGCTGTTATTCTAGTCTATACATACCATTAAAAACAAAAAAAGGCGCTAATAAATAGCACCTTTTTTGATCAATCCAACTACCCAGAATTATTCCGTGTAAGCGGCTTTTTCTTCTGCTGTAACGTCTTTCATAGACAATTTAATACGACCACGCGCATCAACATCCAGTACTTTAACGATGACATCTTGACCTTCAGAAAGGAAGTCGGTTACCGCACGAATACGCTCTTCAGCGATTTGAGAGATGTGAACCAAACCATCTTTACCAGGTAAGATATTTACGAATGCACCAAACTCAGCGAGACGAACCACTTTACCTTTGTAAAGTTTATCAACTTCTGCTTCGGCTGTGATTTCATGAATCTTCAGCAATGCGGCATCAGAAGAGGCTTTATCAGCCGCGTAAATACGAACAGTACCGTCGTCGTCTAGATCGATAGAAGCGCCAGTTTGCTCAGTGATAGAGCGAATGGTCGCGCCACCTTTACCGATAACGTCACGAATTTTCTCTGGATCAATTTTGATCGTCGCCATAGAAGGCGCGTTTGGAGAAACTTCTGGTCGAGCGTAACCAATGACCTTCGCCATTTCACGAAGGATATGAGTACGAGCTTCAAGCGCTTGGCTCAAAGCGATATCCATAATTTCTTCGTTGATGCCTTCGATTTTGATGTCCATTTGAAGCGCTGTTATACCTTCTGCCGTACCAGCCACTTTAAAGTCCATATCACCAAGATGATCTTCATCACCCAAGATATCAGTCAATACAGCAAAGCCGTCGTCTTCTTTGATAAGACCCATGGCGATACCTGCCACTGGGGCTTTCAAAGGAACACCAGCATCCATCATAGACAAAGACGCACCACAAACAGACGCCATAGAGCTTGAACCGTTAGATTCAGTGATCTCAGACACGACACGAATTGTGTATGGGAATTCATCTTCAGAAGGTAATACAGCTTGAACACCGCGACGAGCCAAACGACCATGGCCAATCTCACGACGACCAACACCGCCCATACGACCACACTCACCGACAGAGTAAGGAGGGAAGTTATAATGAAGCATGAAACTGTCTTTGTTTTCGCCAGTCAAGCCGTCTGTCATTTGTGAATCACGACTCGTACCTAGTGTACAAGTTGCAATCGCTTGTGTTTCGCCACGAGTGAACAATGCAGAACCGTGAGTTTTGTTTAAAATTCCCACTTCAACATTAATTGGACGGACAGTTTTATTGTCACGACCATCAATACGAGGCTTACCATCGATTACACGGCGACGTACAATACGTTTTTCTAATTTAGCAAAAGCACCTGTCACATCCGCTTCGGAGAATTCGCCACCTTCAGTCACTAACGCCGCCACAGCTGCGTCACGCACAACACCTAGTTGCGCATAGCGAGCCATTTTCTCACTGATTCCGTACGCTTCTTCGATTTGGGCCGCATAACCAGATTTAAGTGCATCAGCCAAAGACACGTTTGCTACTTCCGCTTCCCACTCCCAACGAGGCTTAGCACATTCAGCAGCAAATTCATTAATAGCAGAAATCGCTATTTGCATTTCTTTGTGAGCGAACAATACCGCACCAAGCATTTCGTCTTCTGTCAGCTCTTGCGCTTCAGACTCAACCATCAATACAGCATCTTTTGTACCCGCTACCACCATGTCTAGCAAAGAGCCTTCTAGTTCTGAGTAACTTGGGTTAAGCACATAGCCAGACTCATCGTTGAAACCAACACGCGCCGCACCAATTGGACCATTGAATGGGATACCAGAAATAGTCAATGCAGCAGACGTTGCAATCATTGCGGCGATATCTGCGTCTAAGTTCGTGTTAGTAGACATAACCGTACAAACAACCTGAACTTCATTCATGAACCCTTTAGGGAACAATGGACGAATTGGACGGTCAATCAAACGAGACGTCAGTGTTTCTTTTTCAGAAGGGCGACCTTCACGCTTTAAAAAGCCACCTGGAATTTTACCAACAGCGTAAGCTCGCTCTTGATAGTGTACAGACAGTGGAAAAAAGTTTTGACCTGGTGTTGCTGTTTTTGCACCAACAACAGTCGCCAGCACTTGTGCATCACCAATAGTACACAATACAGCCCCCGTTGCTTGACGAGCAATGCGGCCTGTTTCTAGTGTGACGGTATCGTTACCGAACTGGAAAGTTTTTGTCGTAATACTCACGCGTATTCCTTTTATTAAAAAAATTTCTTCTCCCAAAGACCTCTTTTTAAGCCAGTACTCATATGAACTCTTTCAACCTTTCTCTCCTAAAAAGAAAAGTGCATATGAAGTACAGGCTGTCCCTTGGGAGACCAATAAAAAAAGGGCCATAATAATTTATGGCCCTTTCTCAGTCTTAGCGACGCAGACCTAGTTTTTTGATCAAACTAGTGTAACGAGCTGCATCTTTACGCTTAAGGTAATCCAACAACTTACGACGTTGGTTTACCATGCGGATTAGACCGCGACGAGAATGATGGTCGTGGATATGAGCTTTAAAGTGATCTTGAAGACCTTCGATATTCTTAGTCAACAATGCTACTTGAACTTCAGGAGAACCAGTGTCACCTTCTGCTACTTGAAACTCTTTTACCAACGCTGCTTTTGATTCTGCAGACAATGCCATAATCTTAATCTCCAAATTAATATGCTATTAAAAGTAAAGGATAGCCGAGCATATTTTCAGTCATCCTAGACCAGCAAGTTTAGCACTTTTTTTAGCAGAACTCACTGCTATTTATAAAGAGAACTCACTAGTATTTACCAATCGATAAGGACGAATAGACGTTCCTTTTATCTGCCCAAGCCCCAAAAAGCGCTGTGATTGTTGATCGTACATTCTGACCACAGTTTCGTGCCCTATTGAAACAGGGCTAGAAACAGTTCGCCCAAACATCATATCTAAGGTGTCCACCTCTGCTAAATCCACTTTTTCAAAGTGCTCTACGGCGGTATCCATTGAAATCAGATGAGAATCCAACGCCTCGTAACCTTGCTCCGCTATCGCCTCAAATTGTTCTAGGGTCATCATATTTTCAGGCAAATACCCTGCCGTCGAAATACGATGCAAAGAATACAGATGTGCGCCACACCCTAACGCTTCGCCAATATCCTCACCAATGGTTCGAATATAAGTACCTTTAGAACACTGAATATCAAGCGTTAACGTATCGTCCGTTCTAGAAACAAGGGTGAGATTTGAAACCGTGACGCATCGACGTTTTCTCTCGATGACAATCCCCTGACGAGCATACTCGTACAAAGGCCTGCCCTCATGCTTCAAAGCAGAATACATAGGCGGTATTTGCTCAATGTCACCACGAAATCTATCTAAAATAGCTTCAAGCGAGTCATCTGTAAGAATAGGAACTGACTCTTCCGTTAACACCTCACCTTCTCGATCACCCGTTGTGGTTCTTTTACCCAACTGAATACAGGTCAAATAACGCTTATTTGCATCCAATAGATATTGAGAAAACTTTGTCGCCTCGCCAAGACACAGTGGCAACATTCCTGTTGCCAAAGGATCGAGCGCACCAGTATGGCCAGCTTTCGCCGCTTGATAAAGACGGCGAACACGCTGCAATGCCTGGTTTGAACTAAGACCAATCGGCTTGTTCAGTAAAACAATCCCGTCTACCGAACGCCATTTTGCTTTAACCATACGACTTTATTACTCGCCTTCGTTACCATTTTTCGTCTCATCATCACGAATCGCTTCGTCAATCAGAGCCGACATACGCGAACCATTGACCACACTTTGGTCATAATGAAAGCGCAAATGCGGCATAACACGAAGTTTGACTTCTTGAGCTAGACGACGACGTAAAAAACCTTTTGCGCTGTCAAGAGCCGCTTGGTTTTCTGCCAATACTTCTGGCTGATCGTCTTTACCCAAAACAGTGTAATAAATATCTGCATAGCCTAAATCTTTTGCTACACGCACTTCGTTGACAGTAACCAACCCTAAACGCGGATCCTTTACTTCAAACTGGATCAAGGACGCCAGCTCCTTTTGGAGCTGGTCACCAATCCGACTAGTACGACTAAATTCGCCTGCCATGATCTTGCCCTATTATAACGTACGCGCAACTTCGATGGTTTCAAAAACCTCGATCTTATCGCCTACTTTTACGTCAGTGTAGTTTTTAACACCGATACCACATTCCATGCCTCGGCTAACTTCATTGACCGCATCTTTAAAGCGACGAAGAGATTCAAGCTCACCTTCATAAATAACAACATCATCACGCAATACACGGATCTGTTTGTTACGATAAACCGTCCCTTCTACTACCATACAGCCGGCAATCAAACCAAACTTAGGCGAACTGAACACATCACGCACTTCGGCCGTACCTTTGATGTCTTCACGAAGATCTGGAGACAACATACCTGACAACGCAGATTTCACATCATCAATAATGTTATAGATAACGCTGTAGTAGCGAAGGTCAATACTTTCACGCTCAATGAATTGCTTAGCAGAATTATCTGCACGCACGTTGAAACCGAAAATAACCGCATCAGACGCTAGCGCTAACGTTGCATCCGTTTCCGTGATACCACCAACGCCACTAGAAATAACGTTGACTTTCACTTCATCTGTATTCATATCAGTCAATGACTTGATCAAGGCTTCAAGAGAACCACGAACGTCCGCTTTGATAACAATGTTCAAAGTACGAACTTCGTCTTTGCCCATCTCAGAGAATAAGTTCTCTAATTTAGCAGAGTGCTGACGAGCAAAACGTACTTCACGGTACTTGCCTTGACGGAAGTTGGCTACTTCACGAGCTTTACGCTCATCAGCAACAACGATAAATTCTTCACCCGCTTCAGGCGTACCATCAAGACCTAAGATCTCAACTGGGATAGATGGGCCAGCAGATGCAATTGCAGAACCATTTTCATCCAACAAGGCACGAACACGCCCCATTTGAAGTCCTGCTAATACAATGTCACCTTTCTTCAAAGTACCATTTTGTACAAGCAAAGTAGCCACTGAACCGCGGCCACGATCTAGACGCGCTTCAACAACCACGCCTTTTGCTGGGGCGCTAGGTACAGCGGTTAATTCAAGTACTTCTGATTGCAATAGAACCGCTTCTAATAGCTCTTCAATACCTTCACCGGATTTAGCAGACACACCTACGAATTGAACGTCACCGCCCCATTCTTCAGGAATAACACCTTGCGCCACTAGTTCGTTTTTAACACGATCTAAATCCGCGCCTTCTTTATCGATCTTAGTCATGGCAACGACCATTGGAACACCAGCAGCACGAGCATGCTGAATAGCTTCAATTGTCTGAGGCATAACGCCATCGTCTGCAGCACACACCAGAATAACAATATCCGTTGCTTTCGCACCACGTGCACGCATTGACGTAAACGCCGCGTGTCCAGGTGTGTCCAAGAAGCTAATCATGCCGTGCGGAGTCTCAACGTGGTAAGCGCCGATATGCTGAGTAATACCACCAGACTCACCTGCCGCAACACGAGTCGTACGGATATAATCAAGCAGCGATGTTTTACCATGGTCAACATGGCCCATTACAGTAACAACTGGTGCACGTTTAATCGCCTCACCTTCGTAATCGATCGCTTCAATCATGTCATTTTCGACAGCGTTTTCATCGATAAACTTAACGGTATGACCCATTTCTTCAACAACAAGTGTTGCCGTATCACGGTCAATGGTTTGGTTAATCGTTGCCATGGCGCCCATTTTAAACATGACCTTGATGACTTCTGCGCCTTTCACTGCCATTTTTTCGGCAAGATCTGCCACAGTGATACTTTCTGGCAAAGCGACTTCATGAATCATTTTAGCCGTAGGCTTTTGGAAACCGTGCTCTTGTTTTGCCGGCTTCTTATTTTTGCGGCCTAACTTGCCGCGACGAGTAAATTCATCTTCGTCGTTGACATTAACGCGTGAGGTGCGCTTGTTATCTGGGTTAATACGACCACGAGGTTTATCTTTATCGTTGTCATGTCTCACTGGGCCTTTTTTGCCTTTTGGCGCAACCGTTGATTTTTTACCGTCCATCGCTGGTTGAGACATTTTTTTCGCTGCTTTAGGCTGCTTCGGTGATTCCACGGGTTCTGCCGCTCCTATATCGGAAACATACTGCTCCGTATAATTTACCGCGTCAGCATCCGCTACGGCGGCTTTTGCCGCTGCGTCTTGACGCGCTTTTGCTTCGGCTTCAGCTTTCGCTTTGGCCGCCTTCTCTTCTTCAAGTTTGCGCTCAGCGTCTAAACGAGCCTGCTCTTCAGCAGCCAAACGCTCTTGCTCTTCAGCAAGACGCTGTGCAAGCAATAACTCTTCTTGCTTTTGCGATTCACTGTCTGAATCGTCACGTTTTACGTATGTACGCTTTTTCTTCACTGCAATATTAACTGCTTTTCCGCCATCGCGCGACAATGTACTTGTTGTCTTTCGCTGCAGAGTAATTCTTTGGCTATTACCACTGTCTTCGCCATGCTGACGTTTCAGATAATTCAGCAACGCTTGCTTTTCAACTTCAGAGACTTCTTGCCCTGCACTCGTTTGAGGCAGACCAGCGTCTTTCATCTGAGCTAGTAGCTTATCGACTGGCGTATTGACCAGCTCGGATAATATCTTTACGGTTTGAACTGTCATTAAGTTCCCCCTTATGTACTCAGATTTTATTCAGATTCAGCAAACCAAGGTGCACGAGCTGTCAATATAAGACTCGCTGCGCGCGCTTCTGTCATACCTTCAACGTCTAGCAATTCATCTACCGATTGCTCTGCTAAATCTTCCATAGTGATCACTCCCATAGAAGCCAAAACTAAAGCAAGATGATTGTCCATACCATCCATTGCTAACAAATCAGCAGCAGGCTTGGCATCATCCAATTGCTCTTCAGCTTGTAGAGCTCGGTTTAACAAGGACTCTTTTGCACGTGAACGTAGTTCATTTACTAAATCTTCATCAAATCCGTCGATGTCTAACATTTCTTCCATCGGGATATAGGCCACTTCTTCTAAAGAAGTGAATCCCTCTTCAACCATCTGAATGGCTAAATCGTCATCAATGTCTAAACCAGAAACAAAAATATCAATGAGCTTTTGTGACTCTTCTTGCTGTTTTGCTTCAGCATCTTCGCTGGTCATTACATTCAATGACCAACCCGTCAATGTAGAAGCCAAGCGCACGTTTTGACCGTTACGACCAATGGCTTGCGCCAGGTTGTCGCTCTTGACCGCCACATCCATAGAATGCGCGTCTTCATCAATAACGATAGAATCAACTTCAGCAGGCGCCATAGCGTTAATCACTAATTGAGCTGGGTTATCATCCCAAAGAACGATATCGACGCGCTCGCCATTCATTTCATTTGACACCGCTTGAACACGTGCACCACGCATACCAACACACGCACCAATTGGATCGATACGACGGTCATTTGTTTTCACAGCAATTTTTGCACGTAATCCTGGATCACGTGCTGCACCACGAATCTCAATCACTTCTTCTGCAATTTCCGGCACTTCAAGACGGAATAACTCAACCATGAATGCAGGCGCATTACGAGAAAGAATCAATTGCGACCCACGATTGTCTTCACGAATTTCAAGCAATAAAGCACGGATTCGATCGTTCATTCTGAAGCTCTCACGAGCAATCAGCTGATCTTTTGGCAAAGACGCTTCAGCGTTCTCACCCAAATCGATAATCAAGCTATCGCGTGTCACTTTTTTCACTTGACCATGAACAAGCTTGCCTACTTTTTCAGTGTAAAGCGCAACCATTTTTGCACGTTCCGCTTCACGCACTTTCTGTACAATCACTTGTTTCGCTGTTTGCGCGGCAATACGGCCAAACGCTTCAGACTCCACTTCTTCTTCGTAAATCTCGCCAATGCCCAAACCAAGATTCTGCTCTTCAGAGTCATCGATTGTTAGCTCTGAAGCTGGCGCTGAATATTCTTCATCTGCAACGATGTGCCATTGACGGTACGTTTTATAATCACCTGTACGCTGATCAATAGAAACACGAATTAATGCGTCTTCTTCAAAACGACGCTTGGCAGCACTTGCTAAAGCAATTTCAACGGCTTCGAAAATAACTTGTTTCGGAACATCTTTCTCGTTGGAAACGGCTTCCACTACCAAAAGAATTTCTTTGCTCATCCTTTTAGCCTCTCTTCAAGGTTAATTTTAAAATTGTGGAACAACATTTGCCTTATCAATTAACTCGATAGGCAATAGGTATTCTTCTTGATCTACGCGAATCACAATATCTTCGCTTTCGATCCCCATGAGTTGTCCTTTAAATTTACGTCGTCCGTCAAAAGGCACCCGTAAACGCAAAGAAACAATAGAACCGATATACGCCTGATACTGAGCCAAACTGAATAAAGGCCGATCTAAACCTGGTGATGATACTTCTAGGCTATATTCCCCAGTAATAGGATCTTCAACATCTAAAATGGAACTTACTTGACGACTAACTCGAGCACAATCTTCGACATCAATGCCTTTTTCATCGTCTGTTTCAATATAAATACGGAGCACAGAATCCTTACCTAAAGACAAGTACTCCATTCCCCAAAACTCTAACCCCAAACCTTCAACGACTGGTCGAATAAGTTCTTCTAAAATCGTATATTTTGCTGACAATCGTTTTCTCCGAAAACCAATTTTGTAAAACGCAGAAACAAAAAACGGGCTCAAGGCCCATTTTCATTAAAACATAGTGCACGGTGCAGATAACAAAAAACCCCATATAGGGGTTCTCAGTACTCTATTCAATGAAATATTGAAAGAGCATCCTTCACAAGGAAGGCTGTCAATCCTGACACCAAATACTAAGAACAAACTGCTGCGGATACCTAAATTAGGAAAACCATGAGAAGAATAACTCGTTAAAGCCAGTCTCACCTCAACAAACCAGATTGCTCTGCATCAATATGACGACATCATACACAAAATACGACACCAGTTCAATATTGGTGCGGATGGGGGGAATCGAACCCCCACGAGCGTTGCTCACCACCCCCTCAAGATGGCGCGTCTACCAATTCCGCCACATCCGCAAAACATTTAACCAAACACAACAACAAATCACTCAACAACCGAAATTACTCAGTTACTGGGATATCCGATGCCGTGTCTTTTTTACCACCTAAATCAGGCAAACCAACTGTTTCTTCAACTTGAGGCGCTGAAGGAACAAAATCAAGGGCACCAGAAACACTTTTTGCTTGCTCACTTGCAAAGTAAGCCAAACCAAAACTAGTCAAAAAGAAAACCAATGCGAAAAGCGCTGTCATCTTACCAAAGAAACTGCTTCCACCTTGACTTCCAAATACTGTCTGGGACGCACCACCAAAAGAGGCACCCGCATCCGCACCTTTACCTTGCTGCAACAAGACCAACGCAATAATTATTACTGCCGCCAGTACATGCAAAACTAAAATAAGTGCTTCCATTAATTAACCTGCTGCTTTTACTATTGCTATAAATTCTTTTGCATCAAGAGATGCACCGCCAACAAGAGCACCATCTACATCAGGCATTTGAAATAAAGCCGAGCTGGTTGATGCCTTAACACTTCCACCATATAAAATCTGCACTTTCTGAGAAACAGATTCAGATGATTGAGCTAAAAAAGCTCTGATTGCTTTGTGCACATCTTGTGCTTGCTCTGCACTGGCTGACAAGCCAGTACCTATAGCCCATACAGGCTCATAAGCGATAACTAAATTATTAAATGCAGCAATACCAACAACATCTATCACCGCTTGAATTTGTCGTTCACAAACCTCAAGCGTCTTGCCTGCCTCACGCTCTGCCAGCGTCTCACCGACACATAACATGGGAGTCAAGCCAAATTCTAGTGCCGCCTTCACTTTTGAAGCAACAACAGCATCCACTTCACCATAAAGAGAACGTCTCTCAGAATGACCGAGCAAAACATACTTAACGCCAAAATCACCTAACATGGAAGCAGAAACTTCCCCAGTAAAGGCGCCTTTTACTTCTTGACTTATATTCTGAGCGGCTAAAACAATAGCACCACCAGAAACCAAACCCTCAACCTGAGATAAATAAGGGAAAGATGGTGCAACAACCACTTCGGAGTTAGAACCTTCCATCTCAAGCAAACTATTAATCAGCAAAGATATGGACTCTTTAGAGCCATTCATTTTCCAATTTCCAGCTACTATCTTTTGACGAATCATATTCTAACCCCTAAATTCGAGGCGCCCATTCTATGGAATGGGCGCTTTGGTTTCAAGTTATTTATTGCTATTTAGCCCATAATTTTCGTTTTAGGCATTCGCTTTTGCCAAAACAACAGAATTCACTTCTTCGACCAAATAGTCAACAAGCTCATCCACTGTTGCGTCGTCGCGACCTTCCACCATAACACGGATTAGAGGTTCAGTACCTGAAGCCCTAAGCAACACTCTTCCAAGACCATTAAGACGCTCATTTGCAACCGCAATTGCCTTTTGTAAAGCAGGCTCTTCATTTGGCACAAAACGTTGCGCCACGCGTATATTTTTTAGTTTCTGTGGAAATTTAACAAGTCCAACCAAAAGCTCGTCAAGGGATTTACCTTCTTCCACCATAGCGCGAAGCACTTGAAGAGCAGCAATAATACCATCTCCCGTGGTGGTAATAGAGCGACACACGATATGACCAGAAGGTTCTCCACCCAATACCCAGCCATGCTGCATCAACTTCTCATTCACATATCGATCCCCTACCGCCGCTCGACTAAAACCAATACCCGTTTCAGAAAACGCCAATTCAAGGCCAAAATTACTCATGAGCGTACCCACAACACCACCGCTAAAACGCCCGGTACGCATCAGATGGTTTGCAATGATATAAAGAACGTCATCCCCATCGCGGATCACCCCATGACGATCCACCAAGATTAAACGATCACCATCACCATCCAGTGCGATGCCAAGATCCGCCTCTTCCGCTAAAACGTTTTTACGTAAAAGCTCGGGCTTTGTCGCCCCACTGAATTCATTTATATTGAGACCATCAGGGTTTACACCTATGGCAATAACTTCAGCACCCAGCTCCGAAAACACTCGAGGAGCAACATGATAAGTAGCGCCGTCAGCGCAATCGACAACAATCTTCAACCCACTCAGCTGCAAGCCGATAGGAAACGTCCCTTTACAATATTCTATGTAACGCCCGGCGGCGTCATCAATGCGTTTAGCACGCCCAATAAGACTGGACTCAACCACAACCATGGGTTGTTCCATAAAATATTCAATTCGCTCTTCTATCTCATCCGATATTTTCCCACCTTCGGCAGAAAAGAACTTAATACCATTATCCGTGTAAGGATTATGAGAGGCACTAATAACGATCCCCGCACTCGCACGAAACGTTCGCGTCAAATAGGCAATCGCAGGCGTTGGCATAGGACCAACCAAACGCACATCCGCACCAGCCGCAACAATGCCAGACTCAAGGGCTGACTCAAACATATAACCAGAAATGCGAGTATCTTTACCGATCAAGATCTTCTTATCGTTTTCCTTAAAAACTTGCCCAGCGGCCCACCCTAGCTTAAGCATAAACTCAGGCGTAATAGGGGTCGTACCGACTTTGCCACGAATTCCATCTGTTCCAAAATACTTACGCATCAAATTTCTCTCTCAATACGAGACATTAACGCCAACATTTCAACATGCGGCCTAACATCATGAACCCTAAATATACGAGCGCCTTGTGAATAAGCAGAAGCATTTGCTCCCATCGTGCCATAAAGACGCTCATCAACTGGTAGATTTAGCACATCCCCTATCATGGTCTTTCTAGAAAGACCAATAAGGACCTCAAAACCCATCTTTTTAAACTGAGACGTGTGATTTAACAAGGATAAATTATGAGACAGTGTTTTTCCAAACCCGATACCCGGATCCAAAATGAGACGTGAACGATCAATCCCAGCACGCTCACACTCAGCCACTCTAGACAGTAGATAACGCATTACGTCATCCACAACCGAACCATAATCCGGCTGATGCTGCATTGTTTGCGGCACACCTTTCATGTGCATTAAACACACTGGCAAGGCAGTTTCAGCAACAGCTTGTAACGCACCATCACGTTCAAGTGCACGAACATCATTAATCAAACCCGCACCTAGGCGAGCTGCTTCACGAATAACATGAGTGGTACTGGTATCAACAGAAACGATCGTATCGAAGCGCTTCTTGATTGCTTCGACAACAGGCAAAACACGATCCATTTCTTGTTGAATACTAACAGGAGCCGCACCGGGACGCGTCGACTCACCACCAACGTCGATGATACTGACACCCTCTTCAATCATTTTCTCAGACTGACGTAGAGCAGCATCTAGGGAGTTAAAAACACCACCATCGGAAAAAGAATCCGGTGTGACATTGAGGATGCCCATAACATGAGGAAGGGACAAGTCTAACGACTTGTCCCCGAATGACATTAACGACATGAAAAATCCATATCAGTAAATTAACAAGGAAAAATTACTCACCCGTAGGCTTTGGAGAAACTTGCCCAGTAGAATGATCAGCATCTAAAGAATCATCAGCAGGCTCAGCAACGCCATCATCCTTTGCCATTTCCACATCATCACCTTTAGGTGAATTTGCACCAGGGTCAGACCAACCCTCAGGGGCGGAAGGCTTTTTACCATCCATAATTTCTTTAATTTGCTTAGCATCAATCGTTTCATACTGCATCAAAGCTTCAGCCATCACATCCAATTTAGAACGATTATCCTTTAGGATCTGTGTCGCTTTTGCGTAACAACGAGTAATAATATCCTGAACTTCCGCATCAATGATCTTGCCAGTTTCTGGTGAGAAATAATTCGCCTTACTGCCTGTAGGCCCAGAAATATAGCTACCACTATTCTCATCTTCTTCGTAAGCAAATGGACCTAATTTTTCAGACAAGCCCCACTTCGTAACCATGTTACGAGCAATGCTCGTGGCCCGCTCAATATCATTCGACGCACCAGTAGAAACACCATCAAAGCCATGAATCATCTCTTCAGCGATACGACCACCGTATAAGCTACAAACTTGGCTTTCAAGACCACGCTTACTGATGCTGTATTTGTCTTCTTCAGGCAAATACATGGTCACACCCAGCGCACGACCGCGAGGAATAATAGACACCTTATAAACAGGGTCATGTTCCGGCATCAAATAACCAATGATAGTGTGACCAGCCTCATGATAAGCCGTATTTAGCTTTTCCTTATCACTCATCACCATGGTTTTGCGCTCTGCGCCCATGAGGATTTTATCTTTCGCGAGTTCAAGCTGCTCCATGTTTACTAAACGACGATTAGAACGCGCTGCAAACAACGCAGCTTCGTTAACCAAGTTAGCAAGATCAGCACCAGAGAAACCTGGGGTACCACGAGCAATGTTTTTTGGCTCAACATCATCATCGCAAGGCACTTTACGCAAATGCACTTTCAGAATTTGTTCACGGCCACGAATGTCCGGCAAACCCACTTGTACCTGACGATCAAAACGACCTGGACGCAATAATGCTGGGTCTAACACATCAGGACGGTTTGTTGCTGCAATAACGATAATACCTTCGTTACCCTCAAAACCATCCATCTCCACCAAAAGCTGGTTCAACGTCTGCTCACGCTCATCATTACCGCCGCCCATACCGGAACCACGGTTACGACCTACCGCATCGATCTCATCGATAAAGATAATGCATGGCGCGTGTTTCTTGGCTTGCTCAAACATATCACGGACACGAGAAGCCCCCACACCCACAAACATTTCAACGAAATCAGAGCCGGAGATAGTGAAGAAAGGCACTTTTGCTTCGCCCGCAATGGCTTTAGCCAGCAAGGTTTTACCCGTACCTGGAGGACCACACATCAAAATACCGCGTGGAATTTTACCACCAAGGCGCTGAAACTTGCTTGGCTCACGTAAGAAGTCAACAAGCTCTTCCGTGTCCTCTTTCGCTTCGTCACAACCCGCCACATCCGCAAAAGTCGTTTTAATCTGATCTTCTGGCAATAGGCGTGCCTTGGATTTACCAAAAGACATAGGACCGCCCTTACCACCAGCACCGCCTTGCATTTGGCGCATAAAGAACATAAAAATGGCAAGTATAAGAAGAATAGGGAAACTGGCGACCAGCAATTGAGTCCAAATGCTCTGTTGTTCAGGCATACGCCCTTCAACAATGACATTATTACTCAACAAATCATCCATTATTTTCGGATCAGCTGCCGCAGGACGCACAGTGTCAAAGGTATCACCGCTTGTTCGGCTACCGCTAATGGTATAACCATCCACCACGACTTTCGCTATACGACCATCTTGCACTTCTTTTACGAATTCAGAATAGGAAATCCGATTCGTGTCGGCCGTTGTATTAAAATTGTTAAACACAGTTAGCAGTACAGCAGCTATCACTAACCACAACAGTATATTTTTCAGCATATCGTTCAAGAGCACACCTCTTAAAGGTTATTTTTAGTATCTCTGGTAATGATACCAGAACATACCCTATTAACCCTTATATTGTCTTCCTAATAAGTAAACTTCGCGACTTCTTGCTCGCGAGGCATCCGGCTTACGTGTTACAACAGAATCAAATTGAGCCCGCATGGCTTTGAGGTATTCTTCAAACCCCTCCCCCTGAAACACCTTCACTAGAAAATTTCCGCCCGGACGCAGCACTTGAGATGCCATATCCAAAGCAAGTTCTACAAGATACATAGCTTGTGGCTGATCAGTAGAACTGTTCCCACTCATATTGGGGGCCATATCGGAAATTACAAGATCTGCTTTTTCATCTCCGATCTCCCTTAAAATCGCTTCGTATACTTCCTGTTCAGTAAAATCACCCTGAACAAAACGCACACCCGGCAAGGGCGCCATTTCCAATATATCTGAAGCAACAATCGTCCCTTTATCTCCTACCAGTTTCGCCGCCACCTGAGACCAGCCACCTGGTGCCGCACCTAAATCAACGACGCGCATCGTGGGTCGAAATAACTTATCCTTATCGTTAATTTCTATCAGTTTATAACTGGCTCTGGAGCGATAACCATCTTGTTGCGATTTTTTGACATACGGATCGTCAAAATGTTCCTTCATCCAATTATTACTACTTTTTGATCTTGCCACGTTTTCATCATACCTAAATCAGTCAATATTCCGCTATAATATCGCTTAACCTCTTCAGCCTCCAATAAAGAGGATCAACTAATATGAGAAAATTTTACTATGAGTCTTACAAACGCCCAAAAAAAGCAATATCGCCTAATCGGACACGCACTTAATCCAGTGGTTATGATTGCGGGCAACGGACTAACAGAGTCCGTTCTTACTGAAATCGATCGCGCCCTTGAAGATCACGAACTGATTAAAATACGCATTAGCATCACAGATCGCGAAGTACGTACGGCATTGATTGAAGAAATCAATAAAATCATGAAGTCTGAAACAGTACAAACGATTGGCAAAGTGGCACTTTTTTACCGCGCCGCGTTAAAACCAAATCCTAAATTGTCTAACTTACTTCGTTAACAGACCACACTGAGATAGTCTTTTTTGCTCAAAAAACAGACTATCTCTAAACTCTTTAAAATAATGGCCGATACCTTTGACAGCGAATAAAGGAGTCGGACCATGATATTTATAGAAGCGCTCAACAGAGCAAGTACCCAAACCAACGAAAGAAAGTTGATTGCGAGAAATAAATATCGCCCTATCATCAGCAACAAAGACTCGGTTGACCTCAGTTCTGCGGCCCATCAGGTCAAAGAAATACACTTAGACAGCCAAACAAAAAACACGCTTACCGCCTCAACCAGCATTTTCGCCAATCTCATTGAACATGTATTGAGTCACATACTGCAATCCGCTCTTCATCTTCACTCACCAGAAGAACTCAATTTAGACACCAAAGAGTGGAAAATATTTTTACAAGTCCCACCTTTGCATACTGAAAAGACAAAAAAAACAGACGATTACCTAGCACCAGAAGTCCCGCAGAGACCGCCAGCGAAACAACTTATCTTCCATATTCCCGTCAAACCACTATATGGCATCCCTATTGAAATGACGGTTTTATTGTCCCCTCACAACGGGTCGCCGGAAACACCCATTTTTTTTCACACGCTGCCAAAAGAAAATTTGCTGCCCATTTTACGCACGCCCTATTCGCCAGAATTTCTTGAGCAACAGATCACGCACTACCACATATTACTAGACCAAGATGGTGAACAAGATCAATTGTCGTCACTCCATGCACACATCAATCAAAGCAAAATCGCTGAAAACAACACCCAACCTGCTATTTACGGCTTACGAATTTGGAGAGCAAAAAACAATGTTTTAACCCCCGCGGTGCTAGGAGATAGTAAAGTAGGATTACTGTTTGTCGGCCATTACACGCCCATTGCGGGAAACCCAGTTACTGAGGAAGAAAGAGCCAGACAAGCCAACAATCTTTATACAAAAGCATAAAAAAACCCTTCGCATCTGCATACGAAGGGTTATTTCTAAAAGACGTCACAGACAAGCAACTAAAAGACTAAATACTGAAACTCGCACCACAACCACAGGTAGACGTGGCATTAGGGTTCTGCACGACGAAGCGCGAACCTTCTAAATTTTCTTTATAGTCTACTTCTGACCCAACTAAGTACTGGAAACTCAACGGATCTACCACCAAGGTCACGCCATTACGCTTTACTTCCGTATCGTCTTCTTGGTGTTCTTCATCAAACGTAAAGCCATATTGAAAACCGGAACAACCTCCGCCCGTCACATAAACACGTAACATGAGCCGATCATTCTCTTCTTCTTCAATTAAAGATTGCAACTTTGCCGCTGCCGCGTCTGTAAATTCGATAGGATCAACCGATTCAACCATGCTCATTTTGACACCATTATAACAATTCCCGATGATCAGATTATCCGCTTAACCTAGTAATTTAGTCAAGTATTGATCAATGTTCGCGGGTTGAACGAAAACGAACCTGAGGCCATTTCTCTTCCGCCATCATCAAATTTACTCGTGTTGGCGCCAAATAAGTGAGGTGACCACCACCATCAACAGCCAAATAATCACGGCACTTATTCTTAAACTCTTCAAATTTCTTAGCGTCGTCGCAGTCTACCCAGCGCGCCGTATTAACGTTTACCGCCTCATAAATACATTCTACTTTGTACTCATCCTGCAAACGGTACGCCACAACCTCATATTGTAGTTGCCCCACCGCACCCACGATTAACTCGTTATTACGTTGCGGCATGAATAATTGAGTGGAGCCTTCTTCAGACAATTGCTGAAGGCCTTTTTGCAAAGCTTTCATTTTCATCGGATCTTTCAAGCGAACACGACGAAACAACTCCGGTGCGAAGTGAGGAATACCAGTGAACTTTAAATCTTCCCCTTCCGTGAACGTATCCCCGATCTGAATCGTGCCATGGTTATGCAAACCAATGATATCGCCAGAAAAAGCCTCTTCTACCCCTTCACGATCGCCCGCAGTAAACGACACGGCGTCCGTCACTTTAATGTCTTTGCCAATACGACAATGGCGCATTTTCATACCGCGACTGTAGGTTCCCGAACACACTCGCATGAACGCAATACGGTCACGGTGCTTAGGGTCCATATTGGCTTGGATTTTAAAGATAAAACCAGAAAATTTTTCTTCCACGGCCGAGACTTTGCGACTGTTGGTTTCACGATCAATCGGCGACGGTGCCCACTCGACAAAACCGTCCAACATTTCACGTACACCAAAGTTAGATAAGGCCGTACCAAAGAAAACAGGCGTTAACTCGCCCGCTAGATAAGCCGCATGATCGAATTCATGGCTTGCACCACGTACCAGCTCGATCTCGTCTACGTACGCTTCCCAGTCATCACCCAATAAAGCCTTTGCTTCGTCCGACTGTAAGCCTTCGATACGAATATCGTCCATCAAAGTATGACCACGACCACGAACAAAGACATGAATCGTATCAGTGTATAGGTTATAAACCCCTTTGAAGAAATCACTCATACCAATTGGCCAAGTGATTGGAGCCGCGGCAATTTTTAAAACATCTTCTACTTCATCTAACAGCTCAATCGGATCACGAATGTCTCGGTCCATCTTGTTGATGAAAGTCAAAATAGGTGTATCACGAAGACGACAAACGTCCATCAACTTGATTGTTCGATCCTCTACCCCTTTCGCACCATCGATAATCATCAATACCGAGTCAACCGCAGTCAGCGTACGATAAGTATCTTCCGAGAAGTCTTCGTGTCCAGGTGTATCAAGCAAATTAACAATACGATCTTTATATGGGAACTGCATGACAGAAGAAGTGATCGAAATACCACGCTGCTTCTCCATCGCCATCCAGTCAGATGTTGCATGCTTATCGCCTTTTCGGCCTTTCACAGAACCCGCCGTTTGAATAAGCTGGCCAAGCAATAAAAGCTTTTCTGTTATCGTCGTTTTACCAGCGTCAGGGTGCGAAATGATCGCAAAGGTTCTTCTTTCATTTACTTCATTGAGAAAATTCTGGTTTGCCATTAAAAATATCTTTTAGGTTATAAGCGGGCGTTGTTCGTATCTTGTGAAAGATCAGCACAGCATAATCAGCGCTTGCCAACCCCGTCATGTTAATCGTGATTACGTTTAGCGCTATTTTCGCTGATCTCGAGGTTATACACAATCAATCACGATGGAATTAATGACTATTTAAACAACACAAGCCCAAAGCATGATATTTAGTCCTCACCACTCATTAGAGCTAGCATGACAATCTGACGAGCTTTCACTGATTCTATAGACTTCAGTAACAGGCTCCCCAGATGTCCAGTCAACCAACTTGATATCAGACACTCTCAAGGTTTCCAACCAAGCAATAGATATCACGCCCCAGGAAAAACAAAAGCTTTTTAAACAATATTGATCACCTTGCCAAGGCAAATCGTACGATGTCCCATTCACCAAACTTGGGACACAGTTAATTTGACTCAAATTATCAATCAAGCCGCTGCCATTGGCTTTTAGTAACGCTTCTTTTGCCGTCCAGAGCTGAAAAAAGCTTTCTTGGCGGTGACGACATAAATCAAGCTGCCTTCTCTCATCTGGATGACACACCATGTCAATCATAGACTCAAGATCCTCCATGTCTTTATAACGTTCTATGTCCACACCGACAGCGCACTTATCTCTAGATTCGACAAACGCCACCGCCACAGAATCTGCACTGTGACTCAGATTAAAAGCGATATTTTCTGATATAAAAGGCTTACCAGATGGCGTTCGATCAAAACGCCACTCAGAGGCTTTATTGTGCGGAAAATAATGACTCAATACACGACGTTTGAATGCATGTGCAAAAGTGTATTGTTCACTTAAATGCACGAAGCGAAACGAAGCTGCGCGCTGCTTTTCTAAGACATCCAGACTATTTTCAAGGGCAAAGACTTTTTCACTGTACGCTAAGATCAACGACATTGTTTTTCCCAAATGGCTCACGCTCCATCATCAGGATCATGATATATTTCGATTAAATGAATTATCCAGCACTTTGACATGGGACATTTTTGTCCTCAGCATTACCCAAGAGCCGCAGAAACAATACATAAAAAGTTGGCATTCATTTTTCATTGTATTGACAGACAGAGTCTATCTGTACAAAAGTTTCATCCCATTATAAAAATAACAGGACACATAACGAATGGGCATTCCCACATTATTTTGGCTTCGCAATATCGGCATTGGTGGTCGGCTCTTTCTCGCCTTTGTGCTGATTTCATCTATCACGATTGTCGCAAGCGGCTTGGCAACCAATACCTATTTGCAATTGAGCGATCGTCTTTTACTACTAAAATACCAAGACATTCCGGGCCTAGATGCCGCCGCTAGACTAAACGATAAAAGCCGTCTCATCGTCGCAACCGCGCCACTTCTGGTCACCAGTGATGCCGCCATCTCCAGAGAACAAACCATGGAGGCACTGAGTCTGGCTATTAGTGAGATGGACGCGTTAATGCGTAACCTACCCGATTATAATCGATACTTTTTGGAACTCATCACCCAAATCCAAAACAGCCTCACCCTCTTGAACCAAAGCGTTGAGCGACGCGAAGTCATAAGACGAGAATTAGCACAATCTTCTTTGCTTATCTTCCCTTTATTTCAAGCCCTGATTCAGCAACTGGATAACTTAGAGCGAAGTGCAGAATTAGAGCAAGTGATTCATCGGCTTCATTACTTTTCCGGCTTAATGGAAAAAATCAGCAACGATGCATCATTCAACGAACTGGATTACACCTTTTTACGGTTGGAAAAGTTAGGCGGTCAGATTGCTCAATACATGACCTTACTGCCGCAGATTTCACCGCCCCTCAAACAAGATGCACTAAGTCTTTTGCAAATGAGTTCTCGCCAAGGCGAGCTTTTTCTACTGAAAAACGAAGAATTGGATTTACTGTATCAGCAAAGCTTCTTGCTTGAAAACAGTCAACGACACATTCAACAATTGGCAGCCCAAATCAACCAATACACGAATTACACCAACACCAGCATTCGCGGATCACTAGAAGGTGCGATTAAATCCATCAACAGCAGCATTCGTAATATTTTACTGCTGTCACTCATCAGCCTGAGTATCGCCTGTGCAATCTCTTGGTTTTACGTCCGACGTAACGTGCTGCAACGTATTATCGAGTTACAGCAAAACATGCGCGCCATTGCCAGCTCACAGCTAGACACACAAATCCGTATCGTAGGCAACGACGAAGTCTCCAGCATGGCCAGAGATCTACGATACTTTCAACAAACCGCTATTGAGGTTGAACGAACCAACCAAAGGCTCGCCGCTGAAATCGAAGAAAGAGTCGCCGCAGAAGCACAGCTAAAAGCGACACAAAATGAGCTGGTGCAAGCCGGAAAACTCGCCGCATTAGGCCAACTTGGTGTAGGCATTACCCATGAAATCAACCAGCCCTTAACCGCCATCGCCAGTCACCTGCATACAGCGGGACGTCACATGGAAAAAAACCAACAGGATAAGGCGCAAAACAGCCTAGATAAAATAGGCCAACTACTCACCAAAATCACGCGTATCACCAAACATCTTAAAGCATTCGCGCGTGTAGCAGGTACAGAACTCACACCTGTCTGTTTGGCTACGGTCATAGAAGATGCCATCGAATTGATGTCTAACCAAATTGATGAACAAAACAGCACACTCCATTATCAGCCCTGCGCACCGTCGCTGCACGCATTAGCCGAACCGATTCGTCTTGAACAAGTAATGGTTAATCTTATTAGCAACGCTGTTGACGCCCTGTCTAGCGCATCGGTCAAACAATTAGGCATAGCGGTATACGAACTCGACGATAAAGTCATGGTCGAGGTGAGTGATACGGGAATAGGCATAGAAGCAGATAAAATTGAGCAAATATTCGATCCCTTTTTTACCCAAAAAGACGTAGGCCAAGGTCTCGGACTGGGTTTATCCATCAGCTATAACATAGTGCAAGACTTTGGTGGTCAAATCAAAGTGGTATCCACACCCGAAAAAGGCAGCCGCTTTACCTTAGTATTAAACAAGGCAGAAAAATAAATGGGCAATGCAAATAAAGTTATTATTATCGACGACGATCAAGCCATTATCGAAGCATTAACCGAAATGCTTGAACTCGAAGGTTTCCAAATCAGCAGTTATTTAAGCGCCGACAAAGCCATTTCCGCCTTAAACCAGCAGACGACTGCGGTCGTTTTAAGTGATGTCAGAATGCCTAAAATGGATGGCCTAAGTCTGCTGGCACGCATTCAAGCGCTGGACAGCGAGCTGCCCGTTATCCTGATGAGTGGTCATGGGGATATTCCAATGGCAATAGAAGCCATGAAGGAAGGCGCTTACGACTTTCTCGAAAAACCACTGCAACCTGCACAACTGATCAACCAACTGCAACGCGCAGTGGAAAAAAGACAGTTAGTATTAGAAAACCGCAAACTAAAGCAAAATATTGCCCAACAAACTGGCCTAGAATCACTGATTATTGGCGAATCGGCGGCCATCAAGAGCATTCGCCAACATATCTCCTCTCTGGCACAAGCGAATATCGACACCATTATTTACGGTGAAACGGGTTGTGGCAAAGACGTTGTCGCCCGGGCTTTGCATCAGTTTAGCCATAGAAACAAAGGTCGATTCATTGCCATCAACTGCGGCGGCATCAGTGAAAGCTTGATTGAAAGCGAGCTTTTTGGTCACGAAGCTGGTGCCTTCACAGGCGCAAATAAACGCCACATTGGCAAAATAGAAGCCGCCAACGGGGGCACCTTGTTTCTCGATGAAATTGAAACCATGCCACTGCCCGCTCAAATTAAATTATTAAGAGTGCTGCAAGAACGTACAATTGAGCGCGTCGGCAGTACCCAACCCATTCCCGTTGAACTGACCGTCATCGCCGCCAGCAAAGACAATCTTGCCCAATTGGGCGAAGAAGGCAAATTCCGTAAAGATCTATTTTATCGTCTCAATGTCGCCAGTCTCACCATTCCACCTCTCAGAGACCGTCCAGAAGACATCCTTCCCCTTTTTCATCATTACGCTCACAAGGCCGCAGAACATTTTTCTAGACCCTTGCCCTCAATCACTTCTGCCTATTTAGAACACTTAATTCAGCATCCATGGCCTGGAAATGTCCGTGAACTGAAAAATGCCGCCGATCGTTTTGTGCTTGGCATCAGCGAAACGTCTCTCGCCTCCATCAAACGTGAAGAGGATGTTAACGGCAGTTACGAAGAACGCATGGAGCAATTCGAACGTCACATAATCGAAGAAGGGCTAAGAGTCACAAACGGTCAATTAAACGAAGCCGCCGAACTATTAGACATGTCACGCAAGACCCTATATCGCAAAATGAAAAAACATCAATTAGATAAACAACACTTTAAAGCGTTCGAGGATGAAGGACAAGAATGACCCATTTCACTTTTTTGATGAGACTAGAAAGTCCCAAAGAATCCATTCCCTAGCCTGAAAAAATACACAACTACATGTTTTATATAGACTTTTCACCATTGGCACCAACTTTGCTATGTTTTATGTGCTCACAAGTCAGTCAATCCTGTGCACTCACAAGATTGACTCATCTCCGACAACGGAACCTCCCGACCGGTGATAACAATAAAAAATACATCTCGAGGAAAACAATAATGTCTATAAAATTACTGACTGGTTTAATGCTTTCTGGCTCACTATTAATAGGAAGCAATGTCGCTTTAGCGGATGATTGCAGCTATCGTGGCGTACTGGATGATAAGTTCTGTGACGAAAACTACGATCTCGTCGCAGACCTTCCAAAAGATTCAAGCCAATGGCGCGACCCTAGTACTTTAGTATTCACCTACACACCAGTAGAAGATCCTGCGGTTTACAAAGATGCATTCAGTGACTTCCAAAAATACCTCAGTGAAGTCACTGGCAAAAAAGTCGTGTATTACACAGTACACTCCAATGCGGCCGAAGTGGAAGCACTGCGCTCAGGCCGTTTACACATTGCGGGGTTCTCTACCGGTCCTACTGGTTACGCGGTTAATTTAGGCGGTCTCGTTCCCATCGCCGTAAAAGGCACAGAAGAAGCATTTCAAGGCTATAACCTAGTCACCATTGTCCGTAAAGACAGTAGCATCATGAAAATGGCCGATCTAAAAGGCAAGGTGGTTGCTCATACGTCCGCCTCATCCAATTCCGGTAATCTTGCTCCACGTGCGATTTTTCCAGCTCTAGGACTGATACCAGACCAAGACTATGAAGTAAAATACTCCGGTAAACACGATCAGTCTGTTATGGGCGTATTATCAGGCGATTACGATGCGGCTCCAGTTGCTTCTGACGTTCTAAAACGTATGGTTGATGCCAAACGTGTTAGCGAAGAGGACTTCCGTGTTATCTACACAAGCCCACGTTTTCCAACCTCTTCATTTGGCTACGCTTACGACCTCAACCCTGAGCTTGTAGAAAAAATCAAACACGCCTTTTTCACCTTCCGCTTCCCAGCAGAAATGCAAAAAACCTTTGGTGGTGCTGATCGCTTCTTCCCTATTACCTATAAAGAAGATTGGCAGGTTATCCGCGATATAGCCCACGCGTCTGGTACAGCCTATACCAAAACAGGACTTAAGCAATTGGCAGAAGCCGATGCTGCTAAAGCCGCTGCCGACAAACGCGCTAAAGAAGCCGCCAGTAAAAGCCAATAAGCGGTCACTTTTCGCTTAATCCAATAGAAAACACATAACTACCTGCTAACAGCCTAGATCTCTAGGTTGTTAGCCTTCTTCGCCTGTAGGAAACGATTATGTCTGTCACTCAAAGCTCTGCTGAGCACTCAAACTTCCTTGAAATTCGTAACTTAAAAAAAGAATACACGGCTGGTAACCCGATTTTAAAAGGCATCGATATTCACATCACAAAACCGGGGATTGTGGCCATTATCGGCCCGTCTGGGACAGGAAAGAGCACTCTATTACGCTGTATCAACCGATTAATTGATCCCACAGAAGGGAAGATTTTATTTGATAACGCCGACCTTTGCTTAGCCAAAGGCACCCAATTACGCAAGCTGCGCCGCCAAGTCGGCATGGTGTTCCAAGAGTACAATCTTGTTGAGCGTTTAACCGTCATTGAAAACGTGCTAACAGGACGACTTGGCTATATGTCTGCTTGGCAGGCTTGGCGACGCAAGTTTAGTCAACAGGATATCAATACCGCTTTTGAGTTATTAGAAGCCGTTGGTTTAACCGAACATGCGAGTAAGCGGGCGGATAGCTTATCTGGCGGTCAACGTCAGCGTGTTGGTATTGCCAGAGCCGTGATGCAAAACCCGCGCATACTGCTTGCGGATGAACCCACCTCGTCTCTTGATCCCAAAACCGCTGTCGAAATTATGGAACTGTTAGAACGTTTTTCACAAGAAAAAAACATCCCAGCTTTGGTGAATATTCACGACGTTAAACTAGCGAGTCGCTTTGCGAAACGCATGATTGGCATGAGCAACGGTGTTGTCGTGTACGACGGTCCACCAGAAGGCATCACCGACGAACACTTAAAACAAATCTATGGAGGTGAATCATGGCTGGCATAAACACGACTCGCTCACAGGCAAAGATAGACAGAGAAAATCCGTTTAAGCATAACTGGCTAGTAAGCGCGCTTTGGTTATTAGTCGTCTGTTATGTGGTGTACTCCTTTAATGCAATGGACCTTAGCTGGGGCCGAATTAACGATGGCTTAGGGCACGCCAGCGACTTATTAGCGCGCATGGTGCCTCCCAACTTTAGCCGTTGGTCACTATTATTAGGTGGTCTCATAGAAAGCTTAGAAATTGCTGTTATCTCCAGTATTTTCGGCATTTTCATTTCATTATTTCTAGGGTTATTTGCCGCGCGTAATTTAATGCCAAACTGGATTAGCACGCCGATACGCGCCTTAATTGCGCTTTGTCGTACTTTTCATCCCGTAATCATTGCTATTTTGTTCGTCAAAAGTGTTGGCTTTGGCGCCCTAGCTGGCATTCTCACACTGGTCGTTGCGTCAATTGGCTTTATCGCCAAGCTCTTTGCTGAAGCCATTGAGGAAATTTCTCTCAAGCAAGTGGAAGCCATTCGAGCAACTGGTGCCGGTTTTACCAGCATTATCTTGTTTTCTGTTATGCCCCAAGTGTTCGCGCGCTTCATTGGTTTCTCAACCTATCAGCTCGACTCGAATTTACGCAACTCCACCATGGTCGGCATTGTCGGCGCGGGCGGATTAGGAGGAACTTTGTTCTCGGCCTTCCAGCGCTTTGATTATGACTTTGTGGCGGCTATTTTAATCGTCATTATCGCTCTGATTATGTTTGGCGAGTTTCTTTCCAACATCGTTCGTCACATTTTTCGCTAACCTAACTTAGGAGCTTTTTTATGAACGCTATCGATCATCATTGGCAACGCTTTACCTTAAAGCAAAAACTGTCTCGCTATGCTGTTTATTTGGTGTTGGTTATGGCTTTTGTACAGTCTATTCAGTCTGTTGAGGTCATTCCTGAGTTCTTACTGGATGCACCAGAACAAATGGCGGACATGTTCTCACGCATGTGGCCCATGGATTTCGCCTACTACCCAGTAACCGTCCATGACGCCATGATTGAAACCCTCAACATTGCCACATTAGGAACCTTAATTACGTTAATTTTTGCCATTCCTTTGGCTCTTATGAATGCCAACAACATCGTAAGCTCCACTTGGTGTCACTGGATTTCAAAGTTTTTTCTAGTGTCTTCCCGCTCAGTCAACTCCTTAGTATGGGCCCTCTTGTTTGTCTCTATCTTTGGTCCTGGGGTCATTGCTGGTGTATTAGCGATTGCTTTTCGTTCCATTGGTTTTGTTGGCAAACTGTTAGGAGAGGCGCTCGAAGAAGTGAACATGGGTTCCATTGAAGCCTTAAAAGCCACCGGAGCATCTTGGCTGTCGATTTTACTAAAAGGCTATTGGCCACAAGTCTTGCCTGCCTTTTTTAGTATTGTCCTTTTTCGTTGGGACATAAATGTCCGAGAGTCTGCGGTACTTGGCTTGGTAGGAGCAGGTGGAATCGGTGTGGTACTGGATGATTCAATGAATTTATTTCAATGGGATCGAGTTGCCATCTCGTTATTGGCGATTTTCATTATTGTAATTCTGGCAGAAATTCTCGTAGTGAATGTGCGTAAGCGTCTTATCTAAACCATCATTATGAATCCCCGTTAAACGATAAAAAAGGAGTCCGCGTTGGACTCCTTTTTTGTTTACACTTTCAGAAATCAATCAATATTCTGTGATTCAACTAGGCCACCAGGACGCTTAGGGAAAATGCGACGAACGATCACAAAGAATAAGGGGACAAAAAAGACAGCCAGCACAGTTGCTGTCAATGTCCCACCCACGATACCGGAACCAATCGAGATTCGACTGTTGGCACCCGCACCAGAAGACAACGCCAGTGGTAACGTACCTACTATAAACGCCATAGACGTCATAATGATTGGGCGCAGGCGCAAACGCGCCGCTTGGGCGGCTGCATCCCATACGTTCAACCCTCGACGGTAAGCCGCTTCCGCAAACTCAACAATCAATATCGCGTTTTTCGACGACAGACCAATGGTCGTTAACAGAGCAACTTGGAAATACACATCGTTTTCCAAACCACGTAAATGCGCTGCCGCTGCTGCCCCAATGACACCAAGCGGTATCACCAGTATCACCGAGAATGGCACAATCCAACTTTCATACAAAGCTGCAAGGCATAAGAACACGACCAGTATAGAAATAGTATACAAGATAAGTGTTTGACCACTAGACAAACGCTCTTGATAAGACAAACCACTCCAAGCACCGGTCACTCCTGCTGGTAAATCATCAGAAATGCGCTGCAACTCATCCATCGCCTCACCAGAACTCACCCCATCCGCTCCAGAACCTTGAATTTCATAGGAAGCTAATCCATTGAAACGCGTTAAACTTTTTGGTCCGTAGGTCCATTCACTCTTAGTAAAAGCCGAAAACGGCGTCATGGTATTGTCGTTACCACGAACATACCAATGCTGTAGATCTTCAGGGGAAGAACGATATTGAGCATCACCTTGTATATAAACGGTTTTCACCCGACCACGGTCGATAAAATCATTCACATAAGTCCCAGCCCAAGCACTGCTCAAGGTCGCACTAACATCCGACAAAGACAGGCCAAGAGCAGACGCTTTTTCTTGGTCAACATCAATATGTAACTGCGGAGCTTCAGAATCAGATCCTAAACGTACACCAATCAAAAGGGGACTGGTATTAGCGTTTTGCAATAAAGCGTCGCGCATTTCCAATAAGGTAGCTCGATTAGTATTGCCTGTCGCTTGTAATTGAAAAGTGAAACCACTGCTTTGTCCTAACCCTTGAATAGAGGGTGGTATCAAGGAAAATATTCTGGCATCACGCAATCCAGCAAACGCACCGTAAGAACGGCCAACAATTGCACCAGCACTATTGGCTGGACCAATACGTTCACTCCAATCTTTTAACGCAACAAATGCCATACCAGCATTTTGCCCAGAGCCCATAAAATTAAAGCCAGAGATAGTAAAAATAGCATCAACATTGCTTTTTTCAGCTCCCATGAAATAATTTTCCACTTCTCGCATCACTTTATCGGTACGAGACATAGAAGCACCTTCAGGTAACGACACCATCACCATAACTCGCCCCTGATCTTCTGTAGGCAAAAATCCTGACGGCAGATTCATCATCAAACCACTTAAACCAGCGACAATTAGGCCATAGACAAACATCCAGCGTAGAGGTTTTCTAATCAGGCTAGCGACACCACCAAAATACTTATTTGTAGCGCGATCAAAGTTACGATTAAACCACCCGCCCAAGCCTTTCTGAACGCCGTGATGGTTAGGCTTCAACATGGTAGCACACAAAGCCGGTGTCAAGGTTAATGCAACCAAAACAGACAAGGTCATGGCTGCAACGATAGTGATAGAGAACTGACGATAAATCACCCCAGTAGAACCACTAAAGAAGGCCATCGGTAAAAACACCGCGGACAAGACAACCGCAATACCAATCAAGGCACTGGTAATCTCTTTCATCGATTTAATAGTTGCCTCTTTGGGAGGCAGTTTATCTTCTTCCATCACCCGCTCAACGTTCTCAACTACAACGATCGCATCGTCCACCAGCAAACCGATGGACAACACAATACCAAACATGGTGAGCGTATTAATAGAGAAGCCAAATAACTCTAAAACACCAAAGGTACCTAAAAGAACAACTGGTACAGCGATCGCCGGTATTAAGGTTGCGCGCCAGTTCTGTAAAAAAATGAACATAACGATAACAACCAACAAAATCGCTTCAAACAGCGTTTTCACTACCTCTTCGATCGAGATACGAATAAAGCTCGTATTATCAACCGGATACGAAAGCTTATAACCATCAGGCAAACTACCAGAAAAACTATTTAATACACTTTTAACCGCCTCAGAAGTAGAAAGCGCATTCGCCCCAGGCGCCAGCATAACTGCCATACCTGAAGCTGGATGACCATTCAGACGTGGAATATAACCGTAAGACTCACTGCCTAATTCCACTCTAGCCACATCACTCAAACGAACCGTGGCACCACTATCATCGTACGCTAGAATGATATTTTTAAATTGATCCGCTGTTTGTAATTTGGACTGCGCCGTCACAGTAACGTTTAATTCCTGCCCTTGTACAACCGGATAAGCCCCAAGGCTACCAGCTGCGACTTGAGTATTTTGCGCACTAATGGCAGACGATATGTCAGAAGGCATAAGTTTATAAGACGCTAATTTCAGCGGGTCTAACCATATACGCATAGCGTATTCTGCACCAAACACCTGAATACTACCGACACCGTTAACTCGAGAAACAGGATCTTGAACGGTCGACACTAAAAAGTCCGAAATATCATTCGCTGTATCTTGATCTGTTTCATCATAAATGGCAGCGACAAGCAAAAAATCAGAGTTTGATTTTTTAACGGTTACGCCATTTTGTTGTACTGAGTTTGGTAAATTCGACGTAATTTGCTGGATTTTGTTTTGCACTTGAACTTGAGCAATATCCGCATCGGTACCTTGCTCAAAGGTCACATTGATACTGGTACGACCATCGGAACTGCTTGAGGATGAAAAATACAACAAGCCATCAAGACCCGTAAGCTGTTGCTCCAATACTTGCGTCACACTGTTCTCAACCGTTTCAGCAGAAGCGCCTGAATAGGTCGCCGAAATACTAATGGTTGGTGGCGCCACGTTAGGGTATTGAGCAATCGGTAGGTTAAAAATGGACGCAAGACCTGCCAACATAATCGCAATGGAAATAACCCATGCGAAAACCGGACGATTGATAAAAAACTTTGCAAACATAGATTAGTTCCCTTGGGCTGAAGAGCCATTCGCATTGTCAGCAACAATCGCGCCTGTCTGACTATCACGCTTCATATTTACCGTGGTTACTTCACTTCCTGATCTGATTTTTAGCGACCCTTCCACAACAACTTTATCACCCGCCTTAATGCCGTCCGTGACCAACCACTGATTATCAACCGTTCTTTCAACTGTCAAAATACGGCTTTCTATTACATTGTTTGCATTAACCACGTACGCAATAGGATTGCCTTTTACATCTCTAGAAACGCCCTGCTGTGGTACCAACAATGCAGCATTATGAGTCAATTCATGAATCAAACCACGTACAAACATGCCAGGCAGTAACAAGTTGTCTGGGTTAGGAAACTCGGCTCTCAAGGTAACACTGCCTGTTGACTCATCCACACTCACTTCTCGTGCTTTTAATGTGCCTTGATCTTGATATTTGGTGCCGTCTTCTAACAACAAAGCAACCTTATTGGAACCCTTTTCAACATCGTCTAATGCCAAAAAAGTACGCTGTTTAAGCTGATCCAAACTGGTTTGCGCCAAATCAACAAAGATAGGATCCAATGAGCGCACTGTTGTCATAACCGTTGCTTGACTGCCTGTTACCAAGGCACCAACGGTTACCTGTGAAATACCGATGCGGCCATCAATAGGTGAACGAATTTTGGTGTAATCTAAATTGATTTTGGCGCTTTCTAATGCAGCTTCTGAGCCTTTTTGTTTGGCTTTTGCTTCTAGAAAAGCCACTTGTGCATCGTCAAGATCTTGCTGAGATACGTTATTTTGCTTACGTAATTGCGTATAACGCTCGTATTTTAGCTGTGCGGATTTTAGGCTGGCATTCGCAGATTCTAAATCAGCCTGAGCTTGCTTGTAGGAGGAAATGTAAGTGGAATCATCCAGCTCATAAAGCAAATCGCCCGTCTTCACATCCTGACCTTCTTCAAAGAAACGTTTTTTTACGATTCCCCCCACTTGTGGACGAATTTCCGCAACCAAGCTAGAGGTTGTTCGACCTGGCAATTCCGTAATTAAATCTATCTTTTGGGGTTCGATGGTTACAACACCCACTTGAACTTTAGGTGCAGATGGCGCGGCAGCAGACTTAGGTGCCTCCTCCTGACAACCAGCTAACAATAGAACAAGCAGCATACTTGAAGCATATTTAAATCTAGACAACATTGAGGAGACTTCCTTTTAAAACATTGAGAATGATCATTCACTAGCACTATAATATAAGCCATGTACCTAATATATGACAAAACGTGCAAATAAATGAGAACTAATAAATTACCCTATGACAGCGCTCAACGGAAACAATGCATTATTGATGCCATGGAACAACACGCACTAACAAAAGGCTTCCATAAAGCAAGCATGAGCGAAATCGCCAAATCGGCAGGATTAAGTGTAGGGCAAATTTACCGTTATTTTGCTCACAAAGACGACATTATTCGTGAGCTTGTGGAGCAATTTACACAAAAAAGATTACAGTTTATGGCCTCTTTTCTAGACAAAAAAGATTGGTTAGACCGTCATTTTTCTGAAGCAAATCAAGAAACTCATAATATGAGAGTGATACATGCAGAAATTCAAGCGGAAGCCACTCGAAACCCTGTCATTGCTGAAATCCATATAGAATCCCACAGCCGCTTACAAGACAGAGCCGTAGGAATTTTACAGTCACGCTATCCAACCATAACCAAAAGCGAGGCCATCGCACGAATTGAAATGCTAGTGACACTGACAGAAGGATTATTGGTTCGCTGGGATTTCCAAACGAGACCTTTCAATGAAGAGACACAACAAATTTATCGCCAAACATTGGATATCATTCTGCCCGATAGCATTTAATGAATCATAACGAATAAGATCGTTTGGGTTTAAATATGGCTCTAATTTGTGGCCAACGGCTTACTATCATGGCAATAAAGATCAATAAACAACCAATCACCTGACCTGCCCCCATAGACTCACTAAACCAAAACACCGCAAAAATAGCGGTCCACACAGGCTCTAAATTCATAATCACCGCAGCATGACTAACAGGTGTCAAACTCATCCCGTAAGTCTGCAATAAAAAGCGTAAACTACTGGCAATCAGGGTGCTGGCTAAAAACCAACCAGCGACTTCTATACTGATACTGTGCGGTAGGGTTTCCGTTAATAAAGAAAGAAACAGTAATAAACACCCTGCCACACTTAATTGAATGGCCGTCAAAACTAAAGCGTGCATGCGCATTGAAAACCGCGACAACAAATTTAATTGCAACGCTGATCCTAAAGCAGCACCTAAAAAGTACACATGAGCAAACTCAAAATCCAAACCGTTGTTGAGCGCCAGAAAACCAAGCCCTAACACTGCAATAGGTAAAGCAATCCAAATGCTTAAAGCTGGTCTTGCACCGAACATGAATCTTGCAACCACGGGAACAAGCACCACTCCTAGGCTGGTAATAAAAGCGCCCACACCAAGATTAGATCCTTGATCCAATCCCGTTACCCAAAACATCATGGCAATGCCCATGACCATGCCGACTAAACTGGCCTGCTTGACGTCTTGCCAATCTAAACCGCGAAAATATTTCTGGCCTGCGAGAAACAACACAAAACCCGCAATAATAAAACGCACCCCCATAAAAAATAGAGGCGGCAAACCGGCCAATGCTTCCTTCGAAAATATCCAGCCAAAACCAGCAAGAATGGTAACAAACACCAAAATAAGCTCAGCTTTTAAATGAGTAACCTGTTTCAAAAATTTTCCTTATAAAATAAAACGTATTAAACAGCACAAAAAAGCCCGCCCATCCAGCGCAATAGGCCTAGATGGGCGGGCTCTGAAAGGAATTATTTACTGTTTACTGATGTCTATTTTGCGCTTTTGGCCACGCAATCACGATAGAAATCAAAGCCGCTACAGCCAGTAACCAGCTGTATTGAACATAACCAATCAAAGCAAATGGTGAGACAGCCGCTAAAGAAGAAGCTAACAGTATTTGCGCACCGTAAGGCAATATCCCCTGTACTACACAAGAAAATATATCCAGTAAACTGGCACTGCGTCTCAGATCAACATTGTAACGTTCAGCGATATTTTTTGCGACTGAACCGTTGATAAGAATAGACACGGTATTATTCGCTGTACATAAATTGGTTAATGCAACGGCCGCACTGATACTTAACTCTCCAGCACGTGTTGACCCAGCTTTAGCGCCTAATGCCTTGCTGATGCGCTCAATAGACCCCACCAACCATTCCAAGCCACCTTGAGACTTCATTAATGCGGCAAGGCCACCAATCAACAGAGAAAGAATCAAAATTTCCTGCATGCCAGTGTAACCAGCATAAATATCAGTAGACCAAGACGCCACCGTATAATCGGCCTCCATAGTCAAACCAATCACACCCGCCAAGATAATACCGCTAAACAAAACCAACATAACGTTCACGCCAGCAATGGCTAAGCCCAGTACCACAACATAAGGCAAAACTCGAATGAGATCATAATCTTGAATATCTGCAATCTGAGCATGACTGCCTTGGAAAAATAACCACACTAATGTTACCAAGGCTGCAGGCAAAGCAATCTTAAAATTCATGCGGAATTTATCACGCATGTCACAACCTTGCGTTCTAGTGGCCGCGATGGTGGTGTCTGAAATAATCGACAAGTTATCACCAAACATAGCACCGCCAATCACAGTACCAACCGTCAGTAATAGGGGCAAATCTGCCGCCTCCGCAACACCAATCGCGATGGGAGCAATCGCAGCAATGGTTCCCATGGATGTTCCCATCGAGGTCGCCACAAACGCGGTAATCACAAATAAGCCCGGTAACAATAAGGCTGGTGGCACAACACTCAAACCAAAGTTTACAGTCGCATCCACCCCACCAACACTTTTTGCGACACTGGCAAAGGCACCGGCTAACAAATAAATCAGCACCATGGTAATAATGGTGTTATCACCTACGCCCTGAATAAAGGTTTCAATGCGCTGATTAAAATGCCCTTTGCCCAACAAAACCGCCAATGCGATAGCCGGCAAAATCGCGACGGGGGCAGAGATCTGATAGAAGGCAAAGTCTACACCTTCGGATTGATACCAAAGGCCACTACCAACAAAAAGCACAAGAAAAAGTAACAAAGGCAAAAGTGCCAGAGGAGATTTAGAAGTCATATCGTCTGAGGATTCCAGATTGAGTTAGCCCTGCGACTTGTGATCTTAGGGGAGAAGGCGCGAATCATAGTAAAAAGTCGTGCATGAGACTAATAATAAATCGCGATGTCGTTGCTACCAAACATTATAACAAAAAAGACAAAATAATAAATCCTTTATATCAAATGGGTATATGTTTTCAATGTAAAAAGCCCAGCATCCATCAGCCATTAATCTGACAAATTTTCGCTGGGCTGGGTCGCAATCAAACACCTCTAACGATACAAAAAGAGTAACAACGCAAACGCTATTTTTTTAGCTTGTAAGCCACCACATAGTCACCAATGGTGGTGCCAATCGAACCGTGTCCACCCGCTACTTGAACGACCATTTGCTCTCCCTTACTGTTTAGGTAGGTCATTGGGGTCGCTTGCCCGCCAGCGGGTAAGCGACCCTTCCATAACTCTTCGCCAGTAGACATGTCATACGCTCTTAGGTAGTTATCAACCGCTGCGGCCATAAAGACAACGCCACCGTCAGTTATAACAGGACCACCAATGCCGGGCATGCCCATTTCTATAGGCAGCTTCAATGGTGTCATGTCTTCAATCGTGCCATTTTTATGCTGCCAAACTGTCTTACCTGTTTTCAAATCAACGCCTGCAACATAGCCCCAAGGCGCTTGCTGACAGGGAACCCCCAAAGGCGATAAAAAAGGTTTTAATTCCACAGCATAGTCAGCGCCTTCATTGGAATTAACACCCTGTTCGCCTTTATTGGCATCCGTCAAATCCGCACCTTCTCTTGACACCAAAGTTGATGTAAACGCGAGATACAAAGGCATACCAAACATTTGTTGACGTTTTGGATCCACCGCAATGCTGCCCCAGTTAAATACCCCAAAGTTGCCAGGATACACTATCGAGCCTTGCTCAGAGGGTGGCGTATAGCGTCCCTCATAGCGCAATTGCTTGAACTGAATACGACACATTAGTTGATCCAAGGGTGTCGCGCCCCACATGTCGGCTTCCGTCAACTTAGCAGGCTTAAAGGATAACGCAGAGGTTGGTTGAGTTTTCGCCGCATAATCGCCAGGAATGGTTCCCTGTGGAGCGGGTTCTTCGGTAATAGGGAAAATAGGCTCACCCGTTTTCCTATTCAATACGTACACATCGCCCTGTTTCGTCGGCACAACCAAAGCAGGTTGTGTTCCTGTTGACGTTTCAAGATCCAACAAAGCCGGTTGCGCTGGCGTGTCCATATCCCATAAATCATGATGAACAAACTGTTGTACCCAAGCAACCTGGCCTGTTTCTAGACTTAAGGCAACAACGGAAGTTGCGTATTTTTCTTCCGCAGGACTGCGGTACATGCCAAGCTGATCTGGAGTGCGATTGCCCATGGGAAAATACGCCAAGCCTAGCGCCTCATCTGCGCTGGCAACCGACCAACTATTTGGCGAGCTTGTCGCGTAGGTTTCATCAGGCCCAATTGGCGTTGTATCGTCAGGGTGACCGGAATCCCAATTCCATTTCAATTCACCGGTTTTTACATCGTAAGCGCGAATCACGCCAGACGGTGAATTCACATCATAGTTATCGTTCACTGACCCTGAAACAATCACCACGCCACCAGCAACCAAAGGTGGTGAAGTGGAATAGTAATACCCAGACTGTTTAAACGGCATATTGTGCATTAAATCCAATTCACCATTCTCTGCAAAATTTGCACAACGAGCCCCAGTGGTTGGATCTATCGCCACCAAACGAGCATCAGACGTGGGCAAGAACAGCTGCGCATCACACTGCATACTGGCTAAGCTTTGCGCAGGCACAGACGCTTTTTCAACCGGCGGTAATGTTGCTGTATTAGACGGCGGTAAATAAGACACCCCACGACAAGTCTGATGCTGTCGTTGGCTTTCAGCGGGCACTTTCGCATCATAAACCCATTGCTCTTGCCCTGTATCCGCATCCAATGCGACAACCCAGTTATGTGGCGTACACACATAAAGTGCATTGCCCAGCTTTAAAGGAGTCGCTTCGTAAGTGGTCTCACCCACATCTTTTGGGCCTTTTTTGTCTCCCGTTTGATACTGCCAAGCCAACTGCAACTGCGCCGCATTATCCGGTGTAATCTGCGCTAACGGAGAAAATCGTTGACCTAAATTACTGCGGCCGTAGGCGTCCCAATCGCTCTGAGCGACATCGCCGATGTCAGCGTCGGGGGCGCTCACAGAACGCGTCATTTTACCTTCCAGCGTGGTTGGTGATGCCATAAATAAAGGCGATAAGGTCACCAAAGCGGTTGCCAGCCAAACAGGAAATAAAAATCGACTGCCGCCACGGTGTTTAAAATACGCGATGAGAATAAGTGGAACGGCAAGCACCAAGAAAAGCCCCATTCGCGTTGCAAGAGGCCACCAACTTAAGCCTGATTCCATAATTGACCAAACTAAGGTGCCAATTAAAAATAAAGCATATAGAAAATTCGCTACTTTACTGCGCTTTGTTAACAGCCCAGCAACAGCAATAAGGGCCACACCAGCCACCACGTAATAGAGGCTGCCATCAAGTGATACCAGCCAACCACCACCCAGAAGCAATACCAGGCCAATGGCAAAAAAGAGTACCGAGAGAACAATCATAGGACACAATTCCTTCGTGTTTACATTCGTTTTCGTTCATAAAAAATAGCAAAAAGGCCGTTAAACAGCCGTGCCGCTACTTAATTACCATAAATGATTACAACTCAAAGGAAAAGCATCGCGTACAAAATGACAAAATAGACTCTTTTCTTACATATTTATCCCACTTTCCGTCTCAATCCTTGATCACATCATAGCCATACACGGCATCTAATTTAGATTGAATAACAGTAGGAACAAAGCGACCAGCGACTTGCAGTGTTTTTAATTTCATCTTCCCAAGCACACCGCCGTGCATATGGTATAAACCAGCATTGGCTTTTGACATTTGCTGAATGGCAGTCGCTCTGGGTTTGCGTAAACGCTCATATTGAGGCAAGGCATCATTCAAGCGGTAGCGAGATAGGCACTTTGCTAACACATAACCATCTTCGATTGCCATCGCCGCGCCTTGCGCCATAAAAGGCAACATTGGGTGGCAGGCATCCCCCAATAAAACCACTCGTTCTTGGTGCCATGTTGGCAATGCCTCACGTCCATTTAACGCCCATAAAAACGTGCTGCGTGCTGATTGAATTAACTCACTCACTTCAGGATGCCAATCAGCAAACGCTCGTTTTAATTCATCGACATTGCCTTCTTCGCGCCATGACTCAGACAACCAATCGCTACGTTCTTCCACAGCAACAAAATTCACATAATCGCCACCACGTAAGTAATAACTGACAAAATGACGCCCTGGTCCCACCCACACACAGGCATCAGGCTTCACATTCACCGTCAGATCACTCACTGGAATCACTCCGCGCCAGGCAACTTGCCCCATAAAGGTTGGGCGTTCTTGCCCTAACATTTGCTCGCGTACTTTTGAACGGATACCATCCGCACCAATCAACAAATCAGCACAAAACTCACGACCATCCTCGAGCAGCAAACTGACTTGTTGATGTTCGGGGTCTTCGTGATAACGCACCACCTCTGCATTTAGCACCAAGGACACATTCGCTTGCCGACACGCTTCCACAAGAACACGATGTAAATCAGCACGATGTAAGTGCCAATAGGCCGCGCCATAACGACTTTCAGCCACAGCGCCTAAAGGCGATTTGAGATAGTATTCCCCCGTTTTATAGTCACGGATTGCCGCATGTTCCGGCACAAAAGCAAAGGGCCGCAGCTCTGCCTCCACCCCCAAATGTTGCAACACTTTTAAGGCGTTTGGACTCACCTGCAAACCTGCACCCACTTCACTGAGCGTAGCGGCCTGTTCACATACCACCACTTGAACGCCCTGCCGAGCAAGCGCCAATGCAGCACACAAACCACCAATCCCCGCCCCAGCGATCACAACATGACTCAGCTGATCCACACACCTTTCCTTTTTATAAATAACGAACTCATACGAACGACAGGCCCATATTAGCGAATTTCAACGGGAATAAAACCGATCTGTATCACGCTTAATGAAACCTAACAGGCAAAAAAACTTTTCAAATACTATGGCTCGATCCTTGCTTTATTCCCTCAGTAGTGCGAAAACACTATGCGTGACCTACAAAAAGACAACGATATCACTGGGTCTACCCTTATAAAGTGAAGAAGTCTCCCCAATGTGGGGCGGATGCACAAAAAAAGCACACAAAAAATGTGCAAATTTAAAGCACCCACCTCCGGCTTGATAAAGAGAACGAGGTATACATGGAAAAACTAACGAGCCATTATCAGTCATCTAATTTTTTTGATGAGTTAATTGATGACAAAGGCGCCCCAAGATCTCCCGCCAAACAACTCTTGGGATATTTAGACAGTCTTTCAGAAGACGAACTTGAAAAAAGACGCCTTACCGCCGAAGCCACAATACAAGAAATGGGCATCAGCTTCACGGTCTACACAGAAGAAGGCAACATTGACAGAGCATGGCCCTTCGACATTGTTCCCCGAACCATAGAGGCCTCAGACTGGAAAATCGCAGAAGCAGGATTAAAACAACGACTCACCGCCCTTAACCTTTTCATCAACGACCTCTACCACGATCAAAACGTCATTAAAGACGGCATCATCCCAGAACACATCATCAAAGACTCCAAAAATTTCCGACCAGAATGCGTTGGCGTATCACCCGCCTATGGTGTTTGGGCACACATTTGCGGTACCGATTTAGTACGTGATGAAAATGGTGATTTCTTTGTTTTAGAAGATAACCTACGCGTGCCTTCTGGTGTGTCTTACATGCTAGAAAACCGCGCCATCACAAAGCGCGTCTTGCCTGAGCTGTTTGAGAACGAATCCATCCTGCCAGTTGACTCTTACACATCTCAGCTGTTTGACACGCTTGTCGCTTTATCGCCCAGAGACATAGAAAACCCAGAGATCGTCGTACTGACACCAGGTATTTATAATTCCGCCTACTTTGAACACGCTTTTTTGGCACAGCAAATGGGCGCTGAATTAGTCGAAGGTAGCGACCTGTTTGTTGACAATGACGACTGCGTTTACATGAAAACCATTGATGGCCCAGAACGAGTGGATGTTATTTATCGCCGTATTGACGACTTATTTATCGACCCTGAAGCCTTTGACCCAGAATCTGTACTAGGCGTAGCTGGCCTAATGCGCGCATGGCGTGCAGGGAATGTGGCATTGGCAAATGCACCTGGTGCCGGTGTGGCCGATGACAAGGTCGTATATGCGTATGTCCCTGCGATTATCCGCTACTACCTAAACGAAGAGCCCATTCTTAATAATGTCAAAACCTTCTTGTGCGATGACCCTGAGCAGCGGGCTTATGTGTTGGAAAACCTTGATAAGTTAGTCGTAAAACCCGCCAACGAATCCGGTGGCTACGGTATGCTAGTGGGTCCACACTCCACCAAAAAAGAACAAGCACTGTTTGCCGAATTAATTACGAAAAACCCTCGCAATTATATTGCTCAGCCAACACTAAAGTTATCCACCGCGCCAACACTGATTTCCAAAGGTGTCTTAGAACCACGCCACTTAGATCTGCGTCCTTTCATCTTGCAAGCCAAGGAGACCTATGTCACCACTGGCGGCCTCACGCGTGTGGCCATGAAAAAAGGTTCCTTGGTCGTTAATTCGTCACAAGGTGGTGGTAGTAAAGATACTTGGATCGTAGAAACAAAGGGGCAGTAATCATGTTATCTAGAGTCGCAGAACGCTTATATTGGAGCGCCCGATACTTGGAGCGCGTTGAAAACACGGCCCGTTTGGTCAGTGTCTATGATGATTTATTATTCGATCTTCCCAGAAACATTGAAGTATCTTGGTACAACCTTATTGAAATTTTAAGTGGTGAAGAAGTATTCGAACAACGTTACAAAGTAAAAGATGAACGCAACGTAGTGAAATTTCTGTTGGCCGACGACACCAATGCCAGCTCTATGCTGTCATCGTTAAAAATGGTGCGAGAAAACATTCGAACCACTCGTGACGTTGTGCCAAAGGAAACGTGGGAGCTTATTAACGAGCTGGATCTGTATGCTCAGCAAAACATCAAGCAAGGTATAAACCGCTCGGAACGCCATTTGTTTTTAAACACCATCATTGAAGGCTGTCAAAAAATCATTGGATTATTTGCAGGGGCCATGAGCCGTGATTCCGGCTGGCATTTCCTTATCATGGGGCGTTATTTAGAACGGGCCGACATGGGCACTCGCATCCTTGATGCGGCGGTTTCGCTGATGTTGAAATCTGAACCCGAAGCGAGAACGCAGCTTGGTCAAGTTACCTGGTCAAAAGTACTCAAATCACAAAGTGCGTATTTAGATTATCGTCGCACCGTAAGAACGTCGATTAATGGCGCAAAAGCAGCCACTTTTTTAATGAATGACCCCTGCTTCCCGCGTACCTTAGCGTATTGTTTTGGACAAATAGGCGAAGCGGCGACGAAATTACCAAGAGCAGGGCTCATTACGGCTAAAGTGGATAAAATTCTTGAATTCGATTATCCGCTGGTTAGTTCGGAAGATTTGGATGAGGATTTCCACAATCATTTGAACGATCTACAGATCGCCATCATTGAAATAAATCACCAGATCACCGAAAACTGGTTTCATTTTCGGCAAGGAGACGCTGCATGACCATTAGAGTCGCAATACAGCACAAGACTACTTATGAGTTTGACCGCTTTGTAAACGTGGCCCCCCACGTTTTACGACTAAAGCCTGCGGCCCATTCGCGCACTAAAATTCACGCATACTCACTCAAAGTCTTGCCTGAAACGCATTTTATCAACGTACAACAAGACCCATTTGGTAACTTTCAAACTCGCTTGGTATTTCCTGAAAAAACCAACAAGCTAGAGTTCTATGTGGAAGTCATCGCCGATATGACGGTCATCAATCCATTTGATTTCTTTGTCGAAAGCTACGCAGAGACGTTTCCGTTCGCCTACAAAAAAGAGCTCAAAAAGGAACTTGAACCCTATTTGCAAGTCACCGAATCCTGCCCATTATTAGACAAGTGGCTATCCACCGTTGATCGCAAAAGTGTGCCGATTAATGATTTCCTTGTTTCCATTAACAGCCGCTTAGCGGCCGAAATTGGCTACGGAATTCGTTTAGAGCCAGGTGTTCAAACTTGCGAAGAAACCCTGACCCTTAAAAAAGGTTCTTGTCGTGATACCTCTTGGTTACTGGTTCAAATATTGCGCAGCTTAGGCTTGGCCGCTCGTTTCGCATCCGGTTACCTAGTACAACTGACAGCAGACGTGAAAGCGCTTGATGGTCCGTCCGGCCCAGAAGAAGACTTCACCGACCTACACGCTTGGTGTGAGGTGTTCTTACCGGGCGCAGGCTGGGTTGGCTTAGACCCAACGTCTGGCTTGTTTGCTGGCGAAGGACACATTCCTCTCGCCTGCACACCAGAGCCTGCATCAGCGGCTCCTATTACGGGCTTTGTTGACAAATGCGAATGCGAATTTAGCTACAGCAACATCGTCACGCGTATTCACGAAGATCCACGCGTTACCAAACCTTATGCAGAAGGCGAATGGGAAACCATCAAAGCCCTTGGTTTTGCGGTCGACAAACAATTAGAAGAAGGCGATGTTCGTCTCACCATGGGGGGCGAACCAACGTTTGTTTCCATTGATGATATGGATTCAGAGCAGTGGAATACTGGCGCATTGGGCGCAGAAAAACTCAAACTCGCCAAAGACTTGCTCATCAAAATGAAACAAGAGTTTGGCGCCAATGGCTTGCTTCATTATGGGCAAGGTAAATGGTATCCGGGGGAAGAAGTACCACGCTGGGCACTAGGTTGTTTCTGGCGCACCGACGGTGAAGCCCTATGGAATGATCCCAAATATTTAGCACGTGTGGACAAAGACTACAAACACACCATCAAAGACGCTCAAGCCTTTGGTGAATTGTTGTGTGAAAAACTCGCTTTGGATAAGCAATATCTACAAAGCACCTATGAAGACACTTTGTATTACTTGTGGTTGGAGCAATCGTTACCTGTGGATGCCGACCCAACCAAAGCGGACTTAAAAGACGATCTAGAACGCCGTCGCCTCGCTAAACTGCTCAGTCGTGGATTAAGCACTACCACAGGCTTTATTTTGCCGCTGGAATTCGATGGCTATCAAAATCGTTGGAACAGTTCACTTTGGCCAATGCGCAGCGATGTGATCACCTTGATTCCGGGTGACAGCCCAATGGGATATCGTTTGCCATTGAACTCTTTGCCAGCTCAGGCGGAAGAAGATCGTATTCCAGAACGAGACCCATTCGATCCTCGTCAGCCTTTAGCCAACAAAAAAGACAACCCAGTGTTAGACAGTGTGGCAAAACAACACTTTGCCCAAAAACCTAACACCCCCGTTTTAAAAGCGGAAAAAACCTTAAAAAACGTTATTCGCACGACTCTTTGTATTGAACCACGTGATGGCCGGTTGCATATTTTCCTGCCTCCTATGACACATCTCGAACACTTTGTTGATGTGCTTGAGCAGCTGGAAGCAGTCGCCAAAACGCTGGATTTGCCTATCGTTATCGAAGGCTATGAGCCACCAAAAGATCCACGCTTGCAGAAGTTTCTGATCACACCAGATCCAGGCGTAATCGAAGTAAACATTCATCCTGCAGCCAGCTGGAAAGAATTGGTTCATAATACCGAAACCTTGTACCACCAAGCGTATCTTTCACGCCTTGGTGCCGAGAAATTCATGCTAGATGGTCGCCATACTGGCACAGGCGGCGGCAATCACGTGACACTAGGTGGTCGTACACCGGCGGACAGTCCACTGTTACGTCGCCCTGAATTACTGCAAAGTTTAGTCACCTTTTGGCAGCATCACCCAGGCTTGTCTTACCTTTTCTCTGGCATGTTCATTGGCCCAACCAGCCAAGCACCACGCCCAGACGAAGGACGCGATGAAGCCCTGTATGAAATGGAAATTGCTTTCCAAAACATGCCAGAAGGTTTTGTTGAACAACCTTGGTTGGTGGATCGTTTAATGCGGAACCTGCTGGTCGACATTACTGGCAATACGCATCGCTCTGAATTCTGTATCGATAAGCTATACGCTGCTGGTAGCGCCAGTGGTCGCCAAGGTCTATTGGAATTCCGTGGCTTTGAAATGCCGCCACATCCGCACATGTCACTTGTACAAATGCTGCTGTTGCGCTGTCTCGTGGCCCGTTTCTGGAAAGAACCTTACAAAAAACCTTTGGTTCGTTGGGGCACCAGTTTGCATGACAAATTCATGTTGCCACATTTTGTTTGGCAAGATGTCAAAGAAGTGGTCGAAGACCTACAACGCCATGGTTTCCCATTCAAACTAGAATGGTTAGCGCCATTTGAAGAGTTCCGCTTCCCTCATTATGGCCGTCAAAAAATCGACGACATGGAAATAGAGCTTCGCTGGGCGATTGAACCTTGGCATGTGTTAGGTGAAGAAATTACCGGATCGGGCACTGCTCGTTATGTGGATTCTTCCGTTGAGCGTCTTCAAGTAAAACTGTCCGGCTTAACAGACAGTCGCTATGTACTGAGCTGTAATGGCCGTCGCGTTCCTATCCGAGCCACAGGCCGTAAAGGGGAATACGTTGGGGCAGTACGCTACAAAGCGTGGGCTCCACCGTCTGCACTCCATCCTACGTTGGGGATGGACACTCCTCTGGTATTCGATCTGATTGATACTTGGAATGGGTTGTCTGTTGGCGGTTGTACTTATCATGTATCCCACCCAGGTGGACGCACTTATGATAATTTACCCATCAATAGTAACGAAGCGGAAGCTCGTCGTGTTAACCGTTTTTGGGATCACGGCTTCACTCAAGGCACGCTGTCTCCACCACCAGCCTTCAGTGCATTGCGCTCTTTTTATCCGAATGGCAATGAACCACGTGCCATGTCACCACCAGCAGAAGAGCCAATGAATGAATATCCGCATACATTAGATCTAAGGAAGCAGTATAATGTTCTCTAATAATTAATTTTTTAGGCTCAAGCACATTATGCAATTTCAAACAGGTACTTTTTTAACGTCGGTGATCGATGAGAAACCGACGTTATCTTCCACCTATGATACTCCTATGCATGCTTATGATGAGGCCTTCACGGAAGATCGCCAACCTCGCCCTCATTGGGAGTCCATCATGCGTCACATGGGAAGTCTTACCAATGAAGAGATGCTTGATAGGCAGCGTCGTGCCCAGCGTATCCTTCGTGAAGATGGCGCCACCTATAATTTATCCAGCGATCCACTCACTCCCAGTGTGTGGTCGCTGGACCTTATTCCAAATATTATTCAGACTGAAGAATGGCTCACGGTTGAACAAGGTTTAGCGCAGCGCTCAACCTTGTTTGACCTATTGCTAAAGGATCTTTATGGACCGCAAGAACTGCTGAAAAACGGCATTATTCCTTCTGAAATCATTTTTAGTCACCCAGGCTTTTTACGCCAATGCCATGGCGTAACGGTACCTGGCGCTCACCAATTATTGTTGCACGCCGTGGATTTGGTACGCGATCCAAGTGGCCAATTTCAAGTTATTGGGGACAGAACCCAAGCACCTAATGGCGCAGGTTATGCGTTGGAAAACCGGACCGTTGTCTCACGCGTGATTCCAAACAGCTTTAGAGACAGCCAAGTACGTCGGCTATCAGGCTTCTTTTTATCTTTCAAGAGCATGTTATCGTCGTTAGCTAGCCAATGGACGGACACACCGCGCATTGTGGTACTCAGCCCTGGGGCATTAAGCAGTACCTATTTCGAACAAGCGTATCTTGCGAACTACCTAGGCTTTTCCCTTGTACAAGGCAGTGATTTAACCGTACGTAATGGTGCTGTATGGATGAAGTCGCTCAATGGCTTAGCCCGTGTCGATGTGATTTTACGTCGTGTCGATGACGCTTATTGCGATCAAGCGGAACTAAGAGCCGATTCTTACCTTGGTGTACCAGGCTTATTAGAAGTAGTTCGTGCAGGCAACGTCGTACTTGCTAACCCGCTAGGCAGTGGTATTTTAGAAGCCCCTGCTCTGATTAAGTTTTTGCCAGCCATCAGTGAATTTTTGATGGGAGAACAGCTGTCGATTCCCTCCGTGGCGACATGGTGGTGTGGCGACAATGATGATTTCCATTACGTCCTTGCCAATATACACAATTTAATTATTAAGCCGGCCATTCGTCGTCATGACAGTAGCAGCGTTTATGGTCATACTCTGTCAGAAAAACAAAAGCTCAGCATCATAGAAAAGATTAAAAAACATCCACATTTTTATGTGGCACAAGGCTATGTACCTGGATCCATGTCCCCCATTTGGTTAGATGGCAAAATACAAGCTCGTCCGAGTATTTTGCGTGCCTTTACTGTTTCTAACCCAACGGGATACACAGTGATGCCTGGAGGCTTATCTCGCACGGGCGAATCCTCACAAGAAACCATTGTCTCGCACATTAGCCGCTCCAAAAGTAAAGACACTTGGATACTGGCCGCCGAGCCAGAAGAACAAGCCTCTAATCAAATCGAGCAAGTGCTGCTGCACGATGAAGCATTACAGTCCAACCTACCCAGTCGAGTGATTGAAAACTTATTCTGGATGGGACGCTACGCCGAACGCGCTGAAATCAGCATGCGTTTGCTGCGTACCATTTTTAAGCAAATGAATGGTGTGGACCCACTTCCCAAAGAAAGCCAACGCACTTTGTTGGAAATGGCCTCGACACAAACCAGCTGTTTACCTGGTTTTATGGAAGCCGATGAGGAGATGTTTGCAAATCCTGAAGCCGAATTAGTGTCCATTATCACCGATGGCAGCCGAGCAGGATCCGTGAAAGCCAACCTACAAGCAATGCTGAGCTGTAGTGAGCAAGTCAAAGAAATGCTGTCTGCCGACACGCGTATCATTATTAACGAGTTACGCGATCACATTCATGAATTGGATCGCGCCTATACCAATGGCTTACCTTCTGCGCCAGAAGAGTCTTTAGACAGCCTTGTTACCTCACTATTGGCACTGTCTGGTTTAAACCATGAAAGTATGTTGCGTGGTCTCGACTGGACTTTCCAAGAAATTGGTCGCCGTACAGAACGTGCGCTTCAAACCGCAACACTGCTTCGTTCCGCCCTGACCAAGCCGCTCCCTTCAGCGCCTCAACAACAAATTTTAGAATCGGTATTATTGAGTGTGGAAGCCCTGATTTCCTTCCGTCGTCGTTACCGCAACCGAGCTCGGGTCGCCTACGGACTGGATTTGCTGATGATTGACGGCACCAACCCACGCTCTTTGTTGTATCAGGTGGAACAACTACGCAAGTACATTATCGAGTTACCACGTAACAACAGTGCAACTGCCGGCCTCAGCCCTGAGCATAAAATCATCATTAAGTCATTAAACGATATTCAGCTTGCCGATTTAGAAGCCCTCGCTAAAGTCGATGAAAAAGCACAAAGCCGTGTCAAATTAGAAGACTTAATGACCGAACTTCTAGAGCAACTCGAACAATTTACCGTGCTCATTAGTGATAAGTATTTTGATCATACCGCTGGCCCTCAATCATTGACCGACGCTATCAAAGGAACTCGCCTATGAGATATCGCGTTCGCCATATTACAGAATACACCTACGGTGCGCCTGTCAGCTTGTGCTATAACATGGCACACCTACTGCCGCGAGATACCCGTAATCAGCGTTGCCTTAACCAAAAAATACAGATTAATCCGCCCCCCGTGTATCAAAACGATGGGGAGGATTATTTTGGTAATCAAACCTTCTACTTCTCCATCCAAGAAGCCCATAAAAAACTGGTCATCGACGTCACAACCGATTTTGAAATCGCTTCGCTAAACGTGCTCGAGTGGCAAGCACAAAGCACCCTCACCTGCGGTGAGTTACGGGCCATGCTGCAAGCACCCAACACACCTGAATTGCGTATGGCAAAAGAGTACTTATTAGATTCACCACAGATTCGCCGCTCAGACGATTTAAAAGCCTACGCTCTAAGTACATTTGCCGATGACGAACCTGTTTTACAGGCCGCCATGGCATTTACTCACAAAATTTTCAGCGAATTTAAATTCGATCCCAGCACCACAACCGTTGCTACCCCACTCGAACAGGTACTTAAACAACGCAGTGGTGTGTGCCAAGACTTTGCCCATTTGGCCATCGGTTGCTTGCGTTCGGTTGGTATCCCTGCACGGTACATGAGTGGTTATTTGGAAACCTTGCCCCCACCAGGGCAAGAAAAGTTGGTTGGAGCAGATGCTTCTCACGCTTGGTTTGCGGTATTTACACCGGATTTCGGCTGGGTAGAATTTGATCCCACGAACGATTTAATGCCAAACGAACAGCACATTGTGACGGCTTGGGGCAGAGACTATTCGGATGTCACCCCATTGAAAGGCGTCATATTTGAGGGCGGCGGTTCCCAACAGTTGGCAGTCTCAGTGGACGTAAGAAGAGTTTGACTTGATAGTACATAGCATGTGAATCAGATATAAGGTAAGCTTCGCCCAATTCTTGCATAACCTGACCATTCAGCTTTGCGCCTGCCTTTGATATAACATGAGAACATCTATGAGTTTCAACAAACTTGGGCTTTCTGCCCCCATCCTTAAAGCCATTGAAGATCAAGGCTATACTGAGCCATCGGCCATTCAGGCTCAGGCTATACCCGCCATCCTTGAAGGCCAAGATGTGATGGCCGCAGCCCAAACCGGCACAGGTAAAACCGCTGGTTTTACCTTACCCTTGCTTGAACTGCTTAGCAAAGGCGAGCATGCACAAGGCAATCAAGTTCGTGCCCTCGTCTTAACCCCAACTCGCGAGCTTGCAGCCCAAGTGGCGGAAAGTGTGAAAGATTACGGCCGTCATCTCGCCCTAAAATCCACTGTGGTTTTTGGTGGTGTGAAGATCAACCCACAAATGATGGCACTGCGTCGTGGCGCAGACATTTTGATCGCAACACCCGGCCGCATGATGGATTTATACCAGCAAAACGCGGTGAAATTCGACAAACTTGAAATACTGGTACTGGACGAAGCAGACCGCATGCTCGACATGGGATTCATCCATGACATCAAGAAAATACTCGCGATTTTGCCGAAAAAACGTCAAAACCTTTTATTCTCTGCGACGTTTTCACCCGAAATTCGCCAGCTCGCCAAAGGCTTGGTAAACAACCCAATCGAGATTTCCGTCACTCCGCGCAATGCCACAGCGGTGTCTGTTGAGCAATGGTTGCATCCAGTCGATAAAAAACGCAAAACAGAATTATTGATTCAACTGATTACCGATGGACGCTGGGATCAGGCACTGGTCTTTTCTCGCACCAAACATGGCGCTAACAAGATAACCAAGCAGCTAGAAGACGCGGGCATTCGTGCCAGCGCCATTCACGGTAACAAAAGTCAAGGCGCTCGTACTCGTGCTCTAGCTGACTTTAAAGAAGGCCGCATTCGTATTCTTGTGGCAACAGACATTGCCGCACGTGGACTCGATATCGAACAACTGCCGCACGTGGTGAACTTCGACTTACCCGATGTGGCAGAAGACTACGTTCACCGCATTGGTCGTACGGGTCGTGCCGGCGCAACCGGCAAAGCCATTTCATTGGTAGCGGCTGACGAGCTGGATCAACTGCGCGCCATCGAACGCTTAACTCAGAAACTCATTGAGCGTCGCTATGAAGACGACTTCATGCCCACGCACATGTTGCCAGATACGACGCTAGATACACGTCCAATCAAACCCAACAAGCCCAAAAAACCGAAAGCACCACGTGATCAACAAGGTGGCGCAAAACAAGGTAGCAACCCAGCAAAACAAGGCAACGCGCCCAAATCTGGCAATCGTCGTCCGGCCCCAAAAGCCGAAGTGACACCTGGTCCAGGACTGCGCAGCAAGCCTCTGGCTCCTGCTCGTCGTAATCGCAAGCCCACTCAGTAATACACTTTATACAACTAAAAGCCCCATTGTGCTTATCAATGGGGCTTTTTCCGTTTTTTATATAAGCTCATGCACCTTCCTTAGCTCAATTTGTATGAACTAATTTCTTTCAGCACATTCTCAAAACGTTGTTTAGCTTGCACGGATCCTTCATCCGTTTTATTGACCATATCTAGAATCTTTTCGGAACGCTCGCTGACATTCTGGATATTACGGTTAATCTCTTCTGATACTTGGGATTGCTCTTCCGATGCCGTCGCGACTCGCTCGATCGTCTGGGTAAGCTGCTCAATGGCGTCGAACAAGCCTTGCATCATGGTGACATTCTCATTCACTTCGCTGGAAGTTTGTGTTGCCATACCAGCACATTTCTCCATAGATTGCAGAGCACTTTTACCAGATCCAACTAAAGCTTCGATCATAGAGCGTATCTCTTCCGTCGAGTTCTGTGTCCGTTGCGCAAGGGTTCTCACTTCATCGGCTACTACCGCAAAACCTCGTCCTTGCTCTCCTGCACGGGCCGCTTCGATAGCCGCATTCAGAGCCAACAAGTTTGTCTGTTCGGCAATGGATTCGATCGTTTGCAAGATGCTACTGATTTGCTCCGTATGACCCGTCACCGACTGTACAGCTTTGTAGCCACCCTCCACTTCTGACGATAGGCTATCAATAGAATGCAGGATGGTTTGCATCCGTGCGGAACCTTGCGTACTTTGCTCACGAATATTTTCTGTTGCTTCTGCCGAAGCCAACATATCTTGGGAAATGGTATTACTCGTTAGGGACATCTGCTCCACCGCGGACGCCATTAAATCCGTTTGATGGAACTGATCCTTGGTTTCTTGCAGTGCATTTTTAGAATACCCACTCAGCACATTCATACTGTCTTTGGATTCGGTCGCCATATCAACCATCAAATGGAAGGATTCACTCAAGTGGTCTAAATGAATATTTAAGTTCTTAATGATTTCGCCAAGCTCATCTTTGGAAGTGTTTTCGATTCGACCAACCAAATTGCGATCAGCAGAGACCCGTGATAAGGCTTGACTGATATCTTCGACTCGCTTAGATAAAGATCGAGTAAGAGAAAATGCTAGCCAAATAACAGGAGTAATTAATAAAACAAAACCTATAACTAGCCCATTTCGATAAAGCTCGCTACGTGAAGTTAATGATGAACTAAGAATATTAATTTCAGAGCTAATTTTATCCGCCACACCTTTTATCAAACCTATTTTAGCCGTGGCAAGCCCAAACCAATCCGCTGGCCCCGTCACCGAGGAAACATCCTTCATTGCCAGAAAATTAGTAGTTGCTTGATCGACTGCTTTCCATTTTTCATTCTGCATTGCAGAGTTAAACAGTGTCTTCTCACTATCGGAAGCAGTCACCATAAAGTGTTCTTGCTGATGATGTTCATCTTCAATAAAAGCAGCAATCTGTGATTGGCGTTTTAATGTGGTAGATTGAGCCGCAAACACACCATTTAAGGCTCCACGATACTGGCCAGCCCTCTCTTTCATCCACAATAAACTTAAACGCGCTTCTAGCGCTTTCGCAATATCTCTATTACTGATATCTAAAATGACTTGCTGAATGGAATTTAACGCTTGGCGATTTACCTCTGAATAAAAATCAAAAGATCCATTGTCTGCAGCCAAAGTATCCACTTTTTGTCGAACTTGACTTTTCCCCTGCAACATATTTAAAACAGGCGCTCTTAAACGATTTAATTGCTCCTGCGATAACATATCAAAAGTATTGGCCTCAATATTTCTAAGAGCTGCCTCAGCATCATCCGCCACTTTACGCTGCGATAACAAGGCGTCTTTCCCGTTAGAACCTTTACTCCCCAGAAAACCTGCCGTCAAGCCGCGCTCGACCGCAAAATTATGAGCAACACCATCCAATATGGTGGACAACTTCACCATATCCTCTGCAAGACGGCCTTCATCCACACGTTTATTTAAATCTTTCACTAGAAAGGACACAATAATAATAGCGAACAATGATGGTAGGATGCCAACAATGGCTACTGAATGAGATACTTTAAGATTTGAGAATAGTGACACGAGTCTCTCCTTGTCGTTATATTTATCCACAAGCTTAGATGAAATTAAGCACTTTGCATGCCCAGTGCTTAATTTTTAAATGGCCTAGTTACGTAATTGCATTCTAATCAGCTCAACGTCTAATTCCTCCCTAACACCACACACAAAAAAACCACCCGAAGATGGTTTTAAATCAACGAATTACCTCTTAGCTTTTAACTGTTTTTCAGTTCAGCTTCTGGTACTTCATCTTGTTCAAACACATTCGAATCTGTATGACCAAGCCACTTGGACGTAATACTACCAGCCGTCATTGCACCATTTACGTTCACAGCCGTACGACCCATATCGATCAAAGGTTCGATAGAAATCAATAAACCTGCTAATGCAACAGGCATATCCAAGGCAGACAATACGATCAAAGCTGCAAAAGTCGCACCACCACCAATGCCCGCGATACCAAATGAGCTAATAGTCACGATAGCAATCAGCGAAATAATGAAGCTTGGATCCAATGGATTAATGCCTACAGTTGGTGCAATCATCACTGCCAGCATGGCGGGATACAAACCAGCACAACCATTTTGCCCCATTGTCGCACCAAAAGACGCCGAGAAATTTGACTCACCTTCACCGTTACCAAGGCGTTTGACCTGAGTATCGATATTCAATGGAATCGTTCCTGCGCTGGAGCGAGACGTAAAAGCAAACAACAATACAGGCAAGACTTTCTTGAAGTAACGTAGTGGTGAAATACCGTTAAATGCCAACAAACATAAATGCATTACCAGTATTAAAGCCAGACCCACATAAGACGCCACCACAAAGTTCAGCAAAGTCAAAATGTCAGACACATTGGATCCCGCTACAACGTTGGTCATCAGAGCAAGAATACCGTATGGCGTTAGGCTTAACACCATACGAACCAAGGTTCTAACAATGGATTGAGCTACATCAACAAAACGTTCAAAACTCGCCCCTAGCTCCGGCTCCTTACGCGCAACCGTCACACCTGCGATCCCCACAAAAGCAGCAAAGATAACCACTGCAATGGTCGACGTTGGACGACTGCCCGCTAAGTCAGCAAACGGGTTACCAGGAAAAAACGAAGTGATCATGTCAGCAAAAGACACGCTGGCCAGTCCTTCAAGACGCGTTTCCAAGGCCGCACCACGGGCCATTTCACGAGCCCCCTGTACAATACCTTCTGCAGACAAACCAAAGAGGTTACTCACAAACACGCCAATCAGAGCAGACACCGCCGTCGTCGCCAGCAAAATACCAATGATACCGCCGGACATCTTACCCAAAGAGCCCGTGTCTTTTACTTTCACTATAGCGCCAATGATGGACACCAGAATCAAGGGCATAATGATCATTTTCAGCAAACTGACATAACCATAACCAACAATGTTCACATACTCTAACGTCTCATTATTGGTAGCACTGTCAACACCATAGATAAATTGCAATGCCGCACCAAAGGCCACACCTAAACCCAAGCCAGTAAACACCTGAGTAGACAAAGTCTTTTTGGCTTTTTGCAATTTAAACAACAACGCGATTAACAAAGCGAACACAGCTAAGTTAAGAATGGGATACAACATGGAGGAAAACCTTAAAAAAATAAACCACAGAACACCGCTTCTTAGCTCATGAGCATAAACAAACTAAGAAAATTGGTAAGTTACCGCCATGTTAACAAAATGCTGACCAAATGGATAAGACGGAAAAATCATTAACTTATATAAGAAAAATGAATAAGAAAACTTTCTTTTCATAAACCCGTCAAAAATGCTCCTTATACTCACTAATGATTTGCAAAAACCGTCAAATTAAACTTCTATTAAAAGACAGCAGCGCTCCGTTAACACAACCTAAACCTATAGACCATGGATGTAGATAGTGACGATTGAAAAGCCTATGCTCAGACGCTTCCCGATCAGAATACTCGTTGCCAATATGTTCCTGATGGCTATTTTGATTACCGCGGGGATCGCCATTTCCTTGCAATACAATGCCAGTAAAAATATGGTCATTGCTCACGTACTGTCTAGCATGAATTTACTGTCAGCTCATATGAGAGACAGTGTCCACAGTTTAGAAAAAGACGCAGTACACTCTGTTAATCTACTAGCAGAGCTCATCGATTCAGACTTATCAGACACCAGTATTGAAGAGAAAAGCAGCTTACTAACCGCATTTTTACTTGAACGGCCCGAGTTATACAGTCTTTATATTGGCGACAAACAAGAGAATTTTTTCCAAATTGTTAACTTGGATTCTGCCAAAGACATTCGACAGAGAATGTCCGCTGGCCCTAATGATCGCTGGGCCGCAGTCGATATATCAGGCCTCGGGGAAGATCGCCTACGCCGCACCTATTACTACTCTGATACCTTGCACCTAAACCATCAAAATATCGAAAGCAGCCATTTTTACCCGACAAAACGGCCATGGTTTGCAGCATCAGAGCAAAATCACATTAACAAAACAGAGCCCTATCTTTTTCAACACTTACAGATATCAGGGCAAACCTATGCGAAAAGAATTCGCAACACAGAACAGGTCATCGGCCTAGACATACTGCTCTCTTCCCTATCTGAGCAACTTACCTTGTCTTCATCTAGTTTTTTCAATGGTCAAGAACAAGCCATCTTAGTGAACCATAATGGCAACATCATTGCCTCAAACATGACGCGCGATGATTCATCAGACAAAACCGTTTCCCATCCATCCTTACAAGACTACTTGGGCACGCCGCTAAAACGTTTAATCGACCTAGCCAATGACCCAAATGCACAACAGCCCATCCTGATCGAAAAAGAAGACCATCAGCAATATTATGTTTTTGTCACTGCCATCGGTAATGACATACTCACCAGGCAATACCTCACCATGCTGTTGCCTAAAGACCTACTGTTTCAGCAAGCCACTCAAGAAGCACTCAATACCACCTTATTGAGCGCCGTCGTGATGCTTGTTTTATTACCCATTATCTGGCTATTCAGCGCACCGATCGTACGCCCTATTCGACAACTGCAACGCGAAACAGAAAAAATCAAACAGCGTCAGTTTGATGATGTCACCTTTACAGACTCGCACATTAAAGAAATCTGGCAACTGTCTAACGCCTTTGTTTCCATGTCACAAGATATCAAGCAACATGAGGAAAGCTTAAAAGAGTTTTTAGAGGCCTTAATTCGCCTAATCGCCACCGCCATTGACAATAAATCGGCTCATACGGGCGGACATTGTTATCGAGTGCCAGAACTGGGGCTAATGCTGTCCGAGGCCCTAGAACACACCCAAGAAGGCCCTTATAAAGACTTCCAATTTGCCAATGCCAATGAACGCTTAGAGTTCCACCTTGCCGCTTGGCTGCACGATTGCGGCAAAATCACCATGCCCGAACACATCATGGACAAGGGTTCCAAACTGGAATGTCTCTATAATCGCATTCATGAAATCCGCACTCGCTTTGAAGTCTTATGGCGCGACGCCGAAATTGATTACTTACATGCGATACACACACAACAACAGGACCCCAACGCAGCCTTGGCCACATGGCAAGCACGCCAAAACGACTTGCAAGAACAATTTGCCTTTATTGCCAAAGCCAATATTGGCAGTGAATTCATGAGTAAAGAAGACCAACAGAAAATCAAAGACATTGGCGCGCAGACATGGACACGACACTTTGATAATCGCTTAGGTTTATCGCCTGCAGAAGAAACAATGCGGGCCGAACAAACCCAAGCTGGCCATCTAAACAACGAAGAAACACCAGCACATGGCATCACCGAAAGCCTATTATCGGATAAACCCGAGCACATTATTCCGCGCTTCAAAGAAATAACATTCGATCCATTATTAGGCATCAAAATGGACATACCAGAACACCAATACAATCAAGGTGAAATCTACAACCTCACCATACAAAAAGGCACACTGACCGAAGAAGACCGATTTAAAATCAATGAGCACATTATCAGCACCATCACCATGCTCGAAAGTCTGCCCTTCCCACCCGAGCTCAGTCGTGTCCCGCATTATGCCTCCACTCACCACGAAAGAATGGATGGCCAAGGTTACCCACGAAAACTCAATGCAGAACAACTGAGCATTCCCGACAGAGTCTTGATGATCGCCGATGTCTTCGAAGCCCTCACCGCCTCAGATCGTCCCTATAAAAAGGCCAAACCAATCAGCGCTGCCATCGACATCATGTACAATATGTGCCTAGAAGGCCACCTAGACCTCCAACTATTCCGCTTCTTTCTCAGTAGCGGTACTCACTTAAAATACGCGGAAAAATTCCTACCCGAAAACCAAATAGACGAAGTAGATATCCAAACGTATCTAGAAGACAAAAAATAAAAAAAGTAAAAATCGACCACGCGACCAGACTTGCACCATAGCGTTATATATCGCAATATACAACGAACCGATAACGATCCCATTTATCACCAACACCATAGGAAATAACGCCATGCGACAATGTCTTGCACTCAGCAGTCTCGTGTTTAGCGTATTGATCGTTAGCCCTTCCGTCTACGCGGAAGCGGTCTATGCTGCTGTCGCCTCTAACTTCACGGACGCCATGAAAGACATCGCCCAACAATACGAAGCCGAATCGGGTAACAAGGTCGTACTCACCTTTGGTTCCTCAGGTAAATTCGTCGCTCAAATTCAACACGGCGCGCCTTTTCAAGTGTTTTTATCCGCGGATCAAAACAAACCAGACGCACTGGAAAAAGCAGGCTTAGTCGCTGCAAATAGCCGCTTCACCTATGCCATTGGCGCCTTAGCTTTGTGGTCTGCTAAGCCAAATTTTATCGATAACAATGACGCCCATTTAAAAAGCGGCGACTTCAATAAACTGGCCTTAGCCAACCCAAAACTGGCGCCTTATGGCGTTGCAGCTATGGAAGTGTTAGCGGACCTAGGACTCACAGAAGCAACGAAAGAAAAATGGGTAATGGGCGAAAATATTTCGCAAACCTATCAATTTGTCAGCACAGGAAATGCAGACCTAGGCTTTGTGGCTCTGTCACAAATCATGAGCCAAGGGCAAATTAAATCAGGCTCAAGCTGGATCATCCCCACGGATCAATACAGCCCAATACGCCAAGATGCGGTACTGTTAAAAAGCGCAGAACATAACGTCGCCGCACAAGGTTTACTTGACTATCTACGCAGTGACAAAGCCCGTAGCATCATTCACTCATACGGCTACCAAACGGAATAACCCCATAAAATGCTTTCTCCGTCTGATCTAGAAGCCATTTGGCTCACTTTTAAAGTGGCGACAACGGTCACTGTAATTTTACTGTTGATCGGCACCCCAATCGCTTGGTGGCTGGCACGTACGCGTTCGCGCTTAAAAGGGCCAATTAGCGCCATTGTTGCCTTACCTCTGGTGTTACCGCCAACAGTATTGGGGTTTTACCTTTTAATCGCCATGGGGCCAAACGGTTTTATTGGCCAATTAACCCAAGAACTCGGCTTAGGAACCCTGCCCTTTACCTTTTGGGGATTAATCGTGGCGTCGGTATTTTATTCCCTGCCTTTTGTCGTGCAACCCATACAAAACGCCATTGAAGCCATCGGAGAAAGGCCATTGGAAGTAGCCGCCACTTTACGCGCCAACAGCTGGGATCGTTTTTTTACCGTCGTCTTGCCTCTTGCCAAACCAGGCTTTATTACCGCAGCAATTTTGGGCTTTACTCATACCGTTGGTGAGTTTGGCGTTGTCTTAATGATTGGCGGCAATATCCCAGGGCAAACGCGAGTCGTGTCGGTACAAATCTATGACCACGTCGAAGCACTAGAATATGACCAAGCTCACAAACTTGCTGCCATCATGATCATTTTTTCTTTTTTAGTCCTACTCAGCCTGTATAGCTTCCAACGAAAAAACACACTCTGGGGAGCGAAATAATAATGACCATTAAAAACCCCAGAATGGACAATGCAGAACAAGGCTTGCAGGCTAAATTTCATCTGCAGCACTCAAAAGCACGTTTTGCTTTAAACGTCGATCTCACGCTGCCGGACAGTGGCGTCACCGCTATCTTCGGTGAATCAGGCTCAGGGAAAACAACTCTATTGCGTTGTATTGCTGGGTTAGAGAAAGCGCAGCAAGGACATTTTGTAATGAAGGGGGAAACATGGCAAAGCGACACATCTTTTTTACCAACACACAAACGGTCATTGGGATATGTGTTTCAAGAATCTAGCCTCTTCCCTCATTTAACGGCGAAAGGCAATTTGGATTACGCCATAAAGCGCAGCGGTATTCCTTTACCAGCTCATTTATATGACCAAGTCATCGACTTAATGGGCATTGAATCCATACTAGCAAACAACTCACAGCAACTGTCTGGTGGCGAAAAGCAACGAGTTGCCATCGCGCGCGCCTTATTGATTCAACCGACCTTATTACTCATGGATGAACCCTTGGCTTCGTTAGATAACGCCAGAAAACAAGAGATTTTACCTTACCTAGAAAAGCTTAAATCGACCCTCAAAACACCGATTTTATACGTCAGCCATTCGGTTGAAGAAGTCATGCGTCTTGCGGATCATGTGGTGCTGATGCACAACGGCCAAGTCGCCACACAAGGGTCAGTGGCAGACGTTTTCTCCCAGTTAAAATCACCACTTCTCATGAATCATGACACCAGCGTCATTTGGCAAGGCAAGATTGTCGAACAAGATGACAAATGGCACCTATCAAAAGTGTCTTGCTCTGGCACTGAACTATGGCTACGTAACAACGGCGACGCTCTAGGGCAAACGATTCGAGTACGCATACTCGCCACCGATATCAGCTTAACACTCACTCACCATGACGACTCCAGCATATTAAACAAACTCCCCGTCACCGTGCTAGACATCATTCCCGACCAAGACCCAGCCATGGCACTCATTAAACTAAAAACTGAGCAAAATACGCTCATTGCCCGCTTAACCTACCGATCCGTAGATCACCTCGCCTTAACAGCAGGAAAAACACTCTGGGCGCAAATCAAAAGCGTCGCCTTGGTCAGATAACCAAAACCGCATCACGCATCTTTCAGCAAAATAACACTCGGGGCTTTAAATAATGCACAGGCTGTCATGCCTAGTTCCAACGCCAGCTCTGTCGCACTCACATTGGTAATCATTGCCGATACTGACTTGCCACCACCAATGTCTATCGTCACGTCCGTGTTCACCGCGCCGGGCAACAAACGTGAAACCGTACCGATCAGCTTGTTTCGAGCGCTGGTCATAATGTCGGTATTCGTACTCAAAATCACCGAAGAAGCTTTAATCAAGGCCACCACGTCACTGCCGTCCTCCAAGCCAAGCTGCTCAACGCTTTCCTGAGTGATCATCGCGATAATCGATTGATCAGTGCCAATATCCAGCTCCACTTCAGCATTCACCGCGCCAAGCGTAATATGGCTCACCGTACCGCGAAATTGGTTTCTGGCACTGGTTTTCATCCTCTCCCCTCTCATAAAACTCGCCACGTCATTTAGGCTATGTAACTTATCCCCAAGACGGGCAATAAAGTGCTGATGCTCTTCTTGCAAGGCTTGAAAACCCGCAATCACTTTGTGCCCTAATTCCGTCAGCCGCGTCCCACCGCCTTGCGCACCACCCGTAGAGCGCACCACCAAAGGCTGACTGGACATATTATTCATCGCATCAATACGATCCCACGCCGTTTTATAACTGATCCCCACCTGCTTCGCCGCCTTGGAAATAGAACCACACGCCTCAATCGCCACCAGCAACTCAATCTGCGCCGACGCAAAAGACTTATGCTGATCGGTTAACAGGAAAACCTCCCCCTTTAACCCTGACAATGCTGTTTCTGTATTATCCATGGAGCGCTCTCTTAGAAATAATAGCCAATTGTGCCCGTCATTTTACAGGTATGCAGTCATTGCGGAACACTAGGATTTACCATTGTTAGGGCTTGCCAGCTTCTGCCACTCATCTAGTACTGCTTCTAACTTAAATAGCTGGGCTGTGTGTTTGTCTTGATTTTCAGCCAACTTAGCAATGTTTTGCAGTTTCCAACGTATGGCTGGTAATTCTGCTACTTCTGGGAAATCAAATAATGACCAATCAGGATTTCCTTGCTTAAAAGACAATAGAAATGTGCGATCTTGTACTGTGAAGTGTGTTTGTAAAGCCATCAACATAGCTGGTCTTACAGAAACCAAATCCTCAAGATCAACAGTTTTAAAAGTCATCCCATCAAATTCTTTGTAAAATGTCTCATCAAGCGACTGCCAATTAGGCGCCATCACTTCATTTATGGGCCTCGGGTGACCTAAAACATAAGTAAGAAATCCTACGAAGATTTCCCGAGAAATACTGCCCTCTTCAAGTAACATACGAACATCAAATAAATCTCGAGGATGCTGACGATCCATTGCAGCGCATAGCTTACCGCCATAAAGATCCGGAATACTAACAACCTGTACCTCGGCATAACCAAACTCATCTTCTACTGACGGCTGAACCGACATTGTCTCAGGTTGATGCAATGTACCTCTCGCTACAGGAGAAACCTCAATCTTGATTGTTGCATTTGAGCTTGTTACAACAATCCGAAGCTCATCTATCTTTTGATCCTGTAATACGGCACGAGTCAAAGGCTGAACATTGATTAAGTCTGTAATCCGTTGCAGTGCCGCTCTTACATTTGCTAATGCTTCATCTCTAGGTTCAAGTGGGAGATAAGCCAAATCAATATCCACTGACAAGCGAGGAAAGTCTCTCACAAATAAGTTGATAGCCGTACCACCTTTAAGTGCAAACACTGGCTCTGTTGCTACTACTGGCAACATCCTAATAAGTAACGAAACCTGATTGTAATACGGACTATCCCTATCCATTGCTCTATTCTCCTTTTTTGATACTAAACATTTCTGGCACTGTAATTTGATAAGCTTCATCAAAGCGCCCGTTTTCTACAACTTGGCGCTTACCCGAGCCTAATTTGATCATTTTTTCATCAAGACGTTTAACCCACTGATGACCGTAATAATGGCTTAAAAACAAAAACACTCGGTTAGTTTGAACTGAACTACTTCGCTCAAGAAGAGATTGAACCTTCCTAGGACTAAGATTCACTAAACCTTGAAAAAGTTCTGCCGCATGCTCAAACGAAATTTGTTTACCAATTGCATCAACCACTTCATAGGCAGCGAGCTCGGGACAACTCACAGGTAATTCCTTTCCTTTAACCACGACTGTCTTCAAGTCGCTATCAGGAACGACCTGTAGTTTATAATTACCACAATAAAACCAATTCTGGTCTTGGAACTCACGAAACCATTTAGGCAGCGATTGCTTATTTTTTACACCAATCCAAACCTGCTCTTTGCTTAGCTGTAAATAATGGCTTAGCCCTTGGTGAGTTAAGCTACTCAAACCAGCCAGATGAACAGGGAAATGCAACTGCACATCAATAGCTTGTATAGCATCAACCCAACTAAGCTTGAGTTCATCCATTCCATCAGGTCGATAGTAAACACCAGAACAAAATTTTTTCAGCCAACCACTCTGCGCATACCTTTGAGCCAAAGAATAGCTAACACCGTTTTCAATCAGCCACTGCTGAAGTACGAGCATTCCTGGAGCTGTATGAGTAACTAGCCAGTTTATCTTAGACGACATTTTCACACCCTGAGTATCAAAATAATCTTTATATCAAACCATACTGTTTACTATAGACCAAATTTTAATACTTAAAGTATTAAAATATATAAAATAATAAACTATTTATAAATATTACCTGCCTTGCTTAACTAGATTTAAACGATAATGGGTGTCACCAAACAGAATCGAGTAAGGGAGGTCTGAGTTACTACACTTAATAGCCATGTAGAAAATATTTTCAGAGGGATATGTATAAAATTTGACCTTAGCAATAGGCAGAACCTATCTCTAACTTAACTAAGCACTTGACTATATTTAGCAGACAATAAAAAAGCCCCGATACGTCAGTTTTCACTAACCTATCGGGGCTTATTTTATATGGTGGGCCTGCCCAGACTTGAACTGGGGACCTGCCGATTATGAGTCGGATGCTCTAACCAACTGAGCTACAGGCCCTAAAAGCGTTGCAGATTATAGCGATATGCTTGCCACTTGCCAAGAAGTCGATGCCATTTATATGTAATAATTTCTCGAAAGTAGTTGATTGTCCGGCTATTTTTTAACCAAGCAATTACTCAGCCCTCTAGTTTTCTGCGTTTTACTCGTTTTTTATTTATCGTTGGCGACTCATTTAAACTCGCTCAAAAGCATGCTGAATGTCGGTATAGGTCACTTTTGCTTGAATCGCTTCTAGGGCAATAAAATGCAGCAGTTCTTCACGGGTGGTACAAGCGTCTGGTAGGATGCTGACTTGGTAAGAGTCAGCAGCATCTGAAATAGCCGTGTGTGTCACGCAGTTTTGCGTCATCATGCCGCAGATAATCAAGCGGTCAACTTCCAGTTCTTCTAGCACTTGCGTCAGGTTTGTCTCTTGAAACGCATCGGCGTGTGTTTTTGTGATGATAGGCGCATCTGGTGCGGCGTCTAAAATGGCTTGATGCAATTTAACCCCTTCGCCGCCTTCAGCAAATAATGGCGATTCACTTTCAGCCACATGTTGCACAAGAATCACAGCAGCATCTTGCTCTTTCGCGGTTTGAATGGCGTTCAGGATCTCTTTTAAAGCCTGCTTTGTGTTCCATAAAGGAAAGCTTCCATTGTCGAAATAATCGTTTTGTACATCGATGACTAGTAATGCGGTGCGGCTCATGGTCGACTCCTATTCTGTTGTTTGCAAAGATCGTTATCAAGAACCCTAGCATCGCAAAATCACTGCTTCCCTTACAGTGTCAGATTTGACATATTAGGAGCTTAAAATGACAAACAGGTTATTACCTTGAAGCAGTATCAGATCGCCATTATCGCTTACCCTCATAGCCTCTTATCGGCTGTATACGGCTTTGCCGAGACGTTCGAACTTGCTAATGAAGCCTGTGAAGAGGTGGGCTTAAAAGTCCAAATAACCTCACAGATATTACGAGAAGCCGACCTGCCCACTAACCAAGCAAATTACCATGCCGTGTTATTGCCGCCGAGTTTAGATAAGGCCTGTTATACCGAGAAAAACCCGAACATCAACAACTTCTTAATAAAGCAACATCGGCAAGGCGCCATGCTTTGTAGCGCTTGTGCCGGTGCGTTTTTCCTCGCTCACACCGGCCTAACAGACAAACGCGTCATAACAACTCATTGGGCACTGGAAGGTTTGTTTAAAGAACGCTTTCCTAAGCAAACGATGGATACGTCGAAAATTTTAATCAATCAAGGCGATATCATCAGTGCTGGCGGCATGATGTCTTGGATGGATTTGACACTAGAATTGGTACAAACCATGACAAATGCCCATATCGTGCGACAGCTAGGCAAAACCTTGGTGATTGATACCGGCAAAAGAGAGCAGCGCTATTATCAGCAATTCCAGCCAAATTTCGACCACGGCGATGCCGCTATCCTAGCAGTTCAACATCATTTGCAGGGGCATTTTGCCAAGCAACAACGGACCGAAAACATGGCCACTTTGGCGAAACTCACACCAAGAACCTTTTTAAGACGTTTTGCAAGATGCACAGGACTCAACCCAAATGAATATGTGCAGCGAATCCGCATTCAAATAGCATGCGATGCCTTAGAACAAACAACACAGCCGTTCGAAAGCATCGCCCTGCAGGTAGGATATGAAGATGTGGGGAGTTGTCGTAAAGCCTTTCAGAAAATTATGGGGTTAACACCCAGCGCTTTTCGACAACGTTTTGTCTCGCTCAATCAACAATAAACTCAATCCACAATAAAAAGAGTTGCGCCTTCTGTTGTGGAAGAACGATGGGGTTCGGCATCGTCGGCCACTTGATAACTCATGCCTGCGGACAGAACAAAAGTACGGCCGTCTTTTAAGACCGTTTTCAGCTCGCCACTCATGCAAAAAAGAATGTGACCTTTAGTACACCAGTGGTCGGCTAAATAACCAGCCGAATAAGTCACGATCCGTACACGAATATCGCCAAATTGCTTTGTCTGCCAGTAAGCAAAACCACTTTCACCTTTGTGGGTGGTTTTCTCCACGCCTTGCCAATCGGTTACGCCAAAGGGTAAATCGGTAATCTTCATAATAACGCCTTAAATTCCTTCTATTCACAATACAATACCGCTCATTTGCACGGTATAACATAATCGGTAGTAAGCGTTAGCAACAGTGTAAGGTCAAGTACTATCTAACGGTTTAAGCAATCTCTATTTGATAACAAAATGTTTCAGCAGCACCATGGGAAATACGGTATTCCAAGGGCGTTTTATCGTAACCATAGGCCACTCGTTCAATCACCGCAACGGGGCTGTTTTCCATTATTTTCAGTGCGTCTGCAATGCGCGTATTGGCTGTCTTAATAGTTAAAGTTTCTTTCGCTGACGCGATAAGCTGACCGCATTCTTGCTCATAAAATGGATAAAGCAAATTACCAAACTCGGACAATTCGAGATCGATCAGACGGCTAAATAACGACGCAGGCAACCAAATCTCTTCCGTTAGCACCACGCGCTCCTCCAAAAAACGCAGACGTTCAAGGCAAATAGCCTGGTCTTTTGCAGCAATATTCAATGCCTCAGCGACTTGTTTTGGTGCTGGTTTCATCGTTTTTGATAACAGTTGGCTTTTCGGCATGACAAAGCGGCCATCCGACGACATTTGACGGAAAAAACGAAACAACGAAGCGTTGAAATCGGGTCGACGCACAAACGTGCCACGACCTTGGCTTCTATAAAGCAAACCATCGTTCACTAGCGTATCCACCGCCTTACGGATCGTACCAATGGCCACACCATAGCTTTTGGTTAATTCACTTTCTGTCGGAATGGGCTTCTCCGGCAACCAAGTCCCTGCGCTGATGTTCTCTAGCAACTCATCACGTACCTGTTGATACAGCGGCAAACGTTTATCCCGCTCATGCTTGAAAAAAGTCATCGTCATCTCTTGTGTATAGGCTTTTGTTAACAAGCTCTTGTAGATGAGCTCTTATTAGTCGGCTCCATTCTAATGCTCATGTTACGGAACGTCCACGATTGTTGACTTATTAATCATATAGACATATATTCATATATATGAATTACAAAAAATTACACTAATCTCTCACTTTGAATAATAAAAAATGACAAAACACGATTCTCAAAAAGACACTTCTTCGCCAATCGTCATCACTGGCATCGATACCCATGCGCACATATTTCGTACTGATCTTCCTATGGCCGAGCAGCGTCGATATGCGCCAGAATACAATGCGCAAGCCACAGAGTTTTTAGCTCAGTTAGCCGATCACAATATCTCCCATGGCGTGTTAGTTCAGCCCAGTTTTTTGGGCACTGACAATGATTTTATGCTGACGGCGTTACGCGAACACCCTCAACGACTAAAAGGCATTGCCGTTGTCGATCCCAGCATTAGTGATGCCGAGTTGGACGAATTGGGCAAAGCGGGTGTGGTAGGTATCCGTCTTAATCTCATTAAAAAAACGCTGGAAGATTACACAGCACCACTGTGGCAGAGCTTTTTCAGTAAATTGGCACAGCGCAACTGGGTAGTAGAAATTCAGCGAGAAATCGACGATTTAGCCAGTTTTCTACCGGCTATCTTAGAGTCAGGCGTTGAGATCATTATCGATCATTTTGGTCGCACCTTGCATGGCATTCAAACATCCAACCCAGCTCATCGGGATTTTCTAGATTTACTGAGCAGTGGCGCACCAATTTGGACGAAGATCTCCGCTGCTTACCGCTGCGACGCCAACCTTGAGCAAGCACAGACCATGCTAGCGACTTTGCGCTCAGCTTATGGACACTCAGACCTTTTATTGTGGGGCAGTGATTGGCCAAATACACAATTTGAAGCACAAACCGACTACCCAAGTCAGTACCGTTTTATGGAAGCATTACTGCCCAACATGGATGAGCGCAACAAAATTCTCATCACAAACCCAAGCAAACTGTTTGCGTTTTAACGATCCAATAAAAAAAACGAAAAGGAAATAATCACCATGAGTCTACTCGTTGTTGGAGCCATTCTCCTCTCCATCATTCTCGGCTATAAGACCCGCATTAATATCGGGCTTTTTGCCATCGCCTTTGCCTACTTGATTGGCAGTTTTGCGCTTGGACTGAGCCCAAACGACATCATTAAGATGTGGCCGCTGAAGATTTTCTTTATTATCTTCTCTGTGTCTTTGTTTTATAGCTTCGCCATCATCAATGGCACCTTGGAAAAATTGGCCGAGCATCTTATGTATCGTTGCCGACACTTTCCCCATTTATTGCCTTACGCCATTTTCATTACCACAACAATTATTTCGGCCTTAGGCGCAGGCTACTACACGGTATTAGCTTTTATGGCGCCCATTACCTTGTTGCTCTGCCAACGTACTGGCATGAGCATGGTGATTGGCTCTATGTCAGTCGGGTATGGTGCACTCACTGGCGCGAACTTCATGTCTAGCCAAAGCGGTATTATTTTCCGTGGCATCATGACCAACGCTGGGGTGTCGGAAAACCAAGCCTTTATCAATTCTATCGGCATTTTTCTAAGCACCGCGATTATTCCTTTTATCGTAATTACCGCGCTGATTTTCTTCACAAAACACCGTAGCACCATCGCTAAAGGTGGCTTTCAAATAGAGGCGCCCACGCCCTTTAACAAAGAACAAGGTCAAACATTGACACTCACACTTGTGATGATGGGATTGGTCTTGCTTGCTCCCATTTCACATCTCTTACTTCCTGACAATCAGACGATCACCTTCATTAATTCAAAAATGGACATTGGTTTGATCGCCAGTGTGTTCTCTGTCATCGCGTTGTTATTAAAATTAGGCGACGAACGCAAAGCCATTGCCTCTGTGCCTTGGTCAACGCTTATTATGATTTGTGGTGTGGGTATGTTGATCTCAGTTGCGATCAAAGCAGGCACCATTGACGATCTCGCCTCGTGGATCGGTACTTCTATCCCGGCGGTATTTGTACCTGTTGTGTTTGGGATTGTCGCGGCGTTTATGTCGCTGTTTGCCAGCACCTTAGGGGTGGTCACCCCTGCGCTTTTCCCAATCGTACCGTCCATAGCACAAAGCTTATCGCTAGACCCTATGATGCTCTTCATCTGTATCGTTGTAGGTGCACAGGCCACGGCTATTTCGCCTTTCTCCTCTGGCGGCAGTTTGATGCTGGGAGCCTGTCCAACTGAAGAAAGCCGCAACAAACTCTTTCCTCAGTTACTGTTTCGTGCCGCACCCTTGGGCTTTGCGGCCGCCTTATTATTCAACTTGCTAATCACTTTTGTGCTTTAGCGCACCTTAAACCTCTTTGGGCGTTGGCATCGCTAAGGTGCCGCGCCTTTTTTTATTGGAGATACCTGAATGACTCTTTCTTTGCGCACTCGTCTATTGAGTGTCAGCATTCTCGCGGTCGTCATTACAACGGCTTACCTTATTACCGAAACCACCTTATCTCTCACCCAGCAAATGCGCGACTCTTTATTGAAAGACGTACGCCACTTTGCAGGGGCTTATGGCGATAATACCAGTGAGTGGTTAAACAGCCGTAAAGTGATTGCCGCCTCTCTGGCCAACACCTTAGAGCGTGCACCGGATCAATCGCCCTATATCGCTATCAAACAAGCGTTTGACAGTGGCCAGTTTGCACTGACCTATTACGGCAACAACGACGGTAAAATGTATCGCCAAGATCCAGCTTTGGATGCCAAACGACCGGATTATGACCCTCGCGCACAAAACTGGTACCAAGATGCCATGAGCAAGGACAAAGCCAGCATACTGGGACCAAATCTCAGTTCTACCACAAAAGATCTGGTTATTATTCTGACTCATCCGGTTAATCGAAATGGACAGAAATTTGGTATGGTCGGTGCCAATCTCAGCCTAGATCAACTGTCTAAACAAGTGGGCGAACTCAACGTCCCAGGGTCGGGGTTTGCCATGATGGTAGCGTCCAACAACGACATAATTGCCCACCCAGACAGAGAGATGGTGATGCAGAAAGCCGAATCTATCGCTTCTATTTTTGCGCCTAGGCTCCTGTCTAACTTGGTCAAAGAAGACAAGTTGGTGGAAGAAACCCTAAACGGAAAAGAGATATTTGCCTATGGACAAGCCATTCCAGACACAGATTGGTCGCTGATCTTTACGATGGACAAAAGCGAACTCATGGCTCCTGTCTATAAGGTCTTGGTTCGCCAAATGGTCACCGCTTTGCTTCTATTAATGGGTTTTATCGCTTTCCTATACTGGTTGTTCAAAGTTCTGTTCAGTGACTTAAACCGTGTCTCTAACGCCCTGCAAGATATCTCCAAAGGCAAAGGGGATTTACGTGCTCGCATAGAAGTGAAACGTGATGATGAAATCGGGGTATTAGCGCAAGGTTTTAACAATTTTGTTGACCACATGCACGGCGTGGTTGAACGCCTAAAAATCCTCTCCAAAGACGTCGCAGACGAAGCGCACAATGTCTCGAACTCCTCAACCCAAAGTGCCCAGCGTGTTGCCACCCAGCAACAAGAGATCGACATGGTGGCCTCTGCGGTGACCGAAATGGCCGCCGCCACCCACGAAATCGCTGGCAATGCAGAGCAAACCGCCAAAGCCGCCAGTCATTCGGTTGAATTGGGTCATAAAGGCAGTGCACAAGTGCAGAAAAGCCGTCACTCGACGTATGAACTTGCCAACGAAGTGAGCCTAGCTACCGAGCAAATCTCAGCATTGGATCACCACGCCCAGCAAATCAGCGGTATTTTATCGACCATTACAGGCATCGCAGAACAAACCAATTTATTAGCATTAAACGCCGCCATTGAAGCCGCACGCGCAGGCGAACATGGCCGAGGCTTTGCAGTCGTAGCGGACGAAGTACGCACCTTGTCGCAACGCACTCATGCTTCCACAGAAGAAATTCAAAAGATGATTGAGCTGTTGCAAGAACAAACGTCGAAAGCCGTTACCTCGATGCAAAACAGCAGTACGAAAGCTAAAACCAGCGTCGCCGATGCCGATGCTGCCACACAAAGCTTAGAAGAAATAGCCAAAGCGATTATTAGCATTTCAGACATGGCCACACAAATCGCCACCGCAGCCGAAGAGCAAACCGCCGTTACCCATGAGATAAGCCAAAACAGCGAAACCATTCGCCAAGTCGCCGCAGACTTAGCCGCTGAAAGTAAAACGGGTGTGGAACAATCCAAACGACTCAGCCAACTGGCCAAACAGGTCGACACCGAAGTAGGACAATTCCAAATCTAATTAAACTAACGAGAGCAAAGGGCCACGTCAAAGTGGCCCTTTTGTGTCTACTTTAAATCATCAATATTACTCAGCACCCATGCACTATTATGCTGGGTAAAACCAATTTTTGGATAATAATCAACCGCTTGTGGAGCAGATAACAAAATCAAAGAACACTTAGGTTGCAAAGCTTCTTTGGTCATACGAATTAAGGTTTTACCAATTCCCGACGCCTGCACCGACTCATCCACCGCCAAATCCGACAAATAGCAGCAAAAAGCAAAATCCGTGACAGAACGCGCCACTCCCACCAAATGCTCACCTTGCCAAGCCGTTATCAATAAATTGGCATTTTCTAACATGGCGTCTATTGTTTCCATCTGGTCGATAGGACGACGAGCACCAAGCGTAGTTTTAGACAAGAGTTCAATGAATTGAGCAGAGGTAATGGACTGATTAACCTTGTACTGGATAGACATAAAAAAACACCTTTGGCGATGCGATAAAAAAGCAGCATAGAATAATCTGTGCGTTTATAAAATACGCAAATGCTTACCTAAAGTTAAGAGTTTAAACAACAGCGCACACTCAACAGACCTCATCAACGCTCTGCTGACAAGACTCTTAGCGCCACCCCAGCAGCGGAAGTGCGGTTTTCCACACCGAGCTTAGGAAAGATTTGCTCTAGGTGTTTGTTGACTGTGCGTGGACTCATTTCGAGGATTTCAGCAATTTCTCGATTGGTTTTACCGTTGGCGATCCAGTGCAAGACTTCGGACTCGCGATCAGTTAGATCCAGTTCTTTTTTCAGTAAGGCCGGCCCGGTGGGCTTGTCGCCGTCTTCTAATTTTAGTAACACTTCTTTCTGTTCCGTGACACCCATCATTTTCAGTGCCAAGGGATAATCCAGTCCACTGAGTTTCAACAGATTGCCCACCACAGGTTGATGAGCCAACCAAAGGCGTATTTGCAAGGCCAGTTCTGTACTTTGCCATTCACTGCTGGCACGCGCTTTCGCGAGTAACGCGTATGTTTGTGGTGTTGCCCAAGCAATGTCCCCAGCGTAGGTCGTGGTCATCAGATACTGCCCCATGCTGTCGAGCGCCGATTGCGCGTTGTTGCTCAGACGCGCATTCGACAAATGTACGCGCATGCGAGCAATCAGTTCATTGGGCTGAATCGGCTTGGTGAGATAATCCACCCCACCCGCTTCCAAACCACGCACAATGTCGTCCGTGTCGCTCAAGCCCGTCATAAAAATAACCGGTATCGACGCTAAGCTCTGATCCGCTTTTAGCGCACGACAAGTGTCAAAACCATCCATGTGCGGCATGATGGCATCGAGCAAAATAATGTCAGGTCGAATCCGTCGTGCAATAGTGAGCGCTTGCTTACCTTCAAGAGCAACAAGTACTTCCATATTCGCCGCTTCCAAGGTGTCATGAATCAGGCTCAAGGCATCAGGCGAGTCATCAACCACTAAGACAATGTCACTCTTACCACTGGGATTCATCATTCGGTTTCTCACTGACATCACACATTAACTGCGAGTTTGTTTGTATATATTGAGCAATCGCATCAAACTGAAAACTTTGATACAAATTCTCCAATTGCTGTAAATGGCCCTGGGCAATCACGTCCTTTTTCGCCAGCTGATCTAACACGCCACGCACACCTTTTTTATAGCCCATTTCAGCAAATGCCATCAGCTCTCGCACACTTTCGTGGTCTGGAATCGCCGCCGTTTTTTGCCCTTCTAAACGGTTTTGCGCGTGCTCTTCGTTGCTGCTAGCAAACTTTTCCACCAACCTAGGCACCACAACATCGGCGTCGGTTTCTTGATACACCCATTCCAACACAAGCCAATGTTTGATGGCATCCAACAAGGCGCTGTTGTTGACGGGTTTAACCAAATATTGATTAAACGCCGCTTGCTCATCAGGCTTGCGCTGATTCTCTTTGGCATCGGCAGACAGCATAATAATGGGAGCACTGTAAGCGCGATCCCGCAGCAGTTTAGCCAAGCTCAAGCCATCCATTCCGGGCATGGAGACATCTAATATCAATAAATCTGGCGAGCAGGATGCCAGTTCATCCAAGCAGCTTTCTGCGTCGGAGGCTTCCAATACGTTAAATCCCAGTGGCACCAAAATATCCGACAACAAACCACGTACTACAGGGTCGTCATCTACCACCATCAAAGTGCGTTGGTATCCTCGGTAGCTCACGATGCGCTTGTATTCATAAACAGCCGCATTACCTTGACTCACCCAAGGCAACATTAAGCTAACGCGAAACTCACTGCCTTCGCCAATCACGGAACGCGCTTGCAAATCGCCCCCCATAATTTCGGTCAGCAACTTCACTATGGTCAGCCCCAAGCCCGTACCGGGTACATTCCCTGTGCTAACATCACGCACGCGTTCAAAAGGATCGAAAATGCGTGTTAAATGGCCTTCTTTTATACCAATGCCCGTATCTCGAATGATAAATTCCGCCACTTGGTTACGATAATTCACTTCAAACAAAACCGACCCTTTTGGCGTGTATTTCACCGCATTTGACAGCAAATTAATCAAAATTTGTCGCAAGCGCTTTTCATCCGTAATAACATGTTGCGGCAAAGGCGCCAAAATTTTCGCTTGGAATTGAATGCCTTTACTGCGTGCCTGCATAGCAAACATACTGTTGAGCTGATCGATCAACTTCGGCAAATCCACCGTGTTGCGATACAGATCAAAACGCCCTGCTTCAATCTTAGAAATGTCCAACAAGCCTTCAATCAAATCCGCCAAATACAAACCGCTACGATGAATAATATCCAAACCGTTCTGGTGCCCAGAAGGTGTATTGGCTTTTTCTGACAGAAGCTGTGCGTAGCCAATAATGGATTGCAGCGGCGTGCGTAATTCGTGGCTAATACCAGTTAGATAACGACTTTTTGCCTCATTTGCTCGCTCGGCTTGTTCTTTAGCATGCTGTAATGCTCTGTCTGTTTCTTGGTGTGCATCAATCTCGCGAATCAATTTTCGCGTTTGTCGATTCGACTCTTTCTGCGCCACCACTCGGCTCTCATGTGCCAGCACAAACAACCAAGACAACACACCCGATACAATCAACAAGGTAAAAAACAGCGCCAGCATGGTGTCTTTCAGCAGGGCTTCTTCATTCAACGAACTGGGGGCCATTTGCCGATAAATCAGCATCATCAGAGCCGCATTTATGATATTAATCATCAGCAGCAAAGACGCAAAACGCCCAAAGCGCGAGCTCAGCGCTTTCACCCAACCTATAGGCAAAAACAACTTTAAGAAATAATCACTCTGCTGACCAATACTCGCCTGCGGCTTGCAACTGTCTAAACAGCGTACATCTAAGGAACAACACAAAGAACAAATCGGCTGCATGTAAGCCGAGCAAAAACTCATATCTTCTGTTTCAAACGCGTTTTCACAAATCCCACACGTCAGAGTGACATATTTAGGATTGCGCTGTCTTGCCAGCTCGATCATCGGAATCAGCTCTGGGCTTTGGCGCGCAAGGTAATATTTTCCCTTGGTGAGCCACGCAATCAGTGGCACAAAAACAAAACAAGAACCTAGCGAAATAAAGTGACACAAACTTTTCGCCACTTCTCCAAAGACACCTAAATAACTCACTAAACCCAAGGTCGTCGCGATCAACATAGAGCCCGTTCCCACTGGGTTAATATCGTATAAATGCGCCCGTTTGAACTCCACGTAATTAGGGCTTAACCCCAAGGGCTTGTTGATCAACAAATCCGCCGACAAACTGCCCAGCCAACTTACCGCTGCGATAGCAAACACGCCCAAAATCGCACCCAAGGCTTGATAAATACCCAACTCCATCAGCAATAACGCAATGGTAACGTTGAATACTAACCAGACGACGCGGCCCGGATGGGAATGAGTTAAGCGCGAGAAAAAATTCGACCAAGCAATGGAACCCGCATAGGCGTTAGTTAAATTGATTTTCATCTGACAGATAAACACAAACACCGCCGCCAGAAGCAATGCAGTGGTCGGCGATGTGGTTAAAAAGAAAAAGATGCGCTGATACAAATAGGTTGGGTCAGTGGCTTGAATGTCGGTGGCGCCATCGGAAATCGCCAAATAAGCCAAAAACGAACCCAATAGCATTTTGATGGCACCAATAAACACCCAACCAGGGCCCGCTAAAATCAGCCAAAACCACCAACGTCGGCAATTTTGTGAAGTCTTTATGGGAAAGAAACGTAAATAGTCGACCTGCTCGCCAATCTGCGCCATCAAGGCAAACAACACAGACGCCGCAGCACCAAACAACACCCAATCAAAATGCGTACTGTTCGGTACATTCTCAGGCGTATATTGCGTCCAGCCTTCAAAGTTTTGGTATTCCTGCGTGACCACCACCCCAATTGCCGCGACTTGTAGCACCAACCAAATCCACTGCGTACCGTTTTGAAAACGACTGATAGCGCGAATACCGTGGGTCACGATGGGAATAACAAAAATGGCCGAAAGCGCATAACCCAGCGCCAAGGGAATACCTAACAACACCTCCATGGCCGAGGCCAAAATCGCTGCTTCAATGGCGAAGAAAATAAAGGTGAACGACGCGTAAATCAGCGACGTGATGGTCGAACCAAGGTAACCAAAACCCGCGCCACGCGTCAGCAAATCTATGTCCAAACCATGCTTAGCCGAATAATAGGCAATGGGAAAACCCGTTACAAAAAACACCGCCAATACCGTGAGAATCGCCGCCACGGCATTGGTAAAACCGTATGCCAGCGTAATAACCGCAGCCAATCCCTCTAGCGCCAAAAACGCCGTCGCACCGAGCGCCGTGTGACCGATGCGCTCAATCGTCATTGCATAGCCATGCGATGACGCACTACCGTGAGAGGCGTTTTCATTCCTAGAAGTACTGTCATGCCTAGAAGTATAACGCAGAGCGTAGTCTTCCATGGTTTGATCGGCCACCCACTTATTATAATGGCGTCGCACTTTAAAGATCTTTTGCGCTGCCGTCATAGACTCTCGCACCTAGGCCATAACATGCCGATCATAGGCTCATACAAAAGCAAGCAACAAGCCTGCCACAGCAATCACGGAACCGCTCACACGAGTCACTAAAGGCGTACCGATTTTCACCATCCACTGACCAAAACCCAGACCAACCACATGCAAGCCAGCCGTTGCCAAAGCAAAGCCCAGCGCATATTGCAGACCATTGGCATTCAACGGCATTTCCAAACCATGAGCCGCCCCGTGGAAAAGCGCAAACGCCCCTGCAATCGCCACGCACACCGCCGTCGGTAAACGTTTAGCGAACAACACCAACGCCCCCAAGACGATGACAGACAAGAGAATCCCTTGTTCAACAAAGGGCACGTTCAACCCCGCCACAGCCAAGCCACCGCCCAGCAACATGGTCGCAACAAACGCCGCAGGAATCGCCCACAAAGCACGACCACCGATGCTCGCCGCCCAAAGACCAATCGCCACCATGGCTAAAAGATGATCCAAACCGCCCATTGGGTGAGCAAAACCCGTCATAAAGCTAGAAGCGTGCTCATGCCCCGGATGAGCAAACACAGCACCTGATGCCAATACCGAAGCCACCAGCAATAACCCTTTTGTTTTCAATGTACTTTTTTTCAGTGCATTCATAACCTTTCTCCTAATACTTGATCAATCTGAACTAAACGACATAACGAGTGCAGTCGTCGTTTAAACGACCGCCTTCGCGGCTGGTATCTCTTTCGCTTCCAACATGCCTTCCGACACAATAAATTTAATGATGTCGTCCAAGCCTTGCGCTTTTTTAAGGTTCGAAAAAATAAACGGACGCTCACCACGCTGGATCTTGGCATCGTGTGCCATGACATCTAAAGACGCGCCAACCAAAGGGGCTAAGTCGGTTTTATTAATAATCAGCAAATCCGACTTAGTAATGCCTGGGCCGCCTTTACGAGGAATTTTGTCACCCGCAGACACGTCGATCACATAAAGGGTCAAATCCGACAATTCTGGACTAAAGGTCGCGCTCAAATTGTCACCACCACTTTCCACAAACACCAGATCCAATGCACCATGACGCTCTAACAATTGATCAATCGCTGCCAAATTCATCGACGCGTCTTCACGGATTGCCGTATGCGGACAACCGCCTGTCTCAACCCCTAAAATACGGTCCGCATCCAAGGCCTGATGCTGAGTCAAAAACTTCGCATCTTCTTGGGTATAAATATCATTGGTCACCACGGCAATGTTGTAATGGTCACGCATCGCACTGCATAAAGAACGCAGCAACGCCGTTTTACCTGATCCAACCGGACCACCCACACCAATTCGTAACGTTTGTTTTTTCATACTGGGTTCCTTTTAAAAATACACTTAAGACCGAAACAGTCGCGAGTATTGTGTTTCATGTTGCGCACTGGCGATGGCGATGGCGGGTAAGCCTGCGCCAATGCGGTCTTCTTCAATGGTTAACGACATGGCAATCGCCTGTCGAATATCTGTCTGTAATTCCCCTAACAATTCCTGCGCTTGTGTCTGCCCAAGCGGCACCAATTTGGTGGCGGCGGCAATTTGGTTTTCCAACCAAGACCAAGCCAGCCCCAAACAAGCAAGATCTGTTTTCAAATCCCAATGACTCGCGGCAATGGCAAACAAGGTCACAAAGCTCATCTCGTCTAAACGCTTAAACGGCGTATCTATGTGCAAACTGCCCAGCAAACGAAACAAGGCCTCCCCCATGGCGGTGTCATTTAAACGCAACTCTTTGGTTTCTCGACAAGCCAAGACCAAGTCATTCAGTTCAAACAATCGCTCAGCATCATGGTGTTTTGCCGCCACTATACAGCGCTGTAATACAGGTAAATCAACGCGTGCCACAGATTGCTGTAACTGCAAACCAATCCAAGCAGACACCTCGGCTTTGTTCTTCACCCAACCTTGGTCGATGGCGTATTCCATGCCTTGGGAAAAAGCAAAACCGCCCACGGGCAAACCCACGCTGCTTAATTGCAAAAGCCGCAATAAGCTGATGTCAGTGGTGGCAATGTTAGTGGCGACAGCGCTAGTGGTGACTGTGCCCATGACTATAAGCTCCAGATTCTGGCACAAACACGGCGTCTTCATGGGTCACGATCAAGCCCAGCATGTGCAACATGTCTTCTAAAACGTGGTCAGGTTTAATGCGCAACCAGCGCTCGCCAATTTGGATTTTAGTGTGGCGATTACCCAAGTGATAACAAGCTTTGGAAAAGGCTTCCCAGTCTTCGCAGCTGGCATGGGCCACGGCTTCCACCGCACCATTCACCTGCACTATCTTGCCGCATTCTGACTTCAAAAATTCACCCACTAACAGCGGCTTACCACGTTCAAGAAACACGCGAACCTCTTCGTTATTGTCACCTATCAGTTTCAAACGCCCACGATCACGCTGTTCATGAGTTAGCGTCACTGTGGTGTGAACGGGGTCATGGCAATGAGTGCCTAATCTTTCATAAATATCTAGCATATGCGGTTCCTAATAAACGTTCCTAAAAAAACGTCCCTAAAAAAGAGTATAAAGCTGAGCCAAGGGCAACACTTCCGCTGGCTCGCAGGTTAATAATTCGCCATCCGCACGCACTTCATAGGTTTGCGGATCAACCGTAATGTTCGGCAACCAATCGTTGTGAATCATGTCGAGTTTGGAAATAGTGCGCGTGTTTTTACAGGCCACCAAAGTACGCTCCAAGCCCAGTTTTTCTTTCAAGCCATTATTCAGGGCGGCTTTGGAAACAAAGGTCACTGACGTGGCCGCGGCGGCCTTACCGAACGAACCAAACATTGGACGATAATGCACAGGCTGTGGCGTCGGAATAGAGGCATTGGGATCGCCCATTGGCGCACTGGCGATCATGCCGCCTTTGATAATCATCGAAGGTTTCACTGCAAAAAAGGCAGGACGCCATAAGACCAAATCCGCCAGTTTGCCCGGTTCAATCGAGCCCACTTCGTGGCTGATGCCGTGGGCAATCGCTGGGTTAATGGTGTACTTAGCAATGTAACGACGAGCCCGAAAGTTGTCCGCGCCAAGCGCTTGATCTTCTGGCAATAAGCCAAACTGCTGCTTCATCTTATGAGCGGTTTGCCAAGTTCGTGTTACCACTTCACCGACTCGTCCCATGGCTTGGGAGTCAGATGAAATCATGCTGAACGCGCCACGGTCGTGAAGAATGTCTTCCGCGGCAATGGTTTCTTTGCGAATACGTGAATCCGCAAAGGCCACATCTTCTGGAATATTGCTGTCCAAATGGTGACACACCATCAACATATCCAAATGCTCGTCTACCGTGTTACGCGTATAAGGACGAGTAGGATTGGTCGACGAAGGTAAAACATTTGGGTTAGAACAAGCTTGAATAATATCAGGAGCATGACCGCCGCCTGCGCCTTCCGTATGATAAGTGTGGATCACCCGACCTTTAAAGGCATCAATGGTGCTGTCGACGAAGCCAGATTCATTCAAGGTATCAGTATGAATGGCAACCTGTACATCGTACTTCTCTGCCACACTCAAACAACAATCAATCGACGCTGGCGTGGTGCCCCAGTCTTCGTGTAATTTCAGACCACAAGCGCCGGCTTCTAACTGTTCTTCTAAGGCTTCTGGCAAACTGGCGTTACCTTTGCCCAGAAAACCTAAGTTCATTGGCATGCTGTCGGTGGCTTGTAACATCTTGCCCAGATACCAAGGTCCGGGCGTACAAGTGGTTGCCTTGGTGCCCGTTGCCGGTCCTGTGCCGCCGCCAATCATGGTCGTGACGCCTGAGGTCAAGGCTTCTTCCATTTGTTGCGGACAAATAAAGTGAATGTGCGCATCAATGCCACCCGCGGTCAAAATAGACCCTTCGCCAGCAATGACTTCCGTACCCGGCCCAACCACAATATCCACGTTATCTTGCACGTCTGGGTTGCCCGCTTTGCCGACTTTAAAAATACGGCCGTCTTTGATGCCAACATCGCCTTTTACAATACCCCAATGATCCAATACCAAGGCGTTGGTAATCACCAAATCCACAGCCACATCGTTGGTCACTTGGCTTTGTCCCATGCCGTCGCGAATTACCTTGCCGCCGCCGAATTTCACTTCATCGCCATAGACGGTGAAATCTTTTTCCACCTGAATCCAGATATCGGTATCGCCTAAACGCACACGGTCGCCTGTCGTCGGACCAAACATCTGCGCATAACTGTGTCTATCCATCTTTGCCATTATTGCGCTCCTTCCAGTTTGCCCATGACGTCACCACGGAAGCCATAAATGGTTTTTGTACCGGCGTATTCCACCAGCTCGACTTCTCGGCCTTGGCCAGGTTCAAAACGTACCGCCGTGCCAGAAGCAATATTCAAACGAAAGCCTTTCGTGACAGCACGATCAAAAGACAAGGCAGGATTCACTTCATAAAAATGATAATGGGAGCCAATTTGCACCGGACGATCACCGGTATTTTCGACACGAACTTTCACCGTCTTGCGACCCACATTAAGCTCAATATCACCAGCCGCCACCTGAATTTCACCTGGAATCATGATGTTTTCCTTTTAAAAAAGAACCTGACACATACGTTTAATGACGTAACGAGTAGTCATTAATTAATGGGATTATGAACAGTGACTAGCTTAGTCCCATCAGGAAACGTCGCTTCCACCTGCACTTCGTGGATCAACTCCACCACACCATCCATCACCTGTTCCGCGCTTAATACGGTTTTGCCATAAGCCATTAATTCCGCCACGGTTTTACCATCGCGAGCGCCCTCGATAATTTCCATGGTGATGTACGCCATGGCTTCGGGGTAATTCAATTTAAGGCCGCGATTCAAACGACGCTCGGCAAGCAAGGCGGCGGTAAAAACCAGTAGCTTGTCTTTTTCTCTTGGCAGGAGTTCCATTTTTATGCTCCGTTATTTATCTCTATAGGTGTTTTTATTGACCCAAAAAAGAGCGCACGCACCTTTTTAGGTCGACCAAATTCTGGGTTCATTGGATTGTTTGTGGATTAATGCGGGTCGAATCTCTCGCCAACACTGGGTAAATAGCTGTTTTACTTGTTCCGAATCGTGGTGAAGACTGCGAACGAAAATGTATTCTCCGACCAAACTCACGCCACTTAATGACTCATGTTGGGCACAATGCTGACGTAAAGCATCAATCAGTTCATCATGGGCAGAGGTGGAATAAGAAGAGCCAGCATCAAAAGGGCCTGCGATCATCAGACCATTGATTGGCTTACCAGCTAATCCCGCTTTGGCCGAAAAAACCGCACGGCTGCTGTCGTCTATTACTAGGCGTTCACGCACCTTAAGACGACCATTCTGACGAATCTGAAAGCCTTGCTCCGCGTGGCCTTCACCAAAATCCTCTTGATTGGCAGGTAAACCAAAGCAGGTAATTTCCCAACCAATAAACTTGGCGTTGTCAGCCAAATCAATGCAGTTTTCAAGGCGTGTATGGGCATTGGGATACAGAATGGTTTCTTGTGGTAACCATTCCACGACACTGTTTTCAGCGACGTTTAGCTGGGTAATTTGGTGTTGTAGCGTTTTATCCTTTCGAGCACGATAAACACGACCCGCCCCCGGCGTAGTGATCAAAACATGGGTATTTTCGGCTAGGTTTGCCGTGATGGTGAGACGATCCCCCGACACCAAACCGCCCGGTGGATGCAATAAATAGATGTGTGCCGTGTCTCGACCTTCAGGATAAAAAGGCTTTTGCACATACAAAGGCCCTTTATGGTCAGAGGTTTTCAGCACAGTACCACGGGCTGTTTTACTAAAGCCTAAGGTCAGAAACGCATGCCACTGCGAAGCACCAACTTCGGGCAACATGGACGTTTCTATCAGCGGCATTTGCTCGTCGTGTTCTGCCAAAGCAAGATTATGTTTATTATTCATGGATGCCCTATAAGCGTTTTCACACATGGCGACAGACATTATTTTCTTGGCTGTTATTAGTTTTTATAGTGGCTCCAACAAAATTCATCCTTCGACCCGGCCCAACTGCATGGATGCAGGAGTTAGGGCGACGCAGGATGCCAAAGCCGAGTCATCCTGACGGCTGGTCTACTGGATTAAAATTTTGTTTTGCCAAACAACTCTGCGCATTGAGCGTATGCAAAAATCAGACCGCCAAGTATTGTTTTATCAGGGTGTCGTTGAGATTTTCCATTTTATCCGCCGCCACAATGCGTCCCTTTTCCATCAGACGAAATTCTTTCCCGACGCGACGAGCGAAGCCAAGCTTTTGTTCCACCAAGATAACAGTTAACCCTTCTTCCGCATTGAGCTTTAAAATCACATCGCCAATTTGCTTCACAATGTTGGGCTGAATACCTTCGTTTGGCTCGTCCAAGATCAAGACTTTTGGCTCTAACACCAAGGCACGACCAATGGCCAATTGCTGCTGTTGACCACCAGATAAATCACCACCACGACGATGCAGCATGTCTTTCAATACCGGAAAAAGCTCAAAGATTTTCTCTGGGATGTCTTTTGGAGAGTCCTTGGTGCGTTTACTTCGCACTGGCAAACCAATACGCAGATTTTCTTCTACCGTGAGCATGGGGAAAATGTCTCGGCCTTGGGGAACGTAGCCAATGCCGGAGTAAGCGCGCTTCTCTGCGCTTTGTTTATTCAGTATTTCGCCTTCCATGGTGATCTCGCCATTTTGAATGGGTAACAATCCCATGATGGCTTTTAGTAAGGTGGTTTTACCCACACCGTTGCGTCCCATGATGCAAGTAATCGAACCGGGAACAATGTCTAAATCCAAGCCCCAAAGAATCTGTGTGCCGCCATAGAGTTGATCAACCTTGTTAATGGATATCATGCTGACGCTCCTGTTTGTGCTGCTTCTTCACCGCCTTCCCCTTCACCAAGGTAGACTTCAATCACGTCCTTATTACTTTGAATCTGATTCATGGTGCCTTCCGCCAACACTGAGCCTTGATGCAAGACGGTCACCGTGCGCGCAATACTGCGCACAAATTCCATATCGTGCTCCACGACAATCACGGTGCGCTCTCCGGCCAGAGACGTTAACAACTCCGCCGTTCGTTCGGTTTCTTGCGCTGTCATGCCGGCCACCGGTTCATCGATCAATAACAGCCTTGGCTCAGCCACCAGCAACATACCGATTTCTAACCATTGTTTTTGTCCGTGAGACAAAGCCCCTGCTAACATAAAACGCTGCTTCGTCAAGCCAATGGTTTTTAACACGTCATCAATACGATCAATTTGCGTGGGCGTTAATCGCGAGAATAAAGTCGGCAATACGCGTTTGTCGGTTTTAAGCGATAACTCCAAATTGTCGAATACAGTTTGCTCTTCGAACACAGTGGGCTTTTGGAATTTACGACCTATGCCAAGCTGAGCGATTTCCGCTTCGTCTTTGTTTAATAAGTTGTGATTTTGTCCAAAAAACACCGTGCCGGAATCGCACTGGGTTTTACCGGTAATCACGTCCATCAAGGTGGTTTTGCCCGCCCCATTGGCGCCGATCAAACAACGTAACTCGCCATCGTTAATATAAAGATTAAGATTATTTAACGCCTTAAAGCCATCGAAACTCAGGTTTAAACCCTCTACATAGAGAATCACCTGATTATCGACATTCACATCCGCTTGCTCGGGCGCTAAAAATGGCCACACCTGATCTCGGCGGAAGAATTCACGGGTACAATCTAAAGTACTCATGCTTGCGACTCCTTTTTCGTAACACTGTTTCGCTTAGCCTTTAGCTGACCATACAAACCCATCAAACCTTTTGGTAAATACAAGGTCACCAAGACAAACATGGCGCCTAAAGCAAACAACCAAGCATCCGGCATGATGGCGGTAAAACGGGTCTTCGCGTAGTTCACCAACAAGGCACCAATCACCGCACCAATCAAGGTGCCACGGCCACCTACAGCCACCCAAATCACCATCTCGATCGAGTTGATTGGGGAAAACTCACCTGGGTTGATAATGCCCACTTGCGGTACATACAAAGCGCCAGCTATGCCCGCAATAACAGCGGAATAGACAAACAACCACACCTTGTAACGATCGGTGCGATAACCAATAAAGCGAGAACGAGATTCCGAGTCACGAATCGCCAATACCACCTTGCCAAAGCGAGAAGATAAAATCTTCTGACTGATCACAAAGATTACTGCCAGCAAAATCGCTGTGATTAAGAACAAGGCAACACGAGTACTGTCGGCTTGCAGACTGAAACCAAGGATTTCTTTAAAGTCGGTCAAACCATTGTTGCCGCCAAAGCCCATTTCGTTACGGAAGAAAGCCAACAACAAGGCATAGGTCAACGCTTGCGTCATGATGGAAAGATACACACCAGTAACACGAGAACGAAACGCCAACCAACCAAACACAAAGGCCAATAACCCCGGAATAAACACCGCCATCAGCATAGCGAACCAGAACTGATCCATGCCTAACCAAAACCAAGGCAATTCTTTCCAGTCTAGAAACACAATGAAGTCAGGTAACAATGGGTTACCGTACACGCCGCGATCACCGATTTGGCGCATTAAATACATGCCCATTGCGTAACCGCCCAAGGCAAAAAACGCCCCGTGCCCTAAACTCAAAATGCCGCAATATCCCCAGATAATATCCACCGCTAACGCCAACATGGCGTAGCACAAATATTTACCCAGCAAAGTAATGGTGTAAGTGCTGACATAAAACATCGAGTCAGCAGGTAACAACAGATTCGCTGCCGACGCCAAAATCGTCACACTCAATAAAATCACCACAAATGGCAAAGTGTGTTTGCCCGTTGAGCGCCCTTCAGAAAACCAAGCTGTAAGACGTGTCATTCTGCCGCCCTCCCTTTTTGTGGAAAGAGTCCCTTAGGACGTTTTTGAATAAAGAGAATAATGAACACCAACACCAGAATAGCCGCGAGAACCGCCCCTGTAGTTGGCTCAAGAAATTTGGTGGCGATCCCCAAAGTGAAGGCCGCAACCAAGGTTCCTAACAAGTTGCCCACACCACCAAACACCACCACCATGAAGGAGTCGATAATGTAAGATTGTCCCAAGTTAGGCCCTACGTTGGTCAATTGACTCAACGCCACACCGGCAATACCCGCAATACCAGAACCTAAACCAAAGGTCATTGCATCCACCCAATGGGTTTTCACGCCCATGGCTTTTGCCATATTGCGATTTTGCGAGACAGCGCGAACGTTTAAACCGAGAGAGGTTTTCTTCAATACAACCACCAAAACGATGAACACCAGCAAAGCAAAAGCCAGAATGTACAAACGGTTCAATGTCAGAGACAGCACAGGGTTAATCTCCCAAGAACCACTCATCCAGCTAGGCGTGGACACCTGACGGTTAAGCGGTGAGAAAATGGTTCGAACCAACTGCTGCAAGATCAAACTGATACCAAAAGTAGCGAGCAAGGTTTCCAATGGACGACCATGCAAACGGCAAATAACCAAACGCTCAATCAACACGCCCATCAAACCAGACACCAAAAACGCCGCTGGAATCGCCACCCAAATCGAATAGTCGATGTAATTCGGCATAATCAACTGCACCACATAAGTTGTGTAAGCGCCCAACATGATCATTTCGCCATGAGCCATGTTAATCACGCCCATCACACCAAAGGTAATCGCCAAACCGATGGAAGCAAGCAAGAGCACTGAGCCTAAACTCAGGCCAAAAAACAACTGATCCACAAAAGCAAAACGGTTAACTCGTTGCGCGATGGTTTCTAATGCATCATTCGCCGCGCTCACCACGGCTGGATTATCATCACGAGTTAATTGTGTAAGCAGGTTTCGTACATCGCTTTCTAAGCTTGTGGACATTTTCTCAATCGCAGCAATACGATTGGATGGAGCCAATGTCGTTTGCGCAGCCGTATTCATCGCCAGCGCCAATGCCATGGCTTCTTTGACTTTCTTATTGGTTTCGTTGGGGTACAAACTTTCCAATGTCGCCACCGTCTCTTGGTCAAGTTTAGACAAGAGTGAACGTACCGCACTTTCACGAACGCTCGGTGACTTCGCACTTAACTGAATACGTGCAATGGCATTGCGCAAATAAACGCGTAAGGTGTTATTAACTCGAATCTTATCCACATCGGATTTGCTAAGATCAGCAACCACTTGCCCTGTTAACAAGTCTTTGTAACGAGTTACTCCACCCACCTCGACTTGCGCGACAAGCTGTTTGCTTGTCTTGATATAGTGCAGACTGCCCTCAACTAAATATTGAAAAATCGGCAACACAGCCTCTTCTGATGTCGCTTCTATTTCGACTAAAACAGGCACCATATCGTTCATTTTCGCCTCGGCTAACTTTATCAACAGAGGATCAAGATCGGTCGATTCAGCCGCAAAAGTAGGCAGGGATAAGAGCCCAAAAAGACAGCAACAAAGTGCAATACAATGTCTCAAGGTGATACGTCTTAAGGTCATGTGTCTCAAGGTCATACTCCGTGGGTCGGAAAGTTTATTGCGTAAGCACTCAAACGCTTGAGGCTAAAAAAGATAAAAGATAAAAAGCATGCATGGCTAAAAAAGCTCTCTGACTAGACATTCTCACGTGCTAGACAGAGAGCAGACATCACCCTGGGAGGGTTAAGTTAGTAATTTTGTCCAGAACAAGTCTTTGTGACCGTGTTGTAGTTACCGCACTTAATCGGTGCCGTCCAATCGGAAATCAGATCTTTAGATCCCGGCAAGAAGTCAGACCAAGCATCACCCGCGACCACACCATCGGTTTTCCAAACCACTTCAAATTGACCATCGTCTTGGATCTCGCCAATCAGTACAGGTTTGCTCAAGTGATGGTTTTTATTCATCACCGCAACACCACCGGTTAGGTTTGGCACGGTTTGCCCTATCATGGCCTGTTCAACCGCATCAACGTCCGTGGTACCGGCTTTCGTTACCGCGTTAGCCCACATTTTGAAGCCAATGTAAGTCGCTTCCATTGGGTCATTGGTGACACGATCAGGATTCTTGGTGTACGCATGCCAGGCCTTGATAAAGGCTTCGTTTTCCGGCGTTTCAACACTTTGGAAGTAGTTCCAAGCCGCCAAATGACCAACCAATGGCTTAGTATCTAAACCAGAAAGCTCTTCTTCACCTACGGAGAAAGCCACCACTGGGATGTCTTCAGAAGACACACCTTGGTTACCCAATTCTTTGTAGAAAGGCACGTTGGCATCACCGTTGATGGTAGACACCACCGCGGTTTTCTTACCTTCGCTACCGAATTTCTTAATATCAGAAACAATCGACTGCCAATCAGAGTGACCGAATGGCGTGTAGTTGATCATGATATCTTGCTCAGCCACACCTTTGCTTTTTAGGTAGGCTTCAAGAATTTTGTTGGTGGTACGCGGATAAACGTAATCAGTGCCGGCAAGCACAAAGCGCTCTACGCCAAGATCGTTCATCAAATAATCCACCGCAGGAATCGCCTGTTGGTTTGGCGCCGCACCTGTGTAAAACACGTTTTTAGACGACTCTTCACCTTCGTACTGAACTGGGTAAAACATCAAACCGTTCAACTCTTCCAATACTGGCAAAACCGATTTACGAGAAACCGATGTCCAACTACCAAAAATCACATCCACTTTGTCTTTGGTTAATAACTCGCGACCTTTTTCTGCAAACAATGGCCAGTTTGAAGCAGGGTCAACCACCACAGCCTCAATCTTCTTGCCTAACAAACCACCCTTTTTGTTTTGCTCATCCACCATCATCAAGACCGTATCTTTCAGCGTGGTTTCAGAAATCGCCATAGTGCCAGACAAGGAGTGCAACACACCGACCTTGATTGTGTCTGCCGCCAGCGAAGGAAGCGCAATAAGCGTTGCACCAGAGAGCACAATCGCAGATGTAAGCGTTTTGATTTTCATAGTTGGAGCCGTCCTATTGTGATTTATAATATTGTTGAGTGTTTAGACGAGGTATGAACACCTCAAATCCGTAGAACCAGTATTAAAAAATCACCAATAGAAAGGTATGCGCGAAATGACTTACAGGGATACGTCAAATGACGTATGAGGCTCACATTGTTTTTTCGTAGGGCATCATGAGCGGAGCGTAATGTGCCGGTTGATAATGCGCGGGTTGGGAATGCTCGTGCCTCGTCTCATCTGACCTACGGGATGTTATGTGTATAGTTGGTTTGTATTGTGTTTTCGTAGGGCATCATGAGCGGAGCGTAATGTGCCGTTTGATGATGCGGGTTGGGAATGTCACTATTTTTTACAGATAAGCGCCTCGTGCCTCGTCTCATCTGACCTACGGGATGTTATGTGTATAGTTGGTTTGTATTGTGTTTTCGTAGGGCATCATGAACGAAGTGTAATGTGCCGTTTGACAACATTGGTTGGGATAAAATGATGTTGGTTTTTCGTAGGGCACCATGAACGAAGTGTAATGTGCCGGTTGATAATGCGGGTTGGGAATGCTCGTGCCTCGTCTCATCTGACCTACGGGTGGTTGGTGTAGATAATATGTTTCATGTTATCGTCCATGCCCCCTTTGCTACTGTCATTTTTTCTTGCTGTAGATAGTCAATTTCATATCGTGACATGATTTTACCTACACCTTGTAGCATTAGGCCTCGCTCGCGGCAATACCAAAGCGTGTTAGCTTGTATGACTTCGATACCAAGTAGGATAGGAGCCTGCATTAGATCAATCACAGACAACTGACCATCACTTAGTTGTAAACTTTGTTGCCAATCAAGCAGAAGCATCTCAGGACGCATGCGTCTCGTGAAAACATCCGTCTCGTGACTGGTAAATTGTACCGCCAAATCCAAATCACTGTACTCATGAGCCAACCCCTTGGCGTGCGATCCATATAGCCACAAGGCATTAATTTGCGGATCCGCTTCGGCCAATTTCAACAACTGCATCTTGCAACGGATAAAGTCTTGCTCAATCATAGAGTCTCACTGCAAAGGTTTGTTTGATGTTTTGATTATTCCATTACCTCTCATTACCCCCGATTTTACACTTTTTGCACATCTTTGCTCAGCTTGTTTGTTTTTTGACGGCCTAAAAGGCACGATCGTTATTCGGCGGTGGATAGCGTTGGTTTGTATTGTGTTTTCGTAGGGCATCATGAGCGGAGCGTAATGTGCCGTTTGATGATGCTGTCAGATTACGCCTCGTGCCTCGTCTCATCTGACCTACGGGTGGTTGGTGTAGATAATATGGTTGGTGTTTTCGTAGGGCATCATGAGCGGAGCGTAATGTGCCGTTTGATGATGCTGTCAGATTACGCCTCGTGCCTCGTCTCATCTGACCTACGTTTTGGAAGGGATAAGGGACAGGGTAAGTGCAAAACCCCATCTTAACCTTCCCCTTCAAAGACACAAGGGGAAGAGACAGTGACAAAAATCAATGAAAGATGTCTTCTATTTTATCGGCAAAAAGCAATCGTTCAGACCATTCCAGTAGGGTTTCAGCATCGGCTTTTTCAATCTGTTCACGATACGCCGCAGTGACATCAACACCATATTTGCGTGCCATCAGTCGCAGCATTATCGTCGCTTCACCTTGTTGCATCCCTTGTTGCATCCCTTGCTGTATCCCTTTCTCAATTCCAAAACGCTCTGCACTGGTGACATAAGGCATTTTTTTAGACTCCTCTAGTTGGTATACCGATTCTAGGAACTGGCGCTCTAAAACCTCTGGTAAACGTATCATCCAATCAATCACTCGGAATAATTCCAGTATAACATCACGCTCATAGCCCCGCTCGTACATTAATTGCACAAGCTGGAACTTCCAAACCTGACGCTCTTCCGCTCTTTTACTACTCTTTGCCCGAAGTTGCGCCATGACCACCAAGGCAAACACATTGTCACTGCGTTCTAACTGCTCCCAACGGGCTTGCCAATCCAGCAGTTTCACACTGGGAAAGCGAAAATCCAATTCACATCCCCAACGCCCCCAGTGATAGCTATTGGGCCGAAAGTTTCGATTACTATCAGCGAGCACACCTAAGCTGACCACATCCATCTGATATCGATCAAACAGTCTATAGTGATACACATACATACGCTCGGCAAAATCTCGCTCTGCTTCGCCCTGCACTTCCACATGGATCAATACCCATGTTTCTGTGCCATCCCGTGCAAAAACCTTAACCAGCTTATCTGCATAACGTCGACCCAGCTCGGCATCTTGCACAATCTGCTGAAGCTCTTTATCCAAAAACGCTCGCTCTCGGCGCCAATCCACCTGCTCGTAAACATCGGGAAACAACAAGGCTAAAAACTCTGGAAAACGCTGCTCCAAGGCCTCTTTCCATGGGCTATCATGATCATCCATTGATCTCGTATTCATTTAAAATCCCTCTTTCAGTAACATCAACCTCATCCTGAGATTGCCGTGTATTACCGCTTTAATACTACATAAATGCCACCAAAATACAAACACCAGACCATGATCGTGGGTTGGTGTTGGGTGATGTGTTTGGGGATTTTGTGACCTTGGTTGGGAATGTCACTATTTTTTACAGATAAGCGCCTCGTACCTCGTCTCATCTGACCTACGGGTGGTTGGTGTAGATAATATGGTTGGTGTTTTCGTAGGGCATCATGAACGAAGCGTAATGTGCCGTTTGATGATGCTGTCAGATTACGCCTCGTGCCTCGTCTCATCTGACCTACGGGTGGTTGGTGTAGATAATATGGTTGGTGTTTTCGTAGGGCATCATGAGCGGAGCGTAATGTGCCGATTGGGGATTTCTAAGCGCTACCGTCAAGCATTTTATGCATAACCAGCTCTAAGGGATATAAATGCTCTTCAATAACAGATTTAATTGTTACGGGATCTATATCTCCCAGATAGTTGTGAACCAATATATTTCTGAAGCCACTGATTTCTGTCCAGGGTATATCCGGGTAAGCAGACTTCAACTCTTCCGGTAGCCTCTGCGTAGCTTCCGACATTGTCTGGAGGTTTCTGACCGCCGCATCATAGAGAATATCATCTTCGGCTATGTCACCACGTACCATGATGCGCCGGATTTTAGTCATACTGTCCAAAATATGATGCGCGTATGGTTGCCATGCTTTGCTCATAGCTCTATTGACTCATGCATTACAGTATTACGAATATATTTATTCAGTTCATGCTCCGGAATGAGGTCGACTTTCCGACCTAACAGGGCTTCCAGTGACTGCTTAAATTTCATTCGCTGTTTGAATAAATCGTACCCTTCAGGGAATTCAACCAGAAAATCCACATCACTGTCTTCGGTGTCCTCACCGCGCGCAACAGATCCAAACACCCGCACATGGCTCGCACCATATTGGTGAGCCAGAGCGTTAATCGCATCTTTTTTTGCATTCAATGTCTGTAATAACATGTTTATGCCACCTAATTGATCTGCACGTGTCTCAAAGATTTTGACGAATTTATGCGGATCGTTCAATAAGTGAATGATGGTAATTTAAGGTAAGGGATTATGCAAATAATGCGTTTAAAGATTGTTTATAAAATGAGCGTTTTTGTCGGCCGGATGAGGAAGACATGACCTTTATCTGGTTCGCAGCGTAATGTGCCGTTTGATGATGCGGGTTGGGATAAAATGATGTTGGTTTTTCGTAGGGCATCATGAACGGAGTGTAATGTGCCGTTTGACAACATTGGTTGGGATAAAATGATGTTGGTTTTTCGTAGGGCATCATGAGCGGAGCGTAATGTGCCGATTGATGCGCGGGTTGGGAATGTCACTATTTTTTGCAGATAAGCGCCTCGTGCCTCGTCTCATCTGACCTACGAAATGCGACGATGCATGCAACAAGACAAAACAAATAGAAATGATTTGCATTAATATTACTAAACCATAAAATGTCCCCACTTAAATAAACGACAAGATAAAAAATTGACGGATTAGTGGCATGATAGAGTCGAAAGAATTAGGGTTCAGTATTGATGGTCGAGCATTGTTAACCGACTTTTCAATGACTTTTGACGCTGGAAAAATCTATGCACTGGTGGGACACAATGGTTCGGGTAAATCCACACTGCTTAAGTTACTCGCCCAGCAGCAAAAACCCACCAGCGGCCAACTGCTTCTTAATGCTCAAGCCATTGAAACTTGGTCGCCGAAAAAATTCGCCCAACAAGTCGCTTATCTGCCTCAGCAAACACCAGCAACAGACAGTTTGTCAGGCAAAGACCTAGTGAGCTTTGGCCGCTACCCTTGGCACAGTTTATTGGGACGTTTAAACAAACAAGACAGCCACTATATCGATGAGGCAATGACATTAACCGATACCAAACATTACGCCGATCGTTTGGTGGATACCTTGTCTGGTGGTGAGCGCCAGCGGCTTTGGTTGGCGATGCTATTGGCGCAACGCTCTCAATACTTATTACTCGACGAACCCCTTTCTGCTTTGGACATTGCCCATCAGGTAGACATGCTCACGCTGATCAAAAAACTCAGCCGAGAGCTAAACCTGGGAGTAATTATAGTTATTCATGACATCAATATGGCGGCGCGTTTCTGCGATCATATCGTGGCGCTCCACAGTGGAAAAATGATTGCTTCTGGCTCTGTCGACAGCCTGTTTACCCCTCAGACATTGCAAGAGATTTACGGTATCCAAATGCACATCACGGATCACCCTGCTGGGCATCCAGTGGCGATGCCGTATTAGCTAAGTAGAATCCCATGAAACGAATTTTTCCTTATCTGTTCACGCTATTCATCGCGTTTGTCGCGTCGATTGCTCCTGCCCAAGAGCAAGACATAAAAATCGCCGTCATTGACTGGACACAAGTAGAAACACTGCTGGCTTTAGGGATTCAACCAGTTGGCGCTGCGCAAATAGCCGATTACAATGCGTGGGTAAAAGCCCCCGAGATCCCAGAAGGCACCGTCGACCTAGGTCTTCGTACCCAACCCAACTTAGAACGCTTGTCGGAATTGAAACCCGACCAAATTTTCATCTCCCCCATGTTTCAGTCACTGACCCCGCAACTGTCACGCATCGCCCAAGTCAACAATATTACCTTGTACACAAAAAACAATGTCTCCTGGCAAGCCTTAGAAACTTATACCCGCACCATTGGCAAAGACACGCACAGAGAAGACGCGGCTGAAGCCCTTATTCAATCGGCTCGAGACACATTCGTCAGTTTATCGACTCAACGACCTGTCGAGGTGGCGCCTTTGTTGATGGTGCAATTTATGGATGCTCGCCATGTCCGTGTCTTCGGTAACAATAGCATGTATAAAGTGGCCGCCGATCAAATCGGTTTAAAAAGCGCTTGGCAAGGCGATACCAATAGTTGGGGCTTTGCTTTAGTGAGCATCGACAAACTGATTGGCCTAAAAGCACAGATTGTGGTGATAGAACCCTTACCAGCTGGGGTGAAACAACATTTAGAACAAGACGCCTTTTGGCAGTACTTGGTAAAACAAACCGGTTATCCCGCGTTGACCATTCCAGCGGTTTGGAGCTTTGGTGCCATCCCCTCTACAGTACGTTTTGCCACCTTATTAACTTCTGCCCTTAATGAGGAAGCCCATTAATGCGCGCACTTCCGACCACCCTCATACTCGCACTCGCGGTGTTAATTGCCTTATTAATGGGCTCCCATTTAGCCAATGTTGGCGCGTTACATAGCCCATTTATTAACCCGTTTGCGACAGACTGGCATTCTCGTACCTCGGTGGCGTTAACGTTAACCTGGTGGCCTCGTCTTTTCAGCACCCTATTGTGTGGTGCCGCCTTGGCTCTCGCAGGCGTGCTAATGCAGCAAGTCCTGCGCAATCCTATCGCGTCCCCTTCGACCCTTGGTATCGCCAGTGGCGCCAGCTTTAGCCTAATGCTGGCGACACTTTACGCACCGTGGTTAATGAGCTTCTCGCACAGTTTAGTCGCACTGGCTGGGGGGATTATTTCCATGGGGCTGGTGTTTGCTTTGTCATGGCGACGAGCCTTATCCCCCACCATTGTGGTGATTGCGGGATTGGTGATCAATTTGTATTTCGGTGCCTTCAGTACCGTTTTGCTCATGTTAAACCAAGAAAAACTTTCAGGCTTGATGATCTGGGGCGCAGGCTCTTTGACGCAAACGGGATGGGACAATGTCGAGTATCTTTGGCCGCGCATTTTAGTCGCGGTGATCATCGCCTTTATCTTTCTTAAACCTCTGAGCCTATTGGAACTCACCGAATCTGGCGCAAAAAGCTTAGGCGTATCACTGACCAAATTACGCTTTATCTGCCTCGGCTTAGCGGTGTTGCTCACCTCTTGGGTGGTTGCCAGCGTGGGCATCATTGGCTTTATCGGTCTGGCTGCCCCCGCTATTACGCGCTTAATGGGCGTACGTCGGTTGGTTCCTAAGCTCGTTATCTCTATGATTCTCGGCGCATTGCTGTTAACCCTAACCGACTTACTGATTCAATTACTGCCCGGCATACTGGCCATGGTGATACAAACGGGCGCCGCCACCGCAGCACTAGGCGCTCCACTCATGCTGTGGTTGCTACCAAAACTGCCCCTTCGTCATCAAACGCAAGCACACACAGTATTAACACGACACCATAATCAGGTTAGCCGACTCAAGAGGTCATCCATCTTGTGGACTTGTTGTGCGCTAGTGATTGGCTTTGGTTTGTTTGCCACGCTTTCCGTACAAACCGATGGTTGGCAATGGTTGCTACTGCAGGGAGATTGGTCAATGCTGGAATGGCGTGTGCCACGATTGCTTGCTGCCCTGTTGGCGGGCGTGATGCTCGCAGTTGCGGGTACCATTATTCAGCGCTTAAGCGGCAACCCAATGGCCAGTCCGGAAGTCATCGGCATTAGCTCCGGTATTGCGATTGGTCTTATTGTCACGATTTATGCCGGTCTCGCATCCAGCACGATGGGACTGTATCTGGGTGGCTTAATCGGTGCTCTGTTGACCATGGGCTTGATCATACTGCTCAACCACAAATCCGGCTTTCAACCAGAGCAAGTATTGCTAACAGGAGTGGCCATCACGGCCCTGATGAATGCCGTACAAACGCTTATTTTGGCAGGCGGAGATCCTCGTAGTTATGCTTTTCTGGCATGGCTATCCGGCTCCACTTACTATGTCACGAGCGATACCTTACTCCCGCTGGCAGTAGCGACCCTTGCCTTGGTCAGCCTTGGCTTTTTATTCAGTAAATGGTTAGACATTCTGCCACTTGGTCAATCTACCGCACAATCATTAGGCATAAGAGTGTCTCGCGCCAGACTCATACTACTGCTGCTGGCGGCTTGTTTAACTGTCGCGGCCACGCTTGTGGTGGGCCCTTTGAGCTTTATCGGCCTCATGGCGCCTCATTTAGCGCGCTTACTGGGTTTCAGCAGAGCTCGCGAACACCTTATTGCTTCAGTGCTCGTGGGCGGACTCTTAATGCTATTGTCTGACTGGCTAGGCCGCCAATGGCTCTACCCTCAGGAAATTCCAGCTGGCATGGTCGCGTCTATTATCGGTGGGCTCTATCTCATGTGGGGACTGCGCAGACTCTAATGTGTATTAGCGTCTGCGCCCTTTATCACGCATCAAACCCATTTGGATTATTGGATTGCCAACGCCAGGTGTCTTCACACATACGCGCCAAATCAAACTCGGCTTCCCAGCCCAAAAACGACTTCGCAAAACTCGGGTCTGCATAACACTCAGCAATATCACCAGGACGACGGGCCACCACGTTGTAAGCAATGGCTTTATTGGAAGCTAGCTCAAATGCCTTTACTATTTCCAACACAGAATAGCCCCGTCCTGTGCCCAAATTCACCACAAAATGCCCGGCATTCGCCAGCACCTTGTCCAACGCACACACATGACCACGCGCCAAATCCACCACATGAATATAATCACGAACCCCAGTGCCATCGCCTTAATCAAATTCAGCGTACCTGAAACATTATTCTCATAATACCAAAGCGGTTTTTGCACCGACTCCCCCACCGCCTTCAACCCAGCAAAATGCATCACCGCCGCAAAAGAATACTGCGCAAACACAGCATCCAAAAAAGCCGAATCTAAAATATCGCCTTCCATAAACGCAGGACGCTTACCGGTAATCGTCTCAATACGATCCAACACCACCAACTTACTATATCGACAAATTATCAATAATAACCGGCTCGAAACCCGCCTTAATCAACTCAATACACGTATGCGAACCAATATAACCCGCACCACCCGTCACCAAAACAAACATCCTTCCCCCTAAAAAATAAAAAAATCAAAAATCCATTAAACCCATAAATCTGACATTCCCAACCAACATCATCAAACGGCACATTACACTTCGTTCATGATGCCCTACAAAAAAACAACCAACCCGTAGGTCTGATGAGACGAGGTACGAGGCGTAATCTGACATTCCCAACCAACGTCGTGAAACGGCACATTACACTCCGCTCATGATGCCCTACAAAAAAACCACACATCACCAAACGGCACATTACGCTCCGATCATGATGCCCTACAAAAAACCGCACATCACCAAACGGCACATTACACTTCGTTCATGATGCCCGACAAAAAACCACACATCATCAAACGGCACATTACACTTCGTTCATGATGCCCTACGAAAACACAATACAAACCAACTCCACATAACATCCCGTAGGTCTGATGAGACGAGGTACGAGGCGTAATCTGACGCAAAGCGGTTACGTCCTACGATAAAAAACCAGCCCTACCCGCTCAATGTGTTCAATCAACGAACTATTTTCCAAATGATCAAACATCGACAAATCTATTTTGTAGGGCAACAAGAGATCATCCAAGGCATTCTCAACCTCTGTGAAAATTGACCAATCCAAATCGCCCACCAAGGTTAAATCGATGTCTGAACTAGGGCGAAAGTTACCTTTCGCTCTAGAGCCATACAAAATCACTGTCTTAATCTGAGGATATAACTGAAAAACACCCTGAATACTCTCACATTCAGCGCGACTCAAGCCCCCCACTTCAAACATCGCCATTTTCCATTGAGTAACGAGTATCATCTGCTAGCGACTGAAATTTATACCGAAACGCCATAAACAACTCCGCATAAACCAACCGCAACTGCCCAAGTATTTGATTCGCCGTTTCTTCATTATAAGTGTGAACGGTACGGTTACGGTCTTGCAGCATCGACAGCCAAGCCCCACCATCCGCAATAAGATCACGCTTAAACGACTCACGAATAGCGTCTCGTGACCCTGAAATTGACTCAATTCCCTGCCAAACCAAGTAATCCCTTAACACATTCCAAGCCAACTCATACGTAAACTCAAACGCCTGAATAGTACCCTGCTTCTCAAGATTACTCAGCGGTCGTTCAGCCATTAAACGCAGAGCATCAGCCAATTGATCATGCGCCAGTGTAAAATGCTCAAAACGCTGAAGCAAACGAATATCAACACTCATAAAACTCCTTATTTCATATAAAACCGTAATCCGGCGAATCAAAACCATCCCGACAACCCAACCCGTAGGTCAGATGAGCCGAGGCACGAGGCGCTTATCTGTAAAAAATAGTGACATTCCCAACCAACGTCACCAAACGGCACATTACGCTCCGATCATGATGCCCGACAAAAAACCACACATCACCAAACGGCACATTACACTTCATTCATGATGCCCGACAAAAAAACAACATCACCAACCGACACATTACGCTCCGATCATGATGCCCGACAAAAAAACAACCCACCCGTAGGTCAGATGAGCCGAGGTACGAGGCGCTTATCTGTAAAAAATAGTGACATTCCCAACCAACGTCACCAAACGGCACATTACACTCCGCTCATGATGCCCTACGAAAAACCGCACATCACCAACCGGCACATTACACTTCGTTCATGATTCCCTACGAAACACAACACAAACCATGTTATGCTAACCCCAATCATCAGGAAGATGACGTTCAACACAACAAGGAGACAAACATGTCGATGTTATTTTTTCATTTCGATGGCACAGACAATAGCCCAAACGACGCCTTCGCACCAGAACACAGCCTATCCAGCATCACCAACGTATTAAAATCCCATCTACTGCTCGGTGGTCGCGTACAAAACCACACAAAGACCACACCCAGTCATTTGCCCCACCGCAGCTTTTACTACGCGGGCATCGGTACCTACGGCCACTGGCTAGAACAAAAAATCAACGCCGCCTTTGCCATCGAAACCGGCCACGTAGCACAAATTTTAAACCGCGCCCTCAACGACTTTACACAACACTACAACCCATCCATTCGTCACATCGTCTTAATAGGCTTTAGCCGAGGCGCCGCCCTAGCCAGACGCTTCGCCGCGCTCATCACACCGCTGATTGATCGCCCCATCATCATAGAAGCCGTCATCGACACCGTCGCCTCCATTGGCTGGCCCAATATAGACACAACACAACGCCCAACCACCGACGTCGTCTTTGAACACGGCCACACCCTACCAGAAGGCGTACACCGCGCCTTACACCTCGCCGCACTAGACGAGCAACGCCTCGCCTTTCGGCCAACATTAATCAACCAAGATGGACGCGCACTGGAAATATGGCTAGCAGGAGTACATTCAGATATAGGCGGAGGATACCGCCGAGATGGCATAGGAGACATCGCCTTGCGAGTCCTAATAAACTGGATAGAACAACAAACCAAACAAAACTGTTACAGAACAACACGCCTAGCCAAAACACAACCGCCCCATTGGCAACCACTGCTTACCATAGAACCCAAACACCTAGGCAAAATACACTACCAACAACGTAACCTCAGCCTCTGGCGCGACCTCACCCTCGCACCACGACACTGCTGCGTACTGGAAAACGACCAACCCAACCACACACGCTCACCCCGCTGGCACCACAGCGTCACCCAACGCATCCACAGCAACATCGGCTACTTCCCTATCGCCCACTGCCCAACCCCCGCCACACTCTGGCACCACGAACACCCAACCCAAAACCAACCACACCGTAGGTCAGATAAGACGAGGAACGAGGCGCTTATCTGTAAAAAATAGTGACATTCCCAACCAACGTTGTGAAAAGGCACATTACACTTCGTTCATGATGCCCTACAAAAAAACAAACCAACCCGTAGGTCAGATGAGCCGAGGCACGAGGCGCTTATCTGTAAAAAATAGTGACATTCCCAACCAACATCATCAAACGGCACATTTTAAAAAAAGACCATTACAAAAAGAGCATCACAACAAGCTTGCTTCACGTAGCACCCGAGATGATATTTTAGGATGAAGCGCTTTTTCAGTAACCACATCCACTTTTCGGTGTAGCAACTCACTCACGTCAATCAAAAAACCGCCCAACGCTAATCCACTAGATCCAGGGGCAAGATCAACTAGAAAATCAACATCGCTGTCTACGTCAGCCTCGTTGCGCAACATAGAACCAAAAACCCTGACGTTAGTAACACCATTGCGTTCAGCTATTTTAAGGATTAATTGTCTATTCTTTTCAATAATGGCATCCATCTCAATCACCTCGTTATTATCAAGTTGCTAACAATACCCATGAATTACATCTCCCATCAGCCCACGCGTAATCCGGCATCCCCCCCCGTAGGCCGGATGAGCCATAATTCCCTCCCCTTATCTCTTCCAAGGGGAGGGCTAGGGAGGGTCCCCCTTAAAGACACAAGGGGGAGGAGCAGACCTGAACTGATTAATAACTCAACTTACTCACTGGTACTTAACCGCAAAGCAAACCACATGATCAAGACATTGCAGCAACTGACTAGCCATACCAAACGCTTTATTCAATAGCGCCGATTGTATTTCAGGATCATCTGGGTACTCATGGGCAAATTGGTTACGCATTTCCCGCAACTTCAGCCATTGTTCAACAGAATCTAGAGCGCCTATCTTTTCAAGCCGATTCAATTTATCAATGAATGTAGTAAGCTCACCTTCTTCATGCGTCAGCTCAATCACTGCAGGCAATAACTTTGCCCCCATCACATCCTGTAATTTTGAAAACCGCACAATAAACTGATCAAACACGGCAAGTTCAATTTCCGTAAGCTCAGACAAACTCGCCGCAGTGTAGGGTTGTTTATCTGCCAAGTGCTGCATAGCCCATCGCAAACGCTCTGCATGGACCAGACAAATGTCAACAATCCCCTGAAATACATCCTTATTCATAAGCGAATACCGCTCTCTTTTGCGATTTGGTAAATAGGCAAAACCGTTCCAGCCCTACGATTAATCACCAAATCAATTTTCTGATCACCAAGCAGCAAATGAAGCTCAACCAAAGCATTTAATTTAGCCTCAATAATATCGTCAGCCGAATGTAAGTCAGGCTCTATATACAAATCAATATCCCCACCACGCGCGTTATCATCAGTCCTTGAACCAAAAACGAACAAATCAGATCCTTCGCCAAAATGTTTCAATAACACATGCTTAATAGTCTCTTGCTGGTATTTAGTCAAACGCATACGGACTCCTTAAACTAACAAAAAACCACAACCAAACCACGACCGTTATCCTCCCGTAGGTCAGATGAGCCGAGGCACGAGGCGCTTATCTGTAAAAAATAGTGACATTCCCAACCAACACCACCAACCGGCACATTACACTTCGTTCATGATGCCCTATAAAAAAACAACCAATCACCTGTAGGTCGGCCTTCAGGCCGTCAGAAACCGAATCACACCAGACCACACCCAAACACCTGTAGGTCGGCCTTCAGGCCGTCAAAAAAGCATTCAGCCGTTACGAAATATCTTTGACGCGCTAAAGCACGACCTACAAAAACCAAAAAACCGAATCACACCAGACCAAAACCAATCACCTGTAGGTCAGATGAGACGAGGCACGAGGATGTAATACGGCATTGAAGGATGAATCAAAGTACGACCATTATCCAGCGTTGGGCGGTTATGAACGTCGGATGACGAATATCAATGAAAAATTTCTTCTATTTTCTCGGCGAAGAGGAGTCGTTCAGACCATTCCAGTAGAGTTTCGGCATCGGCTTTTTCAATTTGTTCACGATACGCCGCAGTTACATCAACGCCGTATTTCCTGGTCATCTGACGTAACAGCATATTAGCTTCACCTTGCTGCATTCCTTGTTGCATTCCCTTTTCAATTCCAAAACGCTCTGCACTGGTGACGTAAGGCATTTTTTTAGACTCCTCTAGTTGATATACCGATTCTAAGAATTGACGTTCCAACGCTTCTGGTAAACGTATCATCCAATCAATAACCCGGAACAATTGTAATATAACATCACGCTCATAGCCCCGCTCGTACATTAATTGCACAAGTTGAAATTTCCACGCTTGGCGTTCTTCGGCTCGTTTGCTACTTTTGGCTCGAAGTTGTGCCATCACTACCAAGGCAAACACATTATCGCTGTTTTCTAACTGCGCCCAGTGATCTTGCCAATCCAGCAGTTTCACACTGGGAAAGCGAAAATCCAATTCACATCCCCAACGCCCCCAGTGATAGCTGTTGGGCCGAAAGTTTCGATTACTATCAGCGAGCACACCAAAACACCAACGCCGGATAACGGTCGTACCTCCCTCATCCGGCCTACAAAACCATAACTTACACCAACTCGCAATCCGACAACAACCCAACCGTAGGCCGGATGAGCCGAGGCACGAGGCGTTATCCGGCGATGAAGGATGAATCGAAGCACGAAGATGTAATCCGGCGATGAAGGATGAATCGAAGCACGAAGATGTAATCCGGCGATGAAGGATGAGCCGAGGCACGAGGCGTTATCCAGCAAAACAACCACCACATAACCCGTAGGCCGGATGAGCCGAGGCACGAGGCGTTATCCGGCGATGAAGGATGAATAGAAGAACGAAGATGCAACAAGGCGTAACGAATATTTTTAAAGGATCTGTCCTTTGCATCATAATAAACAGAGATTATCAGCCATCTATCAAATAAAGCTTAACATCAGACTTCTTGGCGGCTTTGATCAGTTCCTTATCTAGGGTAGCAAGAGGAAAGCCTTCTCGAATAGCAAGTTCTAAATAAGCGGCATCATAGCTAGAAAGCTTGTGCACCCTTGCAAGATTAAGTGTTCGATTAAATGACTTCAGTGCGGTCATAGAGTCAGCAAAAATGGGTAGATTTTCGAGTTGAGAAATAAAACGCTCTACTTCACTGCCTGTCAGTTCTTTACGCTTCTCCGCCACCAACAAAACATTGCACGCTTCCAAATGCCAGAGATTAGGTACAACCACCTCAGCCTCAACCAATGTATGCAATACAGACTCAGCGTAAAGCTGATCCGCCTGCTTTGGGCTTTCCAAGATCCATCGCATAGCCACCGAATTATCCAAAACAAAGCGACTCACTTTCTCCCCTCTTCTTTGAGTTCAAGCAAGTCTTTGTCTGACATTATGTGCTTTTTTGCTACCAAAATATTATTAATGGTAGCCAGTATTTTATCATGATTATGCACTTTACTCGGGACGATATCGGCAACAGCTCTTCCTCTATTAGTAATCGTAAACGTATCACCCGCCTCGACTCGTCTCAACACCTCAGGCAGCCGCGTCTTCGCCTCATAAGAACCTATCTCTTCACGCATATTAACCTCCTCGGACAAACCTATCAGACCAGACCAATAGACCAGTCTTTCGATAATCAATATACATGCTTTAAAAACACCGTACAACCACCCCGTAGGCCGGATGAGCCGAGGCACGAGGCGTTATCCGGCAAAACAACCAACCACACAACCTGTAGGCCGGATGAGCCGAGGCACGAGGCGCTTATCCGGCGATGAAGGATGAGCCGAGGTACGAGGCGTGATCTGACATAAAACCACATGACACCAAAACACCAACGCCGGATAACGGTCGTACCTCCCTCATCCGGCCTACAATAATTGTTTTTTCATGGTCAAAATCGTGACACGCTTTATCCAGTTTTTCCATGATTTGCATAAATTCTGGCAAAAATACGCAACCTTTACTCATGGCGACTGCATGAATTACCAACGGAGCGACTTCTAAAATAATTATGAAATAATAGAATACGCGTTAACGTAGCGGAATGTCGTAAAAACATTCAGCCCAATCATCCTTATCAGACCATAGCGCTTCATTGATATTTCTTGTGCTCAACGTTGTAACCGTACGATCAAAAAAAGCGCCCTTTTCAAAAACGTTAGCTTTAGCCCTTACAAGCACTTTTATTTTAGTATCTGATACCGCTTCAACGAAACCTAAATAGTTATCCCAATTACAGACAGTTTGGCCAATCGCCTTTGGCTGAATCCGAAAATTTTCAAAGACAGTTTTGATGTTCTCTTTTCTTTTAAGTTCTTCCTCTATGAGCATTTTACGCTTCTCAATCTGATCAAAATACTCTTTCGGGTTAATATTTTTGATTCGAAGTGCTCGAACGTCGGGATTGGAATAATTAGGGTTAGTCATATTAATTCTCACCATCCAATCAATACGATCCATTTTCCAACAAGCAAAAAGACCTGTATTTTCAACAAAAATATTGGTGTTATAACTCTCTACAAAACCACGCTCAATTTGAGTCAGTGTTCCAGCCTCTTGAGAACAAAAAGCGTTTAACGCATTAATGGGCCGATAAAAATTTTCCTCGTTATGAGGTAAAAAGCCACTCTTTAACTCTCCATTTTTAACCTGAAAAAAAACAGTATCTGCAAACTCACTTTCTACCAGTGTGCCAATATCCTTATAAAGCTCTGTCTCGACAGGCTCAGCTGATTGGCTTCCTGGGAGTACGCTACATGCAGATAGCACTGTCGCCAATAAGGGGAGGACACAAATATTCTTTATACTCATCCTAGTAAATCCTTTTTTATAACACTTACTTCGTGATACATCGTTTACTTCTAGTATATTAGGACAATCCACCTAAGCAAATAACACAACATCCAATCACACGTAGGTCTTGTAGGCCGGATGAGCCGAGGCACGAGGCGTAATCTGACATTCCCAACCAGCACCATCAAACGGCACATTACACTTCGTTCATGATGCCCTACAAAAAAACAACGTCACCAAACGGCACATTACACTCCGCTCATGATGCCCTACAAAACAACCAACCACCCCGTAGGTCTGATGAGACGAGGCACGAGGCGCTTATCCGGCGATGAAATTATTAGGTGTGTAAGAGCCCATTCCAATTAATATCAAACAACCCTAATTTAACATCACGATGAAAACTCGAATACGGCCAATCACGTGTTGATGAAACATAACCATGCTTAACTGGGTTCAAATAGCAATAATGGATATGATTTTTTAAATCATCATCGGACCTGATCTCATGCTCCCAAAAACGCTCTTGCCAAACACTCATTTTATAACGGGTTTTCTCTTTTAATGTCTTGGTAAACAATATTTTAATTAACTGCCACCGACGCGAGAAATCATTATCACCTTCTGGCAAGCGCCAAATAACGTGCATATGATCGGGCAGAACCACCCACGCAACAATCTCAAACGGGCGCTTGGATTTAACTTTACGCACACACTCACGCAAAAGTTCAACATGCTCAACCAACGCATAAGACCCACGATCCTTCAACGTTACCGTAAAGAAAAACGTACCACCAAAACGCTTACTTCTAATATATCGGGACATCCTTATCCTCCTAACCAAAAGCACCTTTACCTCAACGCCGGATAACGGTCGTACCTCCCTCATCCGGCCTACAACACCTGTTTTTTCAATGGCACTACGTTGGACTCTACCATGTTTAATTCGGACGCTTTTTTCGCATTCCACACCAAATCGCCAATCCCATCGGTAGGCTGAAAATCGGTAGGCGCATTGATCAATATGTCACGCACTTTTTCATGGTCAAAATCGTGACACGCTTTGTCTAATGCTTCCATGGTGCTGGCATAATCCGCCAAGGACAAAAAGCGCTCATGGGCGGTCATAATACGCTTGTGCTGGGTTTTGGCCACGTTATCGCCAATCAACAACTCTTCAAACAATTTTTCCCCAGGGCGCAATCCAGTGAACTGGATCTCAATATCGCCATTCGGATTCGCGGCAGATTTCACTTCCAAACCAGACAAACGAATCAAGTTTTCCGCCAAATCCACAATCTTAACCGGTTCGCCCATATCCAATACAAAGACATCGCCGCCCTTGCCCATCGCACCCGCTTGAATCACCAACTGAGCCGCTTCTGGAATGGTCATAAAATAACGAATAATATCCGGATGGGTCACGGTAATCGGCTGATTATCGGCAATTTGCTTCTTAAACACAGGAATAACCGAACCAGACGAACCAAGCACATTACCAAAACGCACCATACAAAAACGGGTAAACCGCTCCTGTCTTGCTTCTTTTTTGGCTTCCTCTTCCGCCAAGGCTTGTAACCCTAGCTCTGCCATACGCTTAGTAGCGCCCATCACATTCGTCGGACGCACCGCTTTATCGGTCGAAATAAGCACAAACGATTCCACACCGCTTTCTATCGCCGCTCTCGCACAGTAATAAGTACCAAAGGCATTATTACGCACGCCTTCGACCACATTGTATTCCACCAAAGGCACGTGTTTATAAGCCGCTGCATGGTAAACCGTCTGCACACCAAACGCCTTCATGGTCGACGCCAAACGATTAATACGCTGCACCGAACCAATCAAGGGCACAATTTGAACATGAAAAGGCAGCCCAGCCAGCAACTCGTTTAACTCTTGGTCAATGTTATAAACCGCAAACTCAGACACATCGAACAACACCAAAGTCGTTGGTTGCTGAGCGATAATCTGCCGACACAATTCAGACCCAATCGATCCGCCCGCTCCCGTCACCATCACCACTTTTCCAGCAATATTCGACTGCATCAGCGACGCCACCGGTGCCACCACATCACGGCCTAATAAATCGTCTACCGCAACGTCTTGCAACTCACTCACCTTAGCTTTACCCGTGACAATATCGTCAAAATCCGGCACGGTTAACACTTCCACCGCATAAGGCAGCAACTGGTCAATCACCTTTTTACGGTCAGAACGGCTGGCCTTGGGAATCGCCAGCAACACTTTTTCGATCTGATACTTCTCAATCAACTCTTCTAACTTGGCGACATCATAAACAGGAATCCCCTGAATAATGGTATTCGCCAATGACTGATCGTGATCAATAAACCCCTTTACTCGATAACAAGACGCCTGGCGCAACGCCAAGGTTAACTGCCGCCCCGTAGACCCAGCACCAAACACCAAAACAGACTCGTAACCTTTACGCGGTGATTGCGTGATCAAACCCCGAATCAACAAACGCGACCCACCACACAACATCACCAAAAAAGGAAAATAAATAATCGGCACAGTACGCGGAATAGACGCTTCAAAGAAATAAGCAAAGGTAGTGATGCTCAGAGCAGACACCGCTGCACCACACAAAATCGCAGTAAACGCATGAAAAGTTAAATAACGCAAAATCGCCCGATACAAGCCTAACTTGACATTGACCAACAGGGTCACCGCCGCCGTACCGACCAACACATACCAAATCGCATAATTGGAAAAACCCGTAAACTCCCCCAAACGCGCCCAATAAGCAAACGTAAAAGCCAAACACACAAAAGACGCATCGACAGCCAAACTGATCAACCGCTTATAAAACCGCGGCAAAGACCAAAGAAAATCTAACTTTTTTACCATCTAATACACCCTGTATACATAAACAAAAATGTAGATCTTGTAGGTCAGATGAGCCGAGGTACGAGGCGTAATCTGACATTCCAATAAACATCACCAACCCGCACATCACACTCCGCTCATGATGCCCTACGAAAAACCGCACATCATCAAACGGCACATTACGCTGCACTCATGACGTAAACGAAACCACCAAACGGCACATTACGCTCCGCTTATGATGCCCTACAAAAAACCAACCGCCCCGTAGGTCTGATAAGCCGAGGCACGAGGCGTAATCTGACGCATAACCCACAACAAACCTAAGTAAACCATTTTACGCCAAATTGGCAAACAATACGCACGTAAAATTCACGAAAATTCACAAAAACAGAAAAGAAAAACGCGCCTTGTAAACCGCTGCACGTCCTTAAAAACAAGACTCAAAGCAAATCAATCACTTAAGACAAATCGGTAAAAAACCTCTCAACGAGAGGCTTTTTCAAACACGGTGCACATCACCTGAATCGTTTTATCCATTTCTTCTTTTGTTAAAGTAGGATGAACTAAAAACATCAAACTCGTTTCGCCAAGCTCTACGGCATTAGGCAAACGTTTCTCTGGACGCCATGGCGTATTATCGAAAGCTTTCTCTAAATACACTTCTGAACAGCTTCCTTGGAAAGCAGGCACACCCAATGCATTTATTTCCGTGACGATTCTGTCTCTCGTCCATCCATCTGCTAAGTGCTCGGGCTTAACAAACATATAATGTTTATACTCAGCATGTTCGATATAGTCCGGTATTTGCACTAAACGAACACAAGAAAAGCCGCTAACCGCTGCATCAATCGCTGCACCATTCTCTTGGCGCTTTGTCGTCCATTCAGCCATTCGCGTAAGCTGAATACGTCCAAGAACAGCCTGCACTTCTAACATGCGCCAATTCGTACCAAAGCTTTCATGCAACCATCTAAAACCAGGGGGATGCTCACGGTTGTAAATAGCATCAAAGCTTTTACCATGATCCTTGTATGACCACATAGTTGACCATAACGCTTTGGAGTTAGTGGTGACCATGCCGCCTTCGCCGCCAGTAGTCATGATTTTATCTTGGCAGAAACTCCAAGCACCAATGTGCCCAATAGAACCAACAGAACGCCCTTTGTATTTCGCACCATGTGCTTGGGCACAGTCTTCTATGACGTAAAAACCATGTTCTTCGCTCAGCGCCATAATGGCATCCATTTCGGCTGGCATGCCTGCTAAGTGCACCACAATAACGGCTTTCGTTTTCGAGGTTAAAACCGCTTTAATGCTGTCAGCGGTGATCACTTGGCTATTCAAATCTACATCAGCAAAGACAGGGGTTGCGCCCGCGGTAACAATACTCGAAGCCGACGCCAAAAACGTACGAGGTGTGGTGATCACTTCATCGTCCTGTGTAACACCAAGCGCTTTAAGCGCCAAATCCAGAGCAACGGTACCATTGGCTAAAGCGATAGCGTATTCAGTCCCTACCCAAGCAGCAAATTCCTTTTCGAACTCACGGCACTCAGTACCCGTCCAATAATTCACCTTATTGGATAAAATAACCTGACTCACAGCATCGGCTTCTTCTTGAGTAAAAGAAGGCCAAGGAGAAAAAGCGGTGTTTAGCATAATATTTGATTTAACTCAGATAAATTATTAATCCACACTTTGGGCAAACTAGTAGGTGGCTCAAGTTTAACATTTTGAGGATGTATGTTACGACCTTGATCACGTATACCAACTGTTAACCAGTTCAAAGCATTCGGTGCTATAAAATCTTTCTTAACATTATCCCCTATATACAAAAAACGACTTGCCCCTGAATACTTCTCAGCAATGGCATTAAATCGTTTCAAGCCTGGCTTACTTTCTTGCCATTCTTCTGAAATAAACACTTCATAGTGCTGAAGGCCAAGTGCCTTCAACTTCAGTCTCTGCGTTACACTTCTACCATCAGTTAGAATAGCAACAGCCATGGCACTTTTATCTAATTGTTCAAGCAGTAATTTCACCTTTTCATCCAACTTAATATCAGGGAGATGAAGACGATAAAACCAAAGTAAGCTTTCCTTCACAGTCTCTGGCAGAGACAGTTCTTTGCAAATATAACTTAATATATCATTATCTTCGCTAGACTCACGAAGCATCAAGGGAATCTCAATCCCATAAAGGTCTTTAATTTTTTTTTGTATCGCTTTATATCCAGAAAATTGATAATCAGCCTCAAAGTAAAGCGTATCGTCAAGATCAAACACAATAACTGTTCTCTTAAGATCACTCACGTAATAAGACCTTTGCATCATAACGAAGCATAGTTAAATTAGCCTCCCAACAGTCATTAAAGACAAGCTGTTTATCCAACATATACTCTGAAATCAAATAAAGAGGGAAATTCGCTCCTGCATCATATGACAAAGGATATCCGCCACCAAATCTAGGGTTGATTTCTAAACCTTTTATAGACTGATTGATTTCATCTACAAAAAATTGAAAAGTAATACAACCTCGGGCTCCATCTAAATGTGAAACTCTATCGAGCAAATATTTATAAACAAAGTTCTTGCGAGTAACGCCTTTACTAACTTCACCACCTCGAACCTCAATACGCTTTCTAGGGATAAGACTAATTAAAAATCCTGACTTATCATAATAAGCATCAACCGTATATTCTGAAAAAGACTTCGGAACCAGCTCCATAAAAATATTTTTAGGGTTTGTAAGTAAATCTTTCGTGAGTTCTTCAGGTGAATTTATGGCAACAGCGCCTACACTACAGCTTCCATCATAGGGCTTACAAAAAAGAGGGAAACTTAAATTATCACGATCAAATATTGCTGGTTGATCTACATTCAAAGCTTCAAATAATGTTGCTGTCTTTCTTTTATCTCGACAAAGCTCAACCAAAGATAAATCCGAAATAATTACATCAATTCCAATATCAGAAAATCGCTTTCGATTCTCAGCAAGCAGTAACAACTCTGTATCAATTGTTGGAATTACAAGAGAAATATTATTTTGAAAGCATAGTTCTAAAATCTTATCAAGATAGTCCGGATTCGACACATGAGGAACTTGAAAAAAACCATCAGCTACTTGGCAAGCAGCCGATAACTCAGGATACATGTCTGTACAAAAAACAAGTGCTGAAGAAAAAACTTGCTTTAACTCAAATTGAAATGCTTGAACTAACTCGACTCGACGTCCAGCAGATAAAACTAAAATATTAGTCCTCATTTTCACTTCCCTTAAACTCTGGCATGGTCACATGATCACTAGAAGAAATACCCTCGCGCACAAAGACTTTCTTGACCGTAAGCAGCAGTATTTTAATGTCTAACCAAAAACTTTGATTATCTACATACCATACATCTAACTTAAATTTATCTTCCCAACTTATAGCATTTCGTCCATTAACTTGCGCCCAGCCAGTAATGCCAGGGCGAACATGATGCCGGCGTGCTTGCTCGGCGCTGTAAAGCGGCAAATATTTAACCAACAATGGGCGTGGACCCACTAAGCTCATGTCACCTATTAGAACGTTAAAAAGTCCTGGTAACTCATCAAGGCTAGTAGATCTTAAAAAAGAACCAAATGCAGTCATTCTTGATTCATCTGGAAGCAGGTTACCTCTTTTATCCCTAATCTCCTTCATTGTTCTGAACTTTACCATTTTAAAAACGTAACCATTCAAACCAGGGCGATTCTGTGTAAAAAAAACAGGACTCCCTAAAAGTAAAAGAACTACAGTGCTAATTAATAAAACAAAAGGCATTAAGATAATCAAAGCTATTAAAGATACAAAAAAATCAAAAATACGCTTAATCATATACAGCTCCTTTTAAAGCCATTTCAACTCTATTAGCCATTAAATCTCTTGAAAACTGATTATAAGATAGATCCTTACAACTTAACAAAGCTTTTTCATATCTGGCATTATCATTTAAGAAGGTTGAAATTTGATTAACAGACATTTCAAAGTTATTTGAATCAAGCACTAAACCACACTCATGCTCTAAGATGAAGTCTTTTTGCCATCCTGAATAATTGATTGCAACAGGCGTTTGCGAAGCCAAAGAATCAAACAGTTTATTCGCAGAGTTTTTCCACATTTCTTTAACTGGGCCAAATAAAGATAAAGATAAACTTGCAGCTGATAAAAGCTGAACAATTTCACTTTTTGGAACTGCCGGCAAGATATATAAATTATTATTTAACACCCCATTATTTATTGCCTTTTCCGTTACAGATTCTTTCTGCATGCCTTCTCCGATTGCTAAAAAGCATAAGCTAGGGTCAATATCTTTAGCAACTTTAGCCAATTCTACAATATAACTAACATCATTAATCAAACCAAAAGTTCCAGTATAAACAACTAACTTTCGATCACCAACAAAAGAAAGCTTATCATTTAAATATGAAATTCCAACTGATTTATTAACATCAAAAAGATCAGTATCACAGCTATTAGTAGCTAAAGTAATAAGACTAGAATCAATACCATGTTTTCTGATCCCTTCACACATGCCAGGAGAAAGACCGATAAGACGCTTAGAGTTCTTATATGTATACCTTTCCAACCATGAAGCGAATAAAATAAGAAGTTTATTCTTTATAACACCTGTTGCTATTGGAAGTTCAGGCCACAAGTCACGAACTTCAAATACTAACGGAACAGACTTCAACTTCGAATAAATCAATCCTGGAATAGCTATTGTCAACGGAGTACTTGTAGCTAAAACTACATCAGATTTTATTGTTAAAGATTTGAAAATGGCTCTAATCGAAAATGACAAAAATTTCATCATCCTCAAAACAAAAGCATCTTTATTTGAATAGTTTGATTTCAATACATACAGTTTAATACCTGAAATTTCAATAAAATTCCAACCTCCAACTAGATCGTAATCCTTTGACAAATAAGCTGAGCTAGTAACAAAAATTACTTGATGACCATTACCAACCAAGCGTTTAGCAATTTCAAAAGATCTAGTGCCAGCATTTGATTTTGGCGTAGCAAAATATTGATGTAGATATAAAATTCTCACTAACGACTCCAATAAATTTTTTTTCCATAAAAAAACAAAGAAAACCTTATAAAAAGGTAAAAAAGAACAAAAAGAACAAAATAAAAAGGGATTTTTTTAAAATAAAGGATATCCTCAGAGAGAATTGAAAAACAAAAATACGAGCAAACCAAAAAAAACATTGAAGAAAATGGATCTTTAGTAGTAAAAACACGGTAAATTGAACACATAAAAAAAAGAAGAACCGGAACAACAAAAACAAAACCTAAAAAACCAAAAACATTAAAGATTATTAACGGATACGGCAAAGCCACACCTGAGAACAATTCTATATTAGGCTTATTCAAAAAAATATCAGGTATAACTTTAACAAATCCTTCCTTATAGCAAGACAAATCACAATAGCTATCATCAATTGGAATTGACATATATCCAAAAGCATCAAAAAAACCCAATGAAAAACCACTATTATATATATAGTCTCTATATGAAACGCGACCAGTTATATGCAATACAATATCCAGAATACTACGACCCACCAAGTCATCAGACAAAATAATCTTATAAAAAACAAAGAAAATAACTAAAAAAAACAATATGAATGCCTTTTTCAAAAAGCCATCCCCGGACAGAATCCTAATAATCAAAAAAATATAAACTATTAATAAGAAAACCCTTAAACCCAACATAAGGCTAGCAAAAAAAACCATCAAAAAAGAAATATAAAAACAAGGCAAAAGCTTTTTAAAACGAGCTACTAAAAATGCAATAGCAATAGGACAAAACTGAGTGATAATAATGGTAAACAAACCTGACCCCTTATATACACCATTCCTATACCCCTCAGCAAAAATAATAGAAGTATTTAAGCTAGAAACATATCTAAAATAAAAAACAAGAAAAATTAAAAAACCAAAAAATGTTACCCAGAAAACCAACCACTGAAAAAAAACCTCAAAACCCAAATCTAGAAAAACAATTTTTTTAGTAGCTCGAACATAAAAAACAAAATAAAAAACAAAACAAGATACAAATAAAGCAATAAACTGCGATATCAAAAAAAACAATAACGAAATATCCCCATAGTCTAAAAAAACAAATTCAGACAAAGGAAAAAAAAACATAAACACCATTACTAGCAGGAGAGCTACACTAAGCCTACTAAACATAGAAATAGCCGCAAAATATCAAAACAACAAAAAAACCTAACAGTGAAGAGTATATTCTGATCTTAATAAGATCATTATATACAATAGAGATAACTTTCCTACATCTTCCTATCTGAATCAATTTTGGATCAACTATAGTTGTTAGAACTAATGTATTTATTCCAGTTAACACAGATGAAAGCCCTAATATAAGACCTCTATTTTCATTAAAAACGCCTAACAATAATATAATTATTGGCCAAGAAACATAATATGGAACGTAAGCCAAAAACGATATTAAATACAGCCTTTTAAACTTCTTAAAAAATGACCTTTTTTTCTGAACCCTTTTAGAAACATTACTATCAAAAACAGACTTAAACAAACTTCCATTCACTGACACTCTTTCAATTAGAAGCTCATATAAAAATAAAATATGTTTTTTATTCAAATATAAAACATAAAGCCCTAAAGGCATCATCATATAGCATAATGCAATTTCATAATATTCGGAGACTATATTTCCTGAATCAGAAACAGCACCTACAATAGGCAAAAACATAAACACTAAAATTCTAGAAAGAAGCCCTAAAGACGATTGTAGTATTAACCCCCCTGCAGGATTACCAATTAAATAGCCAGCATTTCTACAAATAGATGTACTAGCCTCAACCATAAAAAGAAAAGATAAAATAAAAAACAAATAAAAAACCATTTATTTAAAGCCCTTTTAATCTCTTCATTAGAAAAAAAGCAAACTTCAACAAGCCTTTTAATCTACCCTTTAATGTCGTATCAAATTTTTCTAAAGCCACGTATTCGCAATCTGGAAAAAAAAGCTTTAACGTCTTATAATTAGGATTATAGCCAACAACTGCAGCGGCATTTCTAAACCAAATACGCTCAACTATCTCATAATTTGTCTTTTTGCTAACATAGTAATTAAAATAAGTCTCATATTCACTAAAAAGACTTTTAGAATCACCAGAAATATTCCCAAGAACTGAAATTGGAAAACAAGACAAAAATCTTTTTTCAATTTCATTTATCAATTCTTGCATAATATTTCTATCAATAATCATATGCTGACTAATCATTGATTTTTTCGTTTTTGCTTTTTCCTGCATCAAGCATTCATAGTTTTTAAAATATGGCATGTTAATCTTCTCTTTCCCTTCAGAAAAAACGTAATTATTTCCGCTAAAAAATGCCATATCTTTAAGAACTATAGTATCAGCATCCCAGATCAAATAATTCTTATCGCAATACTTCGTTCTAGAGAACTCCATTTTCAAAAACTGCTGAAGGTACCAACCAGCCCTATCTGGAAAACCATAAAGTTTCATATCTTTTATTTCATTAATGACATCTAAAGAATATATTTCATTTTCATCTATAACAACAAGGCTTTCACTCTCAAAAACGAATAATTCTGGTGAATTTGTAATGACATAAAACTTATCAAATTCAATATGTTTGAGTGCAGCCTGATAGCATAAAGCAAAATTTTCAAGGTCTCGACCAGCACAAACAGACACTATATCAATCACAAACCACACCTTCTCTTATTAGCTTTGCAGGAACGCCGCCATAAATACAATTCGACAAACAATCTTTGGCTACTGCAGAATTTGAAGCTATTAAAGTACCACTGCCAATAGTAACCCCAGCCAAGACCGTACAATTAGCCGAAACCCAAGACCCCAGACCTATTCTAATAGGTGCTGTTTTCGACTTTCCGTACCTATATGAACCATTCATAATAGAGTGATTACCCGATACAACAACAGAGTTAAAACCGATCATAACCTCGCTCTCAAAGTAAATTGTAGCCCCAGCATTGACCACAACATTTGGTGCGATATATACATGATCACCCACATAAATATTCTCAAGAGACCTTATAATAGCACTACTTGAAACCTGAAAATTTTTACCTTTACCAGGCATTACAAGACTATAAAAAAAACCTCTAAGTCTCATTATTCTTGGCTCATCTGGAAAAAAATAAAATATTGACCTTACTAACCAAGCATATAGAAGCAATAACCTATGCATATATTACCTCATAAAGGGCGAAAACTAGTAGAAATAACATTAGTACGCCTATTTTGATACGGTAAAAACCAACTCTTTGAATAAGAGATTTTATCAGGGTGAATAATTAACCTAGCATTACCAAGAACAGCCCCCCAATAACAAAATGTAGAGTTTGAAGATATAACCTCAGTAGCCGAAGCTATTACTAAAAAATCATCATACACACTTCCAGTACCTAACTCTTGAAAATTACATGCCAATTCCTTTTCAAAATTTTCTTTAATATCAGGACTATCTGTAACTAAAACAATTGGCAATTTACTATCTATAAACTTTAGAGCTTCTTTATAATAATCAAGGTTTAACAGAGCATCATTTTTAAAGTCACCTTTTCGGACATGCATGACACAATAATCAGCACCTTTATTTATTGAGCCTCCTTTTAACTTTAGATTAAGAAAAGACTTAAAATTATCAACATTCTTACTCGTTAAATGGTTTCCTATTGCAAAGTAGCCCCACATTCTTTTATATTTCTTTTTATCTCCAACCCCATTCTCATAAAAAATATAGTTTTTATCACTAAAAAACTTCGATTTAAAAAACTCTCTAAACAAAAAAATATAATCAAAAAAGCCTATAGTCTCTTCAACTTCCAATCCTTTTAGAACATCATTAGTTAATTCATCATTATGACACGACCACCCCAAAAAACTCGTCAAAAAATTCTTTTTAGTCAAATAACTATTATAAACTACCGTCTCACCTTTACTCTTTAGGTATTCGCCCAAACATATCTGAAACAAATTATTACCAAAACCTCCAGCCAAAAATATTTTATACATCCCCCCCCCTTTTTTGAATTTAAGATACATTATATTTTTCTAAAACTTTTTTGATTTCCCAAAAACCACACATAGCTTTTCGTTAAACCTTGCTCCAAACCAATCGTCGCAGTCCAACCTAGTCTCTCTAACCGTGATACGTCCATTAGCTTCCTTGGCGCACCATCTGGCTTACTGGTATCCCATTCGATTTTCCCTTGATAGCCAACTACTTTTGCAACCGTTTCTGTCAGCGCTTTGATCGTACAATCCACACCACTGCCTACGTTGATGTGCGACAGCATAGGCTGTGTTTCTGTCTGATAAGTCGCATCGTCTAAATTCATCACGAAAATAGACGCAGCGGCCATGTCATCCACATACAAAAACTCACGCATGGGCGTCCCGGTTCCCCATGCTTTTACCACCGGAGTATTGGCTTCTTTGGCTTCATGGAAGCGCCGAATTAATGCCGGAATAACATGACTGTTTTCTGGATGAAAATTATCACCAGGCCCATAAAGGTTGGTTGGCATCACGCTGCGATAGTCACGACCGTATTGACGGTTATAACTTTCACACAGCTTTATTCCAGCGATCTTAGCAATGGCATAAGGTTCATTCGTCGGCTCTAATGTAGCTGTCAACAAGGCATCTTCACGCATCGGTTGGTCGGCCAGTTTAGGGTAAATACAAGATGACCCCAAGAACAACAGCTTTTGTACATTATGCAAATGCGCTGCGTGTATGATATTCGCCTCAATCATCAGGTTCTCATAGATGAAGTCCGCAGGGTAAGTGTTGTTCGCATGTATACCACCCACTTTCGCCGCCGCCAAATACACCTGATCAATCGACTGGTCAGCAAAAAAACTTTGCACAGCCTGCTGATTCATCAAATCCAGTTCAATGCGATCTGCGGTAATAATGACGTTGTTAGGATCTAGAGCCAGTTGGCGAGCTAGCGCACTGCCCACCATCCCCTTGTGACCCGCTACAAAAATACGCTTAGCCATTAACGCGCTTCCTCTACCGACACAGAGACATCATGACCATGCAGTTTTAAGAAGGCGTGACGTTGTGCTACTTTTAGATCTTCTGAAACCATTTCAGCACACATTTCTTGTACTGTAATTTCCGGCGTCCAACCTAGCTTCTGTTTCGCTTTGCTTGGATCGCCCAACAAGGTTTCCACTTCCGCAGGGCGGAAATAACGTGGGTCGATCTGTACTACCACATCGCCGACTTTCAGGGCTGGCGCTTTATCGCCTTCGATTGCCGTAACAATCCCTTTTTCATCTACGCCCTGGCCTTCAAATTTTAACGTAATACCCAATTCTTTCGCTGACCATTCTATGAACTGGCGTACGGAATATTGCACACCCGTTGCGATAACAAAGTCTTCAGGTTGATCTTGTTGCAACATCATCCACTGCATACGCACATAATCTTTCGCATGGCCCCAGTCACGTAACGCGTCCATGTTACCCATGTGCAAGCACTTCTCTAAACCTTGCGCAATGTTTGCCAAACCTCGGGTAATTTTACGAGTCACAAAGGTCTCACCACGACGTGGCGATTCATGGTTAAACAAAATACCGTTGCACGCATACATTCCATAGGATTCACGGTAGTTCACCACGATCCAGTAAGCGTACATTTTCGCCACCGCGTAAGGAGAGCGCGGGTAAAATGGCGTGGTTTCTTTTTGCGGGGTTTCTTGTACCAAACCGTATAATTCAGACGTAGAAGCTTGATAAAACTTAGTGGTTTTTTCCAAGCCCAGCAAACGAATCGCTTCCAACAAGCGCAGTGTGCCCATGGCATCTACATCCGCTGTGTATTCAGGGGATTCAAACGACACCGCCACATGAGACTGAGCGCCTAGGTTGTACACTTCATCTGGCTTCACTTCTTGCAAAATGCGCGTCAAATTAGAAGAATCCGTCAAATCACCGTAATGAAGTATAAAGCTCGCATTGTCCACATGTGGATCTTGGTAAATATGATCCACGCGCTGAGTGTTAAAAGAAGAAGCACGGCGTTTGATACCATGCACTTCATACCCTTTTGCCAACAAAAACTCCGCTAGATAAGAACCGTCTTGGCCTGTTACACCGGTGATAAGGGCTTTCTTTTTCATTGAAACTCCATGCTTCTACAAGGTAGTAATTAAAATATAGTTAAAAATTAGTAAACAGTTTATGCCCAAGCATACAAGATACAACGCTGACAGATTGCACCTGATCATCACTCTCAACATAACACCTCAACTCTGGGGCATTACCAGACGGTCTTAAGTGAACAATGTCCCCGTTGTTTAGCGTCATACGAAGTCCATCGGTTTCATCAATTGAAACAACCTCTAGCGCCTCACCGTCTTGCTTTATTACCGATAAAAGCTCAATTTGTTTCGCCTTGTTCGTTTTAATATCGGCAATAAGCTGTTTACTGATATCTGTTGGAATGTCTTTGATTCGATCGCTGGCGGTATAACGCTGCGGGAAGCCATTGGTTAATTGACTGACGGAACAAGCTTGCTCAAACGACATAGCCAATACAATTAAAGCGGGTAATACGGAGTCTCGCGTTGGTAAAGCATGTAATACTTGATTATTAACAACAAAATCAGCGCCAACCAAAAAACCGCCATTGGCTTCATAACCAACGACTCTGGCATCTTGCGATTGTTGCAGCAAATCTTCCATACCCGCGATGACATAAGGCGAGCCAATTCTAGTTCTCAGCGAGATCCGTTCAGGGCTTTGCAATGAACCTCTCAACTCAAGAACCGTATTCACGTTCACAGGAGCTGCAACATGAGTGGCTTGTAAATAATCAGCGCAGAGCACACCCAGAATATCACCGCGTAACCACTCACCTTTTTCATTAGCAATAAGCGGACGATCGCCATCACCGTCTGTGGAGATAATGGCATCCAGCTGATATTCTTTAGACCAATTCAAGCCTTTTTGAACATCTTCTTCTGATACCGCCTCAGTATCGATCGGTACAAAAGTCTCAGTACGTTCTAACGAAATAACCTCAGCACCAAAATGCGCTAATAACGCTTTAATCACATCACGCGCCACACTGGAATGCTCGTACACACCAATACGTTTGCCTGAAAGCATATTCGACGGGAAAAGCGAGGTATAACGCTGTTTAAAAAGCTCAATAGCAGAATGATCAACGACAGGCAACGCCAACTGAGCTGCTTGCTCAGCGACCGATTCAGGCACAGCAACAATCCCCTCCATAATAGAGGTTTCGTCTGCTTTACTGATTTCGCCATCTGGACGATAAAACTTAATACCGTTGCGATCAAAAGGAATATGACTGCCCGTGATCATCACCGCTGGCATGCTATTTTGCATAGCATAAAATGCCAAAGCAGGCGTAGGCAAAGCCCCACAAAACACAAGCTGCGCACCAAAGGACTCTACGGCCAGTAAACACGCTTTAGCAATCTCTGGGCTGCTAGGACGTAAATCCATCCCAATGGCCACACGAGACGACGTCGGGCACACCTCTTGAAGAAAAGAGCGCACAAACGCAAAACAAAGCGCCGGCGTTAAATCCTGAACCAAACCACGCACACCGCTCGTGCCAAAGGCCACGCCCAACTCAGTGCTAAGTTGTTTTACCTGCACAGCATTTGTACTCATTTTATCAACCCTTGCTCAGCGATCATTTTATCAACGGCCATTGTTTTAACGACCATAGCGGT